>Ga0307374_10013188_pt1 | contig 11467 bp, 10 predicted proteins | sample OX3MG_FD_202532 | JGI IMG/M metagenome (GOLD analysis project Ga0307374, IMG submission 202532) | Soil microbial communities from Risofladan, Vaasa, Finland - OX-3 | ecosystem: Environmental > Terrestrial > Soil > Coastal area > Acid sulfate soil | place: Finland: Risofladan, Vaasa | collected... | reverse complement strand
CGAGCGCATGGCCGATGTCGCCTTCGGCGGCGCCGGACAGCGCAATCAGCCCGCCGGTGGCGTCGGCATCGAGCCAGCCACGCTCGATCAGCGCCTCGCCGCCGTGCCCCTGCAAGGCGCCATGTCTGTGCAGGTAGGCGCGGCTGAGCAGGCGCGACAAGTTGCGGTAGCCGGCCAGGTCCTGGCACAGCAGCGTCAGCCGCGATGGGCGAGCGGGCTCGTCCGGCTCGCGCAGCAGCAGATCCGCCCCGATGATCGGCTGTATCCCGCGCGCGAGCGCCGCACGGTAGAACTTGATCATCGCGAACAGGTTGTTGTGATCCGTCAGGGCAACGGCGGGCATATGCGCCGCGGCCACCGCGTCCACCAGTTCGCTCACGCGTACCACGCTGTCACGCAGTGAGTATTCGGTGTGCACCCGCAGGTGCACGAATGGCGCACTCACGCCGCCGCCTCGTCGAGTTCGCAGGTGCACAGCGCCGTGTCGGCCGGCAGCACGCCAAACGGTACCGCCCCCGACAGCCAGCTGCGCAGCGGGTTGAAGCTCACCCGGTGGATGGCCGAAGGCCCCAGGCGCACCAGCGCCGCCAAATGCATGCGCGTGGCGTAGCCGAAGTGCTGCGCGAGCCCATAGCCCGGATAGTGCGCATCCATCGAGCGCATCAGCGCATCGCGATGCGTCTTGGCGATGATCGAGGCGGCGCTGATGCAGCCCACCAGCGCGTCGCCGCCGATGAGGGTGCGCGCCTCGCAGTCGGCAAAGCAGTCATTCAGGCGCGGCGCCTGGTTGCCGTCGATCAGGATGTGCGTGGGCCGCACCGGCAGAGCGAGCAGCGCGCGCTTCATCCCCAGCAGCGTCGCCTGCAGGATGTTGAGCAGGTCGATCTCATGATGCTCGACCTCGACGACCGCCACGCCCAGTGCTCGCTCGCGGATGCGGCCGGCGAGCAGCTCGCGCCGCTCGGCCGTGAGCTGCTTGGAATCACGCAAGCCGCGGATCACGCGGCGTGGATCGAGGATCACGGCGGCCACCACCACCGGGCCCGCCAGCGGGCCGCGCCCCGCCTCATCGACTCCCGCTATCAGCGCATCCACTGCTCACCCCTCCCGTGCTCACTCCTCCCCTGGCCCGCGCTTCGAGCAGTTGCATGATCGCCTGCGCGGCCCGCGCGGCCCCCCCGGCCCGCAGCGACTCGTGTATGGCCTGAAATCGTCCCAGCAGGTACTGCCTGCGTGCGTTGTCGTTGAGCACCTGCTCGATCGCCGGACACAGATTAGCGGGGATCACCGCCTGCTGAAAGAACTCCGGCGCCAGTGCCTCGCCGGACAGCAGGTTCGGCAGCGAGAAGTGCCCCAGCCGCACCAGCACCAACCCGCGCACCAGCGCCGCGGTCAGCGCGTTGACGCGGTAGGCTACGACCATCGGGCAGCGGCACAGCAGCGCCTCGAGCGACGCGGTGCCGCTGGCCACCAGCGCCACGTCCGCCGCCGTCAGCGCCGTGCGCGCCTGGGCATCCAGTACCCGCACCTTCAGCGGCGCCGCGGCGGCCAATGCCCGCTCGAACTCGGCGCGCACGGGGGCGTTGGCCATCGGGGCAAGCAGCTGCAGGCCGTGATGCCGGCGCACCAGCTGCGCCGCACTGGCGAGAAACGGGCCCGCGAGCCGCTGCACCTCTGCCAGCCGGCTGCCCGGCAGCAGCGCCAGCACCGGTGCGCCCTCGGACAACCCCAGCGCCGCGCGCGCCGCGGCGCGATCGGCCACCAGCGGCACCTGGTCGGCCAGCGGATGGCCGACGAACTGCGCCTGCACCGCGTGGCCGGCATAGAACGCCGGCTCGAACGGCAGCAGGCACAGCACCTGATCGCAGCGGCGCGCGATCTTGCGCACGCGCCCCTGCCGCCAGGCCCAGATCTGCGGGCTGACGTATTGCACCGTGGCGATACCCTGCGCCTTGAGGCGGCCGGCCAGTGTCAGGTTGAACGCCGGCGCATCGATGCCGATGAACACCTGCGGCTGCCAGGCCGACAGCTGCGCGAGCAGGCGCGCGCGCAGCCGCAGCAGTCGCGGCAGGTGCGCGAGCGGCTCGATCAGTCCCATCACCGCGAGCTCGTGCGCATCGGCCAGTCCCTGGCAGCCGGCCGCACGCATCGCCGGCCCCGCCACGCCGCGGAATTCGATCGCGGCGGCTCCCGCGCCCGCACCCGCGCCCGCACCCGCGCCCGCACCCGCGGCCATGCGCTCGCGCAACGCCGTGATCAGCGCGCCGCCGAGCGCGTCGCCGGAGCTCTCCCCGGCAACGATCGCCACGCGCAGCGCAGTCATGGCCACATGCGCACGGATCAGCGGATCAGGCTGCGGTCCGAGCCCACGGCAATGAAATCGACGAACGGTTTGAGTTCCGGCTGCGTCGCGGCCAGCTCGCCGATCTGCTCCATCGCCGCCGCCAGCGGCAGATCGCTGCGGTAGAGGATGCGGTAGGCGTTGCGCAGGTTCCGGATCTGGTCGGCGCTGAAGCCGCGACGCTTGAGCCCCTCGCTGTTGATCGAGTGTGGCACGGCCGGGTTGCCCACCACCATCACGTACGGCGGCACGTCGCGCGTGACGGCAGCGTAATGCGCGATGAAGGCGTGCGCGCCGATCTTGCAGTACTGGTGCACGCCGCAATAGCCGCTGAGGATCACCCAGTCGCCGATCTGCACGTGGCCGGCGATCTGCGCGAGGTTCACCATGATCACCTGGTTGCCGATCACACAATCGTGCGCCACATGCGTATAGGCCATGAACAGGTTGTCATCGCCGATGCGCGTGAGTCCCTCGTCGGCGGCGGTGCCGCAGCTGATGGTGCAGTACTCGCGGATCACGTTGCGGTCGCCGATCACCAACCGGGTGGGCTCGCCGGCATATTTCTTGTCCTGCGGGGCCTCGCCGATCGATGAAAACTGAAAAATCTGATTGTCGCGTCCGAGCGTGGTATGGCCCTTGAGCACCACATGCGGGCCGATCCAGCTGCCCGCGCCGATCACGACGTCCGGCCCGATGAGGCTGAAGGGACCCACTTCGACATCGGCGGCCAGCTGCGCGCCGGCCGCCACGATCGCGCGCGGATCGATCATGGCCGCTCGAGCGCCCCCGCTGGCGCCGCCGGCGCCGTGCCGGGGCCGGCCTCTTCAGAGCCCGCGGCCGTCGTGGCCGCCGTGGCCTCCTTGAGATTGGGCGCCACCATGATCAGCGCATGCGCGACTTCCTCGCCATCGACCTCGGCGGTGGTGGCCAGCTGCCAGATACCGCGCAGGGCACGCTCGAAGCGCGCAATCAGCACCAGCTGGTCGCCGGGGATCACCGGCTTGCGAAAGCGGGCCTTGTCGATGCCGACGAAGTACACGCTGGCATTGGGGTTGGCGATCACGTTGGCGCTGAGGTAGGCCAGCAGCCCCGCCACCTGCGCCAGCGCCTCGATGATCAGCACCCCCGGCATCACCGGACGGGCGGGGAAATGCCCGGAGAAATACGGCTCGTTGTAGGTGACGTTCTTCAGCGCGCGGATGCTGCGGCCGCGCACGCACTCGAGCACGCGGTCCACCAGCAGGAACGGGTAGCGATGCGGCAGCCGCCGCATGACTTCGTTGATATCCAGCAGCTCGATTGTTTCCGCGTCACTCATCATGCTCATCGCTCTCGTTCTGCCAGCCGCTTCAGGCGCGCCACCGCGCGCTTCCACTGCCGCATCGGCTCGGCCGGGATCAGGCTGCCGTAGGTGCCGGGCTCACGGATCGTGTGCGTCACGGTGGACATGCCGGCGATGATGACATCATCGCAGATCTCGATATGGCCGGCGAAGCCAACCCCGCCGCCGATCATGCAGCGCTCGCCGATGCGGGTGCTGCCGCTGATGCCGGTGCAGGCCGCGATGGCGGTGTGCGCGCCGATATGCACGTTGTGGCCGACCTGGATAAGGTTGTCGAGCTTGACACCATCGCCGATCACGGTGTCCGCGATCGCTCCGCGGTCGATGGTGGTGTTGGCGCCGATTTCCACATCATCGCCAATGCGCACGCTGCCAACCTGGGGCACCTTGAGCCAGCGCCCCTGCTCGCGCGCCAGCCCGAAGCCATCGGCGCCGATCACGACGCCCGGATGGATCAGCGCGCGCGCACCGATGTGCACGCCCTGCGCAAGGGTGACGCGAGCCGCCAGCCGGCCGTCGGGGCCCACCTGTGCGTGCTCCCCGATAATGCAGCCCGGGCCGATACGGCAACGTGCCCCGATGTGCGCACCGGCCGCCACCACCGTGAGTGCCGCGATCTCGGCGCTGGGGTCCACGTGCGCGTCGGCGTGCACCACTGCGCTCGGATGCACGCCGGCCAGCGGCGGCGGCGCGGGATGCAGCAGCGCCGCGATGCGGGCGAACAATACGTGCGGGTTGGGGCTGATCAGCGCGGCGGCCGGGCAGGCCGCCTCGCTGGCCGCCGAGAGCACCACGGCGCCGGCGCGCGTACCGGCCAGCTGCGCCGCGAGCCGCGCGTTGGCCAGAAAACACAGCGCGCTCGGGTCGGCCGCATCGAGCGGCGCGACATGATCGACGTGCCGTTGCGGATCGCCGCGCAACGCACAGCCGAAACGCACCGCCAGCTCCCCGAGCGCGATGCTCATGGGGCGGCGGCGCGCTGCCGGCCGATCACCGGTGGCTCTTGCCGGCACTGCTCCTGGCACCCCCGCGGGCCGCACCACTGCTGCGGGTGCCGCTGGCCTGTAGTGCCGCCAGCACCGGCTTGGTGATATCGATGCTCGGGTTGGCCCAGATCACCCCGTCGGCCAGCACCAGATCGAAGCGCTGCGCCTGCGCGTAGCGCTGTACCTGCTCGACCAGCATCTTCTGCAGCTTGGAGAGCTCCTCGTTCTGCCGGGCATTGAAGTCGTCCTGGTAATCGGTGACCTTCTGGGACAGGTCGCGCTGGCCCTCGCGCAGCCTCTGCTCCGCGGCGGTGCGCTGGTCGGCGCTCATGGTGGCGCCGTTGCGCTGCAACTGCGCCTGCTGGGTCTTCAGTGCCTGCTGCTCGCCCGTCAGTTCCTTCTGCTTGCCGGCGAACTCCTTGCGCAGCGTCTGCTGCACCACCTTGGCCTGCGGCGACTGCTGCATCAGCAGGGCGTAATTGACAAAACCGATCTTCAAACCCACTGCCGTAGCCGCCGGGGCGGCCCGCTGCGCCCACGCCGGAGCGGACAGGGCAAACAGCGCCAGCACCCCCGCGATCCCCAGTCCGCGCGAACGACGCGTCATTCGTGTCATTGCTCCTCGCATATTCAAGCCCTACCTAGAATGATTGACCGACCGAGAACTGGAAATCCTCGGAACGATCCTGGAAGTGAACGTTATCGCCCTTGTATATGTTGAGCGGCACACCGAGGCTGAAGCGGAAAAGTCCCACCACCGGCGCCAGCCACTCCACCGACAGACCCACCGACTGTTTGAGCTGATGATAGCTGAAATTATAGTTGACCGGGGTCTTCAGGTCCTTGCCGAGGAAGGTGGTGTGGTCGGTCGAAAACACGTTGCCAACATCGTAGAACAGGCTCAGCCGCGCGCTGCTCTGCCACTTGGCGGGCGTGGGCACCACCAGCTCGGTCTGTGCGATGGTCATCAGGTTGCCGCCATAGGGATTGCCATTGGTGTCCACCGGGCCGAGCGTGTCCGTCAGGTAGCCTCGCACCGTGTCCGGGCCGCCGGCGAAGAAGCGCTTGTAGGGCGGCAGCCCGCGGTTCCTGCCGAGCGCCTTGCCGTAGGCGATCTGCGTGTTCTCCGACAGCGTGAAGCCCAGCGGCAGCGGCAGGTAGCCGGAGAACTTGTAGCTGGCGATCAGGTAGCGCACGTCGAGCCCCGGCGGCACGTACGTCAGGTTGAGGGTATGGCGCATGCCGCGATCGGCAAACAATGCGCGGTTGAGGGAAGTGTACTGATAGTTGATCGACAGCTCGGCGGTGTTGAAGCGCGAACCCAGGATCGAATTGGAGGTGGTGGTGGTGGTGCCGTCACCGTTGATGAAGGTGTACACCTGCTCGCCGCTGTAGGAGTGTCCGTTCTGCTCCACCCATTGCACCGCCTGCCCGGCGCTGCCGCCCTGGTAGGTCGACAGCTGTACGTCCTGCAGCGAGATGCCGGCGCTGACCACCTGGTTTTCGCTGATCGGGTAGCCGTAGGTCAGACCCGCAGTGAAATCTCGGGAGCCGAAGCTGGAAGACTGCTGATACAGCTGCCTCGAGTCGCTGTAACTCAGCGCCACGGTGCGCGACAGGCCATCGACCGTGGTGTAGGGATTGGTCTCGCTGAAGCTGTAGACCTTGTTGTACAGCCCCGCATCCAGGTTGATCGAGATCTGATCGCCGCTGCCGAGAAAATCGCTGTCGGCCAGGTTGCCGTTGAGCATGAGGCCATAGTAGGCCGAGTAACCCAGGCCGCCGCCCACGGTCGCGCTCGAGCGCTCCTTGATGGCGAGGTTGACGTCCACCTGGTCGGGAGAGCCTGGCACCGGGGTGGTGGTGACGTCGACGCTCTGCACGTACGGCAGCTCCTGCAGCCGCGCCTTGGAGCGGTCGAGCGCGAGATTGGACAGCCACGCCGCCTCGAGCTGGCGCATCTCGCGGCGCAGCGGCTCATCATTGACGCGCGTGGTGCCGGTGAAATTGATGTGGCGCACGTACACGCGGTTGCCCGGATCGACGAACAGCGTCAGGTTGACGAGTTTGTGCGCCTCATCGATGCTCGGGACCGGGTCCACCTTGGCGAAGTAGAACCCTTCCGCGCCGAGCCGGTTTTTGATCGCATCCTCGGTGTTGCTGATGTCGTGCTGCGAGAAGATGTCGCCCTTGTGCACGGTGACCAGCTTGCGCAGCTGCCCTGCCGGCACGATCAGGTTGCCGGCCAGCTTCACCTTGCCGAGGTGATAGAGCTCCCCCTCGGTGAGATTGACGGTGATGAAGATGTCCTTCTTGTCCGGCGCGATCGCGACCTGCACCGAGTCGATGTGCGCATTGGCGTAACCGCGATCCTGGAAGTAACCCTGGATCTTCTCCAGGTCCCCCTGCAGCGTCTCGCGCGAGTAGCGATCGTTCTGCTTGAAGAAGCTGAACAGCGTCGGGGTCTTCAGCGACAGCGTCGAGAGAATTGCCTTGTCCGGGAAGCTGGTATTGCCGACCAGGTCGATCTGGCGGATCTTCGCGCGCGCACCCTCCTTGACGTTGATGCTGATGCGCACGCGGTTGTTCGGCAGCGGCACCACGTCGGTTTTGATCTGCACCGCGTACTTGCCGCGCGCGTAGTACTGGTCGGTCAGCGCCTGAGTGACGCCGTCGAGCGCCGAGCGGTCGAACGGCTTGCCGGCCGTCAGGCCGATCGCGCGCAACGACTTGTTCAGATCCGCGGTCTTGATGTCCTTGTTGCCCTTGATGTCGATGCTCTCGATCGAGGGGCGCTCCTGCACCACCACCACCAGCGTGTCGCCATCACGGCGCATCTGCACGTTGCTGAAAAAGCCGGTCATGTACAGCGCCCGCAGCGCCTCGCGCACGCGCTGGGCATCCAGATGATCACCGATGTTGACCGGCAGGTAGTTGTAGACCGTCCCGGCGGAGATGCGCTGCAGGCCCTCGATGCGGATGTCCTTGACGGTGAAATCCGCCGGCGAAGCCGGCACTTGCGGCTGCGCCTGCAACTGCGGCAGCGGCAGTCCTCCCGCGCCCGGTGCACCGGGCACCGCGGGTACGCCGGGCAGGGCCGGCAGGCCCTGCGGGGGGGGTGCTGCGCCCTGCGGCAGCCCCTGCGCGAAAGCAAGCGGGACCGCGCCCAACGACAGCGCGGTGACGAGGGCGCGCTGCACTGCGCGTCTGCTACGGGTGGTCAAGGATGCGTCAACCGAGCTGGCTGATATCGCTGAACAGCGCCACGCCCATCAGCAGCACCAGCAGCGCGAGGCCGAGCTGCTGGCTGATGACCTGGACGCGCTCGGACAAGGGCCCACCCTTGAGCCACTCGATCGCCTGCAGCACGATCTGGCCGCCGTCGAGAATCGGAATGGGCAGCAGATTCATGAAGCCCAGCGCCAGGCTGAGCAGTACCAGGAAAGATAGGAACGAGGAAGGCCCTTCGGCCGCCGCATCACCGGCGTATTGGGCGATGCTCAGCGGACTGCTCAGGTTCTTGATCGACACCTTGTCGGTGAGCATGCGCCACACCATCTGCCCCTGCAGCGCTGTCATCTGCCACGCTTCGGTGTTGGCACGCACGAACGCAGCCGGCAGCGTCAGCGGGATGTGTCGCACCATGCCCGGCGGATACGGCATGGCCGGGACCTGCGGTACCACCCCGATTTCCCCCACGGTGCGGCCGCCCAGCCGGCGCGACCGCGGCGTCAGGCGCACGCTCGCTTCGCTGCTGCCGCGGCGATACCGGATCGCGATGCTGTCGCCCGGGTGCGCCTGTATCCGTTTGCGCAGCTGCGAGAAGTCATGCACCGGCTCGCCGTTGACGGCGACGATCAGGTCGCCGTGCTGCAGGCCCGCCCGGGCCGCAGGTCCGCCGTGCTCGACCTTGTCGACGCGCGCCGGGATCGATGGTTGGTAGAACTGCAGCCCCAGGCCACGCGCCATCAGCGCCGGGGCGGTCAGGCGCAGTCGCTGCGCCGGGTCCTTGATCGGCACCTGCACCGTGCGCACGGCGCCGCCGGGGGCGCGCGCGCTGATCGTGATCGGGCCGCTGCTGCTCAAGGCCTCCAGCAGGTCGAGCTGCACGTCGCTCTGGGCACGTACCGGCTGCGAGTCGATCGCGGTGATTTCGTCGCCGGACACCAGGCCCGCGCGCCCGATCAGCGAGGCCGGATCGATCTGTCCGAGCACCGGGCGCACCTGGTTCAGGCCGCCGCTGAAGAGCAGCCCGGTCAGCACCAGCACGGCGAAGATGATGTTGAAGGCCGGCCCGGCCAGCAGCACCACGATGCGCTGCCAGTGTGGACGGCGCGTGAAGGAGCGCGGCAGATCTTCGGCCGCTACCGGTCCCTCGCGCTCATCGAGCATCTTGACGTAGCCACCGAGCGGCACGGCCGCGATCCAGTATTCGGTGCCGTCAGCGGCCAGGCGCTTCCACAGCGGCTTGCCGAAGCCCACCGAGAAGCGCAGCACCTTGAAGCCCAACCGCCGTGCGACCCAGAAATGGCCGAACTCATGCACCGTCACCAGCAGGCAGAAGGCGACGACGAAGGCCAGCAGGTCCAGCAGCACCGTTTGACTCATGCGTAGGCGCTCTGGCCGGCAGCACGGCGCGCGACGACCTCACCGGCCAGCGCCCTTGCCTCGGCATCGGCTGCCAGAACCGCATCGAGTCCCGTCATCGCTCCCCCTCGTACCCGGCTCATTACCGTTTCAATGACCGCCGGGATGTCGCCAAAGTTCAGTCGCCGGTCGAGAAAGGCCTGCACGGCGATCTCGTCGGCGGCGTTCAGGCTGGCGCAGGCAAGCCCGCCGAGCCGCGCCGCTTCCTGCGCATGGCGCAGGCACGGAAAGCGCCCCACGTCGGGCGCCATGAAGTCAAGCCGGCCTGCACGCATCAGTTCCAGGAATTCTACACCAGCGTGCATGCGCTCGGGCCACGCCAGCGCGCAGGCGATCGGCACGCGCATATCCGGCCCGGCCAGCTGCGCCAGCACCGAGCCGTCCTCGTATTCGACCAGCGAGTGCACGATGCTCTGCGGATGCACCACCACCTCGATCTGCCGCTGCGGTACCCCGAACAGCACGCCGGCCTCGATCAGCTCCAGCCCCTTGTTCATCAGCGTGGCCGAATCGACCGAGATCTTGCGGCCCATGCTCCAGCGCGGATGCTTGACCGCCTGCTCCGGCGTCGCCGCGGCGATCGCCTCGGCGCTCCAATGCAGGAACGGACCGCCGGAGGCGGTCAGCAGCAGCCGGCGCACTCCGCGCGGCGGCGCCCCGGGCACGAACCCCGGCGGCAGACACTGAAAGATCGCGTTGTGCTCGCTATCGATCGGGATCAGCACCGCGCCGGAGGCACGCACCGAGGCGAGCAGCAGCGATCCGGCCATCACCGCACTTTCCTTGTTCGCGAGCAACAGCCGCTTGCCGGCCGCGGCCGCCGCCAACGTCGAGCGCAGTCCGGCCGCACCGCTGATCGCCGCCATCACGTAATCCACTGCGGCCTCGCGCGCGAGCTGCTCGATCGCCTCGGCCCCGGCGAGCACGCGCGTGCGGCTGCCGGCCGCGTGCAGGCGGCGGGTGAGCTGCTGCGCCGCATCGCTCGACTCGAGCGCGGCCCACTGCGGCTCGAAGCGCTGCACCTGCTCGAACAGCCGCTGGACATTGCTGCGGGCCGCCAGCGCGCACACCTGGAAGCGCTCCGGGTGCAGCGCGAGCACCTCGAGCGTGCCACAACCCACCGACCCGGTCGAGCCCAGGACCGCAACACCAATCATGCCTCGAGCCTCACGATCATTCTTATCCTCCCCTTGAGTTCCGCCGGCCCGGCCGTCACCGGCCCGGCTGTTACCGGCCCGCTCCGAGCCACAGCAGCCCGAGCGCCATCACGGGGGTTGCCGCCGTGATGCTGTCGATTCGATCGAGCACGCCGCCGTGGCCGGGAAACACCCGTCCGCTGTCCTTCAGATGCACATGGCGCTTGAGCAGACTTTCTGTCAAGTCGCCGATCACGGAAAAGGCCGCGGCCGCCAGGCACAGCGGCACGAAGCTGTCCGCTGGCTGGGCGAACCACACCGCGCCCACCCAGGCGACCAGCAGCACCAGCAACATCCCGCCGAGGACCCCTTCCCAGGTCTTGTGGGGCGAGACGCGCGGGGCCAGGTGCCAGCGGCCGAAGCGCCGGCCGGCAAAGAATGCCCCGGTGTCGGCGGCAAATGCCAGCACCAGGATGTACAGCGTCCATTGTGCTCCATGGACCCAGTGCGCATCGATGCGGACCAATGCGATCCAGGTCGGCACCAGTGCCAGCGCACCGGCCAGTGCCGCCGCGGTGCGCCCAACGTGCGTCGGGGCCCATATGATCCAGACCAGCGCGACCAGCCACCAGGCCACCGCCAGCTCCATGGCCACCGCAAACCCCGTCACGGCGAGCGTCATGTCCAGCGTGTAGTGAGCCGCCGCCGCGGCGAGGGCCAGCAGCACCAGCACGTACAGCAGCCGCCACGGCGCCGCCACCGACAGGAACGCCGACCACTCCCAGCCTCCGACCAGCACGAACAGCCCCAGGACCGCCGTGGTCACCGCCGGCGAGGCAAACAGAATCGCCACAATCAGCAGCACACCCAGGCCGAACGCGGTCAACAGGCGCGAGCGCATCGCTGCAGGTCGCCTGACCCTAGGAAACCGTGCTGCGAGCGGCAACCTGCTCGCCGGTCAGACCGAAGCGGCGCTGGCGTACCGCGTAATGTTGCAACGCTGCCTCGAACT
>Ga0307374_10013186_pt1 | contig 11469 bp, 10 predicted proteins | sample OX3MG_FD_202532 | JGI IMG/M metagenome (GOLD analysis project Ga0307374, IMG submission 202532) | Soil microbial communities from Risofladan, Vaasa, Finland - OX-3 | ecosystem: Environmental > Terrestrial > Soil > Coastal area > Acid sulfate soil | place: Finland: Risofladan, Vaasa | collected... | reverse complement strand
CTGACCGTCAGCGAGACGTGCCGCCTGCAAGGCCGCTCGATCTTCAGCTACCTGACAGCCGCTGTCGAAGCCCACTTCCGCGGTCAACCCGTCGCCTCGCTCCTCCCCGGCGCGTGAACGGTTACCGCGATGCCCCAGGCGGTATTGCTGTGGTCAGGATGGGAACTGGAACTGGCGTTGGAGGAGGGAAGGATGTGCAGATTCTTGCGACTCAAGCACCGCGTATGCTGTGAGTACGGCATTCCAGACTATAATCCCCTCGAGGCGGACATCCCATGAAACGAGCTTATCTCCTAGTCGAAGGCGCGAGCGACGCGGCTTTCCTCCGCCGAATCCTGCCCGAGGAAGCGCTCAGGGACGTCGAGTTGGTCAACGCGGGCGGGAGTTCCGAAATCCCGTCTCTGGCTCGCTCGTTACTCGTTCGACGCAGGCGCCCCGTCGCGGTCGTGATGGATTCCGACTCGGTCGATCCTGACTTGATCGAAGAGCGGAGACAAAGCACGGAGGATGTCATTCGCTTGGCCGATGCCTCCGTGCCCGTCAAAGTGATTTCCGCCGTTCCGCAGATCGAGGCCTGGCTCCTGGCCGCCCCGGATAAGATCGAGCGAATCGTCGGCGAGAAGATATCCGAGGAATGGCTGGCCTTGGGCAAGGCGAATCCTCGCCGTGCCCTGGCCTCGCTCGCCGAAAAGAATCAAAGACGCTGGGATACAAACCAGGCGATCAACGCCCTTGACGACGAGGACATCAAGCGAATTCGTTCGATTCCGGAGGTCGAAGAATTGAGCGCGTTCCTCGAAGAAATGCACGACGCGCGACCGAAAGTGCGGTGAGCAAGAACTAAGCGATATTGGCCGAGAATGCTTATAGCCTGGCGTCGAACGTAAAGCCCATCGCGGCGGCGTCGGCGCGGATTTGCTCGAGGCCTTGCTTGACGAGCACGATGTCGCAGCCTTGGCAGATGAAACGGGCGCCCTGGTCGAAGAGTTGCCGGGTGCGCGCGGCGTTGGGGCTGGTCGTGCCCCAGTGCTTGCCGGCTTGCCGGGCGGCTTCGGCGACGTGGCGGATGGCGTCTTGCACGCGGGGATGGTCGAACTGGCCCGGCACGCCGCTGAGAATCGAGAGATCGGCCGGCCCGACGAACAGCACGTCGACCCCTTCGACCTCGGCGATGCCCCGGGCGTTTTCGACCGCTTGCAAATCTTCGATCTGCACGACCAGGAACGTCTGGGCGTTGGCCTCGCGGATGTAGGGTTCCATCGGCAGCGAGCAATAGGGCGCGTCGGCGTTGCCGCCGTCGAAGCCGCGCGTGCCGAGCGGGGCGAACTTCGACCAGCGGACGATTTGCCGCGCTTCGTCGGCGTCGTCGCAGCGCGGATACATGATGCCCTGGGCGCCCATTTCCAAGAGCCGGCCCATCCGCATGAGCTCGCCCTTGGCCGGCCGGGCCATCACGTCGGCGCCGCCGACCCGCGCGGCTCGCATCAGGTTGGCGGCCGTTTCCACGCTCGTGCCGTGGTGCTCCAGGTCCAACCAGATGCAGTCGAAGCCCAGCAGGCTCGTCATTTCGTAAACGGAAGGATCGGTGAAGTGCAAGGCGGGGACGAGCACCGGCTCGCCGCGCGAGAGCTTGGCTTTGACTTTGCTGGTTCGCATCGGGCGGGAAGAGCTGAAGGGCGGGGTGGGGAAAGGACAGCCCGCGATTCTAAGGCCCCGGCGGCATGGTCGGCAAGGCTTTGGCGGGCGAAGGCCAGCGACGATCTACAATTCTCGAATCCAAAGATTGCGGAACCGCACCGGGTTGCCGTGGTGCTGGATGGAAATCGGCTGCTTCGGCGGATGGGCCTCGTATTCAGGCGCCTTGTCCCAGGCGGTCGAGCCTTGGAGTTCGGCGTGGTTCTGAATCAGCACGCCGTTGTGCAGCACGGTCACATAGGCGGGCTTCGCGAGCTTGCCGTTTTTGTCGAACCGCGGCCCCTCGAAGAGGATCTCGTAGGTCTGCCATTCGCCCGGCTTGCGGCAGGCGTTCACCAGCGGCGGCCACTGCTTGTAGATGGCGCCGGCCTGGCCGTCGTAATAAGTTTCGTTGCCGTAGGAATCGAGGATTTGCACCTCATAGCGGTTTTGCAGATAGATGCCGCTGTTGCCGCGACCTTGCCCTTCGCCTTTGACCTCCTTGGGGGAAGCCCATTCGACGTGCAATTGGCAGTCGCCGAACGACTGTTTGCTGGTCACGCCGCCGCCATGGACGGTCGCCACTCCGTCCTTGACCAGCCACTTTTCGCCCCCGACCCAGGCCGACATATCTTTGCCGCCGAACAGCACGATGGCGTCGGAAGGGGGGCCGCCCGACTCGCCCGGCGTGACGACGTTCGGCTTCGGCCAGACCTTTCCGCTCTGATATTCTTCCGCCACGGCCCAGGCCGCCAGGCCTAAGCAGGCGAGAACGGCGGCGATGCGGGAGAAACTTAGGTTGCGACTTCGAGGCATCGTTCGGGTCTCCTTTGATTCTTTGGGCTGCGGATGGCGGCGCCTGCCCGTGGAAAGCCGTGGAAGTTTGGTCAATTCGTACCATGCGACCCGGCGAATGGCAACTTCCGCCGGCTGGAACCTCGAGCCCGCAGTGTACTGCCCAAGTCGCGAGTAGCCAACGCAACGGCGGGCTAACGAGGGTGGCCGAGAATGGCGCGGAGCTGACCGGCATCGATTGGGCGACGACCGGTCTGCCTTCAAGCATTAAGCAGAATGCCCAGGCATTATGCAGCTAAGTGTATTATTTTGATACATGTGTTCAAAAACGATACATCAAAATGCAACAGCCAAGCTGGGGGGCTAGTTGTCTAGCCCCCCAGCTCGCCGGGCGTACTGGAGTGTCAGATTGGATTCCGACCCGCCGGGAAGCCGGCTTCTCGTGTTCCGCACGCAGCCGTTTGAGGGCATTTCCCAGCATTTCGCACCGGAGTGTTGCATTGTGCCTCTTCTTCTCGCCGGCCCCGACAGTCGCTCTTCTCTGTCCTACGAGCCTCTTCGCGATCCGAAGATTGGCGATTGTTCAAGTCGCCGAGTCCACCTTTAGCAAACAACGTGCCAGCTTAGGCAATATCGCGGAACTGAATATCGTACAGCCTGGCGTACAGACCGCAGCGACGCACCAACTCGTCGTGCGTGCCGACGTCGAGGATCCGCCCCGCTTCCATCACCACGACTCGATCGGCCAGCGCCAAGGTGGCCATGCGGTGGGTAATGATCAATGTCGTCCGGTTCCGCATGAACTGCTCGAGCACCTGATGGATCAGTTGTTCGCTTTCCAGATCGACCTGACTGGTGGCTTCGTCGAGGATCAGCACGGGCGGGTCGCGAAGAATGGCGCGGGCGAGCGAAATCCGCTGCCGCTGACCGCCCGAAAGCAGGTTGCCCCGCGAGCCGACGACCGTTTCGTAGCCGTGCTCCAGCCGCTCCTCGATGAAGCGGTGGGCATGCGCCTGCTGTGCCGCGCGAATCACCTCGTCGCGGGTTGCGTTGGGGCAGCCGTAGCGGATGTTGTTATAGACCGTATCGTCGAACAGCAGCGTCTCTTGCGTCACCAGGCCGATCTGGCTGCGCAGCTCGCGCAGCCGCACTTCGCGGAGGTCGACGCCGTCAAGCCGCACGCAGCCGGCCACCGGGTCGTAAAACCGGGGGATCAGGTTGGCCAGCGTACTCTTGCCGCAGCCGTTGGGTCCGACGATGGCGATCGTTTCGCCGAACTCGATCCGCAGATCGACGTCGATCAGCACCGGGCGGGTGGCATGGTAATGGAAATGGACCCCCTCCAAGGCCAATTCGCGGCGGTGCCGCTTGAGCGGCTGCGGTCGAGGCGAATCGACGATTTGCGGCGTACGGTCGAGCAACTGATAAACCCGGTCGGCGGCCGCCGAGGCCCGCTGGATGCGGCTGAAGACTTCCGACAGCTTGCGGGCCGGATCGCTGACGCCGGCCAGCAGGCCGTAGAACAACAATAGCGCCTCGAACGACAGCGGCTGCTTGCACATCGGAATGCCGAACAGTTCGGTTTTTTCGTTCAGCACCAGATAGGCGCCGGCCAACAGCGCCACGCAAACCGTGGCCACGCCCATCACTTCGGTCATCGGGCGGGTCAGCGAATCGTAGCGGGCGATGCGGAACGCCTTGCGCAGATACTTCTTGCTGATCGTGTGGAACCGCCAGCGCTCGCTGCGCTCCATGGTGAAGGCCTTGACCGCCTTGATGCCCTGAAAGGTCTCTTCCAGGATGTTGTAAATCTGCGACATTTCCTCCATCGCCCGGCGATTGGCCCGTTTCAGGCTGCGGGCCAGCGAGCGGATCAAGTAGACGGCGATCGGCGCCAACAGCAGCGACAGCACCAACAGCTGCCAACAGACCCAGGCGGCGCCGGCGAGGCAGGTCAACATCTTCAAGGGTTCGCGGACCAGCTTGCCAAAGAAGTCGGTCACGCCGGCCGAGAGGCTTTCCATGTCGTAGGTGAAGCGGCTCATCAGCTCGCTCGTGCCGTCGGCGCCGAACGTGCCCACGTCCATTCGCAACGTGCGGCGGTAGAACTCCTTGCGCAGGCGGAACACGACGAGCTGCGACAGGCTGGCGACCAGAATCTGGTGGGCCACGAAGAACAGGCTTTTGACGATCGTCCCGGCCAGGAACAACCCGACGACCAGCACCAGGGTCTTGAACGGATCGTCGGGCAAAAATGGGTCGATGACGTATTTGCTCAGCCAGTCGAAATCGCGAACGTTCTTTTGCTGGATGGCCAGGTCGGAAGCCAGCCGGCTGAGCGCGGCCGCCGACTCGCTGTCTTGATCGGCGTCAGCGGGGCGGTGCAGGGCCTCGATCTGGGCCCGTAGTTCGGCGGCCTTGGCCTGAGCTTGCTCGCGACCCTCTTGGGCCCAGTCCTGCAGCGAGCGGCGGTTGATGGTCAGTTCGACCAGCGGGTAGACGGCGCTGATATTTCCGCCCCAGAAGGCCGCCACGACGACCGCGCAGACGACCGACGAGGCGAACAGCAAGCGATGCTTAAGCGCCAGGCGCAGCGCCCTGCCGAAGTTGTTCATCCGTGATCCATTCTTGGCGCGCGAGCACGAGAAAGCCGCCCGGCGTGAGGGCGGCGGAATCGGCGAAACCTTACCAGATCGCCGCATTTGGGCCAAGGTCGCTCTGCGGCGAAGGGCGTAGAAGCGGCATCCCTGCCGCTTTCCGTACGCGGCAGGATGCCGCGTCTACGTTTACGGCCCGGCTTTCGGCGCGATGAAGACCCGTTCTTTGGGCAGCTTTCGAACCTCGGATTCCTTGGCGCCGAAGTTCGCGGCTAGCAGATAGGCCGGGTTCGACGCGAGCCAGGTCGAAAGGTCGATGGCCTGGTAATGTCCCGTATTGAAAGCGATCAGCAGTACGGCTTTCTTGTCGCCCGTGTTCTCGATCGAATGGCCATAGCCTTGCGGAATGTAGCCGACGTCGCCTCGATTGAGCTTCTCGATGCGGTAGCGGCCGTGCGAGCCGAACATCGTCGCGCTGACGCGCCCTTCGATCACGTATTGCCACTCGTCGGCCGTCGGGTGCCAGTGCAGTTCGCGGAGGCCGCCCGGATCGAGTTCCAACAGCACGCCGGTGATCGTTCGCGAAATCGGAAACTGCTCGGCGCCGACGCGCCACTCGCGCCCGCCGCGGTGAATCGAATGCGGCTCTTGGGCCAGCAGGCGGTACTTGTGCGTATCCGGCGGCGCGTGCAACCCGCCGGCCAGCGGCGCCGCCGGCTCTTTCGGCGGGACCGCGCCGCGGGCGAAGTAAACCTCTTCCTTAGGAAACTTGTCGAAGGCCGCCCTATCCAAGCCCAGATTCTTGGCCAGCAGATCGCTCGGCGAATGGCCGATCCAATCGCTGATGCTGAACGTGCCGAATTCGGAAAAATAGCCGTTGTCGAAGACCAGCACGAAATGGCACGTACCCGGCCCGAGGCATTGAATCGAATGCCCGTGGCCGCGGGGAAAATACCAGACGTCGCCGGGCCCGAAGTCGTTCGTTTCGCTGCGTCCTTCGGGATCGATGACCGTGGTGCGGCAGCGCCCCTCGATCACATAGGCCCATTCGGCGGCCGTGGCATGCCAGTGCAGCTCGCGCAGACCGCCCGGTTCAAGCCGCATCGAAACGCCGGCGATGCCCTGCGAAATCGGCAGTTGCTCGACCGTCGCCTCGCGGGCCGAATTGCCGCCGATCACCTTGGCGGGCGAATCTTCGAGGGCGAAGCGGAACGTCGGTAGTTCGCCCTCGGGGACGGCCGGAGGACCGTAAGGCGGCTTGCGATCTTCGGCCCCGGCAGCGCCGGCTAATGCGCCGGCGGCCAAGGCCGCCGCCCCCAAAAACGCCCGCCGCGAAACGTCCGAATCCGGCATGCCGAACCTCCCTGTCCCTTGCGGAAATGCACCCGTCGAAAGACCTCGAACTGAACCGCTCGCCGCTTGAAGTGATAGCGACTGCGGCGGCGAAAATCAATTCGATCCGGGCAATTCGAGGCGGCGCGCCTTTATTTAACTGCGCTCGGAGCGACTTCGATCTTCAATCGCAATTGCTCGGCGGGCAGCAGCTCCATCGCGGCGTGTTCGGCCAGTTGCCGCACGTAGAAAGAAGGGGCGCGGCCGCTGACGAAGACTTGCCCGCAGTCGCGCGAGATGGTCAATCCGCGCAGCCGGCGGTCGGTGCGCAGCCGAATTCGCCCTTCGAGTTGCTCGGCCCAGTCGGTCCGCCCCAGAAAATCAGACATTACCATGAAACGATTCGGTCCTCCTCAGAAGGCATTGAGTTTTTCGGTTTTTCGCTTATCGAAAGGAACGGGCTGCGAGCGGAGGTAAATTTCCTCGCGGTTGACCGGCACGTGGGCCGGGGCCTCGATGCCCAACTGCACCCGGCCGCGGCCGAGTTGCACGACGGTGACCACGATATCGTCGTGGATCCGAATCGCCTCGCCTCGTTTTCGCGACAGCACGAGCATGGTTGGGCATCCTCATCGGGCCAGGAACGCGGCAGAGCCTAGTGCCTCTTCAAAGCCATTTTGACAATCGGGTGGCTGGCGGCTGAGCCTTGGCGAAGCCCCAGTACGCTGGGGCATCGCTTCGCTCTGCCGCCAGCCACCCCTCGCCTATCAACTCAGACTTGAAGAGGCACTAGCAGTCTCGAACTCCCGGCAATCTACCTGGGCCGTATGAGCGCACGATGAGCCGGCCATGAGTTGCGGATAAAAAGGTCCGGCGGTAGAACGCAAGGCAATGGCAACCGCGATTCTGCTGGCCTTGATTGCCGCTTCCGCCGCCACGCTTTACGGCCTGTTGGCCCTCTGGGCCGCCCTGGGTCGCGGGCCGTGGTTCGTGCGCGCCGCGGTCGTGGCGGCGGCGATCGGCATGCTGATCCCCGTGCCGGCCTACGATCTGGCGGTCGTCTTTTTGAGCCAGTCGCTGGCGATCATCGCGCCGATCGGGCTGCTCGCAGCCGTGCGTTCTGTTAGGCGGCGAACGGCAGTTGAAGGGGGCGGTGATGAAGCGAGCGCCGCCGGCCATCGGTTTTCGCTGACCGATCTGTTTCTATTCACGCTCGTTGCGGCCGGCATCGCCAGCCTGGGCGCCTACCTGCCGGCGAAACACCGCGCGTTTTGGCCGAGTTACGTGTTGATCGGCGCCGGCGCGGGCGCCGTGAGCCTGGCGGCGGCGTGTGCCGCGCTAGGGCGGCGCTGGACGTGGCTGCGGTGGGCGGTCCTCGCGGTCATGGCGCCGGGCATTGGTCTCGCATTGCGGCTCGTCGAACTGCCAACGGAGTTGCGCGACTCTCTTTTTTCAGGCGCCGATCTATTCAATGTCGGGCCGCCCGAATGGTTTGCCTTAGCGATCGCGAGTCTGACGGGCCTGGTTATCACCGCCTGCCTCGCGTTATGGGTCGCGGGCGGTTGGATGCCGTTTTTCGGACGTAGCTATTCACCGATAGCACTCACAGACGCATCGCGATGGCGCGCATGCACGCGCCTCGCGGCGAGAGCTGGGGCAATACTTTTGCCGCTGGCGGCCTCGATCGTCGTTGGGATTGCCTATTTCAAGATGCTCTTTCCCTTGCCGATTCCACACTTCGAGGCGCCCGATCCCAACGGCTATCTCGTGCTGGCGAAGCTTGGCGGCGAGCTCGAACAGGCCGACGTCCTCGTACTCGATCCGCCGAGCGAAACGCAAATTCGGGACTTCGTCGCCGCAAATCGCCAGCGATTGAAGGCGGCCCGTGCGGCGCTAGAGTTGCCGCACGTCGTGCCCGTCGACTATGAGGATGCGGAATTACGCTGGTTTCACTCGCTCCAAGGCCTGCGGCAACTGGCCCGCGGGTTGGTCAACGAAGGCAAGGCAGAGTCGCTCGACGGCCGGCCCGACGCCGCGGCAGCGATCTATCTCGATGTGCTGCGGCTGGGGCAAATCACGGCGCGCGGCGGGGTGCTCGTTGACGCCTTGGTTGGCAATGCTATCGGGGGTATCGGACTGGGCGGGCTCTCGGAAGTCCGCCAATCGATCTCGCCCGAGACGGCGCGGCAACTGATCGCAGCCCTGCTGAGCTTGGACGCCCAGCGAGAATCGCCTGCCGCAGCCGCACACCGCGAAGCCGTATGGCAGCAGCACGCCTATGGCTGGGCAGGGCGCCTCATGTTCGATCCGGAAAACGCGTCGCCCGAAGCAGGAAGGAATTCTTTCGACTGGAACGGCGCCCGCACGCGTCTTTTGAGCTGCGACTTGGCCATCCGGCTCTATCGGGCCGACCACGGCAAACTGCCGGAGCGTTTGGAGCGACTCGTGCCCACGTATCTGCGAGAATTGCCTACAGACCCTTTCAGCGGCCGCCCGCCAGTCTACCGCCCCGGCGGCGAAGCATTCCTGCTCTACAGCATCGGCCCCGATCGCAAGGACGACGGCGGCCAGCCAACCGACGTCCCGGCCGGCGAAGGCGATGTGGTGCTCGGCCCGTGACCGCTCGCACATTGCTTTTGCTGCCGCGCCATCGCACGAAAATAATCGCGAAAACGGGAAACGGGAAACGGACGGCGACGCGGGCGCCGAAAGGCACGGAACAGAGGAGCGGAAACGTACTTGACGTGCGAATCGGTTTTGCGGCGGACGAATTCGCATGTTTGCAACTCGCGCTCCGCCGTTACGCAGTTTTCCTATCCTGTCTGCCACCAGCTTCAGAGATCGTCCTGCTTTTTGGAGGACGAGGCAAGACGTCAAGCCGGCGCCATTACGGGTTCCTCTTCTCTGTTCCGGCTGCGGCAGACGCTGTTGCCGGCAAGTCAAGTTGCATCGAGAACGATCACATGCGAACGAAAACCGCAACTCGGAACCATCCGGAACAGAGAAGAGGAACCCGTAATCCGATGCAGCGGCAAGGAGAGGGAGATCCCGGCGACGATTTTCCGCAGCAAAAGGAGCGAAACGCCGCGTAAAAGGCAGGACGATCTCTAAAGCTGGCGCCAAACGAGCTTCGTCGATCGCCGATCATCCCCGCCCTGCCAAGCACACCGGTCTATTCCGTGCTAGCACCCCCTGCCCAATACCTGGTGATTCCGCGACTTACGACGAGCGGCAGGCGAGTTGCGACCAATTCGACTAATGCCGAGACAGCCGAGTCTCGCCAGTACGCTTCCTTTTCTTCTATCCCCGGAACTCTCGGGTGTGCTGGCAGACGATGTCCTGCTTCCTCCCTTTCGCGTTTTCGTCCTTTCGTGTTTTCGCGATCTCCTGCTTGCGCCGCAAGTCGCAAACGATTGAGCCAACCATGCCCCAGGCGCAGATAACAGTTCGCCGCTCTGAAAGCTGCTGTCAACGCTCGCCCAGGCTGGGATCGAGCCGCAGGGCCTTTTCGCGGTCGGCGCGGGCCTCGTGCGGCATGCCGAGATGTTCGTAAACCCGGCTGCGATCGAGAAAGGCTCGGGCCGGATCGTCGGCCAGCCGCACCGCCCGGCTCAGGTCGGCGATGGCCCCCTTGAGATCGCGCAAGCCCTCCTTGGCCAGCCCTCGCAGCCGCAATGCCTCGGCGTCTTTCTTGCCGAGCGACACTGCGAGTTCGCAATCGTCGAGCGCCGCGCCAAATTGCCGCAGCGCCACGTAGGCCGCGGCGCGCGTACGGTAAGCCTCGGCGTCGTCGGGATCGAGAGCGAGGGCCGCGTTCGAGTCGGCGATGGCCGCTTCGAGCTGGCCGAGTTCCAGATGAGCCGCGATGCTGCAGGATTTCGCCGTCTTCGGGCGTCAGCCGCACGGCCTCGTCGTAGGCGGCCAGGGCCTGGGCGTAGTCGCCGCGGTTGGCGTGCATGATGCCGCGGGCGAAAAAGGCGTCGGCGCTGGCCGGCTCGAGCCGCATGGCGCGCAGCGTCGCTTCGACCCCCGCCGCCTCGTCGCGGGCGCTTTTGCGAGACTTGTCGGGCGCCTCGTGCTGCGGCTGTTCGCGCTCGCCCCACGGCCAGCGGGCCGGATCCTGGCGGTAAAAGCCGCGCAGCACGTCGTACAGTTCGCGATGCCGCTGATGGAGTGCGATCGGACGTTCGAAGAAACATTCGGTCGCGACGGCGAAGAACTCGGCGCGGTTCGTGGCGCCGTAGTGATCGAGCAGCGTGGCCTCGCCCCGCGACGAGCTGCGGACCAGCCGGTTATACTCGCGCGTTACGACGTCGTCCCAATGCCGCTCTTGCCGGCCGCTCTCCAGCGGCGGCATGCCGTCCATCTCGCCGTCGATGTCGTCGAGGTGGTGGGCGAATTCGTGAAACACGAGATTGCCGCCGTCCGACGCCTCGCGCGTGTTCGACCATGACACGATCACCGGCCCGCGATGCCAATACTCGCCGGCGATCGCCGTCTCGTCGTGTACCCAGCCGTCGCGGGCGCCGGGCGGGTGCAGATACGTATCGGGATAGACCAGGATCGTACGGATCCGCTCGTAGTGGTATTCGTGTTCGATCGCCAGCACCAGCAGGCAGGCCTGCGCGGCGACGGTGACTTTCATTTCGTCGTCGACCTGCAGCCCTGCGCAGCCGATCCAGTTCTTTTCAGCCACGAACACTCGCAGCCGGTCGCGCAGCCTGGCCTGCTCGGCCCGCGACAGCAGCCGGTATTGGCGCACGTTGCGATTCAAGATTTCGAGCCAGGCGTCGGGAAACGGCTCGGCCAGCAATTGCTGCCGGCGGCGCTGCTTGGAAGTAAAGAACATCGATGCGAAGTCGTCGTGGCGCGAAGGAAGTTTGAAGTGCGACATCCTTGATTTTGGTCGATTCTCGCCCAGGCCGCCAGCCGCGCGACCGCGGCGTAGTGATACCATTTGACCGAATGTAAAGGAGATTCTCTGTAGACAAAATGGTTGGACCAGTCGCCCGCGTCTGGCGCGGATTACCTTTGAAATCAGGGGGTAATCCTTTTTCTCAGGCAGTGCCGC
>Ga0307374_10013185_pt1 | contig 11469 bp, 4 predicted proteins | sample OX3MG_FD_202532 | JGI IMG/M metagenome (GOLD analysis project Ga0307374, IMG submission 202532) | Soil microbial communities from Risofladan, Vaasa, Finland - OX-3 | ecosystem: Environmental > Terrestrial > Soil > Coastal area > Acid sulfate soil | place: Finland: Risofladan, Vaasa | collected... | reverse complement strand
GGTCTTGGCGATATTGGCTAGACAGTCGTCGAGCTCGAACTCGATCACGTCCAGAGTGAACTTTCCCGCTTCAATTCTCGAAAAATCCAGAATGTCGTTGATGATCGTCAGCAGAGAATCGGCGGACTCCTTGACCATTCCCAGAAACTCGCGCTGGTCGGCGTTGAGTTCGGTGTCGAGGGCAAGTTCCGTCATCCCGATGATGCCGTTCATGGGGGTGCGAATCTCATGGCTCATGTTGGCCAGAAATTCGCTCTTGGCCTGCGTGGCGGCCTCCGCTCGCCCCTTCGCCTCGTTGAGATCCTTTACGAGTTGGCGAAGCCTGGTCGCATTCTCTTCCTGCATGATCCTGGCGGACTCCAACTCAGAGGCATACCGGTGCAGATCCTCCTCGGCCCGCTTGCGTTCGGTGATGTCCTCGATCATGCAGAGGTGGCGTGGATATGCGTTATCTTCAACTTCCACCGGAGCAATCGTCATATTGATCCAGACGAGGATGCCATCGTGGCGAAGATAACGTTTCTCCATCTGAAACCCGGATATTTTCCCGGCATTCAACAACGCCATGTTATCCATATCTCCTTGGACATCATCCGGGTGTGTGAGGCTCATCCAGTCGACATGGACCATTTCTTCCATTGTTCTGCCCGCGATTTTGGCAAACATAGGATTAACTGCATAGAGATGGCCTGTCAGTGAATCAACCAGCGCAATGCCCAAAGGCGCTTCTACGAACAGCTTCTTAAACCGTTTCTCACTTTCGCGCAGTGCTTCTTCAGTCCGCGTGCGCTCGGCGATCTCCACTCGCACCCGTTGCATGGCACGGATGAGCTCCTCGGCCTGAGTTGCTGCCTCAATCCGCAGGCTGGCTTGTTGCATTTGGAATGTATTATTGCGGAGTCGTTTAATCTGTCTCTCCACCAGGGCATTCTTGATCTCCCGTTCCTGCCCCTCAGCCGGTTTGCCGGATCCATCACCTGCGGAGAGATTCTTAGCCAGGTAGATCCGATAGGCTGTTTCCATTGATCTCCCCTTGGCCAAGGCGCCCCAGCGGCTATAACACACATAGGACTCCTGCCAGTAAACATGCGCCAGGCGTTCATTCCCACATTCCAGCCAGAAGCGGTACGCCCGTTCATTAGCCATGCCCTCCCATTGTAGGAAGTTGCCGGCATGTGCTGCTTCTACTGCCTGATCATAAAGTGGCATGGCTTCCACCAGCCTGCCATCAATCCTGGCCAGCTCCGCAGCTGCCAGCAGGTATTTATGTTCGAAATTCTCGGGGCAGGTGTCAGCCCAGATGCGAAGCCTGCTCATCATCGGGCCAAGTTCCGTGCGCCATTGGGTTTGCTGCTTTCCATCTGCCTGTGAATACAAGGAGGTGAGAATCAGCAGACGCGCGAAAACATGCTCGGGCCAGGGCAAAAGTCCCTGAGTTCCTACGGTGTAAATCAGTGGCTCAGTTTCGTCGGACAGCACTCGGGCGCCCTCATAATTGCCGGATACCAGGAGGGAGAATGTTTTGAGAACTTTGTAAATACAGGTGACTTGGATATTATGATGGTCCTCGACCCGTTGCAGGAACTCCTCCTTCGACCCAGCGTCATTCCCATTAAGCGCGGGACTTTCGCCTGACAGTGCGCCGAAGATATTCAGCCCCCCCTCTAACAGGTCAATGGCCCATTGATTAAGCCGTGTCCGGCTGAATTCAAGAGAACGCAGCGTCTCCTGTATCAGGCCCGCCAGCGGTACACCTTGGTAGAACTGGCAGTACATATTGTGACCGAAGGCATAAGCGGCATACTGCAGGTTGTTCGACCGCAAACCTATTTCGTAAGCATCTGCATAATCCTGAGAGGCGTACCTGAGGTGCTTGAACCAGTGCCGGATCGAGCTGCCGATCATCAGATAGAATACGCTTTGGTAAGACGGGGATCGGAACGTGCCGGTCATGAGGCGAGTTGCCAGTTCACCGAACTCCTTTGCCGTAGCGTAATCGTTATCCACCCACCCCAGAAGCCCGCCAAATGCCGTGTGGCTATAACCAACTTGAGGGATATTGCCGTAATGCAGTGTCAGGTTTACCACTTTCGGCACAATCACGCTCCAGAGCTGTTGGTGTGAACGATAGCAGGGCGGCCCCATCGTTATCAGAATCCTCGACGCCATGAGCATCTCAGGATGGCTCATAACCGGCAATTCAATCAGCGAGGAGACCAAGCGGCTTCCCAGCCCCTTCCGCACCTGTGCGATCTCCTCATTGCGCGCCTCCTCGTAGCCTTTCTCGGGCAGGATGATTCCCAGCGCGGCCAGTGCCTGGCGTCCCGCCGCAATAGCTTCCGGATATTTGGCCAGTAAGGTATATTGAACAATAAGAACATTAAGGGCGTCCGCCTTCTCGATTGCTGTCCCGGCACGATCTACAGCCTGTTGAATACGCCTTTCAGCCTCGCTGTGGTCTCCCTCAAGGAATTCACATTCCGCCTGCTCCTTGAAGAGGCGCATGGTCAATTCGTGGTGGTCGCGCCAAAGATGTTCGGCAAATCCGGGTGTTTCCAGAAACAAGTTCGCCGCCCGGTAAAACCCAAGCGCCGAGCGGTAGGCGGTGGCAGCGTAGGCTTGGCGCGCCGCGGCTATGTTCAACTCCACCACCTTCACCTGCTCGGCTGTATCCTGCATAAGATGGCGTCCGGCGTTCAGGTCGATCACAACCTCGAACAACCTTTCGGCAAGCTGATCCGGATGAAGGCTGGCGAGCAACAGTCTGCCGATTCTTAGCAGAATGGTCGGAAGTTCTGACGGTTCAATCAAGGTATAAGCCGCCTGTTGTATCCGGTCGTGCCGGAACATCCATTTCTTGGAGACACGAAGCTCTTTCGCAGGGTTGTTACTTGTGTCACCGTCAACCGGTAGGATCAAAGTTTTTGCTTGACCGGAAAGAAGCAGCGCCCTGCACTCCCCGGCATCCCGTCCGCTGATGATGCTTAGGGTTTCCAGATCAAAACGGGTACCCAGGCAGGCGGCCAAAGAGAAAAGATTCCGGCTGTCAACGTCAAGGCGGCGAAGCTTCAGGATAAATAGCTCGACCACATTGCCAGGCAGGTCCGTTCCTCCCATCTTATCCCTGCGCCATTGCCAGCAGTTCCGAGCCTTGTCGAACCAGATCAGGTTGAACTCGTGGAGAAAGCTGAGGAACGACCGCACGAAAAATGGATTCCCCAGGGTCTTCTCATAGATGATCGCCGACAGTCCCGCAATGTCTTCTGCGGCCGGCTTCAGCGTGTCAGCCACAACCTTCTGGACATCATTTGCGGTGATATTCTTAACCTGAAGCACTTCAACAGGAACAGCATGACTCCGCAGATCATCCACCGCGGACATCAGCGGGTGGTCGGAGTTCACTTCGTTTTCGCGATAGGAAATGATCACCAGCAGATAGCGCACTGTAGTTCCAACCTGTAGCTGCTTGAGTAGTTCACAGGAAGCGGCGTCAGCCCATTGCCAGTCATCAAGGAACAATACCAGGGGATGTTCGGGCAAGCAGATGACCTTGAGGAAGTTTCGGCAAACGTCAGCAAAGCGCTGCCGGGATTCCTGCGGAGTAATGTCTTCCAAGGGAGGTTGTGCTCCAAGAAATGACCCGAATCCCGGGGCCAGATCAACCAGCACCTGCCCCAGGTTGCCAATGGCCTGAAGGATATCGGCTTTCAGTCGTGAGCGTCGCTGCGTATCCCAGGACTGCAATTCCCGGCAGAGTTCCGCCAACGCCTGTCGAAAAGCAAAATAGGGAATATTCTGTTGGTATTGATCGAACTTACCCCATATGAAAAAACCGTTTCTGTGCCGGATCGGCATCTGAAGCTCATGCACCAAAGCCGTCTTTCCGACCCCGGAAGAGCCCGGAACCACCAAGATTTCGCCATGACCGCTGCAGATGCGCTCAAATGATTCAAGCAGTGTGACAATGTCCCGGTCACGACCATAAAGCTTATCCGGAATCGTCAGTTGATCCATAGTGCCCCTCTTTATCAATTATCGTTTTCACAGAATGTTCTTAACGTCTCATGTCCTTGACATGGCCGTCGATCGCTTCGACCTGCTGGACGACCCACGCGCGGGCGTTTTTTCACGGGCGCACCTCGTTTTCAAGATGCTGTAGGAGCTGTACGAAGCTGGCGATTTCTTTCTGGAGCACGGCGTAAGCCGTATCGGCGGCGGCGGAGAGATTTGCCAACGCTCCTCAGCGCCGGGATTCAACCCAAACGCTGCAGAGGCGTGCTTGCCCGCCCGTATTTGTTTATACCCCATCCTTCACCTCTCTTCCGAGGCGTCAGATGTAACTAATCGGCTGGATTTCGGGTTTACTCAAGGCGCGGTCGGTGCGGACGGACCATGGTTGAGCGCAGGATTTATCGCTTGGGTGGCAATTGTCTGGCCGTTGCTGTATGGAATTATCGCCAAGAAGAAACGCCGGGCAAACACTGTTTTAGCCACCCTAACGATGCCTTGGGGACTCTGGCTGTTGACATCCCAGCAACTGAAAGTCTTCCTTTATCAGACAACGAAAACGGATGGAAGCGGGACTTAGCCGGAAAACTAACCGTGTGGGAGCAACCTAAATTATGAGCGAATTTTTCAGAGAAAATGGGTAACACTTTTGGGTTGTGAGAGACGGTGATCAGGCCGTTTCTCTGCAACCAAGTTTCGACCGCCAGGCGCCTGGCGGTTTCAGCTTGGCGTCGGGTGCGAACCGCCCAGACCCGGATCAGCAGGCTGCTGCCGCATGCTGACCGGCTGCAGCAGTCCTTCCCCGGTCTGGCCGCACACGTAAACCCCGTGGACTCCGGCCTCATAGAGGCGGGCGAGGAGCAGTTCAAAGGTTTCAACGGCAAATTCTCCGTTCTCGCCGAACGGCGTGACAATCGCGGGGAAAACCCCGCGGAAGCTATCTTTCCAATGTTCACTCGATGGCATGATGACCTGAACCCCCTGCTTGCTTTTGCAAATGATCGTGACGGCATCCGGCTATAGGGTCTGTGTGAAAACTCACGTTGTGTGTCATTCCGAGGAGCCGAAGGGCGACGAGGAATCTCGCAAGGGACGCGCTTTCAAGGCGAGATTCCTCGCGGAGTTTATCCTGAGCCCCTTCGTTGCACTCAGGGCCGTTCACCAGTGGTGGGCGAACGGGCTCGGAATGACACAGCGGAGAATAGTTATCCCACAGACTCTATAGCACCGGTGTCCCCACCGGCGTTTTTCGGCGCTGAGGACAGCGCCGCCACGGAAAAGCGTGTCACTGTAATCTGCAATCCATAACAAGCTGAAAGGACCACTCCGCCAATCGGAGCAAGTTCGCGCTACCTGGCGCTGAGGTGATCGGCGCCCTGCGTGAGCCATTCCAGATTGAAATGCGCAAAAATGATTTCTGCATAAGGCTTTGCCCGGCCTTGCTCATAGAGCAGGCCGATCGTTCCATCCGGCAGAACCGCGAGCGACGAATACGCAGAAAAGCCCGGATAAACCAGGCGGGCTACCGGCCAGGTTTTTCCCTCGTCATAGCTCATGCGAACGGTCATCCGGTCGCGGTGCGCCGTATCGGCGGGGTTTGAAAACAGCAGGCGGTCCTTCCTACCCTTTGGCGCCAGCGTATAACGGACCATGCTCGCCTGGCACACCGGGCCGATCAACGTGGGATCCATGTGAACGGGCAACCAGGTCAGCCCGCCGTCGTGGCTCAGTGCAATGGCGCGGCGGTGCTGGCCCGCGTAACTGCGCATGTTCAGCAGCAACGAGCCATCCGCCAACTGCACGACGGCGGACTCATTGGTTTCCGGTCCGGCGCTGCCGCCGATTTTCCAGCTCTTGCCGTCGTCGTCGCTGTAGATCACATGTGAATAATAGGCGTGGGTCACCGCCACCTTGTGATCGCAGGGAATCACCAGGCGCCCGCTCTTCAGCTGAATGCCATTGCCGGGGCCGGTGGCGTACCAGGTCCAATTCGCTTTCTTGGTGGACGAGGTGATCTCCCGCGCCGCTGCCCAGCTTGCCCCGTCGTCACGGCTGTAGGTAACCCACACGGTCCGCGTCCCTTTCGGGCTGCCGTTCTCGATTTCTTTCTCCGTCAGTCCGGCGGGGTTGGCGGTCAGCAGCAACCAGATGACGCCCGTTTTCCGGTCCTCGACTGGGGCAGGATTTCCCACCGTGTAATCCGGAAAGTGAACCACTACCTGCGCCGGGGTCCAGGTCTTCCCGTTGTCTATGCTTCGCCGCAAGACCACGTCGATCGGCGCGGAATCGCTGCCGGAACCTGAGCGGGCTTCGCAGAAAGCGAGAAGTGTGCCTTTGTTCGTGGTCAGCAGCGCCGGGATGCGGTGTGTGAAGTAGCCGCCGTCTGTCGCGTGGTAAACCACGGCCTGCTTCATGAACCGGCGGGCGCCGTAGGCGCGGGCCAAAATCAGGAAGAGCCCCACGAAAACACACGCCACAACCCTAGGCGTGATTGACTTCTGATAGAAACGCATGTGCCATTACCTCCCGAGCCAGAATCCCTATCTCAAAATGAAAGCCTGAGCGTGAACTGAAGTGTTCGTTCTCCGCCTCCTGACGTGATCTGGCCCAATAGCGAACTTGCCAGCGAGTCTGCAAGTAAAATTGTTACTGATCACGCGCGCAGCGCGTATGATCAGATCAATCCGAATGGCGCGTTCCCGTGCTCAGCGTCATCAAGTGCTCACCGCCAGCGCGAAATCGGCGGGACCGTTCTCGGCCGCGTCCATGCCCGGATCAGTAAAGGGTATCGACCTGGCAAAGACCTCCTTTCACTCTATTCCGACCGCTGGCGGACCATGCCGGTGCTGAGAGTGGTTACTTAACCACCGGGCACTACACAGTATCGACCGTTGTAGAACGGCTGGACAAGGCAACAGCTTCGCGACAGAAGCCTTAACTGTGAATGAACACGCCTCCGACTGACTGGCTCAACTTCTCAAAAACTGTATCGAAGTGCAAATTGCAGTTCGCGGCCGTTGCCGCCGCTCGTAATGCGCCCAAAGGTTGAGGAGGTCGTGGTGCCATTGGGGTTGTTCAGCACCACATGGTTGAGCATGTTGAACATTTCGAATCGGAATGTGAGGCTCTGGTCTTCATAGACCTTCCACGACTTGTGCACTGCCGCATCCCAGGTAAAGGCTCCCGGGCCGTAAATCGTGTCATAGCCGAGGGTTCCAAACCTCTTCTCCGCCAGCGGTGTCGCGGTATTGAAGGCCGCAGGATTCAAGTATTGCAGCCGATTAGGTCCGTTCAGATAAGGCGAAACACCCGGCACCGAGTCTGGACGTTGTCCGCTGGGCTGGCCGTTACCCACCGCGTCCCGGCCCGTCACGATGTTCATGGAACCGCCGCTGCTGGCGCCGACGATTCCTTCAAGCGACCAGTTGCCCAGAATGCCCCGGGCCAGCATCGAATTTCCCGTCAGCCGCTGGGTCGGAATCTGATAGACGTAATCCGCCGAAAGCCGGTGCGTGACCTGGCCATTCGTCGGACCGATGGAACCCGCAATATTACTGAAGTCCTGCGTGTTTGAGTCCTTGCTGAAATTCTGGTCGCCGCTGTCGTACTCCATACTCTTGGAGTAGGTATAGAACACATCGAAGGCCATGCCGTGGCTCGTGGTCTTCCTGAAGGTTAACTGAAGCCCATCATTCCAAAGCCGCGCCGAATAGGTCGCGAGCCACACAGGCCCGATGCTGGCATACGGCCGGATTCCCGTGGAAGGATCGATCGGATTTTCCAGGGTTGAGGAGTAGAGGTGTAAGACCCTGTTCCCGACGTAAGACGCCCGCACCATCATCGAAGGTGAGAGCTGGCGCTCCAGCGAGGCGTTCCACTGTTCGGAATATTCATCATGATGGTTGGGATCGGGCGCTTGAAGGCCGCCGGCCAACCCCTGAGGGGCCGCGGAGGGGTCGTTTCTCACCATATCCAGGAAGCTCCCGTTAATGTCGCCGAAGGCGGTGGAAAGCGAAGAGGGAAGATCGGACGGCGACACGTTCGGAAATGCAGGAACATTCGCCGCAAGCCAGTTGGAATCGAAATTGTAAAAGGGTTGAGCCGCCCCGTAATACATGCCCGCACCGGCGCTGAAGATCGTCTTCCCGTTGCCCGTCACATCGTAGACCAGCCCGAGACTGGGGGCAAAATCGAGATGATTGGCGTGCCACAGCGGCGTGTCCAGCGGGGTGGTCGGCCCAAAAGGATTGCTGGTGGCCAGCCCGATGGGGCCCTTGAAAACCTGAAAATAGCTGTAGTGCAGGCCGGGGTTGAGTGTCAGGCGCCGGTTCACCTTCCAGCTGTCCTGGACGTAGGCGTCGTAGGTCCCGAAGTCAATGCCCAGTTTTCCAGGGTTTCCAAAATCAAGGCTTAAGGTGGTCACCTTGTCCTGGATCAAATTGCTGATGGAGGTGTACCGGTACCAGACTCCCTGGCCGAACTGAACCCGCTTGGCGTTGGTTCTTCTGTACTGCATGCCGGTCGTGATCGTATGGGATCCGTGCACCCAGGTCAGGTTGTCCACAAATGATTTGGTCGGGGCATTGGCCGCCAGCGAGTCCAGGGGTTCGATGGTCGACAGGCCTGAGACAGCCAGCGTTAGTGCCTGCGTGGTGAGGTATCCGATGCCTGGCACCAGCGTGTCCAGGGAGGTGTCGATGGCCGCGGTGTGCCGGGCGATCGGATTGCTGTTGTCTCCAAATCGGAATTGATTGACCATGGTCGGCGAAATCGTATAGGTCCAGGCGGCTTCGTAGTTCCGGGTGGGCACAGGAAAATATTGAAGCGTTTTGAGCGACAATTGAGGATTGGTCAAGAGTTGATTGTTATGGACCATCCGGAAATTCAAATGGCTCTTGCCAAAGTTCCCGTCGATCCGCGTGAGGGTGGTATCCTCCGTATCTTTCTGGGCTGCGTTGCGGTAATACAGGCCGGTCAGCGGGTTGTTCGTCGAAGCCGTCGGCAACGGAGCCCACTGCTCGATGTAGCTCACCAGGGCAGGATTCGTGATCTGGTTCAGCAGAAGCGGGCTCGGAACCGTACCGCTAATCGTCTTTCCGCGCACGACCCGGGCGCCCTCATAGTTGAAGAAGAAAAACAGCTTGTTGCGCAGGATCGGCCCACCGATGTTCCCGCCAAATTGATTCTGTCTCAATTCCGGCTTTGCCAGGTGGTTCTGGTTGGAAAAGAAGGTGCTGGTATCGAGAGCGTCGTTCCTTAGATATTCCCACGCCGCTCCATGAAAGTGGTTCGTCCCGGACTTGGTCGTTAGATTGACGGTGCCCCCGCTTGCGCGGCTGTACTCGGCCGAAGCGGCTCCGCTGGTTGCCTTCATTTCCTGGATGGCATCGATGCTCACGTAGTTGATCAGCATGCCGCTGCCACCCACGCCTCCCAATCCCACGCCGTTGTTTTCCCCAAAGGACATATCAACGCCGTCCAGCAGGAAGTTGTTGCCGAGGCCCGACATGCCGTTGAGGGACACCCCGCCACGGTTGGCGGCCGAGGTGCCACTGTTCCACCCGGGCTGGAGCGAAAGGAGTTGGGTGAAGCTTCGGCCATTCAACGGAAGCTGGCTGATTTCGTGGGCTTGAATGACCGTGCCCGTATCGGCCGTGGTGGCGTTTAACAGAGGCGCGGCGCCCACAACCTGAACGGATTGGGTGGTGTTGCCGAGCACCATTTTGATGTCCACCCGGTCTTTGTCTCCCGCGTGGAGCACGGTGGGCGTGGTCACAACCCGCTTGAAACCCTTCTGCTCCACCGTCAACGTGTACGTTCCAGGAAGAAGTACGGGGAAGTCGTAGTACCCGACCGAGGTCGTGGCCGTCCTGGTCACAACACCCGTAGCCGTGTTGGTTGCACTAACCGGCGCTCCTGGAATTGCCGCACCGCTCGGATCAGTGACGATTCCCACGATTGAGCCTTGAGCAATCTGTGCTCGAAGATTGCCAGCACAGGCGAGCAATGAGAAACATAACAGTACTAACCCATACGTGAATGCGTTTCTAGTCATTAGTTGCTCCATATTCTTGGTTCTTGCATCCTAAAATTTCACCTATTAGTAAGACAAACCGTTAACTAGTATTGAGCCCATTTCAAAACCCCGTCGAACGTGTTGAATTGCATAACCAAACCGGGGAGTCCGGCAACAATCGATTCGAGCCGGTTTGCCCAAAAGCATCTCCACATAGTTGGATATCCTCACGTCCTACTCGGACTCCTTGGGGAGATACTGATACCAGGAATTGCTGATATGATCACGGGCCGCTTGGATAATTCTCTCCTCGTTCGGTCCCGCCAAAGCATCCAATAAACCCTCGTGAGACTTCACGCGATCACTTAGTGGGCTGTTGCTTGTGCTCAGGACAACCATCAGATACGCGAACAAGGGAGTGCAAAGCCACGTAAGAATTTGTTCGAGCGTTTGATTCCCCGCGATGCTCCATACCTTCTGGTGGAAGGCGCGGTCGTTAGCTGAGACGTGGTAATAGTCATTCTTAGCCATGCCTTCCTCGATCATTCCGACTAAGGTACGAAGTTCATCCAGATGAGATGGGGTCATCCGCTGGTGTGCCAGCACGAAAGCCTTAGGTTCCAGATCGACTCGGATTTCAACAATCTCCTCGACTCGCTTTACAGACAGCTTGGTCACAAAACTGGCTGTGTTGGCTTTCTTATATATCAGACCCTCATGCTCAAGAACCTGCAAAGCCTCTCGCACGGTAGCCTGCCCAACGCCCATGGATTTAGCCAGAGAACGCTCAACCACGCGCTCACCCGGCTTCAGACGCCCTGACAAAATGGACCGACGCAGGAAATCTGCAACCTGCACCCGAAGCGAGGTTTGTTGTGGAATAAAGCTTTCAAGATCGGCTGACCCCATGGCACCTTACTCGATGATCGTGTGATCGTTCACCAAGTGCGCGATCATATGGGAGATCAAGTCAGCTTGTCAACCATTTTTTATGTTGTCGATTAACAAAATCAATAAGCCAAGGAACGTGTGCCAAAGTCACACGGTATCCACGAAATGAAGGTTGCCGTTTCCGGTGTGTACCCCCATCAGGGCAACTTGGTCCAGGGTGAATTCCAATGGCAAACATGCCAATAGATGTGTCAGCAGGATGTTCGTTTGGGAGCAACCGCGTGTCGGCCAGCGTTGAATTCTTCCATGTTAAGTTATTGAAATAAGATTGGCTTGTTTGATTTTATTTACTTTGCGGGTTGCCTGACGCGGCAGAAAGTGATGGTGGAATCCATTCGAGCCCCCCTTATGAGTATAATTGGCGGTCAGGTAGAACGCTGGTGGCGCACGAATTCTTTTGTTTTAAGTTACACCGTGTATATTCAGTATGTTTATGTTATAGACGATCCGGCGAATGACAATCAGCCCATTTGCCACGGCGAGTGCTGTTTGCT
>Ga0307374_10013184_pt1 | contig 11470 bp, 10 predicted proteins | sample OX3MG_FD_202532 | JGI IMG/M metagenome (GOLD analysis project Ga0307374, IMG submission 202532) | Soil microbial communities from Risofladan, Vaasa, Finland - OX-3 | ecosystem: Environmental > Terrestrial > Soil > Coastal area > Acid sulfate soil | place: Finland: Risofladan, Vaasa | collected... | reverse complement strand
AACAGCCCGTCCGGAGCCGGTCCGAGCATCGCGGCCTGCTCCTCGCCGGTGAGCGGCTCGGGGGCGAGCCAGCGGTCCCAGGACCCTTCGGACAAGACGACCGGCATCCGGTCGTGAATGGGCGCCAGGAGCGCGTTCGGCTCGGTGGTGATGACGGTGCAGGTGCGCAACGGCCTGTCCTCGGCGTCGTACCAGACCTCCCAGAGCCCGGCCAGGGCGAGCGGCTCTCCGCCCTGCGTGCGGATGTGGAAGGGCCTCGGCGTGGCCCGGTGACCAGGTCCGGCCTCGACCTTCTGCCACTCGTAGAACCCGCTGGCCGGGACGATGCAGCGCCGGGTCTCAAACGCCTTGTGGAACGCCCGGCTCGAGCTGAGCGTCTCGGCGCGGGCGTTGATCATCCGGTTGCCGATGGTGGGGTCCTTGGCCCAGAGCGGCACGAGGCCCCACCGCATCTCCCCCAGGCGGCGGGTCTTCCCGTCCCGGGACGAGGCGATGGTGACGACCGGCTGGGTCGGGGCCACGTTCCAGCGGGCCGGGATGTCGTCGGGCACCACCTCGTCGACGTGGAAGCGGTCGGCCAACCGACGCTTGTCCTCGTACATCGAGAACCGGCCGCACACGGCGACAGCTTGCCACCGCGGCGCAAGGGCACGCCGGGCCTTCTCCCTGTGGGTCCCTGATCTGGCCTACGCCCCCGGGCACCGCCTCCGGCCAGGAAGTCGTATCTAACGCCGCCGGCCGACAGCCGCGCCGATCACGGCGACCAACAGCACCACCGCGCCCACGACGAGGGCGACCAGTCCGCGCTTGGTCCGGTGGGAGCTCGAACCGGCGATGTGCCCGGGGATGAAGGAAGGCAACGACCCTGCCTTTACGACGAAGTAGACGATGCCGATGGCGATGAGCACAAGGCCGACGAGTCCCAACAGGACAACAAGGAACCTACGGGAAGTCGCCACGGAGAACCCCCTCTGGTAACGGATGGGCAACCGTACCCGTCGCCGCCACGGAAGTCAGGAGTCCCGGGCGTCCCCGTGGCGCACCCATCCTCCCGGACGCGAGCAACCCCGCCGGCGCGAGCCGACGGGGTTGTCCCCATGCCTATCGATCATTCGACCGTCGCGCGGGGGGTGCTCGACTGTCGATACTCGACCGGCAACCCACACTTTACTTCCGGGCGATTCCGCCGGACAGGGTCCAAAGTCCTGGTTCTCCCGAGTCGCCGACCGGACCGGCCGGGGCGTCATTCTCCCTCGTTGAGGGCACTGCTCCGGGGGGAGGGCTCGAACCTCCAACATCCGGCTCCAAAGGCCGGCGTTCTGCCGATTGAACTACCCCGGATTGGGTCGGGTGGCCTGGTGGGCAGCTTCGCGCACCGGGCTGCGATGCCCTGACCTGCGAGCCGCCGCGATGGCAGCTTCGCGCACCAGGGCAGGGTCGAGCGACCGCCGACCGCTCTCCCGGCACGATCACCGGCCCCTGCGGCCTGCGTTTCTTCGGGGCTCCTTAGGCGGTCCTCACCGTCCTCTCACCCGACCCCACGAGGATGGGCAGGGTGGGCGACACCCTGGCGGTCGACGACGACCCGGCGCCGGTATGCTCCGCGCGGCTTGGCGCCCGGACCGATCGGGCCAGCCCAGGCGCCGCGTGCGGACCCGGGAGGGCCCGCCGGAAGGAGGCGGTGGGTGTCATGCGAATCCTCGTGGTGGACGACGACCCGGCCGTGTGCGCATCCATCGACCGCGCACTCCGGCTCGACGCGTACGACGTCGAGACCGCAGGAACCGGCCAGCGGGCGTTGGAGACGCTCGCCATCTCGGCGCCCGACGCCGTCGTCCTCGACCTTCAGCTGCCCGACATCGACGGGTTGGAGGTCTGCCGCCGGCTCCGCGCCGTGGGCGACGACACCCCGATCCTGATGCTGACGGCGCGGGACGCGATCGACGACCGGGTGCAGGGTCTCGACGCAGGGGCCGACGACTACCTGGTGAAGCCGTTCGCGCTGGCCGAGCTGCTGGCCCGGTTGCGGGCGCTGCTCCGTCGCCGGAGCGACGGTGACGGCGAGACCCTCCGCTTCGGCGACCTCTCGCTCGACCCGGGCACCCGGGAGGCCCGGCGGGGTGACCGGGCCTTCACCCTCACCCGCATCGAGTTCGACCTGCTCGAGCTGTTCCTCCGGCACCCGCGCCAGGTGCTGACCCGCGAGATCATCCTGGAGCGGGTGTGGGGCTACGACTTCGACTCGGGCACCAACTCGCTGGCGGTCTACATCGGCTATCTCCGGCGCAAGACCGAGGCCGATGGAGAGGACCGCTACATCCACACGGTCCGGGGTGTGGGCTACGCCCTGAGGGAGCCGTGACCTTCAGGGCCCGTCTCGTCCTGGCGGCGACCGTTGCCGCCGTGCTCGCAGTGCTGTTCTCCTCCATCGGGTCGTACCTCGCCTCGCGGCACTCCCTGCTGAACTCGGTCGACGACTCCCTGGTCGTGACCGCCCAGCGGGGGTTGGCCGCCGGCAGGCTCGACCCGACCTCCTTCACCGGGGTGGCCGTGCAGGTGACGGCGTCGGGCGGTCAGGTCGTGGCGTCGAACGGGCTGCCCACCTACTCGTCGCTCCCCGTCAGCGACGCGGTGAAGGCCGTGGCCTCGGGACAGTCGGACCAGTTCTTCACCGACGTGCAGGTGGGCGGCACCGAGCTGCGCGAGTACATCACCCGGCTGCCCGGTCCCGTGGTGGTCGACGGCACCCTGTTGCCCCAGGGTGCCGCCCTGCAGCTGGCCACCCCGCTGACCGGCGTGAACTCGCAGCTGGGCAACCTCGGCCTGGCCCTGGCACTGGTGGCCGTCGCCGCGGTGGCGATGGCCGTCATCCTCGGCTGGCTGGTGGCCCGCGCGGCGGTCGGACCCCTCAACTCCCTCACCGCCCGGCTCGAGGTCCTCGCCCAGAACACCGACGTGTCCGAGCGTCTCGACCCGGGCGGGACCGACGAGCTCAGCCGGCTGCGCCGGGCCTTCAACCGCCTGCTGGGCGCCCTCGACCGGTCCCGCGAGGCCCAGCGGCAGCTGGTGCTCGATGCCGCCCACGAGCTGCGGACCCCGCTCACCAGCCTGCGCACCAACCTCGAGGTCATCCGCCGGCTCGACGAGCTGCCGGCCACCGACCGCGAGCTGTTGGTGGACGACGTCCTGACCCAGATGGAGGAGCTCACCGTCCTGGTCGGCGACCTGGCCGAGCTGGCCCGAGGCGAGCACCATCCCCAGCAGGTGGTACCGCTCCGGCTCGACCGGCTGACCGAGGACGCGGTGGCCGTGGCCCGGACCCACGGCCGCCCCCGGGGGGTGCAGTTCGTGCTCACGTCGAGCCCCACCTGGGTGAGGGGGAACCGGGAGCGGCTGGTGCGGGCCGTGGGGAACCTCCTCGACAACGCGCTCAAGTGGAGCCCCGACTCGGCGGTGGTGGAGGTCGCCTGCTCGGGGGGGGCGGTGACCGTCCGCGACCACGGGCCCGGGCTCGACCCCGGTGACCTCCCCCACATCTTCGACCGCTTCTATCGTGCCCCCGGCTCGCGGGGCCTGCCCGGGTCGGGTCTCGGGCTGGCCATCGTCGCCCAGGTGGTCGAAGCCGAGCAGGGCTCCGTCACGGCCGAGAACGCCCCGGAGGGCGGCTCCGTCTTCACCCTCCGCGTTCCCGAGATCGCCGCCCCCGTCGCGGTACCGGGCGCCCCGGAGGAGGAATGAGCCCCCCACGGCCGGCGGGGAGGCCGGCAGAGGGCCGTCGGGGCCACGCTCATCTGGCGTGTGGGTCCGCCGGCCGCTAGCCTGCCGCACGACATGGGTTCCCTGATCAAAAAGCGCCGTAAGCGCATGCGCAAGAAGAAGCACAAGAAGATGCTGAAGGCCACGCGCTGGCAGCGGCGGGCGGGGAAGTAGCCGCAGCGAGGTCAGTCCCGGCGGTCGGTGCTCGTCTCGAGTGCCTCGTCGGGCCCCCCCCAATGCTCGGGCACGGCGTGGGCCACCACGACCCTCGCCTCTTGGTCCCGGTAGGCCAGGGCTCGACGCCCGTCCATCCTGAGATCCGCGGCGTCGCCCTCGACGAACCACGTCGACCCGCTCCCGGCGAGCACCGGGTCGCGTCCAGTCGCTCCGGCGAAGATCCGACGCCAGTCGGCCAGCCGCGGCTCCACGGCGATGGCGGCCCGGGTCAGGTCGTTCGGGGGTTCGTGCCAAGGCCGCCCGAGCTGGGACGACAGCCGGTCCCACGCCCGGTAGACCGCGCCGGTGTCGACACCCAGCGGCGGGACGAGCAGCACGAACGAGCGGGGCTCGAAGGGAAGGGGCTCGACCTGCTCGCCGATCCCGCCCACCAGCGCCCTCCCGCCCCGCACGCAGAAGGGCACGTCCGCTCCGAGCGAGGCCGCCGCCGCCGGGTCGTCCAAGCCGGCCCACCGGAGCACGGCGCCCGCGTCCGCGGACCCGCCGCCGAGGCCCCCCCGGACGGGGATCCTCTTGGTGAGCTCCACGCCGGCGGAACGGCCCGCAAGGGTCAGAGCCTGCCGGACCAGGTTGTCGGGACCGGCCGAGAGGTCATCCGCCCGGGTGCCCGCCTCGGCGGAGATCCGCAGCCCGCTCCCCCCCGGGTCGATCCTGAGCTCGTCGGCCAGGTCGAGCGAGACCATCTCGGCCGCCAGGAGGTGGTAGCCGTCCGGCCGCACGCCCTGCACCCGCAACGTGACGGTGAGCTTGGCCGGAGCGATGACGCGCCGGACCACGCCCCTTACCCCTGACTCGTCCGCCATGCCGCCAGTCTGCCCCAGTCCTCGACGGAGAGCTCCTCCGCTCTCGCCTCCGGCTCCACACCGGCTCGCGCGAAGGCCTCGGGGTCGACCAACCCGGCGAGCGAGCGACGCAGCATCTTGCGGCGGTGCGCGAACCCGGCGCGGACCACCGCGAAGAGCCGGTCCGGCGGGACGAGGTCGACGCTGACCGCGGGTTCGGCCCGCCGCTCGATCCGCACCAGCACCGATTCGACACGCGGTCGCGGCACGAACACGGTGGAGGGGACCCGCCCGACCACCGACGCGGTGGCCCAATAGGCGATCTTCACCGACACGGCCCCGTACGCGGCGTCCCCGGCCTTCGCGGCCATTCGCTCCCCGACCTCCCGCTGCACCATCACGAGCATCGATCCGATCCGCGGTGCGGACTCGAGCACGCCGATGACCAGCGGGGTGGCCACGTTGTAGGGGAGGTTGGCGACGAGGCTCCACGGGGGGGCCGGGCCGGCTCCGGCTCCGTTCGGCGCGAGCAGGGTCTCCCAGTCGAGCCGGAGCGCGTCGGCCTGTACGACGGTGACCGGTCGACCTTGGACGACCTGGCGGAGGATGGGCACCAGGCGGACGTCCATCTCCACCGCCAGCACCTCGGCGCCGGCCTCGGCGAGGGCGAGGGTGAGGGAGCCCAGGCCGGCTCCGATCTCGACGACCCGTGCTCCGGGAGCGACCCCGGCCAATCGGACGATCCGGCGCACCGTGTTGGGGTCGGCCACGAAGTTCTGCCCGAGGGCCCGGCTGGGGCGCAGCCCGTGCCCGTCCAGCAGCCGCTGAATGTCGGCTCGGGTCAGGGTCACCGGGTCACTGTGTCACCTGGGCGAACCACTCGGCGCCGGTCGCCGGCTCGGGGCGGCGCCGAGGCGAGCCCCTTCACCGGCTCAACAGGTCACCGGGCCACCAGCTCAACAGGTCACCGGGCCACCGGGCCACCGGGTCACCAGGTGACCGAAACGGTGACGACCCCCGTGCCCAGGGTGGCGATCTGCGAGAACCCCCACGGCGACAGGTCGACGATCCGGCCCGGGTTGTCCGCCTCGCGGTCGTCGACCGTGCAGGTGGTCCGGGCGCCGGTCGAGGGGTTGGTGATCGACAGGACCGTCCCGAACGGCAGCCACGGGCTCGCGCAGTAGCCGGGTGGGGCCTGCGAGTACCAGGTGGCCACGCCCACCGCGGCGTTGGCCGCCGGCATGGGGGCCGCGACCTGCACCGCCCTGGGAGGGGCCGTGGGCGGCGTCGTGGCGACCGAGACATGCGGGGCGGTCACCGGCGCCGGGGGGCCCGACGTGGTGGTCGCGGGCGGTGACGTGGTCGCGGTGGTCGTCGTCACCGGCGGCGACGTCGTGGTCGTCGAGCGGGTGCGGTCGTAATTGGCCAGCTGCCAGCCGGACAGCCGGGCAGCGGACGCCGCACCCGCGGGCCTCCGGTGTCCGCCGCCACCGGAGGCGCTTGCCACCGCTGACGGCCCACTCTGTAGCAGGAGAAGAGGAGCTCCGAGCATCGCCCCACCCGACAAGGTCGCGAGCATGATGCGCCTCCCCCCGGTGCTTGTCGTCCGCAGGGCTCCACCCTTCTCCGGGGACATGGCACCACCTCGCCGGCAAAGCCGGCTCGGGGGAAGCCGTCACCGTAGGAAAGCTCCGGGGATTCTGCAAGTGTGATTGGCCGGCGTCCATGGTGTAACGGCCCATTCCCCCTGGCCAGGACCGCTTTTTGAGCCTGGCTCCGCGAATACCCTGTTGAACGCCATTTTCGGACGAACGAGATCGCCAAAGAACCAGGTCAACCCCCTGCGCGGAAAAATTCCTCCGCCGGGAGGGATTCGGGCCCCAGACCGAAGGCGGCCGCGGCGGCGGCAGCGGTCGAACGGGCGACCTCGCCCAGCCCGAGACCCTTCACCGTGGCGATCGCCTGGCCGACCAACGGCACGTACGCGGGCTCGTTGGGCCGTCCCCGATGGGGCACCGGGGCGAGAAAAGGGCTGTCGGTCTCGACGAGCAGGCGCTCGGGTGGGCAGAGGGCGGCCGCCTCACGCACCTCGGCGGCGTTCCTGAACGTCACGATGCCGCTGAACGACAGGAACATCCCGGCCCGCAGGCACCGACGCGCCTCGTCCGGACCGCCGGTGAAGCAGTGCAGCACGGTCCGATCGGGGACCCCCTCGGCGCCGAGCACGTCGAACAGGTCGTCCCAGGCCTCCCGGGCGTGGACGACGAGTGCCAGACCGTGGCGATGGGCCAGCGCGATCTGCTCGGCGAACGCCTCCCTCTGGGCTGGGCGCGGCGAATGCTCGTAGTGGTAGTCGAGCCCGCACTCACCCACGGCAACCACCGAGGGATCCCCTCCGGCCATTGCCGCCTCCACCATCCGCCCGATCTCGCCGGTCCCGGCCGAGGCCTCGTGTGGATGGAGGCCGATGGTGCCCCAGATCGCCGGGGTCGCCCCGCTGCCGGCCGGATCGCCCGCCGATCGGGCCACCCCCAGTGCCTGGGCGGAGGTCGCCGCGTCGGTCCCCACGCAGACCAGGCGACCGACCCCGGCCGCACGGGCCCGCGCCAGAGCCGCCGCCAGAGCCGCCGCGTGGCCCGGCCCGGCCTCTCCGTTCCCCGGAGCCCCGGGCGGGTGCAGGTACTCGTCCTGCAGGTGGCAGTGCGAGTCGAACCACACCGGGTCCTCCGCACCCTCGGGTCCCTCGGGTGGCTCCACCACCGGTCCCGCCGATCGCCGGGCCTAGGACGCGCGCCGCGGGAACAGCGGCGAGCCCTTCTCCACCGGGACCCCACCGGGGTAGCCGCCCCAGGCCGCATCCGCAGGCAGGCGCGCCCCGGCCGGTGAGCCGGGAAGGCCGATGCGGCGCCAGATCTCCGCGGCCGTGCTCGGCATGGCGGGCACGATCAGCATCGCCACGATCCGGAGGACTTCGAGCGCGCTGCCGAGCACCCCCTCCACCTCGGCCCCGGGGGACATCTTCCATGGCTCGGTGGACTCGAGCTCGGCGTTCGCCGCGCCGATCAGCCGCCACGTCGCCTCGAGCGCATCGTGAGGGGCGAAGCGCTCCCAGGCGCGCCCCGCCCGATCCAAGGTGTCGGCCGAGGCGGCGGCCAGCGGGCTGCCGGGCGAGGGCGCCGGCCCGACCCCCCCGCATTTGGAGCCGACCACGGTCGCCACCCGCTGCACCAGGTTGCCGAGGTTGTTGGCCAGGTCGGCGTTGTAGCGGGAGACGATCCCCTCGTAGGAGAAGTCGCCGTCGGCGCCCAGCGAGATCTCCCGGAGCAGGTGGTACCGGACCGCGTCGACGCCGAAGTCGGCGGTCAACGCCTCGGGCGCGATGTCGGTGAGCTTCACGTCCGCGAGGGCGGCGTTCGCCTCCCCCTCCTCCTCGGCGGCCCGGCGCAGCAGGGTCTTCGACAGCTTCTCGCCGCCGACCAGCAGCCAGCCGTGCACGAACACCTCGGCCGGGGGGTCGATGCCGGCGGCCATGCACATCGCGGGCCACCAGACGCAGTGGAAGCGCAGGATCTCCTTGCCGATCAGGTGGTGGACCGCCGGCCACCACTTGGCGAACCGCTCCTCGTCGGTGCCGTACCCGATGGCGGTGAGGTAGTTGATCAGCGCGTCGTACCAGACGTAAAACACATGGCCCTTGTCCCAGGGCACCGTCACACCCCAGCTCAACGAGGTCCGGGTGATCGAGATGTCCCGGAGGCCGCTCCGGATGAACCCGAGGGCCTCGTTGCGCTTGCCCTCCGGCCGCACCGCCCCGGGATTGGCCTCGTACCAGTCGATGAGACGCTGCTCGAACGCGCTCAACCGGAAGAAGTAGTTCTCCTCCTCCATCTCAACGACGGGGACGGAGTGGATCGGGCAGCGCGACCCGTCGATCAGCTCGGCCTCGGTGTAGTACGCCTCGCAGCTGACGCAGTACAGGCCGCGGAACACCCCGAGCTCGATGTAGCCGTTGTCGTATATGCGCTGGAGGAATTGCTGCACCGCGGCATGGTGCCGGGGCTCGGTGGTCCGGATGGAGTCGTCGTTGGAGATGTCGAGCCCGCGCCACGCGTCGACGAACCGTTGCGCCGTGCGATCGGTCCACTCCTTCGGCGAGACGCCGTGGGCCTCGGCCGCCTGGGCCACCTTCAGTCCGTGCTCGTCGGTCCCGGTCAGGAAGAAGACCTCGTCGCCGATCAGGCGGTGCCAGCGGGCCAGGGCGTCGGCGTTCACCGTGGCGTAGGCGTGCCCGACGTGCGGCGCGTCGTTCACGTAGTAGATCGGCGTGGTCAGGTAGAAGCGCGACACCGTGCGTAGCGTACCGGCGGCCTCCGGCCCCCCGGCTCCGACACCCGTCCGGCGCGACCCCCGCTCATGACGGGTGGGCGCCGTCGCGCAACGCGAGGGCCAGCCCGTAGGCGCGCCGCCGGGGGACGCCGAGCTCCTCGGCGACGGCGTCTGCCGCCTGCCGGGTGCCGTCCCCCTGGGCGAGGCGCGCCTGAACCGCTGCGCGGACGGTACCGTCGTCGGCCCCGGGGCCCGGCTCGGCCCCGCCGACGACGATCACCACCTCCCCCCGGACGGCGCGGGCGGCGAACTCCCCCGCCGCGCCGACCAGGGTTCCCCGCCAGACCTCCTCGTGCACCTTGGTGAGCTCGCGGGCCACGGCGACCGGGCGGTCCCCGCACGTCCGAGCCAGGTCGTCGAGGGTGGCAGCCAGGCGGCTCGCGGCCTCGAGCACCACCGCCGTCCGGGGCTCGTCCGCCAGAGCCGCCAGCCGTCGCCGGCGGTCGGGGCCCTTGCGGGGGAGGAAGCCCTCCATGCAGAACCGATCGGTCGGGAGCCCGCTGACCACCAGGGCCGCCAGGACGGCCGAGGGGCCCGGGACCACGGTGACGGGCACCCCCCGGGCGCGCGCCGCTGCGACCAGGCGCTCCCCGGGGTCCGAGATCCCCGGCATGCCGGCATCGCTCACGACCGCGACCGTTCGACCCTCCTCCACCCACGCCACGACCTGGTCCACCCGTGCGGCCTCGTTGTGCCGGTGCAAGGAGACCAGGCGTCGGGTCCCCGCCGGCAGCCCGGCCGCCGACAGCAGCGCCCTCGTGCGGCGGGTGTCCTCGCAGCAGATGAAACCGGCCCCGGCCAGCGTCGACGCCGCCCGGGGCGACAGGTCTCCGAGATTGCCGATCGGGGTGGCGACCAGCACGAGCTGTCCGGGTTGTCCGGGTTGTCCGGGTTGTCCGGGTTGTCCGGGTTGTCCGGGTTGTCCGGGTTGGCGGGTCACGTGACGTCGCGGATCTCGAGGCGGTCCCCGACGCCCAGGCCCCAGCGCTCGAACGACCCGGCCGAAGCCTCCAGCACGCCGTGGCAGCCCCGCCGGGGAAGCCCCACCCGCCACCGGGCCATCCGTGCGGTGGCCAGCACCGTGAGATCGTCGCTCACGTAGGCCACGTCGACCGGGAACCGCATGAAGACCGTATGGACGGCCCGCGTGTTCGGGAGCAGCATCGCCCCCTCGTAGCTCCGCCGGCCGAGGAGCCCCCGCATCCGCTCCACCGGCCGGTCGGCCACGTCGGCGGCGGCCAGAACCTCGCCACCTCGGAGCAGCCACGCCGGCCGCATCAGGGTCCTCCGGTCGACCGGTCCCGTTGTCCCAGCCTTCTCACGCGTTCAGACCCTAATGGCTCCGTTAGGATGCCAGTCCTATGTCGAAGCGAACGGTCAAGCGGAAGCTCCGGGCCAAGAAGAAGGCCAACCACGGGAAGAAGCCGAACTGCGGCCGGGGCTGAGCGGCCCGGGGCTCCCGGTGCCCCGATCAGGTCGGGGCTGAGCGGCCCGGGGTAACCGCCGTCACGGGCGACGGCGCCGGGGTCCGAGTCCGGGCCACGCGGCGCCCCGCCCGTCGAGCACCGGCACCAACCGGCTCGGCACGTCGGTCATGATCCCGTCGACGCCGAGCTCGAGCAGGCGCTGCATGGACGCGGTGTCGTTCGCCGTCCAGACGTGAACGGCGAGCCCCCGGCGGTGCGCGGCCTGCACGAACCGGTCGTCCACCACCACCAGGTCGCCCTGGCGCTCGGGAACCTGCAACGCCACCGATCGCGTGGCCGGCGGCTCGGTGCCGGCCTGCACGGCTTGCCAGAACGCCGTGGTGGTCACCGCACCCGCCGAGGTGTGGACGCCCGGCGCGCGGGCGGCGAAGGCATCCGAGGCCGCGTCGAGGAACGAGGCGACGATCACGTCGTCGGTCCGATCGAACAGGGCCAACAGGTCGGCGAGCGCCGACTCGTAGGGGGCGACGAGCGGCGCCGTCCGCTTGATGTCGAGGTTGAGCACGACACCGGGGAACCGCTCGAGCACCTCGCGCAAGGTGGCGATCCCGAAGTCGCGGTCGTCGGGTGCCCTGCCGCGGTAGGGATAGTCGTCCCGGGCCCCGCCGGCGGTCGCGTCCGCACCGGGCATGAACCAGTACGCGTTGTCGAGCTCGCGGAGCCGGGCGAGGGTCAGGTCGGCGATGGCTCCCGTTCCGTCGGTGGTCCGGTCGACGGTGGCGTCGTGGCACACCACCAGCTCGCCGTCGGCCGTGGCGTGAACGTCCAGCTCGATGGCCGTGGCGCCGGCCGCGAGCGCCCGCCCGATGGCGAACAGCGTCG
>Ga0307374_10013183_pt1 | contig 11470 bp, 9 predicted proteins | sample OX3MG_FD_202532 | JGI IMG/M metagenome (GOLD analysis project Ga0307374, IMG submission 202532) | Soil microbial communities from Risofladan, Vaasa, Finland - OX-3 | ecosystem: Environmental > Terrestrial > Soil > Coastal area > Acid sulfate soil | place: Finland: Risofladan, Vaasa | collected... | reverse complement strand
TCTCGTGGCACGCGACCGTCGACGGCGAGGAGCTCGTCGTTGACCCTGAGTCCGGCTCGCTGCGCCGGGGAGGCGTCCGCCACGGAGACCACCCGAGGCGCCGACATGCCATCGAGGCTACTTGGTCCCAACGCCCCACCGGCCCCGGTGGGCTGGCGACACGGGGCCGATAGCCTGGAGAGGTGCCGGTCGAGCGTGTCTTGTTGGCCTCGCCCCGTGGCTTTTGTGCCGGAGTCGAAAAGGCGATCAAAGCCCTGGCGTGGATGGTCCGGGTCTTCGAGCCGCCGGTGTACTGCTACCACGAGATCGTCCACAACCGACATGTCGTGGACCAATTCCGCGCCCGGGGAGTCATCTTCGTCGACGACGTGGACCAGGTCCCCGAGGGTGCTCCTCTCATGCTCTCGGCGCACGGGTCCGCCCCCGCGGTCGTGAGCGCGGCGCGCGGCCGAGGGCGCGTCGTGGTCGACGCCGTCTGTCCGCTCGTCACCAAGGTCCATCACGAGCTCAAGGTCCGAGCCGGGAAGGGATACACGGTCTTGTACGTCGGCCACGAGGGCCATGAGGAGGCGGTCGGCACCATGGCGGTGGCTCCGGACTCGGTTCGCCTGGTGCGCTCCGAGCACGATGTCGAGGTCGCCGCCACCGAGATCGAGCCCGGCGCGCCGGTGGCGCTGTTGGCCCAGACGACGCTGAGTCACGACGAGTGGTCCGACATCATGAACCGGGCCCGGGAACGCTTTCCCGATCTGTGGATGCCCAACCGCTCTGACCTGTGTTTCGCCACCACCAACCGCCAGGCCGCGCTGAAGGTGATCGCCGCTCGATCCGATGCCGTGGTCGTCATCGGCTCGGTCAACTCCTCGAACACCCGCGCCCTCGAAAAGGTGGCCCGCGCCTCGGGATGCCCGCTCGTGCTCCGAGTCAACGAGGCGGCCGAGCTTCCCGACGACCTGACCGGGACGGTCGGAGTCACCGCCGGTGCGTCCGCGCCGGACGAGTTGGTGGAGGCGGTGGTGGCCCGGTTGGCGCCCATCGACGGCGTCGAGGAGGTCCACGTCACCGACGAGGACGAGTACTTCCCTCCCCCTCCCGAACTGCGCGACCTGTTGCGGGGCCTGGCCGCGGCGATGTCGGTGGGCCTGGCCGCACCGGCCCCGCCCGAGGCGGGAGCCGCCGCCGCGGCGGCCTCTGACGGTGAGTCATCCGACGGCGGTGCCGGGGTCGGCGATCGCCACATCTCCGCCGCCGACGTCCTCGCCCGGTTGGCGGGGTGAGCCCGGGCCCCAGTCTCGACGGTCTCCGACTCTCGAGCGGCCCGGGCCGCTGGGTCCTCGCCGCCACCGTGCTCGGATCGGCTATCACCGCCATCGACGCCACGGTGGTCGGCATCGCGTTGCCCGCCATCGGGCACAACTTCGCTCTGCCGGTGGCGAGCCTGCAATGGGTTGTCACCGCCTATCTCGTCTCTCTGGCCGGCCTGCTCCTGGTCGGAGGCGCACTCGGTGACCGCTATGGCCGGCGGCGTGTCTTCATTGTCGGAGTGCTGTGGTTCGCGGTGTCGTCGCTCGTGTGCGCACTGGCTCCCGACGCCGGTGTCCTGATCGCGGGTCGGGCCTTGCAGGGTGTGGGCGGAGCGCTGCTCACGCCGGGCTCGCTCGCCATCCTTCAGGCATCGTTCGTCAAGGATGACCGGGCCCGTGCCATCGGCGCCTGGTCGGGCCTCGGTGGCGTCGCCACCGCCGTCGGCCCGTTCGCCGGCGGCTTTCTCATCAGCGCCGTCTCGTGGCGGCTCATCTTCTTGATCAACTTTCCTCTGTCCATCGTGGTCGTGGTCATCGCCAACCGACATGTCCCCGAGACACGCGATCCCGCCGCCGCGGGGCCCGTGGACGTCCTCGGTGCCACCCTGGTGACGCTGGGACTGGTCGGCTTGGCGGGTGGGCTGATCGAAGCCCCGAGCGACGGATGGTCCTCACCCTTCGTCGTGGCGCTGCTGGCAATGGCGGTCGTGGCGTTCGTCGCATTCGTGGTGGCAGAAGGACGCGAGCGCTATCCCATGCTGCCTCTGGCCATCTTCCGCAGCCGGCAGTTCAGCGCCACCAACGCGGTGACGTTCGTGGTCTACGCGGCGATCGGCGGTGCCCTGTTCCTCTTGCCGGTCCAACTCCAACAGGTCTCGCATTACAGCCCCCTCGAGGCGGGAAGCTCCCTTTTGCCCTTGACCGTGGTGATGCTCGCCTTCTCGGCTCGATCGGGGGCGTTGGCGGTCCGCCTCGGTCCCCGACTGCAGATGACGGTCGGCCCGGTCGTGGTGGGCGCGGGAATGGTCCTCCTTCGGCTCATCGGACCGTCGGGCGACTACGTGACCGAGGTCCTGCCGGGGGTTCTCCTCCTCGCCCTGGGGCTCGTGATCACCGTGGCGCCCTTGACCGCCACGGCCCTGGCTTCTGCCCCCGTCGAGCACGCCGGGATGGCCTCGGCGGTCAACAACGACGTGGCCCGGGCCGGGGGGTTGATCGCGGTGGCCCTGTTGCCGGTGCTGTCGGGTCTGACGGGCCACAGCTATGTCCATCCCGCGGAGTTCGCGGCGGGGTTCGGTCATGCCGTGGTCTTCGCCGGTGCCGCCGCGGCGGCCGGGGGACTCCTGGCCGCCGCTTTGATCCAGAACCCCGGAGCCGCCGAGCGCCTCAGGGACCGCGATCGGGCCCGTCGGCAAGGCGGGGCGGCTGTGTGTTGTCCCCTCGAGGCCACCCCGTTGGGCTCCCCCGGTCGCGATCCGGTCGAATCGAGCCTGTGAGGTCGCTGAGGAAAGGGCCCGATGGGCTCTGTTCACGGCGCCTCGGAGCCCGGAGTGCGAGAATGACGCCATGAGCACGACCACCGCAAAGACGACCAGTACCAGCAGCTTCCGGCGGATGGACGAGTCCAGCGCCGAGCAGTGGGCCGAGATCGGAGCCCTCACGGCGAAGCGCCAGGCCCGGGTGGCCACCCAGGTGCTGGCCATGCTCGAGGGGCTCGGTGACATCACCGACGGGTTCGCAGTGGACCAGCTCCGACACTCGTTGCAGACCGCCACCCGTGCCGAGGAGGCCGGGGCCGACCCGGAGATGGTGGTGGCGGCGTTGTGCCACGACATCGGTAAGTTCGTGTCGGTGCCCAACCATCCTCGCATCGCGGCGGAGATCCTGCGGCCGTACGTGCGAGACGAGGTCTTTCACGTGATCTTCACCCATCAGGACTTCCAAGGTCGCCACTACTACCACCACTTCGGCGGCGACCCCGAGTCCCGCGAGCAGTACCGCGGCGAAGCCTGGTTCTCACTGGGTGAGCGGTTCGCAGACGAGTGGGACCAGACGAGCTTCGACCCCGACTACCCCACCGAGTCCCTCGACCATTTCGAGCCGCTCGTACGCGAGGTCTTCGCCCGGCCCAAGAGCTTCTGATGAGTTCGAGAAAGGGCACAACGCCTTCGGCCTGCAGTACGCGCGTGTGATCGTGCGCACCCGGCTGCGCGATCGCCGCTGACCTGATTCGCTCAGGAGCGGATCTGGTGCTTTCCCGCGCGGCGCGTCACGTGCGCCGTCCCGGTGCTCGGATGATGGCGGCCTTCATCGCCGTGCCGAGCGCGATCTTCGGTCTCCCCGCCGCGGCCGGGGTCACGTGGCTCGTGAGCGACAACCTCATCCAGAACTTCCCCTTGCGGGTCCTGGTGGGGATCGATCTACGCCACGGCCACGCCCCGGTGTGGGACCCCTACCTCTGGAGCGGGTCGCCGCTGTTGTCCGGCTTCAACGCCGGCGCCGCCTACCCCGCCACGTGGCTCTTCAGCGTCCTGCCCGGAGCATTCGCCTGGGTCGTGAACCAGGCCTTGGTGCAGATCGTCGCCGCGCTGGGCATGGTAGTGCTGCTGCGGGTGCTCGGTCGGTCCTGGACCGCGTCCGGACTGGGGGCGGTCGCCTTCTCCTACGGCGGCTTCATGGCGGCCCAGAGCGTCCACATCGACCTCATCGAAGCGGGCGCCTGGTTGCCGTGGGCGTTCGCGGCGCTCGACCGCCTCGCCCATCGCCCTCAGGGTCGCTCGGCGGCACCGTGGGTGGGCATGCTCGGTGCCTCGGTCGGGCTCATGGGGTTGTCAGGGGCGGCCGAGCCCATTCTCGACGGCGGGGTCGTGCTCGGCCTCTACGCGTTGTGGCTCTTCTGGCGCACGCCTTCTCGACGGTGGTCCATCGCCTTCGGGGTCGCCGCCGGTGTGGTGCTCGGCCTGGCCTTGGCGGGGGCACAGCTCGTGCCCGGCGCACTCATCCAGGAGCAGTCGCAACGGGCCGTCCACGACTACTGGTACTTCACGTCGGGCTCGATGAACAAGTCGCTGACCCTGCTCGGGCTCGATCCCTTGGTGCTCGGGACGAGTGGCACGTTCCCGGTGCACTTCTTCGGCACCTACAGCCTCCCCGAAGTGTCGTCCTACATCGGCATCATGCCGCTCATGGGCGTCGTCGGGCTGTTGGCGCGTCGTCATCGCCGTGACGCGGAGTCGCCTCACTGGTTGATCTGGTACGTCGTCTTGGCTCTCGGGCTGCTCCTCACCTGGGGCGGGTTCACCCCGCTCGGCCACGTGTTCTTCCACCTCCCCTTGTTCAATCGCCAGCGGTTGCTGGCTCGGAACCTCTTGGAGGTCGACCTCGCCGTGGCTGTGTTGTTCGCGACCTGGGTCGACCACATGTTCCTCTCGCCGTCCCCCGCGGTTGTCCCGATGACCTCGACGGGCGCGGCCCGGTCCGGGTGGTGGCGCCGATTGCCGGGCACCGAGGGGTGGCGGTCGGACATCGTGCTTCCTCTCGTTCCCCCACTGGCGGTGGTGGGTCTGCAGATCGTCCTTCTGGTCGGTGGGACGTGGCTTCCCCATTTCCTACACGTTCCGGGGCGCGTGACCAGGTCGTCGCTGTGGCCGTTGGTGGCCTTCCTCACCGTCCCGAGTGCCATCTCGGGGTGGGCCATGTGGCTCGTTCTGCGTCGTCAGCGTCTGGCCCGGATCATGCCCCGCCTGCTCACGATGGTCATGGTCGTCGACCTGCTGGTGTTCAACGGGTTCATCCAGGGATCTCCTGATCCGGTAGGGGCCACCGACAACAGCGCCACGGCCAACGCCTTGGCGTCGTTCGTCGCCGCCCAGGAACCGGCTCCGGCCGGCGAGCAGCACCGGGTGGCCCTGTTCGACCCCGACCGTTACTACTCGGTGGCGGCCGAGCGCATCGGTCAGCCCGACCTCACCATCTTGCGGGGCTTGAGCAGCGTGCAGGGATACGGTGCCGTCGTCGACGCCAACTACGACCGGGGCACCGACACCCACACCCAGCTCAACATGAAGCCCGCCGCTCTGGCCGACGGTACCTTCGCGCAGCTCGACCTGGGCGTGTTGGCGACGGTGCCGGAGTACTTCGTGCACGTGGCTGTGGCCGCGCCGGGGTCGCCGCAGAGCATCATCTCCGGGGCGACGCGCCTCCCTCCGGTCGGGCCCTCGCCCCAGGCACCTCCCGATGTGAGCACTCCCGCGCCCACGCCGACCGGCGACTACCAGTACGCGCCGGCGCCGGCGCCGACCGTGTCAGTCGTGGCCGGACGCCTCCGCACCCAGTATTTCGGCACCGTCTTGTCGGTGTCCTCGGTCTCGGTCCCGGTGCGATCGGGCCCGGGACCGATTCGGCTTCGGGTGGGACTGGTCGATGCCGACGGGAGCCACACCACCTGGATCGGCTCGGCTCCGGCGGCGCCGGGCAATCACCGCGTCAGCGCGCCCACGCCCACCCTGGCGAGCGGGGTCGTGTTCGAGGTCGGTCCGCAGAACCACGGGCCCGGCCCGTCGGGCGGCCGCGTGGTGATGGGCGCTGCGTTGGTGCGCACCGCCGGCCAGGGGACCTATCGCGTCGACGGAGCGCTTCGTGACGCGGTGACGTCGCCGCGTTGGCGATACCGGGGCATGATCGGCGCCTTCTCGATCTTCACCCAGTCGTCTGCGGCGGGCCGGGCCTGGGTCCGTGGTGACGCCAAGAGCGCCGTACGGGTGGTGTCGAGCACCCCGTGGGGGGACGAGACGGTGCGGGTCACCACCTCTCGCCCGGCCACCCTGGTGCGGTCCGAGCAATTCGCCACCGGCTGGCAGGCCACGATCATCACCACCGACGCCGGTGCCAAGACCCAACACCACGCCAGCGCGGTCCGACGCGACGGCCTCATCCAGGCCGTGGCCGTCCCGGAGGGCACATCGCTCGTCCACTTCACCTACCGGCCGCACCGCGTGCTCGAGGGCTTCATCGCCTCGGGCCTCGGGTTCATCGTGCTGGTCGGCCTCGTGGCGTGGCCCGTTGTTCGGCGTCGTCGTAGAGGGTCTGGAGCTCGCCACGCAGCTGCTCGGTGAGCGCGTGGACCTGGGTGCGCGGCACCCGACCCCGCGTCGAGCGCTCGGGAGCAGCGATGGCCGGCCCCACCACGACGTGGACTTTGACCGGGCGGACGAACTTGGATCCCTTGGGCATGGCCTCGGCCGTGCCACCGATCCCGATGGGGACGATGGGGGCGCCGGTGCGCGCCGCCAGGAAGGCCGCGCCTTCGTGGAGGTCGTCGACGACGGGCCCCGCCCGTCTCGTGCCCTCGGGGAACAAGATGAGCACGTCTCCGCGTTCGAGGACGTCCTGGGCGCGCTCGAGAGCGAGGCGGTCGGCCCCGTCGCGATGGACCGGGAAGGCACCCACGGAGTCGAGGAACGATCCCAACAGAGGGGTCTTCCACATCTCCTCTTTGGTCATGTAGAAGATCTTGCGCTTGGTGACCTCCGACACGACGAAGAAGTCCATGAAGCTGCGATGGACCGGGGCCAAGATCACCGGGCCCGTGGCCGGGACGGCGTCCGCACCTCGGACTTCGACGCGCCAGTAGGCCCGGTTGATGAGGTGCACGAGTAGGCGCAGCACGCGGTAGACGCCCGAGGGGAAGCGCACCGAGGCGCGGCGCCGGGTCGTCCCCGCGTCCTCGTCGATGTCCAGGTGAGGCTTCACAGGCATGCGAGCACCTCCTCGAGCACAGCCCGCGTCGACTTGCCGGTCGAGTCGATCACTTTGGCATCTGCGGCGACGTCCTCGGGCGATAGCAGCGGCGAGGCGAGCCGAGTGGAGTCGAGCCGGTCACGGCGTACCAGGTCGTCGTGGACGGCTTCCACGCTGCGCCCGTCGGCGCGCTGGCGGGCCCGCCGTCGGGCCCGCGTCTGGGTCGCGGCGGTCAGGTAGATCTTGACGTCGGCGTCGGGGAGCACGACGGTGCCGATGTCGCGGCCCTCGACGACACCCTGGCCTCGCTGGGCCACCCAGGCCCGTTGGCGCGCCACCAGCTCGGCGCGCACCGCCGGGTTGGCGGCCACGGCCGAGACGGCCCCGTCCACGTCGACCGAGCGGATCGCAGCGGTGGCGTCCTCACCGTTGACCACGACACGCTCGCCCACGTCGATCTCCATGTCGCGCGCTAGACGGGCCACAGCCTCGGCGTCGGTCAGATCGACATGATGCTTGAGCGCTGACCAGGCCACAGCCCGGTACATCGCTCCGGTGTCGAGCCGCTCCACCCCCAGATGCGCGGCCACGGACTGCGCCAGGGTGGACTTCCCGGCACCGGCCGGACCGTCGATGGCCACGACCCGCACCTCGGGGTGCGGGGCCACGTCGCCGTGGCGGCGGTCTGTCACCGCTGTCTCTCCGTGAGTGCGGCCAGATCCGCGGCGAAGCGGGGGTAACTGGTGTCGACCACCGCCCACCCCGCGATGCGGGTGGCCTCGTTCCCCGCCGCCAGGCCTGCCACCGCGGCGGCCATGGCCATGCGGTGATCACCGTGCGCGTCGAGCGCACCGGCGACGAGCCGTCCCGCGCCGTGCACGGTGAGGTCATCCCCGTCCACCTCGGCCTGCGCTCCGAACACCGCCACCAACGCGGCCACACCGGCGAGACGATCGGACTCTTTCACCCGCAGCTCTCCGACGTCGCGAAAGACCGTGTCGCCCGACGCGCAGGCGGCCGCCACCGCCAGCACCGGGACCTCGTCGAGACCCGTGATCTCGGCGGCGTGGACGACCGTGCCTTGCAGCGCGCCGAAGCGGACGACGATGTCGGCGGTGGCGGCGAGGTCGCCGGGACCAGTGGCGGGGACCACATCGATGCTCGCCCCCATCCGACCGAGCACGTCCAGAAAGCCCCGTCGGCCGCGGCCGACGTAGACGCGCTCGACGGTGATCTCGCTTCCGGGCACCACACAAGCGGCAACGATCCAGAACGCGGCCTGGGACGGGTCGCCGGGCACGTCGAGCTCGAAGGGCGACAATGCCGAAGGGCTGAGCGCCACCACATGCCTGTCGCCGGGCCCGTCGTGCTCTGTCAGCCGAGCGCCGCAGCGCAGGAGCAGCTCCTCGGTGTGGCGCCGGGTGAGCACGGGCTCGTGCACGACGGTGTCGCCCTCAGCGCCGAGCCCGGCGAGGAGCAGGCACGACTTCACCTGGGCGCTGGCCATGGGTGTCGTGTAGTCGATGCCCCGGAGCGACCCTCCTCGAATCGTGAGGGGAGCAAAGCAGCGCTCGGTGCGGCCCTCGACCGTCGCGCCCATCTCCCGCAGAGGTACCGCCACGCGGTCCATGGGCCGGCTCGACAACGAGGCGTCACCGGTCAGCCGCGTGGTGAAGGGCTCTCCGGCCACCACCCCGGCGAGCAGGCGCATGGTGGTTCCGGAATTGCCCATGTCCAGGGGCCCGTCCGGCTCGTGCAACGCGCCGGGGGGCCCTGAGATGACCAAGGCTCCCGACGGCGCATCGCGCTCGACTCTCGCCCCGAGGGCTCGAACCGCCGCCGCGGTACGGGCCACGTCCTCACCGTCGGACAGGCCCCGCAGGACCGAGTCGCCCTCGGCAAGCGCGCCGAGCAGAAGGGCGCGGTGCGACACCGATTTGTCGCCCGGCACCCGCACCCGCCCCACCAGGGGCCGACCGCCGACGACCGTGAACACGGCTCCGCCGTCGGAGCCACCCGGCGCAGCCGACGCCGGGCTCATTGGAGATGCCTCGAGGTCGACCGGTAGCCGCGCCCGGTGAGGGCGTCATGGAGGCGCGACGAAACGTCGCCGTCCACCACGAGGACGAGCACGCCCCGATCGCCCTCGACACTGTGGGCGAGCTCGATGTCGTGGATGTTCACGCCCAGGTCGCCCGCCAACGTGGTGATCTCGGCCAACACCCCAGGGCGGTCCGGGACCGGGACCCGGAGCTCGACCAGACGCTCTGGGCGCACGGCGCGCGCCGGCAAGGAGCGCCGGGCTATCGCGGCGTGCTCGAGCTCGGCCAGAAGACCGGCCCTGTCGGCCGCGGCCACCCGGTCACGCATGCCGGCCAGATCCCCGAGCAGCGTGTCGAGGGCGGCGACGATGGCGGGCGCGTTCTCGGCGCACACGTCGGGCCAGATGGCCGGTTGCCCGGCCGCGATGCGCGTCATGTCCCGGAATCCACCTGCCGCCAGGCGGAGCAAGGCCCCGTGCTCCTCGGCGGCGCGATCGGCGAGGTTCATGAGCGTGGCCGCGGTCAGATGGGGCACATGTGAGACCATGGCCACCAGGGTGTCGTGCTGCTCGGGCGTCAGGGCCAGGACCTCGGCGCCGAGGCTCGTCACCACCGACTGCAAGCGCGCGTACCGGTCGGGATCGGTGGTGGCGGTGGGGGTGAGCACCCACGTGGCCCCGACGAACAGGTCGGGATCGGCCCCGTCGATGCCCACCTGCTCCGATCCGGCCATGGGATGGCCTCCCACGAAGCCCGGTTGTGGCAGCTGCGCGGCAAGCGGTGCCTTCACGCCCGCGACGTCGGTCACGATCGCTCCGGGCCGACGGGCGCGCGCCAGCGCGCCCGTCGCCTCGCCGACCACGGCGGCCAACGGCGTGGCGATGAAGGTGACTTCGGCCTCGGTGTCGTCACCTATCTCGTCGAGCGCACCGAGAGCGAGGGCCCGCGCCGCGGTGCCGTGGTCCGCGTCACGACCGGTGACCCACCAACCCCGGGCCCGCAGAGCGAGCCCGATGGAGCCCCCGATCAGGCCGGTGCCGACGACGACGGCGCGCCGTGAGTCACTCGGGGAGGTCATCGCGCAGCCCCCGGGCCCCGTGGAGATAGACGTGGTGGAGCTCGGGGCGGGTCCTGTCGGTGTCGACGTGCAGCAGTACCCGCAGGCAGCGGGGGGTGGACCCGACCACGTCGAGCTCACGGGCACACAGCAACGGGACGTCGCCCAGTCCCATGGCCCGGGCCGCCGCGGCTGGGAACATCGACACGATGTCGCCCGTGGCCGTGAAGACGATGCTGATCACATCGTCGTGGTCGAGGCCGTTGCGATCCACGATGTCGGCCAGCAACTCCTGCATCCGACTCGAGACCTGGTCGGGGGTGTCGGCGTCGACGGTGGTGGCACCGCGCACGGCGCGGACAGCGGACATGGTCGTGATGCTACCCAGGCCGGGTGCGGCCTCCCGGCGGATCGGTGCGCTGGCCAGGACCATCGCGTCGGCTCTTGGGGCGCGGGGCTCGCCTCGTGGCACCCGCGGCTTGGGCCGCCTCGCCCCGGTGTCGCGCCGCGCGCCCCAGGGCGCGGACCTCCGAGCCCTCGAGCGCTCTCCACGTCCCGGGCTTCAAGTGTGGGTCGGAGACGGGCCCGATCCGGGTGCGCACGAGGCGATGGACGGGGTGGCCCACGGCGTCGCACATCCGGCGGATCTGTCGGTTGCGGCCCTCGTGGATCACGATCCGGATGACGCCCGGGGCGACGACGCCCACCGTGGCCGGGGCCGTCTTCCCGTCGTCGAGGTCGACTCCGAGCCGCAGGCGCCGTAGGTCCCCGGCCGAGGGCACCCCTTCCACCTCCACCAGGTATTCCTTCTCGACACCGAACGAAGGATGAGTCAGGCGCTGAGCCAGCTCGCCGTCGTTGGTGAGCACCAGCAGCCCCTCGCTGTCGGCGTCGAGCCTTCCCACCGGGAACACCCGGGGCTCCTCGGGCACGAGCTCGAGCACGGTGGGGCGGGCGAAGGGGTCGTGTGCGGTGGTCACGACCCCGGCCGGCTTGTGCAGCAGGTAGTGGACGAGCCCCGGGAGCACCGGCAGGGGGACGCCGTCGAGTGCCACCACGTCGACCTCGACGTCGACGCGACGACCGAGCTCGACGGGCTCGCCGTTCACCGTCACCCTGCCGTCGGCGATCAACGCCTCACAGGCTCGACGGCTTCCGAGGCCGACTCGGGCCAGGACCTTCTGGAGTCGCTCGCCCTCCGGTGTCACGTCGCCGGTGCCAGCCGTTCGAGGGGATTGGTGGCGCAGTGGCGGGCGGTGCCCCTCAGGCATCGGCGCCGGGGCGCAGGCGCTCCTCGAGCTGCTCGACGACCTCGGGCCCGGGCAAGA
>Ga0307374_10013180_pt1 | contig 11472 bp, 9 predicted proteins | sample OX3MG_FD_202532 | JGI IMG/M metagenome (GOLD analysis project Ga0307374, IMG submission 202532) | Soil microbial communities from Risofladan, Vaasa, Finland - OX-3 | ecosystem: Environmental > Terrestrial > Soil > Coastal area > Acid sulfate soil | place: Finland: Risofladan, Vaasa | collected... | reverse complement strand
TCCAGCCACGATCGACGACGAGGAGGCGGTAGGTTTCGGGACTCCCGACGGCATAGAGGATGTCGGCGGCCGATTCGACGTCCAGGCCGGGCCGCAGGGTTGCCCCGCCGATCACGATCCGCAGGAGGTCGCGCTGGCCGACGAAGCGCTGGGACTTCGCGCGATCTGACAGGGTCATGATCTCCGGATCGGCCGCCGCCGCGCCGCGGACGACCTCGTCGACAGCGGCACGTCGCTCGAGGATCATCCGGCCACTGGTCGCCAGGATCCGGAGACGGCGCCGGAGATCAGGTTCCTCGCGCATCTCGCGCACCCAGGCCTGCTCGAGGATCGGTAGTGCGTCGTCGCCGCCGGCGATCGAGACGTCGACGAGCTCGGACAGGAGCGATCGCTTCGTTCCGAAGATTCCATACACCGTCTCGGTTGATACGCGCGCGCCTTGGGCGATCGCATCGATCGTCGTCCCGACGTAGCCGCCGGCGATGAAGAGAGCCCGGGCCGCTTCGAGTACGGCCCGACGGGTGGCCCGGGCCTGCTCGCGCCGGCGCGGCGAGTCGTAGGCGCGATGCGCCTTGACGGGTTCTCCCATATCGATATAGTATCACCGTATTGGATACAGGCACACAGTAGCCACTCGCCATGCTGTATCGAAGAGGGCCCTACTCATGTCGATCGTGCAACTCGAGCACTCCATCCGCGACTTCGAGTCCTGGAAAGTTGCGTTCGACCGTGATCCGCTCCGACGTGAGGAATCCGGGGTGCGCCGGTACCGGATCTTCCGACCCTTGGACGAGGCCGAATACGTCGCGGTCGACCTCGAGTTCGACGACCGGTCGACGGCCGAGGCGTTCAAGCTTGCCCTCGAGGAGTTGTGGCGGTCGCCGCACGCGACGTCGGTCCTGGGCGGAGCCCCGCGAGTCCGCGTCGTCGACGTCGTCGAGAGCAAGGCGTACTGAGCCCGACTCGAGACCAGTCTTCGCCCTGCGGTCGATCGCGGCTGCCCAAACCGCTAAGGTTTCGCGATGGCCTCTCGAACCCTCGGCACGTCGTCGGACGACGACCCCACCGCCCGGTGGACGAATCCCGGATGAGCGCCGGGTGACAAGGGCTCCGCTGCCAGGGAAGCTGCTCGAAGACCTCAACGACGCCCAGCGCGAGGCAGTCCGCACGACGAGCGGACCATTGGCGATCCTCGCCGGTGCCGGGACCGGCAAGACCCGGGTCATCAGCCGGCGAACGGCGTACGCGATCGCGACGGGCGTCGTCATACCAGCCGAGGTTCTCGTCGTCACGTTCACCGACAAGGCCGCCGGCGAGATGGTCGAACGACTGGCGGCCCTCGGCCACCGATCGGTCACGGCACGCACGTTCCACGCTCACGCCCTGCGGCAGCTCCGCCACTTCTGGCCCTTGCGTCACGACGGCGAACCACTTCCCGCCATCCTCGAGTCGAAGTATCCGATCGTCGGCCGCCTCGCCCGCGCCCTCCCCGGCGGCTATCGCTTCACCCCGGTCAAGGACCTCATCGACGAGATCGAGTGGGCGAAGAGCCGCCGGATCGATCCGCAGGCATATCCGGGCGAGGCGGTCTCGCGCGTCCCACCGATCCCGGCCGAGCTCTTCGCCCGGCTGTACGGCGACTACGAGAGGGCGAAGGAGCGCGCCCGGCGGATCGACTTCGACGACATGCTCACCCTGACCGTCGATCTGCTCGAGACCGATGCTGTGGCGCTCTCGCTGGTCCAGGTGCGGAAGCGCTGGTTCAGCGTCGACGAGTATCAGGACACGAGTCCGCTCCAGGAGCGGCTGCTCGAGCTGTGGACTGGCGATGGGACGGACCTGTGCGTCGTCGGCGACGAGGACCAGACGATCTACACGTTCACCGGCGCCACATCGGAGTTCCTCACCGGGTTCGCCAGCCGCCACCGCGATGCCCGGGTCATCGCCCTCACCGAGAACTACCGCAGCACCCCGCAGATCCTCGAGCTCGCCAACCGGCTCACTGCCCGTCCCGGTCGCCAGAAGGTGCTCGTCCCGACCAGGCCAGCCGGTCCGTCACCGACCGTGCGAGCGTTTCCGGACGCCGAGAGCGAACTCCAGGCGATCACGACCGGGATGGCCCGCCTCATCGCCGACGGGGTGGTCCCGGCCGAGATCGCGGTCCTCGTCCGGATGAACGCCCAGCTCGCACCGATCGAGCAGGCGCTCACGAAGGCGGGCATCGCCTATGCGGTCCGCGGCCAACGGTTCTACGAGCGGCGCGACGTCCGTGACGCGATCGCCGTGATCCGGCGGGGCGGCCTCACCGAGACCGGCCCGGCGCTCCGCGAGACGATCGTCGGCCGCTGGCACGACGAGGTCGGCTATGAACCGGACGCCGAAGCCGAGGGGCCCGAAGCCCGCGAACGAGCGGCGGCGTTCGCCGTGCTCGAGGCGATCATCGCCGAGCGCGCTGTCGCGGAGGCCGGTCTCGACGCCGAGGGGGTCCTGGCGGACCTCGCGCTGCGCGACGCGGCTGAACTTGCCGGCCAGGGCGACGGCGTCAACCTCGTCACCTACCACCGCGCGAAGGGGCTCGAATGGGACGCGGTCTTCCTCCCGCTGCTGGAGGAGGGGAGCCTGCCGATCCATCACGCCTTCGACGCCGAGGCATCACTCGACGAGGAGCGCCGCCTCCTGTACGTCGGGATCACCCGGGCGCGAGTTCACCTCGCCCTCTCGTGGGCCGAGTCCCGACCGGGCACGGCGGGCCGCGCGACGCGTCGCCGACCAAGCCGGTTTCTCGCCGACCTCGCGCCGGCGCGCCCGCTGCAGTCGCGGGCCCGCCCGCGGGGTCGCGTGACGGTCCTGCCGGGTGCGCCGCCACGACCGGTCGTGAGGGCCGGGGATCCGCTCGTCGAGGCCCTTCGCGCCTGGCGGCTGGAACGTGCACGGGCCGATGCGGTACCGGCCTACGTCGTCGCCCACGACGCGACACTCGAGGCGATCGCCGAGGCGCGCCCCGGATCGATCGCCGCGCTGCGGCGGGTCAAGGGGATGGGACCCGCGAAGCTCGACCACTACGGCGCCGAGATCCTCGAGGTCGTGGCGCGCGTTCCCGGCTGAACGGGCGTCTCGCGAGCGAAGGCCACGAGCGCCAGGAGTGCCACGAACGCCCCGACGATCGCACCGATCGTCACCGCCGGAAGGAAGAGGGCATTCGAGCGGAGCGCGACGATGACGATCGCCTCGGGCAGCTCGGTCAGGCGCGACAGGAGGTTGAGCGGAAGGGCAAGCGCGAGCAGGCCCCAGAACGCCCGTGGCGCCTCGTCGTCGAACCAGGCGGCGACCGGCACCCAGACGGCGAACGCCGCGGCCAGCGGGCGGATCACCAGGAGCACCGCGGAGTGGGGGTCGATCGATCCCGGCGGGTGCGAGCTGGCGAAGGCGATCGCGAACGAGCCGACGTCGAGCGCGACATACGCCGTCGCGATCGCCGCCAGCAGCCGAATCCGCGTGACCCCTGCAGGGCGAAGTCGCACGAGACCGAGGCCAGCGAGCAGGCCACCGAGCGGTCCGAAGAGCGGCCAGACGCCGCCGATCACGGTCCCGCCGAATAACGCCCCGTAGGATACGAACGGCGCGAAGGAGACAACGGCGCGCAGGAGCTCCGAGACCGCTCCGGCCGCCAGGCCGGCGAGCAGCAGGCGGTGGGTCCGGGTCGCGGCGCGCACACGCCAGAGGAGGGCGGCCGGCAGCAGGACGATGGTGACAGCGGCGACCGTCGAGAACACCTCATCCGGGACTGCCTCGAGCGACCCTCCGTCCATCCAGCGGAGGTGCTGCACGGCCACGAACACGGCCGCAACGACGAACAGCCAGCCGAGCGGTGGCAGGCCGAGCCGAGCAAAGTCGATGGACGGCCACGACCCGACGATCTCGTCCGAATGGTCCGCAGGATCGTCCGGTCGCACGTCCCGCTACTCCTTCGCGTCGGCTCGCTGGGTCTGGGCGAGCTTTCGCCGGCTCTCGGCATGCGCCTTCGTCCCGTCGCCGAGGCCCACCATCGGGTCGCCGCCCGGCTGGGGCACCCGCACCGGGGGTTCCGCCCGACGCGCCCGGCGTTCCGCCATGTACTCCTCGATGCGGCGCTCGGCCCCCTGGTCGGACGGGACGTAGTAGCGTCGGCCGACGAGCGCGTCGGGCAGGTACTGCTGCTCGATGTCGGCTCCCTCGTAGTCGTGCGGGTAGCGGTACCCTGCCCCGTCGCCGGTCTCGCGCCGCTGGCGTCCCGTCGCAGCGCGGAGGTGCCGCGGGACCGGCTGCGATCCATGGGTCAGCACGTCATCCATCGCCGCCGCGTACGCTCGGCCGACGCGGTTCGACTTCGGCGACAGCGCGATCGTGACGGTCGCCTGGGCGAGCGCGTATTGCGCCTCCGGCAGCCCGACCCAGTCGAGCGCGGATGCGGCCGCGACGGCGACCGACAGCGCCCGCGGGTCCGCCGCGCCGACGTCTTCCGAGGCGCTGATGATGAGCCGACGAGCGATGAAGCGGGGGTCCTCGCCGGCGGCGATCATCGCTGCGAGCCAATAGAGGGCGGCGTCCGGGTCGTTGCCGCGGAGGCTCTTGATGAACGCGCTCGCGGTGTCGAAGTGACCGTCGCCCGCCCGGTCGTAGGCGAGGACCCGCTGCTGGGCGGCGGCCTCGACGTCCTCCAGCCGCGGCGCGACCCGCCCGTCGGCATCGCGGACATCCGCCGCCTCGCCGATCGCGGCGGCGCCTTCGAGGACGTTGAGCGCTGTCCGCGCGTCGCCGCCGGCGAGGTCGACGAGATGGCTGAAGGCGGCGTCGTCGAGGGTGACGCCGCCGCTCGGTCCGAGGTCGCCGGCGAGCCCGCGCTCAGGATCGGCGAGCGCGCGCCGGACGACGATCGCGACCTCCGCGTCGCCGAGCGGCTCGAGCCGCCACACCCGGAGGCGGCTGAGCAGCGCCGAGTTCATCTCGAAGTAGGGGTTCTCGGTCGTCGCCCCGATGAGGGTGAGCGTGCCGTCCTCGACGTGCGGCAGGAGGCCGTCCTGCTGGGCCTTGTTGAAGCGATGGATCTCGTCGAGGAAGAGGACCGTCCGGGCGCCGGTCATCACGAGACGCTCGCGGGCGCTCGTCACGATGGCGCGGACGTCGGCGACGCCGCTCATCACCGCGGACAGGGTCTCGAACTCCGCGCCGACCGCCGTGGCGAGGAGCCGGGCAAGGCTCGTCTTGCCGGTTCCCGGTGGACCCCACAGGAGGAGTGAGCCGAGGTGGCCACGTTCCACCGAGCGGCGCAGCGGCCCGTGCTCCCCGACGAGGTGCTCCTGGCCCACGAACTCAGCGAGGGTTCGGGGTCGCATCCGGGCCGCGAGCGGCTGGCGCCCGGGCGGCGGTGTGAACAGCGCCTCAGGTCGAGCGCCTCCGGCGGCGATCGTGCGGCGGGCGGGCATCGGTCGATGGTACCGCCGGCGCCCGGCGGTCGATCAGAGGTGGACGATCCCCATGACGTCGATGAGGATGAACAGGACGAACATGACGCCGAGGAGCGATCCGCCCACCCGTACGATGCGCCGGACGTCGCGGGCCACGTAGGCGTATTCCTGCTCCGCGCGGGCGGCGAGGACGCTCCCTTCGCGCGAGCGCGCACCGACGACCCGGCCGGGGTCGGCGCGACGGACGATGCCGCGGGCGCGCGTGGCCTCGGCCGCGCGCTCTTCTGCGACGAGCTGCGCCTCGATCTCGGCGGCGCGGGCCTCTTCGGCGGCGGTGAGGGTACCGCTGGGTCGCGTCTCGGGCGGCCGCGCTGTCGGTCGAGCGGCTCGGACCACCGGGGGCCGCTGGCCCGGTCGCGTTCTCTGGCGCTTCGCCATGGTCGAGGGTTGCCTCCGGATCTCGTCGGTTCGGCCGGTCGGGCCGCCGCCGCGGAAGGATAGCATCGGCTGCGGCCGTTCCGGTGAGTCGGTCCGGTGAGTCGGCGAAAAGGGAGCACTGCTAGACTCGGCCGACCCGTGGAGGAGTCCCATCGACGTGTCGCTCGCCGCGCCTGCGGTGGTCCTCATCGCCGCCGCGATCGTCCTGTCGGTCAGCGCCTGCCTCGTCTCTGGGGTGCGCACCGGCCGTCGGCTGCGCGATCTCGAAGGGCGGATCGCCGCCCTGACGGCTGGGGTCGACGGCCGCAGCCTCGAGGACGTGCTCGACGTCCACCTGGCGACTGTCCACGCCGTCGCTGGCGAGCTCGAATCGCTCAGCGCCCGGATCGCCCTGCTCGAGGTCGCCGGCCGTCGGGCGTTCCAGCGGGTGGGGCTGGTGCGCTACAACCCGTTCGAGGAGACCGGCGGCAACCAGAGCTTCGCCCTCGCCCTGCTCGATGCCGACGACGACGGATTCATCCTCACGACGCTCCACGCCCGATCGGGAACTCGGGTGTACGCGAGGGCACTCGCGGCTGGGCGAGCGGAGGGTTCGCTGTCGGCGGAGGAAGCCGAGGCGCTCGAGCTCGCGCGGAGCGCGACGAAGGGTCGCCCGGCGATCGCCGATCACGCCACGGAGCCCCAGCGGACCGAGTGACGACCAAGCTGTCACGGACGGCAGTCATGATCGCCTCGTGCTCGACCTCCCCCCAGCCGAACCGGTCCCGATGACGGGTCGCCGGAACCGGCGCGAACCCTCGGCCCTGGAACAGATCCCGGTCTGGGCCGCGTCCGTCGCGCCCCGCGAGGTTCCCGGCGCGGATCCCGGGCTGGCCGCCCTCCTCGGCGGCCTCAATCCGGAGCAGCGGCGCGCCGTGACCCACGACCGCGGCTCGCTGCTCGTCGTCGCAGGAGCCGGCACCGGCAAGACCGAGGTGATCACCCGGCGGATCGCCTGGCTCATCGCGACGCGGCGAGCGAAACCGTCCGAGATCCTCGCCCTCACGTTCACCGACAAAGCGGCGAACGAGATGGCACTGCGGGTCGACCAGCTCGTCCCTTACGGCTACACCGATACCGCGATCTTCACCTTCCATGCCTTCGGGGACCGGATCGTCCGAGAGTTCGCCCTCGAGGCCGGCCTGCCGGGCGACCCGCGCGTCCTGTCGCGGGCGGACGTCGTCCTCTTCATGCGCGAACGGCTCTTTCGCTTCGACCTCGACCGCTATCGACCGCTCGGCGACCCGACCCGCTTCCTCGACGCCCTCGCCGGGCTGTTCAGTCGCTGCAAGGATGAGGACATCTCGCCAGCCCGCTATGTCGAGTACGCGGAGCGACGGTTCCAGGCAGCTGCGTCGGCTGCCGCGAACGACCCGGACGCGCTCGCGGCCGAGACCGAGGCCGCCGCGCGGCAGCTCGAGCTCGCCCGCGCCTACGTTCGCTACCAGGAGCTGCTGGGGGCATCCGGCTACCTCGACTTCGGCGACCAGGTCTCGCTCGCCCTCCGCCTCGTCCGCGGATCCGCGGCGATACGGGCGTCCCTCCAGGGGCGCTTCCGCTACATCCTCGTCGACGAATTCCAGGACACGAACCGGGCGCAGGCGGAACTTGTCGGTCTCCTCGCGGAGGGTCATCGGAACATCACGGTCGTCGGCGACGACGACCAGTCGATCTATCGATTCCGTGGTGCGGCGATCAGCAACATCCTCGAGTTCCGTGAGCGCCATCGACGCGCCCGGCTCGTGGTCCTCCGCCGCAACTACCGCTCCCTCGCACCGATCCTCGACGCGTCGTATCGCCTCATCCGTCACAACGACCCGGACCGCCTCGAGGTCAGGGTCGGGATCGTCAAGCGACTCGTCGCGGTGCGTCGTGCCCGAAACGCCCGGCCGGTGCGCCTCGAGTCGTTCCCGACCGGCTCCGACGAGGCGGACTGGATCGCCGCCGAGATCGGTCGGCGGATCGCCGCGGGGGCGCGCCCGCGCGACCACGCCGTGCTCGTCCGGACGAACGCGTCCGCCGATCCCATCGTCCGCGCCCTCGGGGCCGCCGCCATTCCGTGGCGTTTCTCCGGCACGTCCGGCCTGTACGCCAGGCCGGAGATCCGGCTCCTCCTCGCGGCGCTGCGGACCATCGCCGATCCGGGTTCGAGCCCTGATCTCTACGCCCTCGCCGTCTGCGAGGCATACGGGCTCGGCGGTGAGGACCTGACCGCGATCGTCACGACGGCGAAACGACGGAATCGATCGATCTGGGCGATCGTGGAGGAGCTTGGGCGCCAGCCCGGTCTCCTCCGCCTGGCCCCGGGAACCCACGTCGTCCTCGGTCGCCTGGTGGCCGATCTGCAACGCTGGTCCGCCCTCGCCCACGAACGCTCGACCGGCGAGGTGCTGTACGCGTTCCTCCGCGAGTCCGGACTCCTCACCCGCTGGTCGACGGTGGAGGCGGCGACGGCCGAAGAGGTGCTCCGCAACGTGGCCCGCTTCTTCGAGATCGTCCGCCGCCGCTCGGAGCTCGTCGCCGATCCGCGGCCCGCATTCGTCGTGCCGTACCTCGGCGCGCTCCTCGACGCCGGCGACGACCCGGCGACGGTCGATCTCGATCCGGATGCCGACGGGGTGGCGGTGCTCACGGTCCACAAGGCGAAGGGCCTCGAGTTCCCGACGGTCTTCCTCGCCGGCCTCGTGGCCGGGCGGTTTCCGTCTGTCGCGCGACGCGACGCGCTCGCCCTTCCCGACGCGCTGCTCGACGGGCAGCTCACGGACGGCGATGCTGCGCTGCAGGAGGAGCGGCGGCTGTTCTACGTCGCGATGACGCGGGCACGCGACGAGCTCGTCCTCACCCACGCGAGCGACTACGGCGGTGCGCGTGTGCGGCGCCGCTCGCCGTTCGTCCTCGAGGCGCTCGACCTGCCGCCCGCGACGCCCGCCTCGTCGTCCTCGATCACGCCGTCGCCGCTCGAGCGGATCGCCCGATTCGAGGTGCCCCCCGCCCGCGACGACTCGTCGAATCTCCCCGTCGCCGCCCGCGACGACGAGCCGTTGACGTTGAGCTTCGGATCGATCGACGCCTACCTCAGCTGCCCGGCAAAGTACCGCTACCTCCACGTCCTGCGGGTTCCGACGCCGCCCCATCACGCCCTCGTCTACGGCTCGGCCCTCCATGTAGCGGTCCAGGCGTTCCATCGACGCCAGGCACGGCGGGAGCCGATGACGGAGGTCGAGCTCATCGCCGCGTTCGAGGCCGCCTGGACCAACGAGGGGTTCCTGTCGCGGGAGCACGAGGAAGCGCGACTCGAGGCCGGTCGGGACGCGCTGCGACGGTTCCGCACATCGCAACTGGAGGCGGACGCTGTCGTACCGGCCTACGTCGAGCGGGAATTCGCGTTCCTCCTCGCTGGAGATCGCATCCGCGGCCGTTGGGACCGCGTCGACGTCGAAGCCGGCGAACCCGGCGGATCGCCCGACGGGCCGACGGACCCCGCCATAGAGACGCTGCGCCGGACGGCCGCCCCCGATGTCATCGAGCCGGCCCTCCCACTCATGCCGCGGGAGCGGGTGACGATCACGGATTACAAATCCGGCGATGTCCGGGATCCTGTCGTGGCTCGCCAGCGTGCCCGCGAGTCCCTACAGCTTTCGATCTACGCGATGGCCTACGAGGCGCAGACCGGTCGCCTTCCCGACGTGGTCCAGCTCTGGTTCCTCGACACCGGGCTCATCGGTCGCGCCGAGGTCGACGACCGCCGCATGGCGAAGGCACGGACGCAGATCGAGCAGGCGGCCCGCGGCATCCGGGCGGGCGAGTTCGGGCCGCGGCCCGATCCCATCGGCTGCTCGTACTGCCCGTTCCGCGACATCTGTCCGGCGAGCGCGACCGCGTGAGGTCCGAACCGCACCTCCGCCCAGCGGCGATCACGTTCGACTTCGGCAACACCCTCGTCGCCGTCAGCCGCGAGGGGCTCCGTCGCGTTGTGGAACGCCTGGCCGTCGATGTCACCGAGCGGTCCGGGCCCTTCAGCCGCCAGGAGTTCGTCACGGCCTGGGAGGAAGAGCGCTCCCGCCAGTTCCTCCAGGAGGTCCCGCTCGGCCGGGAGGTCGATCTCGAGCAGCGCCTGGTCCGGGTGTTCGCCCGGCTTCGTGGCGCCGTCCCTCCTGACGCCGGCGCGTGGTGGGACGACGCCGTGGCGGCACGATCCTCCAGCGACGCCGAGCGCGACGCGGCGATCGATGCGTACAGCGCGGCGTTCACCGCCGAGATCCCCGCCCCGCCGTCGATCGAACCGCTCCTCGCCCACCTGGCAGTCACGCATCGACTGGCGCTGCTCTCGAACTGGCCGCACGCGTCGACGATCGATCGCTATCTCGAGGCGGCCGGATGGATGCGCCACCTGCGAGCCGTCGTCGTCTCGCAGCGGGTCGGCGCGATCAAGCCCGCTACGGAGATCTTCCGGGTGGCCGAGGCGGCACTCGAGGTGTCGCCGGGGCGGATCCTCCACGTCGGCGACGACTGGGCCGCCGACATCGTCGGCGCGAAACGGGCCGGCTGGCTGGCGGCGTACCTGCCCGGCCGTCAGGCGGACTCGCCGCTCCCCTCGAGCGCGCCGCACGACGGTGTCGTGGCGGACCTCGAGCTCGCGGACGTAATCGACCTCCCGAACCACATCGACTGACCGCGGAACTGTTCGACCGCGGAGCTCCCGCCCGGACGGATTAGACTCCCGCCCGGATGGAAGCACGCGATCGACTCGGAAACCTCGGCGTCTTCGGGGCTGCGACAGTCCTGTGGATCCTCGTCGGGGTCGTCGTCACGTCGCGCGATCCGCGGCTCGATCCAGCCGCCGGCTTCATCGGAGGCGTGCTCATTGGCGCCGCGATCGGCCTTACCACCATCCCGCTGTTCTGGCTCGCCGTGTTCGGGCGCCATCGCCGGATCGCCTACCGGGGGGACTGGGCGCGGGCCCTGCGCCGAGGCGGCTGGGTCGCGATCGTCGTCGCCCTGTTCGTCGCCCTCCGGCTGCAGGGCGCCCTGCAGCTGCCGATCGCGCTCTTCGTGCTGACGATGGTGACGCTCGCGGAAGGGTGGCTGTCCGCCGAGCGCTGAGGTCCGACCGCCGGCGGATCGGGCGTATCATCGGGCGAGCGCGCCCCGCTGGACGACGGACACGAACCGGCGGCGCCCCAGGGACGGTCTTCTACTCGCGCGACGGGCCACCGCCCACGCGCCACCGTCTCGCGGAGGACACACCCGTGCCCGAGCGCAACGCACCCGATCGCGACGCCGCCCTCGACGCCGCCCTCGCCCCCACCCGCGATCCTGGCCGCGAACCGGACTTCGCGGCCCTCAACGGCTGGGACGGCGAGTACGAGATCTTCGACGATTACGACCTCCCCACCTATGTCGGCCCACTGACCTTCAGCCGTCTGCCGTGGGTCCCCGATCCGGCGGAGATCCGCGCCCGGCGGGCGGATGTGGCGATCATCGGCGCGCCGTTCGACGATGAGGTGAGCCATCGGCCCGGGGCGCGGTTCGGGCCGCGGGCGATCCGCCA
>Ga0307374_10013177_pt1 | contig 11475 bp, 11 predicted proteins | sample OX3MG_FD_202532 | JGI IMG/M metagenome (GOLD analysis project Ga0307374, IMG submission 202532) | Soil microbial communities from Risofladan, Vaasa, Finland - OX-3 | ecosystem: Environmental > Terrestrial > Soil > Coastal area > Acid sulfate soil | place: Finland: Risofladan, Vaasa | collected... | reverse complement strand
CCAGTCCGGCGGTCGGGTTCAGTGCCGGGCGGTAGCTCCACTCGGTCCAGTGAACAGCTCTCGGGTACTGCTCGATTGCGGGCGTGGCCGGCGGGACTCCGCCGCCGACCGCCGCGGCCTGGGCGGTCAGGGCCAGGAAGTCGCAGGCCCGCAGCAGCATCTCGCTGTCGCTGTGGGCCGCCATGACCATCGCCAGAAGGGCTGCCTCGACGTCGATCGGCAGGCTCGCCGGACAGCGCTTGTCCGGCTCCAGGCCGTGGCCGAAGCCACCGTCGTCGTTCTGGTAGGCGCGCAGTGCGTCGATGACCCCAGTGGCCGGGACCCCTTGGTAAAGGACGGCGAACAGCCGACGCTCAAGGAGCCGGCCCTGCCGGTAGATGAAGTCGCGTCCCGCCGTGAAGGGATCTGGCATGCGCCCAGGCTACGGCTGGGGTCGACCCCCTGGCTTGAACAAATCGGACGGCGCCAGCCCTGCCAGGCGCCTGCACTCCCGGGCCAGGTGGGCTTGGTCCGCGTAACCGGCAGCGGCGGCCAGGTCCGCCAGCTGGGAAACACTGGGGCTGAGCCTGCGGGCGCGCTGGAACCGCAGGATTCGATCCAGTGTCTTGGGGCCGTAGCCGACCTCGGCGAGGCAGCGGCGGAGCAGTTGCCGGGAGCTGACCCCAGCCGCGCGGCTGATCTGGGCCACCGGATCAGGACTTGGAGCGATCGCCAGCACCCCCCTGGTGTGGAGCTGGCAGATGAGGGCATCGATCACGGGATCCGGCGGGGCCGATTGGGCGACCGCGCCCAGGAGGGCCTTCTCCAAGATTTGGGTTGCTGCCTGGGGTGTAGGTGCGGCCTCGAGCTCCTCGATCAGCGCGGTGCCCCGTCGCGTACCCCACAGCTCGACCAGGGGAACGCGCTGATCCCGCAGCTCCCAAGCTGCGATGCCCAGAAATTGGTGGGCTCGGCCAATTCGGAAGCGGACCCCGGCGAAGAACTCGGCTTGGGGCTGGTCCAGTGGCACCGGACGGGTGTCGGGACCAGCCACGAACAGTGATAGGCCATTCCAGATGACGTCAATGCAGCCGTCCGGAAGGACTCGGTCCTGCGGCGGCGCCGGTGTGACCGCGGGGATACGGACCCACAGGCAGCGGACGCTGTCGGCGAGGGCGGGACTTGCGGCCCACTCGCGGTAGGCGGCAGCGCTCGCCATTGGGGCTCCCGCGACAGAGACGACGGACATGAGCCCACCGTAGCGGGTCGCGCGGCTCCTTTACTCGAGTCCCGATCTTTTCCCAGAACCGATACGGAGCTTAGGTCAGGTCCGGCCCTGGCCGCGCCTCGAGGCGCGGTTAGGGAGGAGGGGGTATAACGTCGCCGTAGGCAATGTTGAAGCTGCTGCCCCCTTCGCCGGTGCCCGACGGAACCGACACGAAAGTAGGGTTCTGGTACATCGCAATTTCGGATTGCTCCGAGTCCGAGCCGACCACGCTCAGATTGGTGAAGCCGGTCGGCGTGTAGTCAGCCAGCTGAGTAGTGCTACCACTCACTGTGGGAGCTTCGACGATCCACTCCGCGCTGGTCTCGGTGGTCCCAGTGCTTGGATTGTAGGTCTCGGGGAAGGTGACGTTCTCGCTCTGGGTCACGTCGTCAATTGTTATGTCCCAACTGGTTCCGCTGACCTGTTGGATGGTGACCGTGACCGTGTCCCCGGGAATCATCTTGGGGAAGCTGGCATCGACGTTCGTCGCCGGCGCGGGAAGGATCTCCCACCAGGGGAAATATTTGAATACCCCCGGGGAGCTTTGATACTCCGCGATTCCCGCTTGGATCAGATTCTGGTTGTTGTTCAGGAAGCCGTCGATGCCCACCCATTCGGACATCCAGCTGTTCACGGGGTCGGCTTGGTACAGATAGGGAATCGTGAACGTTCCGCTGACCGCAGTGTCGTTGGCGGCTCCGGAGCCGTTGTCCTCTTCGTAGCCAGACCAGTTGGGCGAGACTAAATAGGTGCCGTTTGGCGTTGTGCCGTTCAGCGTCGCGGTGGTGCTGAAGTACCCGAAGACGTCCACCACCAGGTCAGCCGTGCCTGCGTCGTTGTAGAAGCTGACGTCGCCCGAACTGTTCACGGTGGCGTCAGTCAGGTTGGCCACCGTGTGGCCGGCGGCCCAGTTCAGGTCCGAGGCTAACGGGATGGTGGGACCGGGGTACACGGTGAGGTAACTGGCCGAGGAGGTGTCGGTCGCAGTGACATTGGTGAGCACCGCCGAGACGTTGGAACCGAGGCTGCCAATCGAGGCCACCGGCTCGGTGATGAGGCTATTTGGGCCCAGTGTCTGGCCCGCGCCGAAGTAGCCGCTGCCGCTACGGGTGTCGATCAGGCGAGCCGGGCTGATCGCGGTGTAGAGGCTGGCCCCCGCGGGGGCGACGCCGTTGGTGAAGTAGCCATCCACATCGACGATCACGTCGGCGTTCCCCGCGTCATTGAAGACGGTGATCTCGCCGGTGGTGGTGTTGATCGGAACCACCACCCGATTGGCCACGGTCTGTCCGGGATCCCAGTTGAGGTTGGAGACATCGGGCAGCGACCCTCCCTGGGGGTAGACAGTCAGGTAGCTCGCCTGGGTGGTGTCGGTGACCGTGACGTTGAGGAGGACCCCCTCCAGATCGCTGGTGCTGGCCGGAACCCCGCCCTGGCCGGAGACGAGGATCGGCAGGCTGGCGCCGGGTCCCAAGGTTTGTCCCTGGTTCGCTTCGCCGCTGTTGGGCCGGGTGTCGGTGATGCGGGCCGGGGTCAGGGCGACGTAGCTGCCGACGGTACTGCCCGCCGACTCGGGGGTGAAGTACCCTTCCAAGTCGACGATCACGTCCGCAGTCCCGGCGTCGTTGTACAAGTTGACCTGGTTCCCAGTCCCCACCGGGACGATCACCAGGTTGGGCACCGTCTGCCCGGCCGTCCAGTTGAGACTGGAGACCAGCGGTTGGGTCCCCCCGGTCGGATAGATGGATAGGAAGCTGGCCGCGCTGGCGTCGGTCACGGTCACGTTGAGCGCCACCGCTGCCGCTCCCGACGGCGCTCCGCCGACACCGGCGACCGTGATCGTCAGGGTCGACCCCGGACTCAGGCTCTGGCCGGCGTCGGCGTAGCCGCTCCCCGCGCGGGTGTCGACGATGCGAGTCGGCGGCAGCGCCGTGTAGGCGCTGCCCACGTTGGTACTCGTGTTGCTGATGCTGCCGCCACTGGTCGCGCTCGGGGAGGAGGTCAATTGCGGCTGGAAGCCGGGGGCGACGGAGGGCCAGCTACGGCTCGCACCCCCGCTGATCTGAGACGGGGTGAATATCGACGCGGCACCGTTCCTCGCCCGGGCGCCGTTGAGAGTCGGATGCCCGGGAGGCGCCAGCGAGACCCCGGCGTTGGCGGCCGTGGCTCCCAGGGGGCTGCCCAGTCCGACGAGACCAGCTCCAGCCACCCCCAGCCCGACCAGCCAGGCGCGGCGCCGCGCTCGACCGGCGCGCGCCGATAGACGGTGATTCACTTCTGGTCGATACCGTGTGGGTACGGTGGTCCGAAGTCAAGTTTAGTTTCGAGATCGAAAAGCAAGCTACGGGCTCGTCACCTCCGGGGCGCGGTCCGCTTCCCCGAAGGCGACCCTGAGCGATCAATCTCAGTCGAGGTCAGCTTGGGCACTCCTGGGGCGATGCCGCGACCGGGACGCCCCGCGGCGCCAGGCGAAGTTGGCAGCGGCCGATCCGAGCCCGTTCGCGGAGGGGCGAAAACTTCGGTCAGGCGGCGAGGCCGCCGTCCACCACCAACACCGCGCCGGTGATGAAGGACGCGGCCGGGCTGCAGAGGAAGGCGACCGCGGCGGCGATCTCCTCGGCCTGGCCCTGGCGGCGCAGGGGGGTCAGCTTGATCAGCTCGGCCAGCATCTCCTCGGTCATGGAGGAGGCGGTCAGCTCGGTGTGGACGTAGCCCGGGGCCACCACATTGCAGTTGATGTTGCGCGACCCCAGCTCCTTGGCGACCGACTTGGTCAGCCCCACCAGGCCGGCCTTGGCGGCCGCGTAGTTGGCCTGACCGGGATTGCCGCCCAGACCGACGATCGAGCTGATGTTGACGATCCGTCCCCAGCGGCGCTTGAGCATGTGCGGGACCACCGCCTTGGTCACATGGAACGCGGCCGAGAGATCGGTGCGCAGCACCTGGTCCCAATCGTCGGCAGTCATCCGCAGCAGCAGGCGGTCCCGGAGCATGCCGGCGTTGTTGACCACCACGTCAAAGGGCCCGGTCTCAGCGACCATCCGGGCCACCTGCTCCGGATCGCCCACATCGGCGCCGAAGGTCTGGACATTGCCCAGCGCCGCGGCGGTAGCCGCCGCCGCCGCCTGGTCGGAGCGGTAGTTGATCACCACCCGGGCGCCCATCTCCGAGAGCTCACGGGAGATGGCGGCACCGATTCCCTTGCCGCCCCCAGTCACCAAGGCCGAGCGGCCGGAGAGGTCCAGGTCCACGCTACTGAGCGCCCTCGACCAGGAGCTCGTCGGCGTTCCAGGTTTCCACCCCGGGCATGTGCTTGGCGGCCAGGCTGGCCAGCACCCGACCGGGACCCAGCTCCACCACCGTCCCCACCTTGAGCGCCTGCATCGAGGTCATGGTGCGGGCCCAGTGCACCGGTCGCAGCAGGTGCCCGCTGAGCTCCGCCCGCAGGGAGCGCACCGTGCTGATCACCAGCCCGGTGCCGTTGCCGATCAGGGGAATCTTGGGGGCCCGAATCGGCAGTGCCCGAACCGCCTCACTGAGCTTGGCGGAGGCTCGGCCCATCAGGGGGGAGTGGGCCGCCAAGGGAACCTCCAAGACCAACACCCGGCGGGCGCCGGCCTGATTGGCGAGGCGCTCGGCCAGGGCCACGGCATCCGCCTCGCCGCTCAGGATGAACTGGTCGGGGGCGTTGAAGTTGGCCAGCCAGATCCCGCCCGCCGCACTGGCGGCGATGCGGATCTGCTCCACGGCCGGCTCGAGCAGCCCCACGATGGCCAGCATCTGACCCGGGGTGGACAGGGCGGCGTCGGCCATCAGCCGTCCCCGCTCCCGCACCAGCTGCAGCGCCGCCTCCCAGGAGATCGACCCGGCGGCGGCGCAGGCGGTGATCTCACCCATGCTGTGGCCGGCCACCACCTCGACCCCCTCCAGTCCGAAGCGGTCACGGTAGGCCTCGAAGGCGGACCAGCAGACCGCCATCAGGCAGGGCTGCAGGTTCTCGGTGCGCCGGAGCTCGAGGTCCGGTCCCTCGAAGCAGAGCCGCCTGATCGGCATCTCCAGGATGTCCTGAGCCCGGGTGATGATCTTGTCGGCGACGCCCGAGATGGCGGCCAGCTGGCGGCCCATCCCGGCGTGCTGGACGCCTTGACCCGGGAACAGCAGCCCCACCGGACGGCTCAGCGAGATCGCCGGAGCGCCGGGTGAGAAGGTGGCCAGGGTCACTGCTCGGCGGTTGCGGGATGAGCCAGGAGGAAGGCCCAGAGGTCGCCTACCTTCTTCATGTGCTCCAGCTCCTCCTCGGGCAGCGAAACCCGATAGCGGTCCTCGATGGCCATGATCAGCTCGACGATGTCGAGCGAGTCAGCCGCCAGATCCTTGGCGAAGCTGACGTCCAGCTGGACCTGGTCAGGATCCACCCCCAGGATCTCCGCGGCTAACTCCTGCATCTCGGCGAAGTCAAGGCTGGTCGGGCTGGCCTGGTCGGCGGATGGATCGCTCACAGTCTGATCTCCTGGTTCTGGCTAGGCCGCAACTCGGCCCAGCGCCAGGCACGCGTTGTGCCCGCCGAAGCCGAAAGAGTTGGAGAGGGCGACGTCGATGCGCGCCGGCCGGGCCTGATTGGGCACGTAGTCGAGGTCACAGTCCGGGTCGGGCAGCTCCAGATTGATGGTCGGGGGAATCATGTCCCGGGCGATGGCCAGGACGCAGGCCGCGGCCTCCAGCGCCCCGGCGGCCCCCAGCAGATGTCCGCTCATCGACTTGGTCGAGCTGATCGGGATCTGGCTCGCTCGGTCGCCCAGCGCCTGCTTGATCGCCAGCGTCTCCGCCAGGTCGCCGAGCGGGGTCGAGGTGCCGTGGGCGTTCACGTAGTCGACGTCCTCGGGGGTGACCCCCGCCTTCTGCATGACCTTTCTCATCGCCCGGGCGGCGCCGGTACCGTGCGGATCCGGGGCGGTGAAGTGGTACATGTCGGCGGTCGAGCCACAGCCGAGCAGCTCCGCCCAGATCCGAGCGCCGCGAGCCCGGGCGTGCTCCATCTCCTCCAAGACCATGATCACGGAGCCCTCGCCCATGATGAACCCGTCCCGGCTTAGATCGAAGGGGCGGGAGGAGCCGGCGGGATCGTCGTTGCGCTTGCTCATCGCTCCCAGTTGACAGAAGGCCCCCATCAGCAGGGGGGTGATCGCCGCCTCAGCGCCGCCCGCGATCATCGCCACGGCGTCCCCCCGGCGGATCACCTCGGCGGCGTCGCCCAGGGCATGCCCGCTCGAGGCGCAGGCGCTCACCACGGCGTAGTTGGGACCACCGCAGCGGAGCTCGATGGCGATCAGCCCCGAGGCGATGTCGGTGATCATCATCGGGACCATGAAGGGGCTGATCCGGCCGATCCCCCGGTCGATCAGCACCTGGTGGCCGCGCTCGATCTCCTCCATCCCCCCGGCGCCGGAGCTGACCACCACCCCCACGTCGTCGGGACCCATCTCCTCCGGCTTGAGCCCGGAGTCGGCCAAAGCCATCCGCGCCGCGGCCAGCCCCAGGCGGCAGTAGCGGGCCACATGGCGGGCGGTCTTGCGGTCCATGTAGAGCTCGGGGTTGAAGTCCCGCACCTCGGCCGCGATCTGGGTGGGATACCCCGAGGCGTCGAATTGGGTGATGGTGTCGATCCCGGACCGACCCTGCATCAGGCTTTCCCAGACCGCGTCGATTCCGGTCCCGATCGGGGTGACCATACCCATGCCGGTGATCGCCACCCGTACCCGCGCCTGACCGCTGTCGCTCACTGATCTTAATCTTACGGACAAAATGTTAGGAGAAGCATCGGCCTCTAAGAAGAAGTAGCACCATTGGTTTATGGACATATTGTCCCAACCCAGAGGAGACCTTCATCGGGATCGCGCCCGCTCCCGGCCCCGTCGGCTGGGATCATGGAGCCCTGATGCCAACCGTTGTCGGATTGGGGCGACCGGAGGGGGAGGAGCCCCATCCCGGGTCACTGAGCAGCCGGGTGCTCTTGGCCGACAACCTGGAGGTGCTCCGGTCGCTCCCGGATGGATGCCTGGACCTGGTCTACATCGACCCCCCCTTCGGCACCGGCCAGGTGCGGCGCTTGGATTCGATCCGGACCGGAAGGGGGCCTGGGCAAAGGCGCGGCTTCGGCGGTCGCCAGTACCAGTTCGAGGTGGTCTCTCGCCTGAGCTACCGCGACCAGCAGCTGGGCGGACCCTATCTGGAGTTTCTCCGCCAGAGATTGCTGCAGATCCACCGCGCCCTGGCCCCCCACGGCTCGCTGTACCTGCACCTGGACTTCCGGACGGCCCACTACGCCCGGTTGCTGCTGGATGAGATCTTCGGCCCGGAGCGGTTCCTCAACGAGATCATCTGGGCCTACGACTACGGCGGGCGGCCGCGGGACCGCTGGCCCCGCAAGCACGACACCATCCTGTGGTACGCCAAGTCCGATCACTGGATCTTCGAGCGGGGCCAAATCGATCGCATCCCCTACCTGGCGCCTGGGCTGGTGGGACCGGAGAAGGCGTCGCGGGGGAAGCTGCCGACCGACACCTGGTGGCTCACCATCGTGCCCACCCGTGGCCGGGAGCGGACGGGGTACCCGACCCAGAAGCCCCTGGCGTTGCTGGAGCGAATCGTGCGCGCCTCCAGCCGGGAGGGTGACCTGGTGGCCGACTTCTTCTGCGGCAGCGGGACGGCCGGGGTGGCAGCCCGGGCCCTAGGCCGGCGCTACCTATTGGTCGACCACGACCCGGAGGCGATCGCCATCACCCGCCGACGGCTGGGGCTGGGGGAGGAGCCGGGCTAGCTCTTTTCCGCCGACTCGACCGCCTGCTCGGACCAGGCCCGGAGGTCCACCGTGGGGTCCCGGAGGAGCTCGGCGCTGACCCTCACCCGGACCGGGATCAGCCGACGGGCCGCGGCCAGGTCGGGGAATCGATTGACCGCCAGGCAGCCGCTGAGGATCCCCTGCTGCAGGTAGAAGACCGAGAACCGACCGGATTGGGGTTCACCCCGGAGCACCATTTCGTCGCTGTCCTCGATCAGCCCCACCTGCTGGATCAGGGCCCGGTCCTGCTCGGTCCAGAAGTAGGGGACCGGATCGTACGGGGTGGTCTCGCCCAGCATCGCCTGGGCCGCCTGGATTCCCTGGAGCTGGGCGTTGTCGAAGTGCTCGAACCGCAGCCGCCGCTGCCAGCGAGGGCTCCACCGCGAGGCCACGTCGCCCGCCGCGAAGACTCCCTCGCTGGCGGTCTGGCAGTGGTCTCCCACCACCACTCCGGGATCCGTGTCCAGCCCCGCCGCGCGGGCCAGCTCCGAGTTGGGCTGAACGCCGACGCAGATGAGAGCGAGGTCGCAGGGCAGCGCTCGGCCACTGCGCAGCAGCACCTGCTCGACCCGGGCCTTGCCTCGGAATCTGGCCGCGGTCTCCTGGAGCAGAAGCTCCACTCCCGCCTCGCGGTGAAGCTCCGCACAGTAACCACCCACCAGCTCTCCCAGCGGCGCCAGCAGCGACCCCTGGGATTCCAGGATGGTCACCCGGCAGCCCTGGAGTCGGGCCGCCGCGGCCAGCTCCGAACCGAGGAACCCGCCCCCAACCACCACCACGTCAGGCTGGGACTCCAGCACCGCGCGCAGCCGATCGGCATCGGCCAGGGTTCGATAGGTGACCACTCCCTCCAGACTGGCTCCCGGGATGTCCAGCTGGCGCGGGCGCGATCCGGTGGCCAGCAGCAGCTGGTCGAACAGGATCTGCTCCCCATCGGTCAGCTGGACTTTCCGCTGCCTCAGGTCGATCGAGGAGACGGCCGTCGCCGGGCGCAGCTCGATCGCCTGATCCAAATACGCCTCGGGCGCCTGGAGCAGCAGTTTGCCGCGGGTCACCTTCCCGTTCAGGTACGCCTTGGAGAGTGGCGGGCGCTCGTAGGGGGCCTCGGGTTCGTCGCTGATGAGGACCAATCGGCCGTCGAATCCCCGCTGGCGCAAGGAGATGGCCGCCCGACCGCCAGCCGTTCCGGCTCCGATGACGCAGTAGATCGGGCTGGGCATCTCGCCCAGCGTAGCCGGGCGGACCTATCCTTCCTAGATGCCCGCCACCGGAGCCTCGGCGTCGGCGGTGGCCCGGGGGGCCGGCCGCGAGCTGGTCTTGGTCGTGCCCCGCGAGCGCGCTCTACCCCAGGGCTCCTGGCACGGGCTCAAGCTCGGCGGGGTGCCCGAGCTGCTGCAGGTGATCGAGAGGTGGGGCGAGTTTCGACCCCGCTCCGAGGTTGAGGCTAAGCCCGACTGGCAGCAGGCGATCCCCCACCTGGTCGTCCGGGACGGGAGCCGGGTGCTCACCATGCGCCGGCTCCGGGCGGGCAGCGAGCCCCGGCTGCGGGGCCAGGTGACCCTGGGGGTTGGTGGACACATCAACGCTGGCGACGGGGAGCCCCCGAGCGCCTGGCTGGCGGGCTGCGCCCGGGAGTGGCGTGAGGAGGTGATCTGCGACCGCCCGCTTACAGGCCGGGCGGTCGGGTTGCTCAAGGACGACGCCGGTGCGGTGGGTCAGGTCCACCTCGGGGTGCTCATTCTGGTGGACGCGGCGGACGCCCGGGTGCAGGTCCGCGAGCGCGACAAATTGGAAGGCCGGATGGCCCCGGTGGACGAGCTCGGGGTCTACTACCTGGAGATGGAAACGTGGTCGCAATTCGTGTACGACGCGCTGCTCCGCGGGAGTCTCGACGGAGCACTCGCGGGCCTGCCGCTGACCCTGCCTGCGTCGTCAGAAATTCCCACCGCCGACTGCTAAACTCGCAGCGATGAGCTACCAACCGCCGCCCGATACCGGCCGCGAGACGCCGCCCCTCTGGGTCACCACCGGGACCAACTTTGATGGCTACAAAGTGGTTCGTCAGCTAGGCGTGGTGCGCGGTTTGATGATCCGGTCGCGCTCGGTGGTGGGCAACGTTGGAGCCGGCCTGCAGCAGCTGGTGGGCGGACGGCAGACGGTGTTCATGAAGATGAGCGACCATGCGCGCCAAGAGGCTTACGAGCTGATGATCCAGCACGCCGCTGCGGTCGGGGGCAATGCGGTGATCGCCATGCGCTACGACTCCAACGAGCTGGCGGCTGGGGTCAGCGAAATCATCGCCTACGGCACGGCCGTGGTCATCGTCCCCGACAACCAGGACGCGGCGCCGGCCGAACCTCCCCTCCCGAGCGCCTGACCGGTCCCGCGTCGGCAATCGGCGAAGGTCGCCGCAAGTCAGCGCCAGGCGGGAGAGGTTCGCCCGGGCGATGGCCTCCTCGCCCGCGGCCGACGGGGCCATGCGCGCCGCGCCCCGAGCTACCTCGAACCGCCCTGGGGAGCGCGGTGCGTTTGCCTATACTGAAGTGGATGAGGAGCGGTTACCGATGAGTGTCAAGGTCAGGGTGCCCAGCCCGCTGCGCCAGCTGACCGGGGGGGCCTCCGAGGTGGAGGTCGAGGGATCCACCGTGGCCGAGGCGCTCCAGGACCTGGAGCGCCGCTATCCCGGCTTTCAGCCGCGGATCTTCGAACCGGCCGGGGGGCTGCGTCACTTCGTCAACGTCTACCGCAATGACGACGACATTCGCACCTCGGGAGGGCTGGATGCCACCCTCGCCGCGAACGACCAGCTCAGCATCGTGCCCGCGGTCGCCGGGGGTGCCTAGCTCCGGCTCCAGTCGGGTCGCGGAACTGGCCCGGCGGGTCGGCTCCATCGTCGCGATTCAGCCCTGGGTCCTCGGGGGGAGGCGGCTGCCGCCGGGCAGCGTGGTGGCGGTCGCGATGAGCGGCGGGGTGGACAGCTCGGTGGCGGCGGCCCTGGCCGCGGCCTCGGGAGTGGACACGGTCGGGGTCACCATGCGGCTCTGGGGCAGCGAGGAGATGGAGCGGGGAGAGGGCGGCTGCTGTTCCATCGACGCGGTCGAGGACGCCCGGAGGGTCTGCAGCCGACTGGGAATTCCCCACTACGTGCTCAACCTGGCCGAGCACTTTCGGGAGTCGGTGGTGGGCGACTTTCTCAGCCAATACGCCAGCGGGCGAACGCCCAACCCTTGCATCCGCTGCAACGAGAAGGTCAAGTTCGCGGAGCTCTGGCGGAGGGTCGGCGCGGTGGGTGCCACCCACATCGCCAGCGGCCACTACGCCGAGATCCGCGAAGGTTCCTCGGGGTGGTGCACCCTCCATCGGGGCGCCGACCGGCGCAAGGACCAGTCCT
>Ga0307374_10013176_pt1 | contig 11476 bp, 7 predicted proteins | sample OX3MG_FD_202532 | JGI IMG/M metagenome (GOLD analysis project Ga0307374, IMG submission 202532) | Soil microbial communities from Risofladan, Vaasa, Finland - OX-3 | ecosystem: Environmental > Terrestrial > Soil > Coastal area > Acid sulfate soil | place: Finland: Risofladan, Vaasa | collected... | reverse complement strand
CTGCCAGCGCCTGCGTCCGTGCGAATCGAGCTGCTTGGCGAGCGTCGCACGCACGCGCGCGGCGGCGCTGAGGGTGAAGACGAAGCCCACGGAGGAGATCCTCGGCCGGACACGGCGCAGCGCGATGAGGGCGTTGGGGGTGAGGGCGAAGGCGGATAGGTGGATCGTGGGCTGCACGGCGGGACCGGGTGAGGAAGACGTGGTGGTACCCGGCGAGGCGAGGGCCCCTGGCGGAGCGCCGGTCGTGCTTGCGCCTGTGGATTTGCTTCTTGCTTCTTCTTCTATTTTTTCTTTCCTCTTCTGTTCTTCTGCCTGTTTTTCTTTGGCCTTGCGTTCTTCGACCTGTTTTTTGGCTTCATCGGTGAGTGGCTGGAAAGCGGTGATCCCGTTCGGAGTGCCGACCCCAGTGGGGCCGTCGTAGCCTTTGCCCGCGAGGCAGATCGCTCTTCCGGAGCACTGTGCTGCCTCGACGGACGCTTCGCACCCGGAGATCCCGAGATCGGGACCCGGTTCTTCGTCGAACGGGTTTCTGCATTCGCCGTTTGAGCCTGACGCCACATCGTGCAGCGGGCTGGGTGAGACCAGCAGGTTTTCGTACAGACTCTCCGAGGGGTATGCCACGCTATGTGCTCCCCCGGCGAGCGCAAACACCGACGCAATGATCGGGGAGGCGAGGCTCGTGCCGCCGATCGTCGTCCAGCCAGGGGCGCCTTCTTTCATGTGTTCGGGGGTCGAGTCGTATATCGCGACGCCGGTATAGGGATCGGCGTCCGCGGAGACGTCGGCGACGGCGCGATGTTCGCCACATCCGACCGATGACCAGTCGGTGACTTCCTGTTGCCAGGGCGCGGCTGTTAGCACTGTGCTGCAACCGCCTCCGCCCGCGCCGTTGCCGTTCCACACGGTCTCGCCCGTCCATTCACCGTGCGTCCCGAGGGGGCCAAGGCGAGTTCCGCCCACGGCGATCACGTGCGGCGAGGAGGCGGGATAGTCGGCAAAGCCCCGTTCCAAGGGTTCTTCGGCGCCCCAGTCCAGGTAGCCGTTGTCACCGGCGGCCACCGTGATGACGATGCCGGGATGGTTGAAGGAGCTCGCGTTGTCTGCGGCCGCCGTCACGCCCTGCTCGGGGCCGCCCCACGAGTCGGAGATCTCCGTTGCGCCGAGCGTATTTATGGCCGTATTCTCGGCAGCTTCGAGGTCGCGATATTCCGCCGATTTGGCCTCGACGAGCACTATGCGGCAGTTCTGGCAGACGGCGTGGGCGACCTCGATGTCGAGGGATATCTCGCCCGCCCATCCGTCGGCTTCTTCAACTTCGTTACAGGCCGTTTTCTTTGTTTCTCCTATCGCTGTTTCGCATATCAATTCCTCTGCTTTTCTCGATGCTGTGCTTTGGGGGAAGGGCAGGTTTCCGGTTTCGCCCTTCTGATTGACCTTCTTGAAGCAGCCGTTTTTGGAAGTACATGGCGGTATTCCGGTTTTTTCAAATTCTTTGTCGTAGGCTTCCAGGTCCGCTTCGGCGCCCAGGTCGTTGTAGGCGTCGACGATCGCGATCGTCTGAGTGCTCGCGGGCTGTGGCGGGAGCGGCAGGTTGTAGGCGCTGAGCAGGTCCCGCGGGCGCAGGCCATAACAGCCTTCCGCAGCCGTGGGGGATTCGCAGACTTCCACGGCTCTGCCCGCCCTGGTCGGGGCGCTGCGCGTCATCCCCAGCGGATGTGTGTGGGCACGTGCCGCCGCAGTCACGGGCACCAGCCGTAGCGCCAGACAGCCGGCGTACCCGGGGGCGGGTGCCGCGCATACCGGGCGCACCGTGTAGTTGGAGGCGGGCAGCGGCGAGACGGCGCTCGCCGCCGCGACTGTGACGCCGGGCAGCCAACAGCAGATCACCACGGCCGGAAGGGGCAGGACGGCAGGGACGCGGATACGGGTCTTCATCGCCTGTGGAACTCCCTCCTTGACGTCGGCGGAAGCGAACGCCAGCTTGAGTGAAGGGTAGGTGATGCAGGCGGACGATCGGCCGGGGGACTCAGAGTCCCGCCCCTCTCGCCATTACGCTGACGAACGTGTCGAGCCCATTCGGATTCCTGCTCAGCGCCGAGGAGCCATCCCGGCGCACGGGGGCGATCGTCGCGGTGGGCGCCGTGGCGCTGTGCACGCTGATCGTCTATCCGCTGAAGCAGATCGCCCCGGTCGTGTCGCTGGGCGTTGTGTACCTACTGGCGGTGCTCGTCGTCTCGGTCATCTGGGGGGCGTGGCTGGGCTTCGCCACCGCGGTGCTGAGCGCGGCGGCGTTCAACTTCTTCCACCTGCCCCCGGTCGGTCAGTTCACGATCTCGAGCTCCAGCAACTGGGTGGCGCTGATCGCTTTCCTGGTGGCGGCGGCGCTCGCCAGCTCGGTGGCGGAGGTCACTCGCTCGCGGGCCCGCGAGACGGAGGAGCGCAGGCGCGAGGCTGACCTCGCGGCGGAGATGGCCAGGCTGCTGCTGCGCGGGAACAGCCTGAACGAGGCGCTGGCCACGGCCGGCGCCCGGCTCGCGGCCACGCTGGGCCTGACTTCGGCGGCGATCGAGCTGGACAGCGTGGACGGCGGCGAACGCAGCGTGGCGTTTCCGCTGCGCGAAGGCACCCGCCGGCTGGGGACGCTGCTGGTCGGGGCCGACGCCTCTGAGGCGAGCCTGCGCAGGTTGCAGGAGCGCGTCGTTCCGGCGCTCGAGGCACTGCTCAGCGCGGCGCTGGAGCGAGAGGCGCTGCTGGGCGGGGTGGTCGAGACGGCGTCGCTGCGCCGGGCCGATGTGGTCAAGACAGCGCTGCTGCGCGCGGTCTCCCACGATCTGCGCTCGCCCTTGACCGCAATCTCGGCGGCAGGCGAGGCGGTGGCCTCGGCCTCGCTGTCGGAGGATGAGCGCAAGGAGATGGCCGCGGTCATCGGAGAGGAGACCAGGAGGCTGTCGCGCCTGGTCGACAACCTGCTCGACCTCTCGCGCCTGGAGGCGGGCGCAGCCGAGCCGCGGCGTGAGTGGATGTCGGTCGAGGAGGTGATCGGCTCTGCTTTGGAGGAGCTGGCCCCTGCGGCTGAGGACTTTGCGCTGTCGATCGACCGCGATCTGCCGCTGGTGCGGGCTGATTCGGCGCAGCTGGAGCGGGCGTTCGTGAACGTGCTGGAGAACGCCCGCAGGCACTCGGGGGGGCATCCCGTATCGGTCAGGGCGCGGGCGGTGCATCCCCTGGCGGGCGAGGGTGGCAGGCTGATCGTGCGGATCGTCGACCGCGGTCCGGGGATTCCGCCGGCACAGCTCGAGCGCGTGTTCGAGCCGTTCTACCGCGCGGGCACCGCCCAGGGAGGCCATCGCGGCTCGGGTCTGGGACTGGCGATCGCTCGCGGATTCGCGGAGGCCAACGGCGGCACGCTGCACGTCGAGTCGTTGCCCGAGCAGGGAGCGACGTTCGTGTTCGAGCTGCCCCTGGACGCGGAGGCGGAGGCTGACCCAGAGGTGGATATTGACGATGGGAGCTAACCCACCTCCTAACGCGCCTCTTGACCCACCTCGCATCCTCGTGGTGGACGATGAGCCGCAGATCGTACGCGCGCTGAAAGTGGTCCTGCGCGAGGCGGGCTTCCAGGCCGTTGCAGCCGAAACGGCGTCTGAGGCGCTCGATCTCGCCGCGGTGCGCCCGCCGGATGGGGCGATCGTCGACCTCGTGCTGCCAGACGGTGACGGGGTGGAGGTGACGCGCAGGTTGCGTGAATGGAGCGAGATGCCGATCCTCGTGCTCTCCGCGGTGGGCGAGGAGGAGCAGAAGGTCAGGGCGCTTGAGGCGGGCGCGGATGACTACATCACCAAGCCTTTCGGTGCCCGCGAGCTCGTCGCCCGCCTGCAGGCCGCGCTGCGCCGGGCGGCGCCGGCGGAGGGAGAGCCGAGCATCGTCGCCGGGGGCTTGGAGGTCGATCTTGCCGGGCGCGTCGTGTTGCGCGACGGACAGCCGGTCCACCTCACCCCGATCGAGTTCGACCTGCTGCGCGTGCTCGTGCGCAACCGCGGACGGCTGATGACGCACCGCAAGCTGCTCGCGGAGGTGTGGGGTCCGGAATACGTGGACGACATCCAGCCGCTGCGCACGCACATCGCACGGCTGCGGGCGAAGATCGAGCCGGAGGATGATTCGGAGCCCGCCCGGCATCGATACATCGTGACTGACCCTGGAGTGGGATACAGATTCTCCATGTGACGCTTCGCGTCACCGTCACAAAATCGTTATGTGAATCACCTGGACCGTTATGCGCGCGTAATGCGTGGGCATCCATAGTGATCGTCATGGACGTCGTGGCCATCGCTCTCGGGATCGTCATGTTCCTGATCCTGCTGGCCCTGATCGAGGGGATCGACCGCATATGAGCGGCGCCGATGTGTTCGGCCTTGTGGTGTCGGTGCTGATCATCGGCTACCTCTTCTACGCGCTCATTCGCGGAGAGAAACTGTGACCTTGTGACCTTCGCCGGTTGGTTTACGATCGTCGCCTTCGCGGTCATCCTGACCGCGCTCGCGATGCCGCTCGGCGGCTACATGGCGAAGGTGTATACCGGCAAGCGGGTGTTCCTGACGCCGGTGTTCGCCTGGCCGGAGCGATTCCTCTACAAAGTTCTGCGGGTCGACCCCGAGCGCGAGCAGGACTGGAAGGCATATGCGAAAAGCCTGATCGTCTTCTCGCTCGCCGGGTGGCTGTTGCTGTACGCGATCCTGCGCACACAGAACGCCTTCTTCGTCCCCCACGCGCTCAATCCGCTCGGCTACAAATCGGGCACCTGGAACGTGACGTTCAACACGGTCTCGTCGTTCATGACGAACACCAACTGGCAGTTCTACAGCGGCGAGACGACGATGAGCTACCTCAGTCAGATGATCGGGCTGACGGTCCAGAACTGGCTATCGGCCGGGGTTGGCATTGTCGTGGCGGTTGCGCTGATCCGCGGGATCACCGGGCGGGCACACGGCCCGGAGGGCCGGGTCGGCAAGAGTCTCGGCAACTTCTGGCAGGACCTCGTGCGCACGATCCTGTACGTGCTCGCGCCGCTGGCGGTGCTCACCGCGATCGTGCTCGTCTCCCAGGGTGTGATCGCCAATCTCAACAGCTACCTGAGCGTTCACACGATCACGGGCCTGACCCAGTCGATCGGGATGGGCCCGGTCGCCTCGCAGGAGGCGATCAAGATGCTGGGGACGAACGGTGGCGGTTTCTTTAACACCAACTCGGCGCACCCCTTCGAGAACCCGACTGCGTTCACCAATTTCTTCGAGATGCTGATGGTGCTGGCGATTCCGGCGGCGCTGGTGTTCGCGTACGGACGAATGACCGGCAACCGCCGTCAGGGCTACGCGATCTACGCGACGATGATGGTGATGTTCCTCGGCGCGGCCGCCGTCGCCTACATCGCCGAGGCGCACGGCTCACCGGCGCAGCACGCCGCCGGTCTGCACACACACGTGATGGCCGGCTCGACGGGCGGCAACCTGGAAGGCAAGGAGCAGCGCTTCGGAATCGCGGGTTCGGCGCTGTTCGACGTCGTCACGACCGTCACCTCGTGCGGCGCAGTGAACAGCGCGATCGAGTCGTTCACCGGTATCGGCGGGGCTGTGCCCTTCGCGAACCTGTCGGCCAGCGAGGTGATCTTCGGCGGCGTCGGCACGGGGCTGTACTCGATCCTGCTCTACGTCCTGCTGGCGGTCTTCATCGGCGGCCTGATGGTGGGACGCACACCCGAGTGGCTCGGCAAGAAGCTCGAGGCGAGGGAGATCAAGCTCGCCGGGTTGGGCATCCTGGTGACGCCGCTGATGGCGTTGTTCTGCACTGCATTGGCCACGGCGAGTAGCGCCGGGCGCAAGTCGATCGCCGAAGTGGCGCTCTCCAAAGCGGGCGGAAATACGCCGCAGGGCTTCTCCGAGACCTTCTACGCCTATCTGTCGCAGGCGAACAACAACGGCTCGGCGTTCGCTGGCTACACCGGCTACATCCAGCCGAACGCCGGCAATGCCGGTGCGCACGGGATCACCTTCGCCGACCTGCTCGGAGGCTTCGACATGCTGCTCGCCCGCTACGCGCCGATCCTGTTCGCGCTCGCGGTCGCTGGCGCGCTCGCCGGCAAGCGCGTCACGCCCGCTGGCCTCGGCACGATGCGCACCGATAACCCCACGTTCGTTGTGCTGCTGATCGGTGTGATCGTGCTCGTCGGCGCGCTGACGTTCTTCCCCGCCCTGCTGCTCGGTCCGATCGTCCAGGGCCTGACCGGACACCTCTACTGATGCGTCGGGACATTGTCAATAACTCTGGGGGAGGGCAGGCCCGGGCGGGCCGGCCTTCAAACCCCCTCCCACTGACATGAAGAGAGACATCGTCACCTCGGTCATCGGCATCGTCGTCTTCACGGTTCTGCTCGGGGTCGTCTACCCGCTCTTCGTCACAGGTGTGGGTCAGGTCGCATTCCCGGGCAACGCCAACGGGCAGCAGATCCACCTGGACGGCAAGCTGGTCGGCTCGAAGATCATCGGCCAGAACTTCGGCACGCCGGTGCTCGAAAAGAACGGCAAGGTAAAGGTTGTCAAAGGCGCCGTGGTGACAGAAGTGGACCCGCGTTACTTCCAGACACGTCCCTCGGCCACCGAAGGCGGGGCCTACAACGCGGCCGCCAGCACGTTCTCCAACCACGGACCCAACAGCACGAGGACCGAGGAAGCCGACGCCGAAAACATCAAGTCCTATCTCGAATTGAACACCGCGCCGAACAAGCAGGAATATGACCCTGGCCTGACCGTGGCGAAGATCCCGGTCGACGCCGTCAACACCTCGGGCTCGAATCTCGACCCCGAAATCTCGCAGGCAAACGCCTGGATCCAGGCTCACCGCATCGCCGCCGTGCGCCACCTCTCCCTTGCGGAAGTGGACTCGCTGATCGCCAAGTACACCTCCGGGCGCGGCCTTGGCTTCTCGGGTGAGCGCGGCGTGAATGTGCTCGAGCTCAACCTCGCACTCGATCGCGGTACGGGAGGAAAAGGCTGATGTCAGCGCAGGGGGTGGGCGGGACCCACAAAAATGAACGGCAGGCGATCTCGCTGTTCCAGCGCGACATCGTCTGGCGTGCGCTGATCGACAGCTTCAAGAAGCTCGACCCGCGCGTGCAGATCCACAACCCGGTGATGTTCGTCGTGGAGATCGGCTCGGTCATCACGACCGCCACATGGCTGATCCAGGTGTTCGGCGGCAAGCCGCTCGGCGGCGGTAACGAGCCCGCTTGGTACACGTTTCTGATCGCCATCTGGCTGTGGCTGACCGTTGTGTTCGCGAACATGGCCGAGGCGTTCGCCGAGGGCCGCGGCCGCGCCCAGGCCGACACCCTGCGCGCGATGCGCAAGGACACAATGGCGACGCTGCAGGACGGCAGCACCCGCCCCGCCGCCGAGCTCGTGAAGGGCGACATCGTCGTCGTCGCGGCCGGCGAGGTCATCCCGGGCGACGGCACGGTCATCGAGGGCATTGCGACAGTGGACGAGTCGGCGATCACCGGCGAGTCTGCGCCCGTGATCCGGGAGTCCGGCGGCGACCGCAGCGCGGTCACCGGCGGCACGCGCGTGACCTCCGATGAGATCGTCGTGGAAATCACCCAGGAGCCCGGCAAATCGTTCCTCGATCGCATGATCGCGCTCGTCGAGGGGGCGGAGCGGCGCAAGACGCCCAACGAGATCGCGCTGAACATCCTGCTCGCGGCGCTGACGCTGATCTTCATGATCGTGGTGGCCACGCTGCGCCCGTTCGGCCTGTTCGCTGGGACGTCCATCTCGGAGACCACCCTGATCGCCCTGCTCGTCGCGCTGATCCCCACGACAATCGGGGCTCTGCTGTCGGCGATCGGTATTGCCGGGATGGACCGCCTCGTGCGTCGCAACGTGCTGGCGCTCTCCGGACGAGCCGTCGAGGCCTCCGGCGATGTGGACGTGCTGCTGCTCGACAAGACCGGCACGATCACGATCGGCAACCGGCTCGCCTCGGAATTCGTCCCGATGCCCGGCGTGGCCGAGTCGGAGCTGGCTGAGGTTGCGCAGCTGGCCTCGCTCGCCGACGAGACGCCGGAGGGCCGCTCGATCGTGGTGCTGGCCAAGCAGTACGGCATCCGCGAGCACGACATGACCACCCTGCACGCCGAGTTCGTGCCGTTCACGGCACAGACGCGGATGAGCGGCGTTGACATCGACGGCCGACGGCTGCGCAAGGGCGCCGGTGACTCGATCATCGATCTCGTTCGCGGCGAAGGGGGCTCCCCGCCGCCGGAGTTGCAGGCTCAGCTCGACCGTATCGGCAACGAGGGCGGCACGCCGCTGGCGGTGTCGCGCGATAACCAGGTGCTCGGCGTGGTCTACCTCAAGGACACGATCAAGGAGGGCATGAAGGTCCGCTTCGACCAGCTGCGGGCGATGGGCATCAAGACCGTGATGGTGACGGGCGACAACCGCCTGACCGCGGCGAAGATCGCCGAAGAGTCGGGCGTGGATGACTTCCTCGCCGAAGCCACCCCCGAGCGCAAGCTCGCGCTGATCCGCGAGCAGCAGGCTGACGGCCGGCTGGTGGCGATGACCGGCGATGGCACCAACGATGCGCCGGCGCTAGCGCAGGCCGACGTCGGTGTCGCGATGAACACCGGCACGCAGGCTGCGCGCGAGGCCGGGAACATGGTTGACCTGGACTCCAACCCGACGAAGCTGATCGAGATCGTCGAGGTGGGTAAGCAGCTGCTGATCACGCGCGGCGCGCTGACCACTTTCTCGATCGCCAACGATGTGGCCAAGTACTTCGCGATCCTGCCGGCCGTGTTCATCGGTACCTATGCAGCCGGTGCCGCCCCCGGACACGAATCAAAGGGGCCGCTGCACGTGCTCAACGTGATGGGCCTCGGCACGCCGCGCTCGGCGATCGTCTCGGCCATCATCTTCAACGCGCTCGTGATCCCGCTGCTGATCCCCCTGTCGCTGCGCGGCGTGCGCTACCGGCCGATCGGCGCGAGCGCGCTGTTGCGGCGCAACCTGTGGATCTACGGCCTCGGCGGGATCATCGCGCCCTTCATCGGGATCAAGCTGATCGACTTGATAGTCCACAATCTCCTGGGTGGGTGACGAGCGCGGCAAGCTGAAGGTCTTCATCGGTATGGCCCCGGGGGTGGGGAAGACGTACCGCATGCTGCAGGAGGGGGCCGCCGAAGCCGAGGCTGGGCGCGACGTGGCGGTCGGCTATCTCGAGTCCCACGGACGGGCGGAGACGGTGGCGCAGGCGGAGAGTCTCGAGATCATCCCGCGCCGTCATGTTGAGTATCGCGGCACACCCCTGGAGGAGATGGACCTCCCGGCGGTGCTTCAGCGCAAACCGGAGCTGTGCTTGATCGACGAGCTCGCGCACACCAACGCCCCCGGCGTCGAGCACGAGAAGCGCTACGAGGACGTACGCGACGTACTGGAGGCGGGGATCGATGTGTTCTCGACCGTCAACGTGCAGCACCTGGAGAGCCTCAACGACCAGGTCACCCAGCTCACGGGTTCGCGCACGCGCGAGACGATTCCCGACGAGGTGCTCTCGGCCGCGGATGAGGTGGTGCTCATCGACCTGACCCCCGAGGCGCTGATCGCACGTTTGCGCGCCGGGAAGGTTTATCGCCCCGAGCGTGTGCCGGCGGCGCTGAACAACTTCTTCAAGATCGAGAACCTGTCGGCGCTGCGCGAGACGGCGCTACGGCAGGTGGCGGAGGACGTCGAGGTCAAGCGCCTCGTGCGGGAGCCGAGCCCGATCGTAGGAAGACGTGACGAGGACGGGCTGCTCGCCGCGCCTGAGGCTGCTCCGCAGGCGATCGCCGAGCGGCTGCTGGCGCTGGCGACACTCGCGCCGGACTCCGAGCGGGTCGTGCGGCGGGCGTGGCGCTCGGCCCAGCGCCTGCACGCCGAGCTCGACGTGCTCGTGGTGCGACCGACCGGTCGGGTGGGCGGGCACACTAGTAAAGAGGATCGCGAGCGGCTGGAGGCGCTGCGGCGTCTCTCGGCGATGCTGGGAGTGCGGTTGCACGTCGAGGAGGGAGACGACGTGGCGGCGGTGGCGATCCGCCTGGCTCGCTCGCTCGGCAGCACCTATGTGCTGCTCGGTGCGCCTTCGGAACCCCGGGGATTGCGCCGCTTCTCCTCGCCGATCGCCGACCGGCCGCTGCCGATGCGCCTGCTGCGCGGACTGCCGGGCGTGGACATACGCATCATCGCCGACCCCACGCTGCGCGGCTCGCCGCCCGAGGAAGAGCCACTCGCGGTGGACGGAGGACCGGCGTAGCCGCCCAGCTTGTTTCGCAGCCACACGGCGAGGAGCGCCAGCAGGCCCGCCACGGCCGCGACCGGCGCGAGTGTCCGCAGCGGATAACGACTGCCTTTGTGGAGGGCCAGGTTCAAGGCCGTGTGGTCACCGGCTCCGGCGATAGACAGCAGGCCACGATGGTCGATGCCGAGCAGCGTCGGCGCGAGCGTTGCGAACGCGCACCAGGCGCCGAGCGCCAGCAGCCCCGCGCCGAGGGTGCGGGCGGACAGGCTCAGACGCGGGGTCGCCCTCGCCGCGAGGAGCAGAGCCGCCGCGGCGGCGAGGAAGAACGGCCAGATCGCGCCCCATCCGCGGCCAGCGCCGAAGGCGGAGGCGATCGTCGGCTGGAATTCACCATGTTCGAGCAGCCGGCCCCACACAACGGTCTCCGTCTCATAGCCAACGAGCGGGTGGGTGATCGTGGCGACCACGGCCACGGCGATCGATGCTCCCGCGAGCGCCAGCGTCGGTCCCGGCAGGCGTCTGAGCGCGAGAGCGATCGGGAAGCCCAGGAACGGGAGCACCGTGATCAGGAAGCGCGGGCCCATCGAGCCACCGCCAAAGGGCAGGTAGTAGCCCGAGTTGTAGCCCAGGTAGCAGACGCACACACCGGCGATCGTGAGCGCCTCGGCGCGATGGCCGCGTCGGTAGAGCAACACCGTGCCGATCGCGCCCATCGCCAGCACCGGACACAGCGTGAGCAGCCCGCGCGAGTCGAACAGGAGCGTTGCCAGCACCGGCAGGCTGGGCGCCGAGATGCCGAAGAAGCCCTTCTGCTGCTGGGGGATGTTCGAGTAGGCGAGGTGCGTCCAGGATCCGAAGGCGGCGTGGTTGTAGAGCAGCAGCGGCACGATCCCGACGAGGCCGCCCGCGACGTAGGCCCCGGCGCGCATCGCGACGAGTCGCGCCGTCAGCGCCCCCGGCCGCGAGAGGAGGTATCCGCCCAGCACGAGCGCCACGAACGCCAGCGGGTACTCGGAGGAGACCGCGTAGCCCATCAGCAGCCCGGCTAATCCGAGCAGCAGCGGCCGCGGCGGGCCGGCACGCTCGCGCAGCATGATCGCGAAGGCGGCAAAGCCGAGCATCGCCGCGAAGATGTGTGAGAACA
>Ga0307374_10013175_pt1 | contig 11476 bp, 6 predicted proteins | sample OX3MG_FD_202532 | JGI IMG/M metagenome (GOLD analysis project Ga0307374, IMG submission 202532) | Soil microbial communities from Risofladan, Vaasa, Finland - OX-3 | ecosystem: Environmental > Terrestrial > Soil > Coastal area > Acid sulfate soil | place: Finland: Risofladan, Vaasa | collected... | reverse complement strand
AATGATCGATCAGCTTTCTTCTGAATGCTGTAGATAAATAAGCCTGGGGATTATTAATGGTTGTGGGGTCAATTTTTTTCTCTAATAAATCCAAAAAAAACTGGTTAATGAAATCACTTACCTGATCCTGCCGATAACCAAGACTCAGTCCAATATTCATAAAAGTACACTGAAAACTTTCGTACCAGTTTTGAAATGGTTGAGGGGTATTTAAAACAGCATTCATTAGCATTAAAGTTTTCTGATACCAAAATATTAAGACAACAATATCTCACATTTCGCTGCATAAAAAAAATATCATTGAATTGCGCAATCGTTTGCGGGTTTAAAAAAGATAAAATAGAATTAGCTTATGATAAAATAGACAAGTCACTATATTGAAAACCTTATCCTCTTAAATCGTGGTAATGTATTGACCAATGAAATCTTTTTCACCTATCGAAAAGTTCTCAAATAAAAACTTTCATAAGTAATTGATTGCAATTAGAAAATAGGAATCTGCCTTAAAAGTTTATTTACTCCACAATAATCTCATTTGCGAATAACCATCCTGGTTTCCCTTCGCCCGGATGGTCTTGTGATAAACTCACAGATTTTACTTCCAACCGGGGTACCATCTAAGACCAACTCCCGTAATTTCCCTGATTGATTGTGTAAATGAATTTTGAAATGAGAGCAGCAAAAATGTGATAATGAAATGTTTAACCCAACTTGTAAGTTCTAAAATATAAACCATTACTCATGGCGGCTCTCATGGGATTGGACTTTACGTTTCGGGGACAACGGATTTTTTCATCACATAGGGTTGATATTTATATTTAAGGGCATCATAAATTTCTTTTACTTCCGGGCGTCGGGCGCTGCTTTTTTTGATTCTGATTAGTTTTCCATCTTTAGCTTTGATGGTAGTGACAATTAACTTTTGCGTATTCATATAGCGCACAATGTTTCTCCAGTCGTAGTGAATGCCCGATACTTTCAATTGATATCTGATAGTGGCGACCAGTTGATAAGCCAGCAGTCCCAGAAACAAGTGAGCTTCGGTAGCTTCATCTTTTTGATGAAAGACAGGGCGCAGTGACAGGTCTGTTTTTAATATTCTGAAGGTGGCTTCAATCTCTGTGAGTGTATTGTAAATAGTCCATAAATCCGTTTCATTCTTTTCACTCAGGTTGGTTTGTACAAAATAAACTCCTTCGCCGGATTTTTGTTTGACGGCATTTTTGTGCCACGTCACATCTCTGGCATTTATGTTCTTTTCATCGGGTACTACCTCGATGTTATAATGTTTATTAGCAGATGGATAGCGCTCCTTTAATCTGCCAATGCGCTGCCATACTTTATCCAGCCTTTTAGTTCCCTTTTTTTTGTGTAGCGCTTCTTTAATCTGGCCAAGGTCCTGTTCATACGCTCTCGAAAAATGTTCATCCATAGAGGCTTCCTTGAGCGCCTTCTTCTGGCTATGTACATACAAAAAAGTATCAGGATCGTCCGGAGTCTTTACTATTTCTAATTCTATTGGATTGTCTCGATTATCCAACACGACTGTTTTGGGCCTTCCCGGTTTTACGCTTTTGTAATCTTTGAGCCTGATGCGGCTCACACAAATATATTTGTACTCTTTTTCTCTTAGCATTTTTAGATTCTCTTTAGTGGCAAAAGCGGCGTCCATCACTATAAAAGGTTTGCCGGCTGCTTCTGATGTGCGCTCTGAGAGATCCTGGATGGTGGTTTCCAGGGTTTCATTATCGGCTATATTGCCCTGGTATATTTTAGAATATTTTAAAAATCCTTCTGCGTTGATTACTGCTGCCATGGATACAATCTTTGCATCACTTCGCTTCTCCTTACTTCTTCCGTAGGCCGCTATTTTACTGTTAACCTTTCTTCCTTCAAAATAAGTATTGGTAAGGTCATAAAAGATAATCTTATCCTGTAAATCGAATAACCCGTTGGTCTTTGACGACAGGTGTTTTTCCAGTTTATCCTTGTGCTGGTACAGTTGCTTGCTGATAGCATAAAGCTTATGCCTGCTTACTTTGGCGGTCTCTATGGAACATAATTCTGCTACGGCAGAACTCCGGATAATCCATTCAGCCGTTTTATGTTCGGATGCAGGATAAACTGCCCTGCTGATTAAATGCATCATGGCCGTGTTGGCCTGCTTCTGGTCAAAGCCACATTGCTCTTGTAAAAGCGAGGAAACCCCCAACTGATTGAGCGTTTGATGAACCATCCATTCTGCACCCAGTTCCCTGGCTTCATCATGGTTCATACTATTCAAATCCACCTCCTGGTAATCGGGGACAGTTTCTGTCTTCCCTGCTTTAAGCGAGGTGCTGACATCCATTAACTTCTCATCCACAATACGCTTATAAGCAGCCCTGGCATATTTTTCTATTATCGCCGGAATGTCATCAGCAAACAAGGAACGCTCACCCTTCACCAGCGATTCAATCCTGTCAGCCAGTAATTTTTTTTCTTCTCTGGTTTTTATCCCTTCCAGTAAGCCAAGCGAAATGATGGAGCGGTGTCTTACCTTGCCTCCGATGCGGTAACCTTCGCATAACCTATGGTATTCATATCGCTTGTGGGTTTTTTGGTCTGTCTTTACAATGGTCTTGATGAACATAACGGTGATATAGGGCAACAATTATACCACATATTATGTATTCGGGGACAACAAATGAAATTAATTCTATACCATAATGGTTATCAGTATGATACATATTTAATTTGTAAAAAATAGGCAAAAATTAATAAAATCATCGTTATTTTCGGGGACTAATTTTCAAGTTGGGTTAAATCTGGTGACAATTTTGTCATAAAAGCTTTGCATCCCAAAGAAGAAGGGTATATAGGAGCCCCTGGTGGTAGTTTTTGGAGATATGGACAGAAGGTAAGTTTACATTTAAGTGGAACACAAGTCGGTGTTTTTGAAATTATCCCGGAAGAGAAGGTGGGCAACCCCTTATTGTTGAATGCGGAGGGGAAGGTTAAACTTGAGGAAGGGACAATAGTTGCAAGCGAGGTGCGTGGACCCGTTGGCCACAAACGTCGGCTTTCATTTATAGACTCTAAGGGCCGCGTTATTCAAACTCAGAGCATCAATTATATGCAGGGTACAGATGTTGCTACTTCTCAATATACTTGGGATGGCCGGGTAATTGCAAATCTCATATCTCATAATATCAACTCAACTAAGACAATCAATCCACAGTCGCATTTGGTTGCAAGCGCAATGACTTATGACGCGATGGGAAGATTAATTACTATAACAAAGACAATCAGCAGCACAGTAAATGGAGTGGCGGTTGCTGCTAAGTCTTCATTAATTGTAACCAACCAATACAATGAGTTAAGCCAATTGCATATAACTACATTAGGTAACAATTTAGAGAGTCTGACTTATGATTACAACGTTAGAGGATGGCTGTTAGGAGCGAATAGAAACTACATCAGCGGCGCATCAAACACCAATAAGTTTGGATTCGAGTTAGCTTATGACAATACAGCGTCAGTTGCACCAGGGAATGCATATAATGCTGCAGATTATAACGGTGTCGTAGCCGGAACCACATGGAAAAGTGCCGGTGACGGTATTAACCGCAGATTTAGTTACACGTACGATAATCTTAACCGTCTGCTGTCGGCACCGTTCAAGCAAAATACAACAGGTACTATATGGGATAATAGCCCTATTGATTTTTCAATAAGCAATTTATCTTATGATGCCAATGGGAATATCGGCTCCATGACGCAAAATGGTTATATAATCGGTGGCTCGCAGGCGATAGACAACCTCACTTATTCATACGTTAATGGTAAGAATGCAGGTACTGGAGCGAATTATTCAAACAGGTTGGTAAATGTGATGGACGCAAGTAATAACCCCTCTTCATCGCTTGGTGATCTTCATTATCCTTCCTCAAAAACTGGCAGTAATGTTGATTATAATTATGATGCAAATGGGAATATCACAAGTGATTACAACAGGGCAATTAGCGCAATTTCTTACTGGAACGAACTCAACCTACCCAACACCATCACAGTAACCAACAAAGGCACCATTCAATACACTTATGATGCAGCAGGCAACAAACTCCAAAAGATTGCAACGGAAAATAACGTGACGGTTCCATATAACAATACAAATTATACGACTAATATCATCACTACTACCAAATATGTTGACGGCTTTGTTTACAAGACGGTCTCTTATTCCAATGCTGCCTTATCTTCTCTAAACCTAAACAATACAGATGTTTTCCAATTTACCGGAAACGAAGTAGGAAGGATACGTTTTAAGCCTGCCATCGGTACTGTTCTTGCTACTTATGCTTTTGATTATTTTATTAAAGATAACCTGGGAAATGTGCGTATGGTATTAACGGACGAAACCCCGACAGATATTTATCCTGCGGCAACCTTGGAAAAGGCCTCCTATAACGGTGGCATTGCGGCCACAGTCGAAGGGCAATATTACAATATTAATAGTGCCGACATAATAACGACGGCAACTTCTTTGCCCTGGTTTGCTGCGTTAGCTGGCAGTAGTTATGCTAATACAAACGGCAATCCGGCTAATCCTGATCCTTACAGTGATCAAAATTCAGGTATTTATAGTGCAAATGTTTATTGGCTAAATGGAGTGACAGGCGATAAAACAGGTCTTGGGATAACTTTAAAGGTAGTAGCAGGAGATCAGTTTTCTATTTTTGGTAAGAGTGTATGGCACAATCCTACTTCAGCGGCTGTTATCTACCAGCCCATAACTTCGGCGTTAAGTAACTTTTTAGCTGGTTTTGCAAGTTCATTAAATGGATCTTCATTAATTACTCATGGAATTACTGGAGCATCTCTTGCTGGAGTTTCAACCACCACTATCCCTTTAGGAAATTTCTTGAATAATACACCTAATAATGGTAATCAGCCAAACGGGTTAATTGCACCTAAAGCTGCTATCAACTGGATACTTTTTGATGATCAGTTCAGGCCTTTAAGTGTAGGCACAAACCTCGTAAAGACCACTCCTGATGTCATATACAGCCATAACTTTCCATTAAATATGACGATTGCAAAAAGCGGTTACTTGTATGTATATTGCAGTAACGAAAGCAATATGGATGTATATTTTGATAACCTCCAAGTAACGCTAACTCATGGACCCATTTTGGAAGAAAACCATTATTATCCTGTAGGTCTTGCTATGGCGGCGATATGTGACCGGGCATTTGGCAAACAACAAAATTATTACCATTACCAGGGGAATGAAATGCAAAACCAGGAATGGTATGATGGCACAGGCCTTGAAGAATACGATTTTCATGCGAGATATTATGACCAACAATTGGGCGTTTGGCATAATCAGGATCCTGCAGGACAGTTTTCGAGCCCTTATTTGGCAATGGGAGATAGCTGGGTGAATGGAACAGATCCGGATGGTAGCTGGTTTATTATAGACGATTTCGCAGTAGGATTTATTAAAGGATTAGCCGAAGGTATATTTGGCGACAACCAGGAGGGCCATCACACAATTTTTGGGGACGCACTTTCACTGGGATCTACAATGGCAGCTGATGATGCAACAATTTGGGGAGGTTTATTCGCGACCGATCCGCATAAAAACTTTTGGGGTAGAGCTGGAGAATTGATATCCAGATTTACCTGGCAACTTTCTCAGGAAGCTATTGGATTTGCATTTGCCCAAGAACAAAATCTGTATGGAACAGTAAATCATGTTGATTATTTCGATGGGCTAACTGTATTGCATTCGAACATTGAGAAAGTGGGAGACGCATTTACTCTTGGAAATTATAGTACAGTTGACAGAACAGTTCAAGAATCTCCGAGTGATGCTACATTTGTTCACGAATATGGAAGATACTTATCAAGTGAGGCTGAAGGTCCTGATTATTTGTACCTTACAGCAATCCCAAATGTAATGCACAACATTAAATGGTTAAATGGTGGGCGTGCATGGGGGAACGATGATGCAAGTTCCATTAGAGCAAATGCCAGGTCTTTTATTTACTTTTCTAAATATTATGGTGGATATGGAACGAGGTCAAACCGAGGCCCCAATTTTTGGGATTTTTACGACGGCCTGGCGGGTGGCGATCCTTTACCAGGTTACACTTGGGATTTGCCTTTTACAGATCCTGAAAATCAAGCTGCATTGCATCGTGATGAAAACTGGTACTAAAATTTAAAACACCTAAATTTGCATCATGAAATTTTTATTTTTATTATTGTCTGTGATTTGCATTTCATCTACCTGCTCAAAAAGTAGGTATTCCACCGCTTTTTTCATAAAAAATAATTCCTCCAAAACCATTTTATATTCATGGTCTGATAAATACCCTGATACTTCCATTACCGACATTCTGAATGGAGTACCAATTGATCCTCTTCAAACCAGAGGGCCATTTTATTATACGGTATCGCCAATTGCAGGAATTGTAGAAATATTTCTATTTAACAGCATAACTGTGGATTCAATTCCGTGGGATACTATAAAGAAAAATTATATGGTGCTTAAGCGTTATGATTTAACGATTGACAGCATAAACCAAATGAATAGAATTGTTACTTATCCATAGTAAATATTTAATAGATTATTTGAAACTAAGTAACGAATAAAACAAAACTAACCTAAGCCTATGAACAAAGCCTTTTGTCTTCTTATATTCATTTCACCGCTGGCCTTAAATTGCCATGCTCAAAAACATGAATCTAAATTTTCTGCAGAAATATCAATTGGGCCTTCCTTGCCAGTTGGTAAGTTTGCAGATAAATCTGTCTCAAAAGATACTGTTACAAATTTACCCGGCAGGGCTAATGTGGGAATCGCATTAGCAATTGCATTCAATTACCGGGTTAGTAAAATTTTTAGTGCAATACTTTTAGTTGGAGGCCAACAAAATAAGCAGAACGTTCAATCTATGAATAACTATTTTGAACTATATAGTACTTCGGGAAACGATGTGTATCGTACGCAAACACAAGACTGGAAAATAGGCAAAATTATGGCAGGCGTCTCGCTTAAAACTCCTATGTCTAATTCAAACAAGATTTATTTCAAACCTGTGTTGCTCGCAGGAGTTTTGAAAACATCGGTGCCTGGCTATCATTACGCAATTTATCAATTATTAACGAATGGTTCGGCTCAACCTGTGGGTTTTGGCACACATTCCGGTTATGCATTGGCATGGTCATTTTGTTTTCAGGCAGGGACTGGCGTTTCTTATCAATATAATTCAAGAGTATTTTTTTCAGGCAATATCAATTATTTTCACGCCACACCCAGCCGGGATTACACCGTATATACAATCTTTCCTCCACCGCCAGGGAATGGGAAGCCATATGAGGTGAATTACCCAATTGCAGCCATTAATATAATGGTTGGAGCCGGTATTAATTTTTAAGAAGAGATTTTTTGTTATTATACGCCATTGTGACTATTGATTCATTGTTTTTAGTTATTATTATATTCGATTTATCTTATAATTTCTAACTATCTATTATGGCTTTCGAAAAACCAGGGCATTTATTAAAGATTAAGTTTCAGAAATTATATGTAAATTCAATAATAAAATGGCGGAATCGTTGTAACGTCATTTTTCTTTTATTGATTTCATTGATAGTATTATCAAATGCTGAGGGCCGGAACGAAATTAAAATTAAAATGGCCCTACCCATTCCTAATAGTACCATATCACTTTCAATAACCACGAGCAGCGTTTCTTCAAATTTTTCAAACGGCAATGGAGTGTTTATGAACGGAAGTATCACAATTTCAGCTACAGGTGGTACTGCACCATATTCATTTGTACTTGTTGGCTTGTATAGCAACAACAACGGATATTTCACTTTGTTGCCGGCGGGTACTTATCAGGTTCAGGTTACCGATGCAAATGGACAAATTGCGGATACAACGGCAGTTGTTGCCAATGTTTATCCGATTCCGTCGGTTAGTTTTTCAAACGTAATCGTTTCATCCTCCTGTAATAGCGCCGATGGAAGTTTTACATTGACAGGTTCCGGTGGCACACCTCCTTATACCTATAGCATTGACGGTGGTGTTACTTTTTCATCAATAAATACTTTCGCAAATCTTACCAAGGGAGTTTATCTATGTTTACTAAAAGACGCTAACGGTTTGTTAGCAAGTGTGGAGACCGCACGGGGCATTTTCGCCAATAGCGTTTTTTTCAACTGTAATTGTTGTCCTTTAAATGCAGATGCTTCCGGTGATGGATCATCCTCATGTAGTGATAACACCGGTTACCTTGATGTCACATGTGAAGGCGGCGTACCTCCTATTGAATATTCGATAGATGGGATTAATTATTTCCCGGCATTGCCAGAGGGCGGTTACATTTTTGATAATCTGGGACCAGGGTTATACAAGGTTTACGCAAAAGATACTACGGGATTTATTTCGGTAACTACAACAGATATTACCAAGTATTGTATGGTTTCAATTCAATATGTAAGTGTTGATGCCTCATGCAAACAAAGTGATGGCTCCATTACTATTCATGCAAGCAACGGAAGTGGGCCGTACACCTATACGATGGATGGAATACACTATCAAACAGATAGCGTTTTTACCGACCTTGCTGCCGGCGTTTATAATTTCTCTGTAAAAGATGCCACTGGCGCAATTAATTCTTCAAGCGCAGTAGTATTTGATAAATGCCCAACTGTGACTGCGATTGAAACCGATGAATCCTGTGGGCAGAAAAACGGCACCATTACTGCGACAGGCTACAAAGGAACTACTCCTTACCAATTTTCAATTAATGATATAAATTTTCAGGCAAGTAATGTATTCAGCAATCTGGCAACAGGCACTTATAATGTCACTATAAAAGATGCCAATGGTTTCACAGATAGCACATCTGTTGTCGTTTATAATAACTGCGTGCAGCTTTCGCTTGTAACGGTCAACACTACGTGCAGCAACAAAAATGGTAGTATCATAGCAACCGGGGCAAATGCAACGCCACCTTATACCTATTCTATTGATGGTGTAAACTTTCAGGCAGCCAATGAATTCGATAGCCTCGCTGCAGGCAGTTATACCATCATTGCAAAAGATGCTAATGGGTTAACAAAAGATTCCACAGTTACAGTCACAGATGCTCCTGCTCCCAAGATAAGCGTTTCGGTTACCAATGCAACGTGCAGCAATACCAATGGTTCTGTAAACATTACCACGTCTGGTGGAACGCTTCCCTTACAATATAGCATTGACAATGGAGCTACCTTTCAACCAACTAACTTATTCAACAGCCTGGATTCAGGGCGATACCAAATCCTGGTAAAAGATTCCAATAGTTGCATTGCCAAAGATACAGTTCAGCTAACCGCTCCGCCCAACCCCAAAGTGTTTTTGGGAAACGATACCACTATCTGCGACGGACAAACGTTTTTATTGACCACTCCTGGGCTATTAAACTACCATTATTTGTGGCAGGATAACAGTACTTCCAATACTTTCCTTGTCTCCGGCCCGGGACCTTACTCAGTAAAAGTTACCAACCAGTTTAATTGTGCTGTCTCCGATACAATCAATATTGCATATCGGTCACTTCCTGGTTTTTATCTCGGGAATGATACCAGTCTTTGTAACGGCAAGACTCTTTTACTACAGCCAGTTCCGGTTCCGCAGGGCGCCTTCCTGTGGAATAACGGCAGCACGTTGCCGTCGTTAAATATAAACTCGGCTGGAATTTATTGGCTGCAGGTAACAGATAGTGGCTGCGCAAAGAAAGACAGTATTTCCATAACTTATAAACCTAACCCAATTTTAAATCTTGGCAATGATACCACTCTTTGTACGGGAAACACAGTAGCACTAAATGCTACTAATAATAATGCTACTTATTTGTGGCAGAACGGATCAACTCAACCAACATTTCCTGTCAGCAGTCCGGGGGTATATTTAGTAACGGTAAACCTGAATGGTTGTGATACTTCGGGCAGTGTTACGATAAATTATCTTTCCAAACCAGATGTAAGTTTGGGGCCTGATACTACACTTTGTATTACTGAAAATTTATTGTTGGACGTCACTGCCCCTCAGTCAACTTATTTATGGCAGGATGGCTCTGAGTCATCAAATTATGAAGTGATACAAGCCGGTACTTATTCTGTTGCAGTTACTAATATCTGCGGTACCACCAACGCTTCCATTAATGTAACTTATAATAACTGTGCATGCAAATTTTACGTGCCGAATGCTTTCTCCCCGAACGGAGATGGAAGGAACGATGTGTTTAAACCTGGCTATGAATGCTTATTCAGTAATTACGTAATGAAGATATACAACCGCTGGGGGCAATTAGTGTTTACTTCTCAAAATGCCGGAATTGGCTGGGATGGAAATTATAAAAATGAGCAGGCCCCTGCGGATATCTATATTTGGGAAATTAAGTACAAAGATAATCTAACTGGAAAGTATATTCGAAAGAATGGAACGGTGATGTTGTTGAGGTAGGTATTTGATCCCTGCCCCAAATAATCGGTCTCTCGAGCTTTATTACCAACTTGCAGCAATACCCTATGCACCCTCACATCCCACCCGCTTTCATCACCATCTTCTCCCCAAACCTTTTCTTCACACTATTTACTATATTGTTCCATATCACCACGCACCACAATCGCATGCGAACATAAGCGTCGCGCCACTTTCATAGGCATCGCACTGAGAACGCCAAATTTTATTGCTTCATAACTGCACGAAGCAACCACACCACGATCACCGGTACCCCCAATTAAAACAGGTTTCCCTATCAGTTTCGGATTACGCAATTGTTCCACAGAAACAAAAAATGAATCCAGATCTAAATGGGCAATATGTCGCTGATTATTTAATAACATTCTTAATTTTCCATTTTTCCATTTTCCATTTTCAACTTTCAATTATAGATCCGCATATTTTCTCTCTTTATAATTAATTGACGTATTTGGAGTAATTTTCTTCAGACATTTTATTCCAATATTTCTTTTGCTGTTTGCTAATTATCTTCCGGCGGTCCTCTACGTTTATAATGTAACAGCGTTTGCATCTTTTGTTTTTTGCAACAGGGTGAAGAAGCGGGTTAACTATATTCCGCCTGAGCCTAGCATCTTTGACTACCATCAAAGACCGGCAATTGTTCTTTCATAAGGCAAACAATAAAGATTCAGTATCTCTGTCTAATCCAATAGCGCTAACTTTAAGTAAAGACTGTGGCCTAGGCACATAATCAAATATCACGTGTAAATGAAAATCCAAAAAAATAAGCTGGGGCTTATTTAAAATTTGAAATTAACGTGGCATGTAAAGTATTAAGAAGAAGAATCTTAATCTTATTTTGAAGTCATAAATTCAGATACCGACTGGATTTTCCTCAAAGCCAAAAGCAGTCTTTAAGAGCCTGAGAATATTATTTTCCTCAGAATCTTTTATAGATTTTATCTCATA
>Ga0307374_10013174_pt1 | contig 11477 bp, 8 predicted proteins | sample OX3MG_FD_202532 | JGI IMG/M metagenome (GOLD analysis project Ga0307374, IMG submission 202532) | Soil microbial communities from Risofladan, Vaasa, Finland - OX-3 | ecosystem: Environmental > Terrestrial > Soil > Coastal area > Acid sulfate soil | place: Finland: Risofladan, Vaasa | collected... | reverse complement strand
CCATCCCCACCGCCCCAATCAGCAGCAGCCGCTTGCGCCCCACCTTATCAATGACCGCCATCGCCAGCAGCGTGGCGATCAAGTTCGTCAGCCCGATGATCACCGCCTGCCGGCTGCTCGACATCTGGCTGAACCCAGCCGACGCAAAAATCGAGTTCAGGTAGTACAGAATCGCGTTAATGCCCGAGAGCTGATTGAAGATGCCGGTGGCGATCGCCAGAAACAGCGGAAACGCGTACTTCGCCTGTAAAATCCGCTCCCGCCGCAGTGAACGATCCAGATGCACCGACTGCACAATCTCGGCCAACTCCGCCCTGGTGTCGGGAATGCCGATCAGTTGCAGCACCTCCCGCGCCTCCTCAATCCTGTTCTGTGTCACCAGCCAGCGCGCACTGCGCGGAATCCCGTAGAGCAACACCAGGAACACCAGCGCCGGCAGCGCCGGAATCCCCAACTCCCAGTGCCATTCCATGGCGCCCAACTGGTACAGCGCCACGCAGTAGTTCGAAAAGTACGCCAGTAAAATCCCGAGGACCACCATGATCTGGAACAATCCCACCAGTCGCCCCCGCCACTGCGCCGGGGCCATCTCGGAGATATACACCGGCCCCAGCACCGACGACCCGCCAATCCCCAGCCCGCCAATCAACCGGAACACCAGGAGCGCGTCCCAGTTCCACGCGAAGGCGCAGCCCAGGGCCGAAATCAGGTACAGCGCCGCCATCACCCGCAGCGCGCCGCGCCCACCCATGCGCTCGCCCAACGCCCCCGAGCCGAGGGCGCCGATCACCGTGCCCCACAGCGCCATGGATACCGTCACGCCCAACCAGAAGGGCGTCAGCGCAAACGTGGCCGTCAGCGATCGGGTCGCACCGGCAATCACCGCCGTGTCAAACCCGAACAGCAACCCGCCCAACGCCCCCACCAGCGCACTCCTGGCGAGCACTCGATTCATCGGCATCCTGTACCTTCCCTCGCCATCAAAGCTTCGATCTCGGCCACGCTCCAGTCCGGGATCGCGCCGGCGCGTCCCGCCACAATCGCACCCAGCGCATTCGCGAAATGGGCGAGGCGCGGGATGGGCCATTGGCGGTGAAGCCCATGCAGGAACGCCGCCGCGAAGGCGTCGCCCGCGCCCACCGTATCCACGGCCCCTGATGGAAAGCCCGCAACCATATGAAAGTCATCGCCCGACAAGACGGCACAGCCTTGGCTCCCGAGCGTCACGCAGATCGCCTGCGGGTTGTAGGTGGCCGACCATTGCCGGCAGAAACCTTCCAGAGAAAACGCCGCCCCGCCGCCGGTGAGGCGCAACAACGTTTCGGCCTCGGACTCATTGAGCTTGATCACCGCCGCCAGCGCCGACAAGCGCTGCACCAGCTCCAGATCCCAATGGCCCGCGCGCAAGTTCATGTCGTAGAAGCCCTGGACCCCGGGGATGCCCGCCATCAGTTGCTGCAACAGGGCCTCATTGCTGGCCTGCGTCTGCGCGAGCGTGCCGAAGTAGATCCAGTCCCAAGACCGGAGGCACAGGCGCGAGAGCAGCGCCTCATCCACCGCCAGGGCGTCAAACGCCGCCGGACGTGGAATCACAAAAGAAGCGTTGCCCAATGGATCCTTCGAGACCAGGGCCGTTCCCGTGGCCTGCGCCGGCGCCACCTGCACCAACTCGGTGGAGAGGCCCAGCGCGCGCATGCGCTGCAGCGCACGTTCCCCGCGCGCGTCCGCGCCGACCGCGGTCGCGAGCACCACCGGATCGCCCAGCCGCTGCAGGGCCGCCGAGAAGTTGAGCGGCGCACCGCCCAAGTGTTCCTCGTCGGGGAAAACATCCCACAATATCTCGCCCACGCTCAAAATCGGCAAGTGACTCCCCGCGTCATGGACGCCTCATCCTAACCCATCAGGGCGTATACTGGCGGCATTTATGCGGACTCGATACCTGTGGAACGTGACCATGATCGTGGGCCTGGCCGTGGCCGCCGCCTCGCGCCCGGCGGCCAGCCAAGCGGCGCACCCGGCGGCGAATCATGCCGGGCGCCCGGCGGCGAATCAAGGCTGGCGCTCAGCGCCAGTGCAGCTCAAAACGCGTTGGGCACGGGACGTCAACCCCGCCGCCCCGCTGCCCGCGTATCCGCGGCCGCAGATGACGCGCCCGCACTGGCTCAACCTCAACGGCCTCTGGCAGTACACCACCAGCGCTCCCGATGCCGCCCCGCCGGCGGGTTATCCCGCCCACCGCATCCTCGTCCCGTTTGCTTATGAGTCTTCGCTTTCAGGCGTGGGCGGTGCGAGCATCCCCGACAAGCGCCTCTGGTACCGCCGCAGCTTCACCGTGCCGGCGGCCTGGCAGGGGCAGCACGTGCTCCTGCACTTCGGCGCAGTGAATTGGGATTCGTCCGTCTTCGTCAATGGGCACGCCGTCGGCGCCCACCGCGGCGGCTACACCGGCTTCAGCTTCGATATCACCGATCAACTGCAGCCGGGAGAGAACGAACTCGAGGTCTCGGCCTGGAACCCGCTCCGCACCAACCAGCCCGACGCGCAAGTGCTGGGCAAGCAGCGGATGCACCCCGGCGGCATCTTCTACACCGCCGCCACCGGCATCTGGCAGACGGTGTGGCTGGAGCCGGTCCCCGCCGTCCACATCACCGCCCTGCGCATGACGCCCGACATTGACCGCAAGATCCTGCGGCTCACCGTCTCGGCCAGCGCGGACGCCCAATACCGCGTGACCGCGTTCGACGGCACGCACGCCGTCGCCATCGGCACCGGCACCGCCGGCCGCGAGTTGGAACTGCCCATCCCCCATCCCCACCTGTGGTCGCCCGACGACCCGCACCTCTACACGCTTCAGGTCGTCCTGCTCGGCTCTGACGATTCAATCCAAAGCTACTTCGCCATGCGCAAAATCTCCCTCGGCCGCGATGCCCAGGGCCACATGCGCATGCTCCTCAACAACCATTTCGTCTTTGAAATGGGCACACTCGATCAAGGCTACTGGCCCGCCGGCGTCTACACCGCCCCCACCGACGCCGCCCTGCGCTACGACATCGCCATCACCAAGCAGCTGGGCTTCAACCTGATCCGCAAGCACGCCAAGGTCGAGCCCCCGCGCTGGTATTACTGGGCCGACAAGCTGGGCATGCTGGTCTGGCAGGACATGCCGCAGATGTTCCTCGCCAAGGGCCAGACCCTCACCCCCGCAGCCGCGGCCGAGTTCGAGAAAGAGTGGCGCGCCGAGATCGCCGAACTCGACAACCACCCCTCGATCATCGTCTGGACCATCTTCAACGAGGGCTGGGGACAGCACGACACCGCCGCCCTCGTCGCCTTGACCAAGCAACTCGACCCCAGCCGCCTGGTCAACGACGCCAGCGGCTGGACCGACATGGGCGTGGGAGACCTGCAAGACACGCACGCCTACCCCGGCCCCGGCGACAAGCCCCCCTCCCCGGACCGCGCCACCGTCGACGGCGAGTTTGGCGGCGTCACGCTCGCCGTGCCCAAGCACATGTGGACCACGGAAAAGCTCAAAGGCTACGGCAAGGTCTTGCAGGACCCCGCCATCGCCACCCGGCACTACGAGGCACTGCTCGCCAAGGTCGCCCAACTGCGCGACGCCGACAACCTCAGCGCCGCCGTCTACACCCAGATCACCGACGTCGAGCAGGAGATCAACGGCCTCCTCACCTACGACCGCGCGGTCATGAAGCTGAACGCCGCGGCAGTGCGCGCCGCCAACCTCGCCGCCCGCGGCGTGCAATAAGGGGCTGTGCCAGCCGGAATGCGCGCCGGCTTGACCCTCAACGCCGAGCGTGGGACGCTGACTTGTGACGCGGGCGACCGAGCAGATCCTTGCCGAGTTCGAGGCGCTTCCGGATCAAGAGCGTTCCGAACTCATGGCTGAAATGGCGCGCCGCGTCGCGCACGCCCCCCACGATGTGCCCTCCAACGAGGACTTGATCGCCGCCGCCGATGAGCTATTCGGCGATCTCGATCGCCGCGAGCGATCCTGATAGCCGCTGTCCGGCGCGGCGAAGTCTGGCTGGTGGACCTCGGCATGTGGCTCGCCACTTTTCGCTGGGTCGCTCCCGCTGGTCGCTTGAGGGCGGGCTTTGATTGGCGGCAGGGGATGCCCGCTCTGTTCGTGGCATCGCCAAGCTGCCCCCAACGGCCAAGGTTCGGCCCGCTCTCGTCATCAGCGTTCCTGCCCACGACCAAGATCGCGCACTCGTGACTCTGGTTCCTCATACGACCAGCCCACGGCAATCTCGATTCGAAGCTCCGGTATCGGTGCCCTTTCTTCGAGCGGGCGTCTTCGATGCGCAAAACCTGATCACCATTCCGCACGCCAAGCTGATCCGGTCGCTTGGAGTGCTCAGTTCGGCGCAGTTCGCCACTGTCGAACGCGCCGTGCAGCTTTGGCTCGGGATTTCCTCCAACGAACCAGCCATCTGACGGCCGGCAGGACGGCTCTCAAGGCACGCCGGCGGCGGTTTGCAACCGGCCTCGCGCTCGCGGCGCTGGTATAATCACCCGGAGACGCCAATGCTGGAGAGGTGGCCGAGTGGCTGAAGGCGGCGGTTTGCTAAACCGTTGTACGGTCAAAAGCTGTACCGGGGGTTCGAATCCCCCCCTCTCCGCCAGCATTTATCTCATTCTTAAATATAGATTTGTAGCCGATTGAACCCCTGCCATGTACGCGCGAAACGTATAGGTTCGCAGAGATCTAGGGAAAGGGGGGAATTGGAACTCCCTCCCGAGATCACGATCTCGCGGCCCGGTGCATCCCTGGCACGATAGTGTCCAGATTTTTTCGCACTTTCGATTCGCCTGAGGCTGGTCAGTTCCATCGCTTTTCTTTATAGGGCGGCTGTTCGCGTTCGCTCGTCCGCGCTTCAGGCCGCGCCGGCTTCCACCTCCTTGAGGCGCGCCATGTCGAGATAGCGGCGCTTGCCCCATTGACTGCTGGCGATGTGGCGGAGGCGGGCCGCCACCAGCATGAGGGCTGATCGCCCGTCGGGGAACGCACCCACCGCCCGCGTCCGCCGGCGGATCTCGCGCATGATCCGCTCCTGCGGGTTGTTGGTGCGGATCGAGCGCCAGTGCTCGGAAGGAAATGCGTAATAGCTGAAGGTTTCCTCGATGCCAGCCTCCACCATGGCCGCGGCCTTGCCGAGGCGCATCTCGCGCAGCTTGGCCGCCACCTGGGTCGCCTTCACCCGCGCGGCTTCGCGGTCCTCTTGCGCATGCACCGCTTTGAGCATCGCCGCCACCTCCTTGATCTTCCCGGCCGGGGTCATGGTCCACACGTTGCGGTAAAAGTGCACGATGCAACGCTGCCACTTCGCCTCCGGATAAAAGTCGGCCAGGTTCTCCACCAGACCCAGGCACTTGTCCGAGATGAACAGCCTCACGCCCCGCAGCCCACGCTCCTTCAGGTGCCGCAGGAAGCCCGTCCAGCTCTCGCTGTCCTCCTTGGCTCCCTCCGCCACCCCGAGCACCTCCCGGTCGCCATACTGGTTCACGCCAATCGCCACCAGCACAGCCACGTTCTTGATCTCCCCGCCCCAGCTCCGTTTCAGCCAGATCCCGTCCAGGTACACGTAAGCGTGCTCGTTCTCGATCGGCCGCGACCGCCAAGCTTCGATCTTGCCGTAAATCTTCTGGTTCAGATCGCTCACCGTGCTGGGGCTCACCCGCGTGCCCCACAACGCCTCCGTGATGTCCTCCACCCGCCGCACACTCACCCCGGCCAGGTACATCTCCACCAGCGCTTCTTCCACCGAGCTTTCCCGCCGCCGGTAGCGGTCGATGATCGCCGTTTCGAATGGCACCGTCCGCAGCTTCGGCACCCGCAGCGTCACCTCGCCCGCCTTCGTTCCCAGCCGCCGTTCATAGCTTCCGGCCCGCGTGTCCAGCCGCTCCGGGCTGCGCTCGTAGCGCTTCGCCCCGCACAACTGGTCGGCCTCCGCATCGAGCAACTGGTTCAGCGTCTCCTCCACCGTGGCCCGCACCATCTGCCCCAGGTGATCCTGGATCGGCTTCTCATCAACCTGAATCACACCGGCCATCTTGACCGGCTCCTGTTTTTGCGCCATGCTGGTCTCCTGTTCTGGTCTGTTTATCGATGGCGCCCCTGCCAGGGCGCCATCGCCGTTTCTACCAGACCAGCTCAGGCCTCTGCAAATGTGCGAAACAAAGCGTACGTTATCCTCCCGCCGAATCCCGACCGGATGCGGGCGGCGAAGGGGCGCGAGGCGCCCCAAGCGTGGCGCCTGACATCCCGGTGGAGATGTGGATAGGGACCCGCGGGGGCCGCGGGCGGGTGGCCCGTCCCGACCACGTCAGTCAGCGCGATGCCTGCGAGGAACCGCCGCGAGCAGCTCACGGCTATTCACGATTCGGGTCTTCTTCCATCGCGGCGGGAAATGCCGCCGGTTGCCGGTAACGAGAAAATCGGCTTCGACCGCCTCGGCACATTCGAGGAAGCGGTTGTCCGCCTCGTGCGGAGAGGCGTGCACCGTGACCGCCGGCCTGACGACAATCGCGAGCGCGTAGAGCGCCGCAAGAAGGTGATGTGCCTTGGCCGGGTCAAGGCGCAACGATGGACGAAGAAGAACATCCTCATATTCCGCAAGAATCGGCGGCGTGGCGCAGACAGCAATCCTTCCATCGGCAAGCAACCCGAGGACGGCCGCCTCATTGCCCTGTGGCGTGAGCGCGGCCGACACGATGACGTTGGTATCGAGCACAACCCGCGTCATGCCGGCGCGGCGGTGGCGGGGCCGCTTTTCCTTTGGGTCGCTCCCGTTGGTCGCTCGGTGGACCGGCTTGGACTGGCGGCAGGTGATGCCCGCTCTGCCCGTGGCGTTCCCGAGCTGCCTCCAACAGGGGCCTTTCGGGACCGTTCCTTGCGCACTGCGGCGATCTCCGCGTTGATCTCGCGTAGGCTGAGGCGGTTCACGCCCTTGCGCGCGGCATCCTGCTGGACGGCCTTGAGGGCCAGGGCGAAAGCAGCGCGGTCGGCGCCCGCCGAAGCGGCGCTTTCCTCGTAGCGGCGCAGGGCTTCGCGGACGAGCTCGCTCATGGTCCGGTTTTCCCTGCGTGCCAATTGCTCAGCCTTGCGGAGCTGCGCGGGCGGAAGCGAAATCGAAATGGTTTTGCTGGTTCTCATGGAAGTGGTGCTTGTTAATACTTAGTGCGACTTTCCCTGAATGTAGTCGACGCTCTCGCGCCTGTCAAAGAACGACGGCGGCATCGTTGCGTTCGGCCGGAGATGGGCGACGCCACCGAGAAAGGCAAAGGGGGGCTTCCCGCGAAGCCCCCAAGCGGTGGCTCGCGGCGCACGAGCGGCACTGCCGCACGGCGGCGATCATTAAGCGGGGCGGCGGCGGATGGAGCGGAACAACTTGCGGATGAGCACGTGCGCGCCGCCGGCGAGAATGCCAATCAGCGCATACAGCAGACCGTTTTCCCCCGCCAGCCAGAGGGCAAGGTGGGTGGCTTGGTGGCCGCCCAACCCGGGCGTAGTCATCAGCCGCAGAGACGCGGGCCAGAGGTGCAGCCACAGCGACGGCTGCGGGTGCAGCGAAGTGAACAACGACGCGATCAAAAGCAGCGCCACCAGCACCCCGGTCATGAACAACGTCCCCGCCCAGCGCCCCAGCGTAGCCAGATCGTCCGCGCGGCGCGGCGGCACGGCGGCCTCGATGGGAGCGAGCAGTTTATAGTGGCGTCGTCGTTTGCGCGTCATACCCTTGGCGGTGCTTTATAGTCTAGCCGGGCGCGAGCGCCAGCGGCGGGATTGGGCGGAAGGGCCCCGGTCCTGCCGCTGGCGCAGAGCGGGCGGCAAAGCCGGGCGCCCGCGATCTAGAAATGATCGCGCAGATCGGAGAAGCGGTCCAACTGCAGGCACTCCCGCCCATTGCAGAGCACGATGTCATCATGTTCGAGCACCCAGGTCCAGGGGTGGGGAATGAAGACGGCGTTGAGGCCGGCGGCGAGGGCGGGGTTGACGTCGGAGCGGGGGCTGTTGCCGATCATCCAACAACGCCCCGGCGGGACGCCCAGTCGATCAAGCTGGGTGCGGTAGACGGCCTCGTCCTTTTCCGCGACCACGTGCACCTGCTCGAACCAGGACGCGAGTCCGGAGCGGGTGACCTTGCCGAATTGTTCCGCGTAGTCGCCCTTGGTTAGCAGCAGCAGGCGGTGCCGGGGCGCGAGGTAGCGCAGCGTCTCGACCGCGCCCGGCATCAGTTCGATCGGCGCCTGGGCGATGGCGGCGGCGAGCGCGGCGATCATGGCTTCGGCTTCGGCATTCCAGGCATGCGGGGCCACGTCGCGGTAAGCCCGCGCCAGGGCCACGCGGAAGCTCCCCAGGCCGTAACCCATCTCGACGATGATGCGCCGCTCCTGGGCGTTAATTCGTTCACGGATGCGCTCACGGATGGCCGCCTCCGGCACCCCCGCCGCCTCACCCAGCGTCCGTTGCAGGTGGGTGGTAAAACCGGCGATGGCGCGCTCGAAGTAGATGTTGTTCTCCCATAGCGTGTCATCGGCGTCGATCAGCAACACGTTGTCCCGGCGGCGGGTCATGCTTTCGCCTCCGGCGGGGCCTGCGCCTCCGGTGGCGCCGCCGCCGCCAAGAGCGCCTCCGCGCCCGCCTCGTCCAGCACCGTAATGCCCAACTCCTGCGCCTTGGCAAGTTTGCTGCCCGCCTCGGCGCCGGCGACCAGATAGCTGGTCCTGGCGCTGACCGAACCGGAAACCTTGCCGCCGGCAGCGAGGATGCTGGCCTTCATCTCCTCGCGCGTGTGGTGCTCGAGCGTGCCGGTGAGCACGAACGTCTTGCCCGCCAGCGGTAAGGCGGCCGCAGCCGCCGGCTCCTGGTGCGGGTCCAACCCAGCCCGCTGCAGCCGGGATATCAGCTCCCGGTTGGCAGGTTCACTGAAAAACGTCTGGATCGAGCGGGCGATCACCGGTCCCACCTCGGCCACGTTCTCCAGCACCTCAGCCGGCGCGGCGGCGACGGCGTCCAAGGAGCCGAAGTGCGCCGCCAACACTTGGGCCGTGCGCTCGCCTACAAACCGGATTCCCAAGCCATAGAGAACACGCCACAGCTCGGCGCCCCGGCTGCGCTCGATCTCGGCCATGAGGTTGGCCGCCGATTTGGCGCCCATGCGCTCCAGTCCGGCGAGCATGGCGGCATCGACGTTTTCGTACAGAGCGGCCAGGTCCCGCACCCGGCCGGAGTCGACCAGTTGGTCGATCAGCGCCGGACCCAGGCCACCGATGTTCATCACCCCGCGGCGGGCGAAGTGGTGCAGCGACTCCTTGAGCCGCGCCGGGCAGTTCGCGTTGACGCAGCGCAGCACTACCTCGCCCGGCTCGCGATGCACGCCCGAACCACACACCGGACAGCGCGCCGGAGGCTCAAACGCCTGCTCGCCGCGGGGATGGCTGAGATCCACCTCCAACACCTTGGGAATCACATCCCCGCTGCGTTCAATGCGGACCCAGTCGCCGGGTCGGACGTCGAGGCGGGCAATCTCATCCAGGTTGTGCAGGGTCGAGCGGCTCACGGTGACGCCGCCCACCGCGACCGGATCGAGATCGGCGGTGGGCGTCAACGCCCCCGTGCGCCCGACGCTCATCACGATGGCGCGCACGCGGGTCACGGCCTGCCGCGCGGCGAACTTGTAGGCGGCGGCCCAGCGGGGGAACTTGCCCGTCGCGCCCAGCTTCTCCCGCAGCGGCTCGGCGTTGACCTTCAACACCACGCCGTCAATCTCGAACGGCAGCGCGTCCCGGTCCCGCTCGCAGGCGGCGATGAACTCGATCCCCGCCTCGATGTCAGGACACAGCTTCCAGCGGCTGGTCTTAAAACCGGCGGCGGCGAGCGCGGTCATGGTTTCGGCCTGGCTGGCGAGCAGGGGACGCCCCTCGGCGAGTAGCGCGTAGCCATAAAAATCCAGCCGCCGGGCGGCGGTAATACGGGCGTCGAGGACGCGCACCGCGCCCGCGGCGGCGTTGCGCGGGTTGGCGAAGCGCGCCAGTTCTTCATCCTCCCGCTCCTGATTCAAGCGCTGGAAGGCGGCGCGCGGCATGAGCACCTCGCCCCGCACCTCAAAGTCGGCTGGCAACCCCGCGGCTTCCCCATGCCCGGCCGCGACCACCAGTGGAAGCGAATGGATCGTCCGCAGGTTTTCGGTGACATCCTCGCCGGTACGGCCGTCGCCGCGGGTCAGGCCCCGGCTCAATTGGCCCGCGACGTAGGTGATGGCCATGCTCAACCCGTCCAGCTTGAGTTCGGCGACATAGGCGGCCGGCTCACCGCCGTTCGCGGCGCGCACGCGCCGGTCGAAATCCCTCACCTCGGCCTCGCTATAGGCGTTATCCAGGCTCTGCAGGGGCGCGCTATGGGCGGCCTTGGCCAGCCCGGCGCGTGGCTTGCCGCCCACGCGCTGGGTGGGGGAGTCGGCCGTGATCAGCTCCGGGTGTTCCGCCTCCAACGCCTGCAGCCGGCGCATCAGGGCGTCGAAATCTGCATCGCTGATCTCGGGTGCGTCGTAAACGTAATAGAGACGTTCGTGGCGGCGGATCTGCTCGCGTAGAGCGGTGCTCTCGGCTTGCGGGGTCATGTCCGTTCCCGATGGTATGCTGCTGAAAACATTCCTGCTGAAAACTTTCCTGCTGAAAACATCATGGATACGCTCACCCACACCCTGGCCGCCGTGGCCATCTCCCGCTGTTACTTCAAAAAGCGGGTGGCCTACGCCACTTCGGCGCTCATCATCGCGGCCAATCTGCCCGATCTTGACCTGATCTATAGCTGGCCCGGCATCCGCACCATCGAGTACCACCGCGGCATGCTGCACTCGCTCTGGATGCTGCCGGTGTGGGCGGTACTCGTGGCCTGGGGGCTGCGCTGGTGCGTGCACCGCTGGCCGGTCAAGCGCCAAGCCGGCACTGCCGGGCCCCTGCCCGTGCCTGGGTGGGGCATTGGCATCGCACTGGGGCTGGCCGGGGTGGGCTCGCACATTCTACTGGACTGGACCAATGCCTATGGTATCCGGCTTTTCGCCCCCTTCAGCCAGCATTGGTATGCGCTCGATCTCATGCCCATCTGGGACCCCTATCTTTGGGTGCTGCTGGCGGCGGTCCTGGGCTTTCCCATGCTGCTCAGCCTCATTACCAACGAGGTGGGCGCCACCGGCAAGAACCCCCACCGCGTGAGTGGCGTGCTGGCATTGCTGGTCCTCGCCGGATGGATTGGGGTGCGCCAGCGCGCGCATAACCAAGCCCTCGATCTGCTCAACGCCCCCAACGTCTCCGGGCTCTACGAAGGTGAGCTGCCGTTGGATTGGGCCGCGTTCCCGCAGTCGTCCAGCCCCTACGACTGGCAGGCCGTGGTGGATCTACCCAGCCAGTACCTGATCACCGACGTGCACTCGCCGTGGGACGAAAACCAAGGG
>Ga0307374_10013171_pt1 | contig 11479 bp, 8 predicted proteins | sample OX3MG_FD_202532 | JGI IMG/M metagenome (GOLD analysis project Ga0307374, IMG submission 202532) | Soil microbial communities from Risofladan, Vaasa, Finland - OX-3 | ecosystem: Environmental > Terrestrial > Soil > Coastal area > Acid sulfate soil | place: Finland: Risofladan, Vaasa | collected... | reverse complement strand
GCGGCCGGACCGCGAACTGCTGCTCGATGCGACGATCGTGGCAGCCTTGAAAAATCGCCTCGCGTACCGCTGCTTTCGCGAGATCCTGGGCGAGACTCGGCTGTTGGTGTTCCCCGAGCTGATGAACCTGAAGAAGCCGCAGACGACCGACGAGCCAACCCTCGACGATGTCGCCTACGTCGTGACCGGCGCAAACGAAAACACTTACGCCGCGCTGGTCGTTCTACTGGGGTACTCTAACGCGTTCTTGCGAACGGGCCAGTGGCGCCACGAGGCGCGGTACGAATTTCAAGAAGGCCTGGTGTGTGGCTTCCGCCGAACGGAGAACCCCGACGGGAATATCGGCTTTGTGCTGTTCTACGGGCCAGACGTTGGCCAACCGGTGCGACGGTTGTTTCAGGGCCTGTTCGAGAGTTTCCTCGCGCGCATGAAAGTGACAGTCGTTCGCTTCGAACCCGTGGACTGCGACGCCTGTGGCGAACGGGTCGACCGTTCGGTATTGCGCGAGCGGCTGCGGAGCGGTAAAGACTTCGCGTTCTGCAACGAATGCGGGCGGCGTCTGTCGCTGCCGTCGGCGGACAAGCCCATACGGCTGACTCAGGGCTTCCGTGACAAGATCAAGCAGCAACGAGGGACCGTGGAGCAGCGCGTGGTATTCGAGCAGGCGCTGTTTCAAGTCAAACGCTTCGTCGAAACAGAGGAACTCAATGCGCCGACTTGTTTCATCAGCTATGCTTGGAACGACAAGGTCGATATGTGGAAAGATCCGCGGGTGGATCGCTGGGTTGCGCGGCTCGATGAAGACCTGCAAAAGGCGGGACTCGAAGTCGTGTTGGACCAGCGATCGAATGCCGCCATTGGTGCGAGCGTTCAGCGTTTTGTCGATCGTATCGCCGCCTGTGACCGCGTGCTGGTCATTGGCACGCCGCTGTACCTGAAGAAGTACGATAACGGCAGTTCCGGACCCGGCAGCGTCGTGGCGGCCGAAATGCATCTGATCGCCGACCGCATGCTGGGAACCGAAGCCGATAAGGCGACGGTGTTGCCGCTTTTGCTTTCGGGAAATGAGCACGTGTCGTTCCCCCCAATGTTGCGCCGCCGTGTGTACGCCGACTTTCGCGAAGAAGTTGGATATTTTGCGACCGCCTTCGACCTGATCCTCACACTGTACCGGATTGCGGTCGATCATCCGGCTGTTGCCGAACGGCGCGAGCACCTTCGCAGCAAGATGCTTCCGTTTCCCTGTCCACAAGAACCGGATGATCTTGAAATCAGCGACGAGCAATTACGCGCCGCTTTGCCGCAAATCGGCCGCGAGGCTAGGGAAGCGGCCTTCCAAGCGGGACGACCAGTGATCGAACTTAACAAAAAGGGTGAGGCAGTGTGGATCTATCCTGACGGAACGCAACGTCCTGAGGTTGGCACGAAATGAAGCCTCTGGAAGTGAGGGTCAATGGCCGACGACGGTGTCAAACGCCTGCGGATGTTTGCAGGCCCCAACGGATCGGGCAAGTCGAGCCTTGTTCGTCTCTACGCGAGAGAGTTTTCTCCGAGTGGGTTATTTAAGCTTCATCATTTCATCAACGCGGATGAGCTTTTCATCGCGATGAAAGGCGACGGGCTCGATTTCCAGGCCTTCGGCGTCGATGTGACGTGGACGGAGCTTCGCGATTCGTTGATCGGGGAGGCGCGCTTGCCAGCCGACCACCCGTTCTTGGAGGCCGGCCAGGTGCGGAACTCTTGGTTGACTGCCCCAGCCGACGTATGCGACGGCTATGTGGCCGCGTCCGTCGCGGACTTCCTCCGCGAGGTGTTGCTCGCGTGCGGACAATCGTTCTCGTTCGAAACGGTCATGTCACACCCAAGCAAGATCGAATTCTTCGCTCGAGCGCGCGTCGAGGGTTATCGAACGTATCTGTATTTCATCGCCACGGACTCGCCCGTGGTGAACCTGGGGCGAGTCAAAGAGCGCGTTGCAAGAGGTGGACACGATGTGCCCGAGGAAAAGATGGTTGCGCGTTACCAGCGTTGCCTGCAGCTTTTACCCGAGGCACTCGCGCACGCCCATCGCGCGTTCCTTTTCGACAATTCTGGCAGCGAGCCGGTCTGGCTGGCTGAATTCAATCCGCAAGGCAGTTGCCGCCTGAAGGTGCCGGGCGATTCGCTGCCGACGTGGTTTTCCAAACGAATCGAGTGTTCCTAGCGCGGCCTCCGGCCACAACCAAAAAGATGCGAGCACGGTGCGCGCATGTTATGCCGTAAGAAACTAAGCGCCAACCACAGTCGGTTGATGATCGCAATCGCTGCCGGGCCTGGTTATAATGCCGGCAACCAACGGGACCGCCCACGATCCCCCGAAGAGTCTCCCCCCATCCGAATTGCAACTTGAAGGACCCAAACCATGAGAATCCGCACGCACTTTCCGTCGTTGATCGCGCTGGCGATCGGCTCGATCTTCGCGCTGGGCACCGCAGGCGCCGCCGAGCCGGCCAAGCCGCTCAAGGCCCTGTTGATCACGGGGGGCTGTTGCCACGACTACGCCAAACAAAAGGAACTGCTCAAGCAAGGGATCGAGGCCAGGGCCCATGTCACGGTCGAGCAGGTGCATTCGAGCAACACGACCGACGCGGCCCGATTCGACATCTACAAGAACAAGGATTGGGCGAAAGGATATGACGTCGTGATCCACGACGAATGCAGCTCGAACGTCACCGAGCTGCCCTACGTCGAGAACATCCTGGCGGCGCACCAGGGCGGGGTGCCGGCCGTGAACCTGCACTGCGCGATGCACTGCTACCGGACGGGCACGGACGACTGGTTCAAATTCGTCGGCATCCAATCGGCCAACCACGGTCCGCAACTGCCGATCAAGATCAGCTACGTCGACATGAACCACCCGATCAGCGAAGTGCTCGACGGCTGGACGACGGTCAACGAGGAGCTCTACAACAACGTGCGCGTGCTCGACACCGCGCAGGCATTGGCACGGGGTAAGCAAACCGGGCCCGGCGTTGACGCCGACTACGTCGTCACCTGGGTCAATCAGTACGGCAAGACGCGCGTGTTCAGCACCACCTTGGGCCACAACAACGAAACCGTCGGCGATCGCCGCTATCTCGACCTGGTGACCCGCGGCCTGCTATGGAGCTGCGACAAGCTGAACGATTCGTACCTTAAGAACCAGAAGGATGAAGGATGAAGGATTTCACCCAAAGAGTCGCTCGATTCCAAAATCGAGCTGCAACTGCGGGTCGGGCTGGCTTTCGGGAGCAAGTTCCTTGAATAGCAAGCTCGGCTGGATGTCCTTGTTGTGCTGGTACTTGTCGCTGGCGTACTCGCTCACGTCGCCCGCGACCTGATGGTAGAATATCTGGCAGATCGATACGCCGGCGTAAATCCGCACCGGCTGCACGGCGAACATCTCCAACGTCCAATAGCCGCAGAAGCCAACGTCGCCGAAGCCGGCCGTCACGTGGACGAAAAGACCCAGCCGCCCCACCGACGAGCGGCCCTCGATCATCGGCACCAGGTTGTGAGTCTCGGTCCGCTCGACCGTGCGGCCCAAGTAGAGCTGGCTGGGGTTCAGCGTCAGACCCTCGGGTGGAATCGTCAGCCGCCGCACCCGGTTGGCTTTGCGCATGTCCAGCACCAGCTCCTCGTAGGTCATCAGCTCGTTATGCAACGAGAGGTTGTAGCTGTTGGGGTTGAGGCGCGTCTCGTCGAACGGATCGATGACGACGTTGCCGCCCAACTGGTTGCGGATCTCGTGGCCCGAGAGAATCATGACTTGCCTGCCAGTTGGTTGACCCCGATCCGTGGACACAGTTCGGCCAGGTTGCAGGCCTCGCAGTCGGGCTTGCGCGCGGTGCAGACCCGGCGGCCGTGGTGGATCAGTCGGTGACTGAAATCGACCCATTCCTTGTTCGGCAAAACCGCCATCAGGTCGCGCTCCGCCTTGACCGGGTCCTTTTCTTTCGTCAGCCCCAGCCGCCGCGCGATCCGCCCCACGTGGGTATCGACCACCACGCCCGACGCCGTGCCGTAGGCCGTGCCCAAGACGACGTTGGCCGTCTTGCGGCCCACGCCCGGCAAAGTGATCATCTCGTCGAGTGTCCTGGGCACTTTGCCGCCGAATTCGTCGACGAGCTTGCGGCAGCACGACCGGATGTTCTTGGCCTTGTTGCGATAGAAGCCGGTGCTCTTGATGTCGTTTTCCAACTCGGCCGCCTCCGCCCGAGCGTAATCGACGGCGGTGCGGTACTTGCGGAACAGATCCTTGGTGACCAGGTTCACCCGCGCATCGGTACACTGGGCCGATAGGATCGTTGCCACGAGCAACTCCAAGGGCGAGCGGAAGTTCAGCGCGCACACCGCATCGGCGTATTCCTGGGCCAGCAGCCGGACGACGCGGGTTGCACGGCGTTTGGCATCGGCGGAACCAACCATGGTGGGCTGCCTGTGGGGAGACGTGGGAGATCCGTAACGACTTGCGCGATTTCGTCCCATGCGATTCTCAGACGCGCCCGGCGCCGTGTCAAGATCCTTGACGCAACTCATGGAAAATGATAGTTTTGTGGAGCCTGTACCCCGTTGCCAGGGGCGTTCCGAACCAATCAACCGCATGGGGATCCCGCCGTGAGCCACGCTGACAATCCTTACCGTTCGACGTTCACCTTGGCGGAGTTGGCCCCGGCCCACGAGCGGGCCGATTTCATCCGCAAGACGTATGCCCACCTGGGCGGCGCCGTGTTCGCCTTCACCGCGATCGAAGCCGCGCTGATCCAGACGGGCCTGGGCGATCAAATGATCCATGCCCTGGGCCGATCGCAGTTCGGCTGGCTGATCGTGATCGGGGCCTTCATGTTCGTCAGCTACATCGCCGATCGCTGGGCACGCTCGACCACTTCGTCGGCGATGCAATACATGGGCCTGGCGCTTTACGTCGCGGCCGAAGCGGTGATCTTCCTGCCACTTTTGACTTTCGCCAATAGCATCGACACGCGAGTGATCCCCACGGCCGGCCTGGCGACGCTGACGGTGTTTGGCGGGCTGACCGCGCTGGTGTTCCTCACGGGCAAGGACTTCTCTTTCTTGCGGACGGCGTTATGGCTGGGCGGGTTAATTGCCATGGGTTTCGTGCTCTGTGCCGTTTTCATCGGATTCAGCTTGGGACTGGTTTTTTCGGTGGCGATGGTCGCCCTGGCCAGCGGTTATATCTTGTACGACACCTCGAACGTGTTGCACCACTACCGGATCGGGCAGCACGTCGCGGCCGCGCTGGCGCTGTTCGCCTCGGTGGCGCTTTTGTTCTTTTACATCGTGCGGATCGTCCTGTCGCTGACCTCGCGCGACTGAGCGGCCCGGCGACGCTCATGGGATCGGGGACGACTCCGTAGGGAACGCGCTCTGTGGCGTTCCAGCATATCAGTAATCGAGCCGTGCCGATGGATGATGGCCAGTATCCCCCGCTTTACCTGGAGGGGATCGCGTACTTCAACCAGTGCGAGTTCTTCGAGAGCCACGAAGCCTGGGAGGATCTCTGGTCCGACGAGTTCGGCGACTCGCGGAAGTTTCTCCAAGGCCTGATCCAGGCCGCGGTGGCTCTGCACCACTTCGGCAACGGCAACATCCGCGGCGCGAAAAAGCTCTATTACGGCTCCCGCGGCTATCTCGAACCGTTCCGCCCGCGGCACATGGGGCTCGACCTGGACAAGTTCCTGGCCCAAATGGAGCGATGTTTTGCCGAGATCGTGGCCAGTAAGGAAGAGTTCCCCAAGCTTGAAATCGTCGCCGACCTGATTCCCGAAATCCACCTCGATCCGCCGCCGCGGGACCTGGCGGACCAGCCCGCATGAGCGATCTCGCCGAGGACCTGAGTTTTCGTCCCGAGGAATTCTCGGGCAGGGCCCGGCTCTTTCCGCTGCCCAACGTGGTGCTGTTTCCGCATGTCTTGCAGCCGCTGCACGTCTTCGAACCGCGATATCGGGAGCTGGTGGCCGAATCGCTGGCGGGCGACAAACTGGTGGCGATGTGCGTTTTGGCGCCCGGCTGGGAGCCCGACTACGAGGGCCGTCCCCCCTTGACTCCCGTCGCCTGCCTGGGACGCATCATGACCCACCACAGCCTGGAGGGCGGGCGGTACAACATTTTACTCGTCGGCTTGAAGCGGGTCGGCCTGGTTCGCGAACTGCCTCCGACGAGGTCCTTCCGCGAGGCCGAGGTGGAAGTCATCGACGACCACTATCCATCCAAAGGGCGCGCGCGGCGGCAAGACTTGCAGCGGCGATTGCTCGACGAATTCAAGCGTCTATTGCCCAAATCGGGGCCGATCCACGAACCGCTCGAGCAGTTGCTCGCCGCGGAGGTCCCGCTCGGTATGTTCACCGACATCGTGGCGTACACCATCAATTTCGGCGTGAAAATCAAACAGCAGCTCCTGGCCGAGCGCAACGTCGACCGGCGGGCCGCCACGTTGCTGGCCGCCCTGGCCGGAATGACGCAAGGCGAGCCGATCCGGCAGCCTCGCACGGGCAGTTTTCCACCCGATTTCAGCGAGAATTAACGCGTTTGCATCCCTTTTTCGATAGCCGAGAAAGCCGGTGCGCCGCTCAGGGCACATTTCATCGCTGCGACGGCCGATGCGGATTTCGTTATTTTCGCCAAAGTGACCAGTCCCGGCGCGCCGGGACTACGCCGCACGCCGGCAGGCTGACAGCACTGTGGCCGACCGCTCCCGGGATCGTTCCCGTTCCCCACTCATAGATAAAGAGGGAACGGAACGGTCCAAGACCACTGAGCGATCCCCCATACGGAGGAAGTACCAAGACCGATTGCAGGTAAAGCATCACCCACCCGTCTCCGAACGCGCTCGTCGCCCCGGTGGCCAGGAATTGTAAGTGAAGACGGGCGTGGGCGCCAGCGCGTCGACGGTGGGGACGGCGTATTGCCGCAGCAGGTTGCCGTCGCTGCCGTCCCAGATTTCGAGAAAGCCGGGGGTGGTGGTTTCGGAGATGAGCTGCGAGGCCTGGCGCAGCAGATCGTTGACGGCTTCGAGCTGCTTGGCGCCGGGGTCGCCGGAGCAAGCGCCAAATCCTGGAGACGCTGGGCCGATGGCCGGCGTCCCTTCGCAGCAACTGCCTCCGCCAAATCAAATCGTTCTGACCGTTCCTTGGCCCCATTTATCTTGGTGAACGCTCTCTCACTCTTTTGGTTCGTCCCTGTAGGGCTTCCCTTCCCGATACCCCTTGAGTGTCGATGCACATCCTTGCATTTCGGCGTGCGGTGCGACTTGGATGGCCTTCTGCTGCCATTCGACGGCTTTGTTAAACATCCCCGCTTCAGCATAGGCAGCCGCCAAAGTATTGAGCACCGCGAAATCCTTCCAATCGGTCAATTCACCGGCCCTATTGGCATCTTCGATTGCCTTCGCTCCGTCCCTGAATTTGGCGTCAGGGCAAGTCGCACGGAGCCATGCTCGGCTGTTGAACGCTGCTGACGACTCTGAATCGAGCCGAATGGCCTCATCGAAATCGGCAAGCGCCTTTTCGTATTCGCCCTTGGCAAGCCATGCGTTGCCACGGTCAATATAGGCTTCGGAATGCTTCGGGTCGAGTCGGATGGCCTCGTCGTAATCGGCGAATGCTTTGTCCCATTCGCCCTTAGCGTCCCATGCCCTGCCGCGGCTACCATACGTTGCGGAATACTTTGGGTCGAGCCGGATGGCCTCGTCGAAATCGGCGAGTGCCTTGTCGAATTCACTCGTGGCGAACCAGGCACCGCCACGGCCAATATACGCTTCCCAATTCTTCGGGTCGAGCCGGATGGCCTCGTCGAAATCGGCGAATGCTTTGTCCCATTCGCCCTTGGCGTCCCAGGCCCTGCCACGGCTACCATACGCTTCGGAATTGTTCGGGTCGAGCCGGATGGCCTCGTCGTAATCGGCGAGTGCCTTGTCGAATTCACTCGTGGCGAACCAGATCCTGCCACGACCAATATATGCTTTGGAATTGATCGCGTCGAGCCGGATGGCCTCGTCGTAATCGGCGAATGCTTTGTCGCACTCCCCCTTGGCGTCCCAGGCGGCACCACGACCCAGGTAGGCATCTGGAAATTCTGGGTCGAGCTCGATCCCCTTGTCGAAATCGGCTATCGCCTTGTCGAATTCGCCCTGGGAGTACAACGCACTGCCACGAGCAACGTAGGCGTCCGAATTCTTCGGGTCAAGGCGAATCGCCACATCGTAATCGGCGAGTGCGTTGTCGAGGTCGCCGTTATCTTCCCAGACACCGGCACGACATAAGTAGGCACCGGAAGAGTTGGGATCGAGTTCGATCGCCTTGTCGTAATCGGCCAGAGCCTTGTCGATGTCATCCTTTTCTTCCCAAAGAGCGCCACGGACGGCGTAGGCCTCGGACTTCTGCGGATCGAGGCGAATCGCCTCTCCAAAATCCGCAATCGCCTTGTCGAGGTTGCCCTTGGCGTCCCACACCCTGCCCCGGCCAACATAAGCACTGGATTCCTTCGGATCAAGGCGGATCGCCTGGTTGAAATCGGCGAGTGCCTTTTCGAGGTCGCCCTTGGCGTGCCATACAGCGCCACGGTTGGCGTAGGCTTCAGAATTTTTGGGATTGAGTCGGATTGACTCGTCGTAATCGGCGAGCGCCGTTTCTAACTCGCCAATGGCCTGCAAGGCAATGCCACGGTCGCGGTAGGCCATCGACGCCGTGTCGAAATCGGCGAGTGCCTCATCGATTTCGCCCTTTGCGCGCCATGCAGCGCCACGAGCGGCGTAGGCCGGGCCCGAATTCGGGTTGAGGCGAATCGCCTCTCCAAAATCCTCGATCGCCTTGTCGAGGTTCCCCTTCGCGTCCCACACCTTACCCCGGACAAAATAAGCACTTGATTTCTTCGGATCGAGCCTAATAGCTTCATCGTAGTCGGCAAGTGCCTTGTCGAGTTCACCGATGCCTTGGTAAGCAACCCCTCGTAACAAGAAAGCCTTGGCGTTGTTCTGGTTCCGCGCAATTGCGTTCGTGAGAAAGGGAAGGGCATTGGCGTATTTTCTCTCGCTGAGGGCGGCCATGCCATCGGCATAGTCATCAGCGAGTAGCTGGCCGCTTGGCAATCCCACCGCGAGAGCAACCGAGAAAACCATACCCTTGAACGGCGACGACATGGCTGGGCTCCCTTAGCTGTTTGGAACGCATCGTCACCCCAGATTTTACCAGCCCCCCGTGTGCGTGGTCAAGATAATCGGTGGGAATCTGTGGGAATCTTGCCGTTTCTGATCGAGATCGTTTGAGGTGTTTCAAAAAAATCCCCTCGGAAAGCCTGATCGCTTGATCGAGGTCTCCGAGGGATGTACTCCGTATCTCCCGGAGACGACTCGCAAGGCCGACTGTCCGTGTGGGGGACGGCTTCACCGTGCCGGACTACCCCAGGAAGCCTTGCGGCGCGGATGGCCTACCCGATCAATACCGTGCCCGTTTGAGTTCCTGCTGCGCGCGCGACGGCTGCCGCAAGAGACGAACGCCTCCTTCCGTGCGATTTCTGGGCCGCGAGGTCTATCTTGGCGCCGTCGTCGTGTCGTCGCCGCGATGCGGCAAGGGCCAACACCCCGGCGCGTGCGTCACGCCGCGAACGCTGAGGCCAATTGGGCGAGAACAGCGTGAGGCCAATGTCCATCAACGACGAGTGTTCGCTAGCTCCTCGGCTAGAGTTTCAGCGAATGCATCGTCAAAGGTGTACCTAAGAGCGAACACTTTCACCCAAACCTTGTTCCAAAACGCCGGATCAGACGTCGGATCCGGCGGGGGCTGCCCACCCCGCCCGCGCCCAACCTGCCCAGCGCGCGAAGCGCCACCGCGCCCCGTAGTGCCACCGCCCTGTGCACCACCGCTTTGCGGGCCACCGTGGTAAAAATGCGAATAATTCCGAAAAGTAGCCGCCTTCCGAGTCTGCGGAATAGTTGGGGGCCTCTGCCCCCTATACGTGAAACTTGTCCTGGCCGGCCGGAAGTTCGCCGCCTGTAGCCCGCTCGGATCGATCGTCACGAGCGGATTGTTCGAGGCGTAGACGTACGCATGCTGCGCGTTCTCTGCAGGATCGACCGCGAGGAACCGTGCAACGGAGGGCCCGTACTCTCGAGCGCGCAACGAGTTCCAGCCAAGGTCTACGTCCAGGTAATACCCTTCGCGGCCAACGTACTGGAACGGGTTAGTCGTTGGCCCCGCCGTGAGCAACGATTCGCCGAAGCCCTTGAAGAGGTAGCTGTCGGTTACGTTCTGGCTTCCGTCGGTGAGACGGCCCGCGGAGCCAAGCGGATCGAAGAGGAAGTAGCGGCTTGTTCCCGAGCGGCGCTGGCTCACGACGTCACCGAACTCCTCGCCCGACTGCGTGTAAATCGCCTGCGTCACATTGTTCTGATCGGTCTCCAGCAAGATTTTTTGATCGTCCCATACTTCCTTGAGCGTGCCGCCCGAATCCTGCCGCTGCACGCGCATCCCGTCGCCATTATACGTGAACGTATTGAGCGTCCCGCTCGGCAACGCCACCTTGATGAGCCGGTTCTCGAAATCCCATGTGTTCGTCGTTATGCCGCCACCTGCGGGCGCGATCTGCGTCCGCTGGTTGCCGGTAGCGTCATAGGTGAGCGTCGTCGAGCCGGTATTATCGACGTACTTGTTGAGTTGGTTGGACGCGTCGCACGTATAGGTCGTGCGGACGGCGTTATCAAGTCTTACCAGCCGATTGCCCGCGACGTCATAGGAGTAAGTTGTGTCGTACGAGTTGGCGCCGTTGCGGCGCTCTCGAGTGAGCTGATTCGTGACATCGTACGTCCACGTGACTAGCGTACCGTCTTGCTCAACACGGTTAACTCGGTTGTCAGCACCGTCCCAGGTGTCGCGGAAGCTGGTGATCGTTGTGCCGGTGGACGTGATGTTCGCCAACCGAACGAGACGATCGCTGGCGTCGTAGGCCAGGCTGACGCGGATGAGGTTGCTGAGCCGCTGAAGCGTCGTGCGGCTAGCCGCGTCATAGGTCCAGCTCGTCCGCTCGCTCTGCGGATTCACGACAAGAGTGCCGCGATCTGCTGCGTCGTAACCATAAGTGAACGTGCCACCACTCGGCTCAACAAGCGTACGGCGGCGACTTGCGGCGTCGAAGGTCAAGGTAATCGTCAGATTGGCTGGAGTCGTCACGGCGCGGGCGCGATTGAGTGAATCATACAGCGTCGTATAGCGTCCGGTGGAATCGGCGAGAAAACGTCGATTGCCGGCGCTATCATAGCCCATCGTGACCCGTGTGGCATCGGGATACCTTATTCCGGTGAGCTGCGAATCGGAATCGAAACTGTAGCTAGTTCGGTTGCCACGAGCATCAATCCGAAAGGATAGCCGCGAAGCTGCGTCGTAGTTCAGCGTTGTGCGGCGAAGCAGTGGATCAATGGTGGTCTTGACGCGAGACAGACAGTCGTATA
>Ga0307374_10013170_pt1 | contig 11480 bp, 13 predicted proteins | sample OX3MG_FD_202532 | JGI IMG/M metagenome (GOLD analysis project Ga0307374, IMG submission 202532) | Soil microbial communities from Risofladan, Vaasa, Finland - OX-3 | ecosystem: Environmental > Terrestrial > Soil > Coastal area > Acid sulfate soil | place: Finland: Risofladan, Vaasa | collected... | reverse complement strand
TCATGCGCCGACGCAGCGCGGTCATCTGAGCCATCCGGGGTCTCCTGTCTGACGATTGGGTTTGGACACCGCAATCCTCTCAGACAGGAGCCTCCTCAGCTGCCGCTCACTCCTCTTTTTGCCGCGCAGCGGCTTCGTTCAATCCGCAGTCTTTGGCGAAACGCGACGTTGGCTGACGTAGAGCTGTTGCTTGAACTCCCAGATCATATCCCAAGCCATTGGAATGCCAGCGGCGGCGGAGGCGCCGGCGCCGAGCAGCCACATCAGGCCACCCGGTCGCATTGAGAACCGGCGTGCGAAGTCGTCTGCAGCGACCAAATGATATGGCCGACCGGTCACCTCTCCCCCCAGACGCGGCGCCAAGCCTCGAATTCCGACGGACGGATTCGATAGCGCGCGAAATTACCTTCATGCAGGCTTGTCAGCTCGGTTTCGACGATTGCCGCGAAACGCGCGCCGTCGTCGGGGCCAATTTCCTTCTTTGACCACGCGGCTATTCGCGCCGCGACCTCCTTGCGCCCAATGCGAGCCCGGATGAGGTCGGCGATCAGCTCCCGAATTTGCTCCCGATAGCGAAGCCGGAACGGATCAGGTTCTCCGAGAGATTGACGGACAGCGGCGTAACGGGCGGCCGAACGCTCGTAGGCCCAGATGAAGACGTCCTTGAGGAGATCGACCTTATTCAGCTCGTAAACGCCGAGCACGGCATCCGTATAGATCGACCGGGGCACGTCGGCAAACGACAGTGGCGACAAGTTGCCTTTGATGAACGGGATATTCGCTGCGAGGCGCGAAACGCGCTTGTTCACGTCGTCGAATGGTTGCAGGTAGGGAAGCTGCACCATGAGGAAAAAGGCTTGCTCGAAAGGATCGGTGATCGCAGCCGCGGTCGCCAGGATCTGATCGAAGCTCTCCTCGATAAGCTGCGGCACCTCGAGTGGATGGAAAGCCGAGCGCTCGATGCCGACAGCAATATAACGCAGCCTGCCGGCTGCTGTGGGATCGGCGAGGAGGTTGTTGGCCAGAAGCGCGTGGAGATTGAGGATGGTGTAGCGGTTGAAGCCGATCTCGTCGGCGGCACTGACCAGGAACTCGATCGCATCTTTGTGGTTTAGGATCATCTGCGCTTCGAGGTGCGCGCGTCCCTCAGCTTCTTCGCCTAGCTCGATTAGACGCTTGGTGTCGAGGAGCGAGTAGGTGTTGCCTTCGAGGCGGCTTGAATTCCAGGCGAGATCGATCAACAGCCTGCTGAGGATCTGCTTGGCGTAGGCGCCAGCGGGCTGTTCGGCAATCGCTGGGCGGCCGACGGCCGCCAGATGCGTACGGTCCTGTTCGGTCAGGTAGAATGACGCGTTCGGCCGATAGCGGTCGAGAAATTTTCGGTCATAACCGACAATAGATGATCTCGGCCGCTGCCGGCGGGCAGACTAAGCCGGCTTCGGTGTGGCCGTTGAGGGTAACGGCGGGCATGATGTCTCCGATTGGGGAACAGCAATCAGGAGAGACCGATTGATGTATGATGCTCCCGCTAAACTGAGCGTTGGTGCGTTAAAGCATTGGATTCAAGCGCCTATTGCAATCGCTTGCGGCATGGAGCGATTAGGAGTAATTGTTACTTGTTCAGCATGGGGTGCTGAGGGTCGAGAGTTTGAATCTCTCCGCTCCGACCATTCTTTAATTGCTTACGGATGATCCGAGGGGTCGGCCCACGCCCGGGATTCGGGGGGCAATCGCGCGACGAGCAAACATCCGGCGGCCATGCGGCCGGCCCGGCTCTTGCAGCGCAGAGGGTGAAGCCGGCAATGCGCGCGCCCGGAAAAACGGGCTGCGGGGGAGCGCCGGTTGCTCCCTCAATCGGCATGAGGGGAGGCTACCCCACGGCCAAAGCGCTGCCGGTATTTGCGGCGAGGAGGGGAAAATGAGCGACGAGCGAAAGGCCGGTCGCGGCGCACGGCCGGAGGTGAACCGCCGCGTGATCCTCGGCGCAGGATTGGCGGCCGGCACGATGGTCCGGCGCGCGGCGCCGGTGCTCGCAGCGGTGGACCAGAGCAAGCCGCCGCTCGCCGAGCTCGCCCGCCGGCGCGGCATTCGCTACGGCACCGCCGCGATGGCCTCGCAGCTGCTGGCCGGCGATTCCTTCACCGAGCTCCTGACGCGCGAAGCGGCCCTGCTGGTGCCGGAAAACGAAATGAAATGGTCGCATATGAGCGCGGCACCGTTTCACGCCGATTACCGGATACCCGATTCCATCGTCGATTTCGCCGCCGCGCATGGTCTTTTATTGCGCGGCCACAATCTGCTGTGGTTCTGGCGCACGCCACAATGGTTCACGGAGTTGCGGGGCCGCGCGGCGGCGCGCGCGGCGATGGTGCAGCGCGTCGCCGACATGGTGGGACGCTATCGCGGCAGGATCGACAGCTGGGACGTCGTCAACGAGCCGGTCAATCCCGCCGACAACCGCCCCGATCATCTGCGGATCGCGGTATTCCTGCAGCAAATCGGGCCGGAATATCTCGAACTCGCGCATGTCACGGCGCGCGACGCCGATCCCGCCGCGCGCCTGGTGCTGAACGAGTACGGCGTCGAATACGACACGCCCGATGCCGACCGCAAACGCGCCGCGGTGCTGGATGTTTTGGCCACCATGCGCAAGCGGGGCATCCCGGTCGATGCGCTCGGCGTGCAGGCGCATCTGTCGGTCGGGCGCTATCCCTTTGCCGCCAAGAAGCTGCGCGATTATCTGGCGGCGGCGGCGGCGATGGGGCTCGAAATCCAGATCACCGAACTCGATTGCACAGACGAGCGGGCGCCGGCCGATATCGCTGCGCGCGACCGCATGGTGGCCGACGAATACCGCCGCTTTCTCGATGTCGCGCTCGACGAGCCGGCGGTGACGCAGGTGAACAGCTGGGGATTGTCGGACCGCTACAGCTGGATCGTGCGGCACGAAGACAGCGCCGACAGGCAGCGCCACGACGGCATGGCGGAACGGCCGCTGCCCTTCGACCGCGACTTGCGGCGCAAGCCGGCCTGGCATGCGCTGGCCGAAGCATTCGCCCGCGCGCCGAGACGCGACAGCGGTCCGCGTCAGCGGGTCGTCGCCGCCACTTCCGCGAGCAGCCGCGACTAGCGGCGTCGGCAACGCGGCGACTACGGTGGCGACCACCGCGGCGACCGGAATTTGCCGGTGACGGGAAGCCGCTGCAAATGCTAAGGTTTTTGCGCAGTTCGGCCGCGAATCTGGCGGCCGGAAATGAGCGCTGGACCAGCCGCTTGCGCATCGGGCGCCGAGGGTCTCCGACCGTGCTCGGCAGCCCGCCCGGAGAGAGCCCATGACCCGACCGGAATCCGATCTCGAACCCTGGCAGTGGCCCGAAGAGCATTGGCGCAAGCTGGTCGCGCGGGTGCGCGCCGGCCGCAAATTGCGGCCGCGCGCATGGCCGGGCGGGGCGCGGTGTGCCGTCGCGTTGTCGTTCGACAGCGACCACGAGACGAGCGACCTGCGCGACGGCGGCAAGTCGTTGGGGCGGCTGGCCTGGGGCCAATTCGGCAACCGGGTCGGCGTGCCACGCATCCTCAAGCTGCTCGAGCGCCACGGGGTGAAGGCGAGCTTTTACGTGCCGGCGGTGACGGCGCTCATTCATCCCGACGAACAGCGCCGCATCGTCGCCGAGGGCCACGAAGTTGGCATCCACGGCTGGATTCACGAGCTGAATTCGGTGCTGCCGCACGAGGCCGAACGCGACCTGATGCTGCGCTCGGCCGACACGCTCGAAAAAATCTGCGGCGTCAGGCCGGTCGGGTTGCGCACCCCGTCCTGGGATTTCAGCTGGAACACCTTGGCGATCGCGGCGGAGATGGGCCTCCTCTACGATTCCTCGCTGATGTCGGACGAGGATTGCTATGAGCTGCTGCTCGACGGGGCGCCGTGCGGCGTCGTCGAATTGCCGGTCGAATGGGTGCGCGACGACGCCGTCTATTTCATGATGAACCGCTTTTCGGCGCTGCGCCCCTATACCCCGCCCGAGGGCGTCTTCGACATCTTCCGGCGCGAGTTCGAGGCGGCCCATGACGAAGGCGGCCTGTTCCAGCTGACGATGCATCCGCATGTCATCGGCTACCGCTCGCGCATCTGGATCATCGAGGAGTTGATCCGCCTCGCCAAGGCGAAGGGCGGCGTCTGGTTCGCAACCCACGCCGAGGTCGCGCGCTGGGCCAAGGAGCATGCCGACTGAAGGCGGCTCAATCCCCTGCGCCTTGACGGCGGATTTCCGGCTCCCCTAATGTCAGCGAAGAGTGATGGGAGGATCTTGCGATGAAGCCGACGCCAGTCAGCGACAGCAGCTTCGATGCCGAGGTGCTGCGCGCCAGCGAGCCGGTGCTGGTCGATTTCTGGGCCGAGTGGTGCGGCCCCTGCAAGATGATCGCACCGTTTCTCGATCAGCTCGCCGACGACATGGACGGTCGGGTCACGGTCGCCAAGGTCAACATCGACGAGAACCCGCAGACGCCGCGAAAATACGGGGTGCGCGGCATCCCGACGATGATCCTGTTCCGGGGCGGTCAGGTGGTGGCCACCAAGATCGGCGCGCTGCCGAAAAGCAAGCTTTACGAGTGGGTCGAATCGGTGCTGGAGCCGGTCACCGCCGGGAAGCCGCAGGCGGCGCGATAATCCGCATCGTGCCGCGGGACTGCGGCGGCACCACGGCCATTTGCGGGTCGATGCCGGGCGCCGGCGCGATGATGTCGTGATCGGCCGGGGGCGCGCCGAGCAGCGAATGCACCCATGCCTCGCCCCGCTTGTACCAATTGGGAGCATCGAACGAACGGGCCGAGGCCGCACCGGCCGCAATCGCGACGAGCCCGAGCGCGGCAGCGAAAATGGCCCGCATTCTCGCCTCCCCTGCCCTCACCGGTTCGCCGCCAGCACGACCCCGGCCAGGTGCAAGGAGCCGCAGATCAGCACCCGCCCGGGCTCGCCGCCGCGCACGACCTCGCGCAACGCGGCCTCGACCGATAGGGCTTCGTGCGCCGCAATCCCGACCGAGCGCGCCGCCTGCGCGATGGCCGCCGCCGGTAGCGCGTTTTCTTCACCCGGTATCGTGACCGCTTGCAGGGTTCGCGCATAGGGCGCCAGGGGGGCGAGAAACCCAGCCGCATCCTTGGTATTCAGCATGCCGACGATCAGATCGAGCGGCCGGTCGCACCAGCCGGCGGCAACCGCGCCCAGCACCTCGCCGGCCGCGGGGTTGTGGCCGCCGTCGAGCCAGCTCTCCCACGGCGGCGGCGCAATCTCGACGAGCGGACCGTGGGTCAGGAGCTGCAGCCGCGCCGGCCAGTCGATGTGGCGCAACCCCCCGGCGATCGCGGCCGCGGACAGCGCAAACCCGGTCGCCCGCTCCAGACAGGCGATCGCCACGCCGGCATTGACGATCTGGTGTGCCCCGAGCAATGACGGCGCCGGCAGATCGAGCTGCCAGTGCTCGCCCTCATAGCGCATCCCGTCGGCGGCGGCGGTGCAGCGCCATTCCCGGCCCGAACGATAAAGCGGCGCCCCGATCGCGGCGGCGCGGTCCTCGATGACCCGCGCCGCTTCTTCCGGCTGCGGCGCAATCACCCCGACGACTCCCGGTTTCAGAATTCCCGCCTTCTCGCCGGCAATTGCCGCGACCGTGTCGCCGAGAAACGCCTGGTGGTCGAGCGACACCGGCGTGATCGCGGTCGCCGCCGGGCGGCGGATCACGTTGGTCGCATCGAGCCGGCCGCCGACCCCGACTTCCAGCAGCACGATATCGGCCGGGGTACGGATGAAGGCAAGAAACGCCGCCGCGGTGGTGATCTCGAAAAAGGTGATCGGCGCGCCCTGGTTGGCACGCTCGCATTCTTCGAGCACGCCCAGCAGCGCCTCTTCGTCGATCAGCTGCCCCGCCAGCCGAATGCGCTCGTGAAAGCGCACGAGATGCGGCGAGATATAGGCATGCACCCGGTAGCCGGCCGCTTCGAGACAGGCGCGCATCGTCGCCAGCGACGAGCCCTTGCCCTTGGTGCCGGCGACATGGATGACCGGCGGCAGCCGATCCTGCGGGTTGCCGAGGGCGCCCAGCAGCCGCTCGATGCGTCCGAGCGACAGGTCGATCCGCTTCGGATGCAGCTGCATCAGCCGCGTCAGCACCCGATCGCTCGCCATCTGCGCTTCGGCCATCTTCACTCCGTCGGCGGCGGCTCGGCGGCATCGGCCGTACTTGCCGCCCGGTTGGGCTCGCGCAGCAGCGAGAGGATACGCGCCAACGTCGCGTGCAGCTCGCCGCGCGGCACGACCTGGTCGACCATGCCGTGCTCGAGGAGGTATTCGGCGCGCTGAAAGCGCTCCGGCAGTTTCTCGCGGATCGTCTCCTCGATAACCCGCGCGCCGGCAAAGCCGATGACCGCCCCCGGCTCAGCCAGCGTGATGTCGCCGAGCATCGCAAACGAGGCGGAAACCCCGCCGGTCGTCGGATCGGTCAAGAGCACGATGTAGGGCAGCCCCGCCTCCTTGACGAGGTCGGCGGCAATGACCGTGCGCGGCATCTGCATCAGGGACAGGATGCCCTCCTGCATGCGCGCGCCGCCCGAGGACGGCACGACGATCAGCGCCGCCTCGCGCTCGACCGCGCGGTGCGAGGCGGCGAGCAGCCCCTCGCCGACCGCCATCCCCATCGAGCCGCCCATGAAGGCGAAATCGAACGCCGCGACGACCGCCGCCACCCCGCCGATCCGTCCCTCGGCCAAGGCCACCGCATCGCTGCCGGCGCCGAGCGCCGCCTGGCCCTCGCGCAGCCGCTCGGCATAGCGGCGGCGGTCGCGGAAGCGCAGCGGGTCGGCCAGGACCTTCGGCAGCTCGATCTTGTCGAACGCGCCGCCGTCGAACAGCATCGTGAACCGCGCTTCGCTGCCGATGCGAAAATGGTGGCCGCAATGGCGGCACACGTCGAGATGCGCCGCCAGCTCGCGATGGAACAGCATCTGCTCGCAGCCCGGGCATTTCTTCCACAGATTATCGGGCACATCGCGCCGCGTCAGGGCGCGGATCTTGGGCAGGACGTAATTGCTCAGCCAGTTCATCGGCGGCTCACGCCCGGCGGGCGGCCCGCACCGCCGCGGCCAGCGCGCGGATGTCGGCCAGCACCGCCTCGACGAGGCCGGGCTTGGCGTGGCCGGCGGCGTCGAGGTTGAGCGCCAGGCGATCGACGATAGCCGTGCCGATCGCCGCGGCGTCGGCAGCCCGCGCCACCTCGGCGGCCTGCGCCGGGTTCTTGATGCCGAAGCCGACCGCGACCGGCAGTTGCGTGAAGCGGCGCAGCCGCGCCACGGCTTCGCGCACGCTCGCCGCCTCGGCCGAGCGGGTGCCGGTGGTGCCGGCAATCGCGACGTAATAGAGAAAGCCGCTGGCGTGCTGCACGATCGTCGGCAGCCGCACTTCGTCGCTGGTCGGGGTCGCGAGACGGACGATATCGAGCCCGGCCTGCCGCGCCGGCTCGGCCAACTCGGCGTCCTCCTCGGGCGGCAGGTCGACGACAATCGACCCGTCAACGCCGGCGGCAACGGCATCGCGCGCGAACGCCTCCGCGCCATAGCGGTAGATCGGGTTGTAGTAGCCCATCAGCACGTAGGGGGTGTCGGAATCGCTCTCGCGCAGCCGGCGCACCATCGCCAGCGTCTTGCGCAGGCTCATGCCGGCCTTCAGCGCGCGCTGCCCGGCCGCCTGGATCGACGGGCCGTCCGCCATCGGGTCGGAAAACGGCATGCCGATCTCGACGAGGTCGGCGCCGGCACTGGCGAGGCCCTGAAACAGCTTGAGCGAGGTCTCGGGATCGGGGTCGCCGGCAACCAGATAGATGACGAGCCCGGCGCGCCCCTCCGCGCGCAGCTGCGCAAAGCGCCGTTCGATCCGACTCACAGCGCCCGCCTGCGACAAAAATCGTCATCACCGGGCTTGTCCCGGTGATCCACGCGTTGCGTCTCGTGGATGGCCGGGACAAGCCCGGCCATGACGACCAGGGGGAGGCGGCTCACAATCTGACCCCGAGATGGTCGGCGACGGCGAAGATGTCCTTGTCGCCGCGGCCGCACATGTTCATCACCAGGAGATGAGCGCTCGGCAGGGTCGGCGCGATCTTGGCGACATGCGCCAGCGCGTGCGCCGGTTCCAATGCCGGGATGATGCCCTCCTGGCGGCTGCACAGCTGGAAGGCGTCGAGCGCTTCGGCGTCGGTGATCGCGACGTATTCGACCCGCCCCAGATCGTGCAGCCAGGAATGCTCGGGGCCGATCCCGGGATAGTCGAGCCCGGCCGAGATCGAATGCGCGTCGCGGATCTGGCCGTCATCGTCCTGCAACAGATAGGTGCGGTTGCCGTGCAGGACACCGGGCAGGCCGCCATTGAGCGAGGCGGCGTGCAGCCCGGTGTCGATGCCGTGGCCGCCGGCCTCGACCCCGATCATCGCGACCGACGGATCGTCGAGAAACGGATGAAAGAGGCCCATCGCATTGGAGCCGCCGCCGATACAGGCAATCAGCGTGTCGGGCAGCCGCCCCTCCGCCTTCATCAATTGCTCGCGGGTTTCGCGACCAATCACCGACTGGAAATCGCGCACCATCGCCGGGTAGGGATGCGGCCCCGCGACCGTGCCGATCACGTAGAACGTGTCGTCGACGTGGGCGACCCAGTCGCGCAAGGCGTCGTTCATCGCATCCTTCAGGGTCGCGGTGCCGGAATGCACCGGCACGACCTCGGCGCCCAGCAGCTTCATGCGGAAGACGTTGGGCTTTTGCCGCTCGATGTCGGTGGCGCCCATGTAGACGACGCAGGGCAGGTCAAACAGCGCGCAGGCCGTCGCCGTGGCGACGCCGTGCTGGCCGGCGCCGGTCTCGGCGATGATGCGGCGTTTCTGCATGCGCCGCGCCAACAGGACCTGGCCCAGGACATTGTTGATCTTGTGGGCGCCGGTGTGGTTGAGCTCGTCGCGTTTGAAATACAGCTTGGCGCCGCCGAAATGGCGGGTTAGCCGCTCGGCGAAATAGAGGGGGCTTGGCCGGCCGACATAGTGTTCGAGGTAGTAGTCGAGCTCGGTTTGAAAACTCGGGTCGTCCTTCGCCGCGTTATAGGCGGCCTCGACCGCCAGGATCAGCGGCATCAGCGTCTCGGCGACATAGCGGCCGCCATAGATCCCGAAATGGCCGTGCGCGTCCGGCCCGGCGCGATAGGTATTCGGTGCTGGCATCGTCATTGTTCTGTGAGCGTCCACGTCATGGCATTGTTGGTGATCAGATGCTGATCCTCGTCGGGGACGGCAATGGTGACCTTGTGCGGCCTGCCGTCCAGCAGGGATGGCGGGGTCGCAACGACGAACGAGCAGCTTCCGTCGTTATTGAAGGCCTCTTTCAGGTCGGCGCGGAAGCGGTCGGCAACGCCATCATAGACCGGCACGTCGTCGATCAGTACCGTGAAGGCGACCCGGCGATTGATCTGGTGCGGATAGCGCAGCCAGCCGGTGATCCGGCGATCGACGCCATCGATCGTCCCCTCGACGGTTCGCGCCTTCGTCTCATCGAGATAGCGGGCCGAGCCGGGCTGCGCCCGCTGCGCCGCCTGGCGCCGCGCCGCCGGGGAGGCCGTTATCCCGGCAAAATCGAGCAACGCATCGACCAGTTCATCCTTCCGCGCCAGCCCACGCTCATAGGATAAGCTCAAGCAGGGATGGCGCGTTTCAAGGACAAATCGCGTCAGATTGCTGATCTGCTCCAAGGCCCGCGGCAGGCAGGCCACGACATTGTAGCCATGCGAGACGCTTTCGCGGGTGGCGATCGCCACCGGGTCGCGGAAGACTGCGATCACATGGGGATGGCGGGTTTTGTCATAGAGTTGTTCGAAGATATGGGTGGGAAATTTCCATCCCCAGACCGCAAACTGCCGGTCGCGGTGGCGCAAGACCTGCTCGATCACCGGATGAGCGATCGTGATCTGGCCATCGAACAACGCGCGGCAGATCCCGTTCATCGCGCCGTCCTGGTAGGTGCTGTCGAGCCCCTGACCCATGCAAACCCCAAGATCGTGCAGCATCTGCGCCACCATCGTCGTGCCGCCGCGCGCCGCCCCCAGCACGATCAGCGTGCGCGGCTCGCCGCTCGCCAGCGCGGCCCCCTTGCGAAAGAGGATGGCAGGGTCTTGCAGGCTCATCACACGCCAAGCCTGCACCACGACGGCGGCAGCGTCAAAGCCGGCGCGCGACCTCCAGGAACTCGATGATCTTTTGCGGATCCTTGTCGCCCGGGCCGCGCTCGACCCCGGATGACACATCGACCGCCGTGGCGCCGGAAATCCGCACCGCCTCGGGCAGCAGCGCCGCAGTCAGCCCGCCCGACAGCATCCAGGGGCGCCGCCACCGATGCCCGGCGATCAGTCGCCAGTCGAAGGCGAGCCCGTTGCCGCCCGGCAGCGCATCGATCCGGCTGGGCGGCTTTGCGTCAAACAGCAGCATGTCGGCGTCCGCCTCATAGCGCGCCGCCGCCAGCACGTCCTCGGGCGCGGCGACGGCGACCGCCTTGATCACCGGGCGGTGAAACCGCACCTTCGCGTCGGCGACCCGGTCGGGACCTTCATGCCCGTGGAATTGCAGCATGTCGAGCGGCGCCAGATCGAGCACGGCGCGGATCGTCGCGTCGTCGGCATCGACGAACAGGCCGACCCGCTGCACCCCGGAAGGCACAGCGGCGCACAGCGCGGCAGCGCGCCCCGGGCTGACCGCGCGCGGGCTCGGCGGGTAGAACACAAATCCGAGATAGGCCGCGCCGCCGGCGACCGCGGCGGCCACTGCGTCCGCGCTCGACAACCCGCAGATCTTGGCGGCAAGGCTCATCGCGAATAGATGGGGATGCGGCCCAGGCGGAACATCGCGCGCCGCCTTAGCGGCCGGATGTCAGCCGCGGCGGCGCGGCGGCGCCGGCAAACTGTTCCTGCGTCGCGGCCAGCTCGCGCTCGAGGGCGGCGAGGCGGCGGCGGCGATGGCGCGCCTCGCGCCGCCGCCGTCGGCCGGCGACCCAGGCGGCCAGCGCGCCGGCGATGAACCCGATCAGCAAGGCTCCGAGAATGGCAACATAGAGCGGCAAATCGAGCGCGAACGGCAGCGGCCACACGCCAAGCGCGACATCGCCGCGGTTGGACGCTGCGAACAGCGCCAGCACCGCGGCGACCAGCGCGATGAAGACCCAGAATGCCAGCTTCATCGCGACGCACTCGCGCCCGCCGCAGGCCGGCGCAGACGCCCGCCTCGCCGGCTCAGCGGCCGCGCGCCCGCTGGTTGAGGCGGTCGTGCAGCTGCTTGCCGGTCTTGAAAAACGGGATGTGCTTCTCGGCGACCTGCACGCTGTCGCCGGTGCGCGGGTTGCGGCCGATGCGGGCATCGCGGCGCTTGACCGAGAACGCGCCGAAGCCGCGCAGCTCG
>Ga0307374_10013168_pt1 | contig 11480 bp, 9 predicted proteins | sample OX3MG_FD_202532 | JGI IMG/M metagenome (GOLD analysis project Ga0307374, IMG submission 202532) | Soil microbial communities from Risofladan, Vaasa, Finland - OX-3 | ecosystem: Environmental > Terrestrial > Soil > Coastal area > Acid sulfate soil | place: Finland: Risofladan, Vaasa | collected... | reverse complement strand
CATCAACCCCAACTATTTCTACCCCAAGCAGGGGCTGCTGCGGCTGCAGAAGCTGATGGATGAGTACGTCGCCGGTCTGGGCGCCAACTACATAACCAACGAGCCCACCCTGCTGCGGGGTCTGGATCTGCTGGAAAGTCTCAAGCAGGACATGGCCAAGGTGGCGGCCCGAGATCGCCATGAGCTCCTGAGATGCTGGGAGCTCTGGGATCGGATCCGCTGCGCGGAGGCCCACGCGCGCCACATCCTCTATCGCAAGGAAACACGCTGGCCGGGGTATTACTACCGCGGCGACTACCCCCAGCTCGATGATCAGAACTGGAAGGTCTTCGTCAACTCCCGCTACCGGGAGGAGTCCGGGGATTGGGAAATGGAGACCCAGCCCCACCACTCCATCGTCGCCTGAGATGGAGTCGACCGGTTCCTTGGAGGGCTCCGAGAGCGTGCTGGTGGTGGGGGGCGGGATCGCCGGAATCACAGCTGCCCTGGAGGTGGCGGAGGCGGGCGCGCAGGTATACCTGGTGGAGAAGGATCCGCACCTGGGGGGCAGGGTGGCCCAGCTGTCACGATACTTCCCCAAGCTCTGCCCCCCCGCCTGCGGCCTGGAGATCAACTTTCAGCGTCTCCGCGACAACCAGAACATCCGCCTCTTCACCACCTCGGAGGTGGAGGATCTGCGTGGCGGCCCCGGCCACTACCAGGTCCGGATTCGGCGCCATCCCCGCTACGTCAACGACCGCTGCACCGCCTGCGGCGCCTGCGCCGAGGTCTGCCCGGTGGAACGGCCCAATCCCTTCGACTACGGCATGAGCACGACCAAGACGATCCACCTGGGCCACGAGATGGCTTACCCGATGCGCTACTCGATCGACGACTCGACCTGCCTATTCGACGAGTGCGGCAAGTGCGTCCAAGCCTGCCCCTACCAGGCCATCGACCTGCACATGGAGGCGACCACCCTGGAGCTCGAAGTGGGGGCGGTCATCATCGCCACCGGATGGCGGCCATACGACGCCAACGCCATCACCAACCTGGCCTTCCAGCATCACGCCGACGTCATCACCAACGTGATGTTCGAACGGATGCTGGCCGAGAACGGGCCCACCGCCGGTCGCGTGCTGCGCCCGTCGGACGGGGCCTCGGTCAGGAGCGCCGCCTTCGTCCAGTGCGCCGGCTCCCGGGACCGCCTGCACCTCGCCTACTGCTCGGGAATCTGCTGCCTGGCTTCACTGAAAGAGGCCAGCCTTCTGCTGGAGCGCAACCCTGAGGCCCAGGCCCATGTCTTCTACATCGACCTGCGCACCCCGGGCACCTATCAGACCTTTGCCACCAAGGTGCTCGATCACCCCCAGGTGCGCGCCGTCAAGGGCAAGGTGGCAGACATTCTGACCGACCCCGCAAGCGGCCAGCTGGTGGTGGTCGCCGACGACATGGTCGGCGGCGAGATGGAGCGGACGCCAGTGGACCTAGTGGTGCTGGCCACCGGCATGGTGCCCAACCCCGGGCCTGGGGGGCCGCTGGGAGCCAAGGCCCGCGGCGCCTTCGGGTTCTGCGACGAGTCGATCAGTGGCGAAGGCCTGTTCGCCGCCGGCTGCGCCCGGGCCCCGGTGGACGTGGCCACCTCGACTCTGGATGCCACCGCGGCCGCGATGCGGGCCCTGGGCGTGGTCCGAGGCGCGAGGGTCGGAGCGTGAGCGCCCGGACCGGCGTCTACATCTGCCGTGGCTGCAGCATCGGCGACAGCCTGGACGTCGACGCCCTCGCCGCCGCCGCCGCGGCAGGGGATGGGGTGGCGGTGACCCGGACGTCGGCCGCATTCTGTCTCGAGGACGCCCAGCTGATCGCCGACGATGCCACGGAAAAGGTCGACTCGGTGGTGGTTGCCGCCTGCTCGCAGCGGGTGAACCGCCAGGTATTTCGCTTTGGCGCGACCCCAGTGCGCCGGGTCAACCTGCGCGAGCAGGTGGCCTGGAGCCACCCCCCCCAGGTGGACTCGACTCAGGAGCTGGCCGCCGACCTCCTGCAGATGGGGATCGCCGCGGCGCGGCTCACCAACCCATCGGTCCCCTACACCCAGGACCACCTCCGCTCGGTCCTGGTGGTGGGCGCCGGCCCGGCTGGGCTGAGTGCCGCCCTGGCCGCCGGTGAGGCCGGATACCAGGTCACGCTGGTGGACCGTGCTCCCGAGGCCGGAGGGTTCCTGCGCCGCCTGTACCGTGGCTACCCGGCGGCCGCCGACGCGCCGGCGGATCTGCCTGAGCTCGACCACGTGGCGCTGGTGAAGCGCGTCACCGACCACGCCAACGTGACCCTGATGACAGCCACCTCGGTTGTGGAGGTGTCCGGCCAGCCCGGTCGCTTCCGGGCCGCCCTCGACCAGGCAGGACAGTCGCGCCAGGTGGAGGTGGGAGCGGTCGTCTACGCGACCGGCTTCGAGCCCGCCCCCGAGCAGCTCTTCTCCCGCTACGGCCTGGGCGAGCTGGGAGACGTGATCACTTCGGTGGGGATGGAGGAGATGGCCCGCCAGGGCGACATCATCCGGCCCTCGACGGGAGCGCCCGCAGCGCGGGTGGTGATCCTGGCCTGCGACGGGCCGGACGACACCGCGAACCTCCCGTACGTGGGCAACGTGACCAGCATGGTGGCCCTGAAACAGGCCATGTATGTGCGCCAGCGACATCCCCGAGCCACGGTCCACATCGTCTACCAGGACATGCAGACCCCAGGGCTCGACGAGCTCTACTACCGCCACGTGCAGGGCCAGCGCGGAATCTTCCTGGTCCGCGGTCAGGCGGGGGCGATCCGCCTCCAGGAGGACGGGGCCCTGGCGGTCACGGTGACGGGATCGGTGCTGGCCCGCGAGCTCGAGCTTCAAGCCGACCTGGTGGTGCTGCAGGTGGGCATGGTCCCGACCTCAGACCCTCAGTCGGGAGCTCACTCCAGTCTCCACCTGAACTACCTCCAGGGCGAGGCGTTGCCGACCCATCGGGCCGGCTTCCTGGATTCCAACTTCCTGTGCTTTCCCTTCGAGACCCGGCGCACGGGAATCTACACCGCCGGGTGCGTGCATCGCGCCCAGGATGTCGCCTCCAGCTCTCGGGACGGGGCCGCGGCGGCGCTCAAGGCAGTGCAGGCGGTGGAGAAGTCCGCGCAGGGCGCGGCCGTGCACCCGCGGGTTGGCGACCTGGGCTATCCCCAGTTCTTCATGCAAAAGTGCACCGCCTGCGGCCGCTGCACTCAGGAGTGCCCGTTCGGCGCGCTGGAGCTGGACGCCCAGCGTCACCCGGTGCTCGAGCCCAACCGCTGCCGCCGCTGCGGCATCTGCATGGGCGCCTGTCCGGTGCAGGTGATCTCCTTCCCCGACTACTCGGTGGAGATGCTGAGCGCGATGCAGAAGTCGGTGGAGCTGCCCGAGGACGACGACAAGCCCCGGGTGCTGGTGCTGGCGTGCGAGAACGACGCCTATCCCGCCCTCGACATGGTGGGCATCAACCACCTGCAGTATCCGGCCGACTTCCGAATCGTGCCGGTGCGCTGCCTGGGCTCGGTCAACTCCGTGGTGGTCGCGGACGCGATCCAGCGCGGCTACGACGGGGTGGTTCTGCTCGGCTGCCGTTCCGGGGACAACTACCAGTGCCACTTCATCCAGGGCAGCGAGCTGCTCGGGGTGCGTATGGATAACGTGCGCGAAACCCTGGGCAGGCTGGCCTTGGAGACAGACCGGGTTCAAGTGCTCGAGACATCCATCGCCGACGCCCGGGCGCTGCCCGGGGAACTGGCCGAGTTCGCCAGCAACATTGCCGCCATGGGCCCGAACCCCATGAAGGGCTTTTGAGGAGGCGGCAGCGATGAACCAGACCGTTCGGATCCCTCTGCCCGTGCGACCCGACCTGGACTTCATCGACCGCTTGGCGGAGCTGGCCGGAGACTCCTTCACCCAGTGTTACCAGTGCGGCACCTGCTCGGTGGTTTGCCCCTTCGCCTTTCAGGGGACCGGCCTTCCCCGTCGGGAGATGGCCCTGGCGCAGTGGGGGCTCAAGGAGGAACTGCTGGCCAGCCCCAACCTGTGGGTGTGCACCACCTGCGGCAACTGCGCTCGCGTCTGCCCGCGCGAGGTCGACATCCCGGGCACGATCCGGGCGGCCCGCGAGCTCTTCCTGCTCGAGCGCGACCCCAGCCGGGAGCTGGCGACCGCCTTCGAGAACACCAGCCGCCACGGCAACCCATTGGGCCAGTCGGCCCGCAAGCGGGCTGACTGGATCGCCGCCGCCGGAGTGGAGGTGCCGATCATGGCCGGCCTGGGCAGACCGGTGGAGGTGCTGTTCTTCGCCGAATGCTACTGGTCATACCACCCCCGCGGCATCGAGGCGGCTCAGGCCATGGCCAGAATCATGGCCGCACTCAAAACCGACTGGGCGGTGCTGGGCACCGAGGAACGCTGCGTCGCCGATTCTCAGCGCCTGGCGGGCGAGAGTGGGATCTTCGAGGAGGCGGCCACAGCCAACATCGCGACCCTCGGGAAGTATCAATTCACCCGCTTGGTCACGCCCGACCCCCACGCCTACAACGCCTTTCGCAACCTGTATCCGGGACTGGGAGGCAGCTATCAGGTGCAGCACTACACCCAGTTCCTCGCCGAGCGGTTGGCCGACCTCCGGCTGGCCCCGGTCGCCCCTCGCCGAGTGACCTTCCACGATCCCTGCTACCTGGGCCGCCACAACGGTGAGTACGAGGCACCGCGGCGCCTGCTCGAAGCGATCCCGGGCCTGGAGATGATCGAAATGGGACACTGCCGAGCCAACGGCTACTGCTGCGGCGGTGGCGGCGGCGAAATCTGGAACAGTGGCTTCACCCGAGAGCACGTCGACGAGCGCCTGTCCGAAGTCCGGATCCGGGAGGCCATCGCCGCCGGTGCCGATGTGCTGGCCGTGTGCTGCCCCTTCGAGGTGTCCCTCTTCGAGGATGCGGTCAAATCCACTGGACACCAGGGCCAGCTGGAAGTGCGTGACATTGTGGAGCTTCTGGACGAGTCCCTCCGAGCCGGCGGCAACTGATCCGAGCCGGCTCCGGCGGGGCCGGCATGGCCGCGAGGGCCAGGGGCCATCGGTCGACTTTCGAGGCGAGCTTGGGGGACTGGTTCCGACTTTCGGCGGCAGCTACAGTTGCCGTGCAACGGAGCGGATTTCCCCACTTCGGGGGATGCGATTCACCCCCGTTGGGGGAGTGTCACGGGGCCGGCGCCGCCACATACTGAAGCCCAGCCATTGACCAAGGAGGCAGGTAGCTGATGAGCGAAGCGCCCTCCGACATGATCGCCGGGACCACGCTGGCCCGAAAGTTTCAAAGAGACCCGGCCCAGGCCCCCACCGAGGACCTTCGGGAAGCGGTCTTCGAGCTGGAGAGGCAGGGCGAGTGGGTGGTGCAACGGGTGCCCGAGCCCTACATTGAGGTCGAGACCAAGTACGGTCGCAAGAAGAAGATCCCAGTTCAGCACACCTGGCACCACAAGAGCTGCGGTCAGTGCGGCCACATCCCGGGCTACTCAACCTCCATCTTCTGGTTGCACCGCGCCCTCGAGCTGGACTACAACGATCCGCGCGACCAGACCTCCTGCACGGCCTGGAACTACTACGCCTCCGCCACCTCCAACGCGGGCGCCCAGGCGGCCGTGGCCCAGCGCAACTTCGCCGCCGCGTACGAGACCGGCTACTACCCGATGATCCACTGCGGCACCAGCTACGGGCACTACAAGGAGGTGCGGGAGCAGCTGGTCCACAACCCCGAGCTGCGCAGCCAGGTGCGCGAGATCATGACCCGATTGGGCAAGCCCCTGGTGATCCCCGAGGAGATCGTCCACTACAGCGAGTGGGTCCATGCGATGCGCCACGAGTTCGCCCAGCGCAAGGTGCTGGATCTGTCCCAGATCACGGTCACGGTCCACCCCGCCTGCCACTACTACAAGCTGGTCGCGGAGGACGCCATCTACGACCAGGATATCTACAGCGGGCAGCGAACCGCCATCGTGTCGGCCGTGGTCGAGGCCATGGGGGCCAAGGTGGCCGATTACTCGACCTGGTTCGATTGCTGCGGGTTCGGCTTCCGTCACATCCTGGTGCAGCGCGACTTCACCCGCTCCTTCGCCACCCTGCGCAAGATCCAGGTGATGAAGAACGAGGCCAATCCCGATGTGGTCCTGACCCATGACACCGGTTGTGTCACGACCTTGGACAAGAGCCAGTTCGTGGGCAAGGCCAAGGGCTTCAACGTTGGCATCCCGGTCATGTCGGAGGCCCAGTTCGTGGCCCTGGCCATGGGGGCCCATCCCTACCGGGTGTGCCAGCTCCACTGGCATTCGGTCGACTACCGGCCCCTGCTCGAGAAGATGGGCATCGACTGGGAGGCCCGATGGGCCGAGTTCGAACAGGACCTGAAGCGGATCCAGCGCGGTGAGATGCAGTACCTCACCTGGGAGCAGACCGGTGTCAAGTGAGGCGGTCCTGGTAATAGGCGGCGGCCCCGCTGGGTTGGAGGCGGCCCGGGGAGTGGCCGAGCTCGGCCACGAGGTCATCCTGGTCGAGCGCCGGCAGCGCTTGGGCGGCACCCCGGACTCTGCCGGCTACTCCGCCTTCGCCCTCGACCACCGTCCCGCTCAGGAGGTGCTGGAAATCGCCCGCCAGGCGATTTTGACACAGCCGCTGGTCCAGCTCCACATGGAGACCGAGGTCGCCGCCTTCACGGGCGAGCCGGGAGCATTCCGGGCGACCCTGAAACAAGCCGATGGGTCGACCATCGATGTCAACTGCGGGGCGGCGGTGATAGCCACCGGCTTCGACCACTTCGATCCCGGCCGGGAGACCCAGGCCTATGGCTACTACGAGTACGAGGATGTGATCACCCTGGTCGACGCCGAGCGGATGCTGGCCGCCAAGCGGTTCGTGCGCCCATCCACCGGCAAGCCGCCCGAGCAGGTCTGCTTCATCCAGTGCGTCGGCTCTCGGGACCGCCGCATCGGCAACGAGTACTGCTCCAAAGTCTGCTGCGGGGTCGCCAGCAAGGAGGCCTCCGAGATCCGCGAGCTGGTCCCTGACTGCCGGGTCTTCATCTTCTATATCGACATGCGCATGTACGGATTCTGGGAGGACCGGATTTACTGGAAGGCCCAGGAGCAAGACCACGTTAATTTCGTGCGGGGCATCGTCACCGAGGTAATCCGCAAGGGCGACCGACTGCTCGTCAAGGGCGAGGACACCACCATGAACCGCCCCATGGAAGTCCCCATGGACATGGTGATCCTGTCAGTGGGCATGGTGCCGTCGGAGGGCACCCGGGCGATCGGAAAGCTGCTCGGCGTGGCCCAGGACAAACATGGCTTCATCTCCCCTACGGAGAACGCCCTCGACACCGTCAGCACCTCGGTGGCGGGCATCTATGTTGCCGGGGCCGCGGCCGGACCCAAGGATCTTGACGACAGCGTGTCGATGGCGGGGTCCGCGGCCATGAAGTCAGTGAGCTTCCTTCGCCGCAGGGCGGCGGCCACCGTGGCGAGATGAGCATGGCCACCGGCCAGGTGGTGGATACCGAGGCAGCCCAGGAGTTCATGCGGGAAGCCAGACGGCTGATTCAGGAGCCAGAGCTGGACGGGATCGCAGAGGAGCTCCGAGTCAAGTCGCTACGCTTCGGGGAGCTGCTGGGCCGAGACTCGCTGCCCCGCATCTCTGGGGAGCAACTGCACCGGTTGCTGCGGACCATCTTCAGCTCCCGGCGGCACTGCGACCAGGTGCTGGCCCAGATTGGGGAGGATGGCTGGCGTGAATCCCTATGGAGTCTGCTCCATGGCCAGGATCCAGTCGCCATCAGGCTCGACCGCTTTGACCAGGAGCTGGCCGCCGTCGATCCCGGGATCCGGCGGGACGTGGCCGGGGAGGTGCTGCACTTCTTCGACCCCGAGCGGTACTGGCTCTGGACCAGGTGGATCTGGGACCCGGAGCTGGGAACCGGGGCACTGCCCCTGGTCACCATGGAGGAGCACGACCTGGCGGCTGATTCGCCGGGAGCGACCTACCTTCGGGTCGGCGCCGGAATCGCGTTCGTCAACCAGACCGGGCGCTCCGTAGGGTTCACCCGCTTTGGCGAGGAGGCCTTCGGGGTCGATGTATACCTGGCCTGTGTGTATGGGGTCTATCTCTACACGATCACGAGGATCCGAATGACCCAGGAGTTCAACCAGGTCATCCCCCCCCTGCCGCAGCTGGCCCGCCGCCTGCTCGGCGTCCACCGGATGGAGGTCTGAATGCCCGAGGTAGAACCGGAACGGGTCCACGAGGACGCCCATCTAGTCTTTGAGGGAATGGACATATCCGGCCAGTGGAACCGGATGTTCGAACAGCGGGTGATCTGGCAACACGATATCAGCGCCCTCGACCGGGTCACGGAGATCCCCGGCGCGGAGTCGCTCGGCTACTGCTACCAGTGCGGTAAATGCACCCCCGCCTGCCCGGTCGACCATGTGGGTGATTACAGCCCGCGCAAGGTCTTCCGGCGCACCCAGGTGGGGGCCGACCTGCTGACCAGTCCCGACCTCTGGCTCTGCACCACCTGTGGCAACTGCCTGCGGGTCTGCCCCAAGGAAGTCAACATGCTCCAGATCATGCCGGCCGTGCGGGAGAAGGCCGTGACCGCTGGCAACGTCCCCGCCGAGTTGCAGAAGGCGTTCGAGAATACCTTTCAGTACGGCAACCCGATGGGCGAGCCGGCGCGCAAACGAGCCGACTGGGTGGCCGAGGCGGGCGCCCCGGTGACCATCCTCAGCCGCGAGCCACGCCCGGTGGACGTGCTCTTCTTCGTCGAGTGCTACTGGGCCTATCATCCCCGTGGCCGCGACGCCGCCCGCGCCTTCGCCCGCACCATGGCGACCCTGGGGATCGACTGGGGGATTTTGGGCGCGGAAGAGAAATGTTCCTGCGACAGCCAGCGCGCGGCTGGGGAGCGCGGCCTCTTCGAGATGGTGGCGGAGCAAAACATCGCCACCTTGGCGCGCTATCAGTTCAATCGGCTGGTCACTCCCGACCCCCACGCCTACAACTCGTTTCGGAACGAGTACCCCCGCCTGGGGGGCGCCTACGACATCACCCACTACACCCAGTTCCTGGCCCCGCTGATGGCCCAGCTCCCCTGGCAGCGCGAGTTGCCCTACCGGGTCACCTTCCATGATCCCTGCTACTTGGGCCGCCATAACGGCGAGTACGACGCTCCCCGCGAGATGATCCGCCAGATCCCGGGGCTGGAGTTCGTGGAAATGTTCCGTTGCAAGGAGAACGGCTACTGCTGCGGGGGCGGCGGTGGCGGCATGTGGCTGGACAGCTTCACCGGTCAGCACACCAAGCAACGCCTCAGCGAGCGCCGCGTCCAGGAGGCGGTGGAGACCGGCGCGGAGATGCTGGTGGTGTGCTGCCCCTACGAGGTCTCCCGCTTCGAGGATGCCGTGAAATCCACTGGAAACGAGGGCCGTTTGCTGGTCCGCGATGTCATCGAACTCGTGGACGAGGCTCTTCACTAGGAGGCTATTAGTGCATATCGCCGTGATCTTGAAGCAGGTCCCCGACCTGGTGGAGGAGGTCGAGGTCGACTCCAATGGAACCGACATCGACCGCGACAGCATCAAATGGAAACTGAATGAGTTCGACGACCACGCCCTGGAGCAGGCAGTCCTGCTCAAGGAAAGCGCCGGAGCCGAGGTGACCGCAGTCGCGCTGGCGGGGGATGGCGTCGACCAGGTGCTGTACGCGGCGGTTGCCCGGGGCGCCGACCGAGCGCTGAAGGTGGCCACCTCGGACGACCGGACCGATGCCCCCAGGGCCGCGGCGGCGTTGGCCGAAGTGCTGACCGACATGGGGGTGGACCTGGTGCTGACTGGGGTCCAGGCTGTGGACGATCTGCATGGGCAGCTGGCCCCGATCCTGGCCACCCATCTGGGTTGGCCCCACGTCAGCGTGGTGAGCGGGGTCAACTTGGAGGGCAACCAGGTGCGAGCGCAACAGGAGTACTCCGGGGGTCGGATGGCGACTATCGAAGTCGACATGCCGGCGGTTTTGGGAGTGCAGGCGGCGACCAGGCCGCCGCGGTATGTGCCCATCAGCCGCCTCCGCCAGGTGATGGCTTCGGCCGAGCTGGCGTCGGTGTCAGCGGCGGGAGAGGCTCCTGCGCTTGGCTCCACGGTGACCCGCCTGGCCGCGCCAGCCCAGGGGGAAGGCGCTCAGATGCTGGAGGGCCGGCCCGAATCGGTGGCTGAGCAGATCGTGGCGCTGCTTCGTGAACGCGGCCTGGTGGAGGCGTGACGATGTCTGGAGTACTGGTATACGTCGAGTCCGACGGTGAGCGAGTGGCCCCGATCAGCTTCGAACTGTTGGGCCTGGCCAGGCAGCTGGCCGACTCCCTGGGCGGCGATGTCGAGGCCCTGGTGGCCTCCGCTGACCCCAGCCCTCTGGTCCGGGAGCTGGGTGGGGCCGACACCATTCTGGAGGTGACCAGTCCGGCCCTGGCCGGATATCTTCCCGAGGCTCAGGAGATGGTCCTGGTGGACGCCATACGCACCCGCGATCCTGCGGTCGTCTTGGTGGGTTACACCTCGGCCGGCCTGGACCTCGCCGCTGGCGCGGCCACCGCCACGGCCAGGCCCCTGGTGGCTTACTGCGTCGGCCTGAAGGTGGACGGGTCCGATGTGATCGGCGACAGCCAACTGTACGGGGGCAAGCTGCTGGCCACCACCAGGACCCCGGCCCCAGCCGTCTTCTCGGTGGTGGCGGGATCCTTCCCGGAGGCGGCCGGACATGCCGGCGGCCGCGGTGAGCCGGTCGTCATGGCCCCGCCGGCTGGCTTGGCACAACTCAGAAGTCGAGTTCTGGGAACCACCGGCACCGGCGCCGGGACGTTGGATATCACCAAGGCCGAGCGGGTGGTGAGTGTCGGACGCGGTATCGGCGGCCCCGACAACATCGAGTTGGCCGAGGAGTTGGCGGCAGCCATGGGGGCCGAGCTGGGCGCCTCCCGACCCGTCGTGGACAGCGGCTGGTTGCCCAAGGAACGGCAGGTCGGCAAGTCGGGGATGACGGTCAAGCCCAAGCTCTACATGGCAGTGGGTATCTCTGGGGCTCCGGAACACCTGGAGGGCATGCATGATGCCGGCCTGGTGATAGCCGTCAACACCGACGGCAACGCCCCCATCTTCAAGGTGGCGGACTACGGGACCACCTGTGACCTCTTCGACCTCCTGCCCGCGATCACCGCGCTTTTGAAGCCGGTCGGCTGAGCCCGTGGCCGCAACCTCGATCGCGCTGCTGGCCCTGATCCTAGTGACCTTGGCATGGTCGGGATACCGCTTCTGGCGGCTGCTTCGGCCCCTGACCAAGGCCGCCCCGGAGAATCGCTTCGACCAGCCGCTGCGCCGGGTCTGGGGAGTTGTCACCAATGTCGGGGGTCACACT
>Ga0307374_10013167_pt1 | contig 11481 bp, 10 predicted proteins | sample OX3MG_FD_202532 | JGI IMG/M metagenome (GOLD analysis project Ga0307374, IMG submission 202532) | Soil microbial communities from Risofladan, Vaasa, Finland - OX-3 | ecosystem: Environmental > Terrestrial > Soil > Coastal area > Acid sulfate soil | place: Finland: Risofladan, Vaasa | collected... | reverse complement strand
TGCCATTGAATAGCCCCCAGCTACGCACGCGGCGTGCACCGTCGAATGCTGCGATGAGCGATGCGAGACGCTCCGGCGAGACGGCGGGCGGCTTCGAGACGTATTTGAGCATGTGATTCAGCGCCCAACGAACTGCGCGTTCCGGGTCACGCTCAAAACCGCGCACCGCAGTGATATAAAACCCCCTACTCGGCACGCCGAATTTTTTCTCCGTTGCCGCCATCCACAGGTCGCGCGTTTTCTCCCAATCGAGACGCGGCCCGAAGTACAAGCCATGCGCGTGGAGATTCAATCCGTGTGCGACGCGCACCGCATGCGGCAAGTGACCACGGGTTTCAAAACCAACCTCCGCAATCATCAGCGCACCGTATCCCTTGCGCGCCCTCACGATTCGCTTCATCACGGAATGAGCGGCATCGAACATCGCCTGCACACGTTCCGGCGTAATCTCCGTCCCGTCCGAACGAAGCGTGAAACTGATTCGCGCGAGCACCCAACCTTTCGGGATTCCGCGCATGATGACGGCGAGAACGGCGGCTTGATAGGCGAGAAACAATTCACGGCGAACTTCCTGCTGACACTCTTTGCAGAAAACCACTTCGCAGCCGTTCGGGACGAAATACTTGTGCGCCTCTGGATAGCGCGAACACACGCCGGGCCGCGCGCACTTGTTGCAGCTCACAAACCGAATCGCCTTTTTTTGCAGCCCGCGCGACCATAGCAGCTTGCCGACCTGACCGCGAAAGCCGAATCGCTCCCACTCCGGTTCGCCGCTATACATCTCCGGTTCCGCGACTTCGACCGCCGCGCCCTCTACCCGACGCGCGTTGAACCGTCGCTGGATTTCGGCGATTAAAAAATCTCCGCGTGACGGCGCAGACTCCGATGGCAGCTCCAAAACAAGATCAGGAATAACCGCACGCGGCAACTCGAACACTTGAGTCTCACTCACGCGCTGATCTCCATTCGGGCAGAGCAAATCCACTTCCGATAAGAGCCGATCCTGTTCCGCGCCACGACCGCGCCGCAATCGTTGCAACGAACGTCCGTGCCGTCGTGGTCCAATCGAACGTGGTCTGCCATCTCCCGCTGGCCGTCGAATGGCTGGCCGCATTGCGGGCACGTCCACAACAAACCAGAAGGAATGAGAGCAACGCGCACTTTCGCTTTCATGGTTTCGGGCCAGTTATCCGGTTTGTGACAAGTAAAGAGCGCAGCGTTCCGCTGCGCTCGCCCCATCCCCCGCCTTCCCCACTGCGGCGCACAACGCGCGCCTTGCGGGGAAGGAGCGCGTTTATGACCTCGGGGCTGTCTGGGCTTGTTTCGTTGCGCCCTGAGGTTTCCGACCGCGTCCCCAGCGAATTTAGGGAGACTAGCGACCTCTCAGCCCCATAGGTGGAGCGTCGCTCGCCAGCGTTGCGCTCGCTTAGTGCCCAGAGGCCGCCAGCCATCGCGTCACGGGCGAGTGACTTCGATTTCAAAATTGACCCGTGGGGAGCCCTTTGTTGTGCTGGTTTTGCCTGTGCATTCGAGGTGGATTTGATCGCCCGCTTGCAACCCTTCAAGGCCTGCCGCTTGCAGCGCCATGCGAAAACCTGTGAGGTTGCCGATGGAAACCTGCTCGACCAGCTCGCCGTCAACTCTGACGGCTTCCAGCAGGTCGAGGACGTAACACGGGCCATTGTCTGACGCGAACGCGCGGAGTACCGTGCCCGCGACTTTCGCGCCCGGCACCCAAAATCGCGCGTCCAAAAACGGCGCGTCGGCATCTTCCGTTCGACCGTGAAATTGCTTTCCCATTTTTCCTCCATGAAGGTTGAACATCGGGCGAAGGCAGGGTAGGATCGAGGTGATCGAAGCTACCGAGAGCGGCGCGCCTGACGTTCTTTTTTTTCGTCCGGGGCCGCAGCCACGAGGCCCCGGACTTCTTTTGCCGCGATCGCCACGGGCAACCTCGGCAAACCCGCAAAAGATTTTTCACCGTCTGCGCTCTTCCGTGAGCTTCTTTAGCAGCTCTCGCTCATAGCGGCGCATCGAAGGGATGAGCCATTTGGGGCCGCCGCGCTTCTTCCTGAGCGTGCGAATTCCCTTCCGAATTCCGCGCAATTTTTCTTCCACCGTCATTTTGTAGGGCGACATCTCAAATTCCCGCGCTTCTTTTCCACCTCATGTGTTGACCTCATGTAGCGGGCCGTAATAACTTCGTGACCGTACGGGAGCGGTTGAAAAAAATCAAACCGCGCGAGAATTTGGGGAAAATTCCCGCCGTGCAAGCCTCTGAAAACAATGCAGAAACGCGGACGCAAAAAAAGTTTCGCAGAAACCGAACTACTGTTTTTTGAGCGGGATTTTTGGAATTTCCTACACCGAGTGCGCGACGGAATACCGGCAAGGCAATTTCTTCGTATGGACCAGTTCAGACCGGACAAAAGAGAAGTTGTTTTAGAGCTGGGGAGAAAAGTCTCGTTTGCCGAGATAAGTCGAATGACAAACCGTTGGCGCGCCGACAGGGGCGAGCCATCTCTGCCGTTCTCATTCCTGCCGTGTTTTACGCAGCTCCCGAAAATCCCTGGTGCTCCTAAACTGTGGACACGGCTTAAGGATGCCCACACGAAAAAAGCAGTACAGCGGCTCAGTCGGCGGCTCGAATCTTGGGGGCTATTTGGGGGCTGTCGCTTGCCCGGAATCTTGCGCGAACATCCCGAAGAGCTTCTGAAAGCGAAGTGTCACCCACTCTATCCACGCAAAAACGACAACAAGCGGATAGATTTTCTCTCTCGCTGGTTCGCTGGAATTGTCCTGGGCATTCCGGGGGAAAGGACCGTCGAGCATCTGCGAAAGATGAAGCATAGGCGAGAGTGCCGGTGCTGGCGTTGCTTCAAATGATAGCTGGTACTGTAGGTTTTATTGACGTAAAAGGCTGCTTAGCCCGCTCAGCGAAGCTTCTGAAAGCGGATTGTCCAAGGCTATTGTTAGAAAAATGAAACTGCGAAGGAGAACCGTCGTGCAGACCGCTCTTAGAGATAGAAATTCCTCTTGGTTATCCCATTGGTGGCCAGCGATGGCCTTCCTGGTGATTTTCGGAGTAGGTATTTGCGAATTACTCTTTGGAACGAATGCGGACTCTCTCAAACTTGCTCCCTTCGTGCTGAACGGGGTCGTCGGTCTCGCAGTCGTTGTTTATGTGGTCTATACACATGACCTCGCTCAATCGTCTCACGTGATGGCGGATGCAAACCTTGAGATGGCTAAGTCTATGCATTCGCAAAGCAGGCAGTGGGTGAAGGATAGTAAAAAACAGGAGTATCGGACACTCTTGGACACACTGGGCGCGTGCATTCAAGAAGCTATTCAACCGAAATACACCCATGTTGGAATGCCGCAAGACTTTTATGGGCAGATTCATGAGGGCTCGCGACGGCGCGCCGAAATCCAACAGAGAATTACCGCTGCATTCCTTGAAGCCGGAAGGGTCTTGAGAGATAGGCTCTTTATCGAAGAGGCACTGAAGAAGAATGACATAGACGGGGAATGGCGGAAGCTTGAGCAAATGACGGAAAATCTCGGTTGGATGGCTGACAATCAGACCTCAACGGCACGCAAACCGTTCAGCCTCTCCGAATTTCAACAAGCATGGAAGGACCTGTCGGACCGGATTCGGGTAATTGCGCAACAAGACTTTGAATCGGAATGACATGAGGAACGGAATCAAAAATCTAGCTCGGCACAGCGATGGGGTATCGCGATTCACTCCGATTGACCACTGAGCTTCGCGGCGCTGCCCGATGCTTGTTCGAGCGTTTCGATTCGCTTGTGCAACTCAGGAATTTGATGCCGCAAGTTTTCCAGTGCGGCAAATTCCTTCGATTGGCGAAAAATCACGCGGCCATCCGAACTGATCTCGCAGCGGCAAACCGGGCATTTGATCCGCTCACTCATTCGTGGGCCCTTTCGCGCGGGGTTTCGGTTCAGGCACCAAGGCCGTTTCGAGCCGTTGCGTTAAGCCCGCGAAGAACTCAGACAGCTTTTCCTCATCGTTGGCAAGGTCGGGGATCGCTTCGGCTTGCCGCGCGCGTGCAAAGAGCGTTTGTGCGTTGCGAGATCGAGCGAGCAGGCGGCTTCGAGCCGTCTCGGGATCTACCGCGAGATCCCCCGCCGACGGCGCAGGCAGTTTTTCCGAACCGCCGAGGCTTTCGGAAAGTTTCCTAAGTGTCGCGGCAATCGCCTCCGCGCGGAAAGCGACATCGCTGCGTTTCGGTCCGTGGAGCATTCGGCGTTTTGGCTTCGGCAGAATCACTGCCAGCGCACCGCTCTCCTGGGTCGCGGCGACAGCTTGGCGCATAGCGTCCACGTCGCGCAAAAGCATTTCGCGCAGCTTCTCCGGCCTCTTCTCGCCCGCTTCGCGGGAAAGTGCATCCGCACGCCGGATTAGCTCTTCGGCCTCTTCGGGTTTTGGTTCGCTGCGTTTCGGACTTTGCGGGGCCGCAGAGTTTCGGCCCTCCGCTAACATCTCGCTAAGGTCGTGGACATCCTCTCGCAACGCGCGAACTTCGCTGAGAATTTCGCCAGCCGCCGCTCGGTCCACGCCGGCGATCGTTTCTTCGAGAACATCTCTCTCGCCGGCGGGTGAATTGTTTTCCCCAACCTCGGAGCTGGGTCGCGCCGATTCAACTCCGAGCCAGCGAAGCCGTTCGCGGCCTTGCTCAGTCAGAGAATACAAACGTGGCCGGTCATTTTTGCCGCGAGTGCAAAGCCCCTGAGCCGCGCACCGTTCCAACAATTCGGATGCAGAGGACGTGCGCGAATCGAGGTGAACAGCCGCATCTCTCGCTGACAGAGGGCGCGATTGCCCCGCCAGAAATTGAAGCAGACGAACTTTTGCAGATGGAAGGTTAGAAACTGGGTTTTCTTCGGTAGCCATAGGGCCTCCTTGGCTTCGGACGCCGTGGCCGACCGAACAGCTAATCCGAAGACTACTCCCGAATGGCCCGAGACGCAAATCCGAAGGGCCCGATCGGTACCAAACCACGAAAGCCATCGACGAGCACCCATCCCGTTTCTTGCGAGCGTTCCGCAATCGCAGCCTTTGACTGGTCGAGAAGAAATGACAGGCAGTATTTAAATTGGTTACTACAATCTTCGATATCAGACCCAGATTTGTGGCATGATTCATTTTCGCCAGACTTCGTGGACTGAACAATATGCAGAGCCTCGCAGAGAAACGTCTACTTGCCCAACTCGTAGGTAAACGCGTGGGAGGTTGGCAGATACACGAAAGACTCGGAGTCGGAAAATCAGCAATCGTTTTTAGGGCTTCGCGTGAAGGAAACGAAGCTGCGCTGAAGGTGTTCGATCCCGATCTTGTCGAAAGTGCGGGCAGAGAAAACCAGATCAATCGGATCAATCGGGAACTATCTCTTAGAAACAAGGAGCACGAAAATCTAGTGCGGGTGTTTGACGGAGGAGAATGCAGCGAAACAAATTTCCTTTATGTCGTCATGGAAAAAATCGACGCCCCAAATCTTGCTACCGTCCTGAAAGATGTTCCCCGCGAGGCCATTAGACCGATTATTGCTCAAGTTGCAAGCGCGGCAAAATTCTTGGAATCACTGAATCCGCCTATCGCGCACCGGGATATTAAGCCGGACAATATAGCCATCAGTCCAGACTTCAAAAAGGCGATACTCTTAGACCTCGGTGTGATATTGCCGATTGACTTGCATGACGGACAGCCTTCATCGGACGAAGAAAGACGGTTTTTTGTGGGAACGCTACGCTACGGCCCCCCTGAATTCTTGTTGAGGGAGGAAAAGTACTCAGTTGATGCCTGGCGGGCCATCACGTTTTATCAACTCGGCGCAGTTTTATACGATCTTGTCATGAGGGAGCGGCTATTCGAAGCGGCTTCAGACCCTTATCCTCGATTAGTGATGGCAGTAGAACATGAAATTCCGAATATCACCGCAAAAGATGTGCCAGAAGACCTGATCCTCCTTGCAAGAAATTGTCTTAGCAAAGACCCGAAACTGAGACTTGAGTATGTCAAGTGGAGCGACTTCGAATCGAAAGCTTCTACATCCTCCCCGGCAATGGGTGCTAAGGAACGTGTTAGACGCCGATTGGCGCTTGCGCTATCGGGTCCCGTTCAGGCAACAGATGAACGTGAAAGGGCCGTCCTTCGAGTCCTCCAGGATGTGCAAGGTCGGCTGCATAGAATTATCAAAGCCGGTTGGGCATCCTCAGAAATGTTTTGCCCGATCGAATGCCATGAACATCCAACTCATGAAGTCGAAGCAGGCTATGTCACAATCATCATACCCAGGACTCCCAAATTGCTTCTCCCATTCCCCCTGTCAATCTGCTTTAGAGTCAAGGTTGTTGACGAAAAAGCCGAAGTGGTCGAAATAGACTATATTGCTTTCCTTTCGAATACACGTCCCGCCTTAAGCGAAGTGATAGGGCGTCACATGCATACAGTCTTCGCAGGAGCGTTTCAAGACGGTGTCGTGCAGGTTTCAGTCACCGACTTGCTTTATAGGGTTCTCGATCTCGCGCAGAGTTCTGAGGGCAGGCCTCTGTCTCCTGAGGAGGGTTGGATCGAACTTATTGTTCAGGATGCCAAATGAGTGAGACCTGGTGGATAAAGGAAGAACAACTGGATGAAGATCAGAAGGCGTTTGCGAGTCTAGGTCCTGACGGTAGCCATCTTCTTGTCGGTCCACCTGGAAGTGGAAAGACTAACCTACTTCTTCTGCGCGCGAAGTATATGTATTTGGCTGGCCATCAAAATATTTTAGTTCTTGTCTTCACTAAGACTCTACGAGAGTTCATCAGCCAAGGCAGTGCTGCTTACGAATTGCCAGACGATGTCGTCCAAACGATGCGCTGGTGGCAACAGAACTTCTTGCGACAATTCGGTGCTAAGACGGAACAACAGGGTGATAGTTTTGACGAAAAACGAGAATTCATGGCGGAGGAAGTTGCCCGACTAGTTAAATCCACGAAGATGGGTAGCATTTACGATGCTATCTTTCTAGATGAAGCCCACGACTATTTGCCTATTGAGGTTCAGACATTCGGAAAGCTGGGAAAGGTAATCACCGCCGCTTCGGACATTCATCAAAAACTCTACTCGGGCGATCCGATGGACGAACTTCGAAAACTTGTCAGCGACGAACACGTGCTTCGTTATCATTACCGAGTCGGTCAAAAAATTTGCAGGCTGGCGGATGGTATCCAAAAAAACGTAGATGGGTACATACCCTTGTTCCCTACGTGCAACTATAATGAGACGGCACGGCCATCTTCCGTTGAGGTTTTTCCTTGCAGCTCTATTGAAAAACAAGTTGAAAAAATACTGGACAAACTGGATGTTCAGCTAAAAGCATACCCTGATGAACTCATAGGAATTCTCTGTCCTCGAGTTGAGGAACTTGAGAAAATATGGGAGTTGGTATCTAGCTCCGATTTTGCACCAATCGCCATGAAGCAAGGCGGCGGTGACCACAGTAATTACGATGATCCTAAGAGGATTCACGTTGGGACGATCCACTCAGCAAAAGGGGTCGAGTTTAGAGCAGCGCATTTGGCCTCCATCGAATCTGTGCGACGGTTCCCATATGAGAGGAATATAGTGTTTACGGCGATCACAAGAGCGAAAACTTCGCTTTCGCTATATCATACGAAGCCTTTGCCAGGCTACTTGCGGCAGTCGCTTAGCAGTCTAGAGCCACTTCCACCTTTGCCCGTTACGCGCGAACTTTTCGGGAAGCAAGGGAAAAGCTGATGCATGTTACAACGGTAAGTCGGCGACAACTTTTGGATATTCTACTTTCAATCCCCGGAGTCGCTTCAGAGATTCGAACGGGCAGTGAGCAGCAATTCGCATTTGAACCGAACGCCGAATTTGGGGTCGTTTGGAGCGATGACAGGGAGAATTCCAGAGTACCCAGCTTAATTGTTGTAGAGCATGACAAGCAGCGCGATTTCTTTGCTTGGGTAAACACATTTGTCCCGGCCCTTCGACCGTTTTCTGCCTTTTTTCGAGTTATTGATCCCGAGACAGCTAGGAGCTTGCCCCTTTCTGGTGAACGCCTCTTACACCCGAAACTCGCATCGGGTTTCATTGGCCTCATAGTGGCTGAGGCGGACGTTTCGAGGGCCCGAATCCCGCGCCGCCTTTCACCACTCGACTGCATGGGGACTGCTTCATTCTGTTTGGCCAGAGCCCTCGTCATTGGCTTGCCGAGCCGCACGCAAGATACGCTGGCGGAATGGCAACTGGCGACCGACTTGTTAGGTAGTCTTAGGTCGCCCCTCATCGGAGAAATTCGGCTGGTGTGGGACATTGTCTACTCGCTCGCAGATCGCAAGTCGCACCGGGTCGATCTAACACAAGAGCAAGAGACAATTCTCATTTGTTGCAGAGATATTCTTGAAGACGGGCGAATCTCTGCTGTTAATTGGAACCAGTTGAAGTCTGAGCTACAGGACTTCGAAAACCTAAGAACACTGATGGATGGGACGCGTGAGGACCGCGTTCTCACCCTGGAGCGCCTCCTGACAAATGTCATGCGGGACCCAAAGTCCAGTCGGAATCTGAAAAGTTTTGTCAGCGGATACCTCACGAGCCTTGTCGCGCCTGGCACGATTGATCATATCGGACTGCTTTCACAGGTCAGCGGAATACTTCCAGCTGCAGCGATGTGGTACGGCTTATGTGCGGGCCTAAAAGGCAACGATGAAACGTATCTGTATTCAGGAGGGGTAGGGCGGCGGGTTATGCGCGAATTGACTCGCAGTGAAGTTTGGACGGGCGCTCCAACTTGCGATATTGCCGTGAGGGAATTGGCCCTTGTCATGAGAGGTCCTCGCAGCGTGCTTGATTTGCTCGGGACGAACGGACCATATGTTTCCATTGAAATTGCACCGGGTGTGAGCTGTCCGTTGCGTTTCTCGAACAACGATCGAATGAATGAAAGTGATGTGAGATCGGCCCCTCCAGCTGAGCTGCAAAACTTAAACAATCGACTGAGGGACATTCTAAATCGACTCAATGAAGTTCAGCGTGAGGTTCAAAAAATGAGCGGTGGCCAGACTTCGGGTCCAGAATCAAGAACCAAGAGCCGAAGGTAGCACGCGAAAGCGCGGCGATCGTCGAAGAGAAGTCAGGGACGAATCCCGGGAATTGTGCCCGCTTTCGTTTTTCGTTTTCGATTGCGCTCATCTTGCTTGGTTTTGAATTTTTCCTAGTTGATACAGCTCACCTCCTTGGGAGTGGAAAAGCGTGAAAATCGCTTGGAGTATGATTGTTTTAGCGACGTGTTTGACGAGCTGTGCTTCCAAAAACGACATCAGTCGGCTCCAAAAAGAGATAACGGACCTGAAGAATCACCAAGCTGCAGAAGACAAGGCAAAGCGGGATAGGCTATCGCAGCTAGAAGCGTCAATAGAGGCAGCCGAAACCAGCCGCCTTACTTGCCGCGCCGGTGCTGAAAAATCCTATGATGATGGCTTAGCTGCGAATGGTAGGCCGGTCCGTGGCCGCCCCGGGTTTTACAATGGAGATTCGAGGGTGTTCGCAAGATTGGAGGAGGACGAAAAAGAAGGATATGCGGACTGCCAGCGCGAATATGAGGACGCCATGCAGGAAGCCAAACTCAAGTTTGGCGACTGAGCAGAAACGCGGATTACGGGGCGCGCCGCGCGAAGTTGAAGGGAACGCGGCCCACAATCGAGCGCCGAGGGTCACGGAAAAGCTGCTGACGCCTGTGGCAGCGGCTGCGTTGACACCGCTGATTCCTTCGTGGGTGTCCGCCGGACAAGTGTCGCACAGTTCCTCGAACTGATCTTCTCCTTAGCCTGAATTCCGAAGTTGAAGGGAGATTCCTCCGCTCCGAGACGGCAAGAAGCGCCGTCCCTGCGGTTTGAAATGGCCGATTTTCGTGGCAGAGAAAGAGCACAAATCCAACTTCGACGAAGTTGGACTTTCCCACGACAAGCGATTGAAACAAAATAAGATGCTCCTGCGTACATCTATTCAACTTCGGGTTTCAGGCTTAGAAAATGAGTCTGCTCTGACCTCTGCTCATTTTGGGAGCACCTTGTTCGCCAACGCTTCGCCCTTCCGTAGAGCGTTCCGGCGAAAGAATGTGGGAGCAACTTGGGAGCAAAACCTACTGTTTCTAACTCTCATTCGAAAAGCTAAGTCGCAGAAAAACAAGGCAGGCCACAGCTTAGATTGAACTCCAAAGATTCTGTCACGGCAGAGGTCGCGGGTTCGAGTCCCGTCGTCCCCGCCATTCTTTCTAAGGGAGTTATCGGACGTGACACCGAAAACTCCAACCCACAACTCAACCCACAGCTTTTAATTCACCACAGTGTTTATCCCCATAGCGTTCAGGAATTGGCCCTGTGCCGCCCTTGTTTCGTCGCTGTCTTCCTGCGTGTACAGATCGAGCGTGGTTTGAACCTTGCTGTGACGCAGGATTCCCTGAACGGTTTTCGGTTCGACCTTCGCTTTGTTCACCAGCCAGTTGCTTAAGCTGTGACGCAAATTGTGAAGCCCGAACCGTTGGCCATCCACGATGTGTACTCCAGTTTTCTTTGCGGCCGGTCGTAGATAGTCGGCGACGAATACAGACGAGCAGAGTGGTCTTCTTCCCCCGGCTCTCAACGACGGAAACACAAAGTCGGTTTCATTTGGATGCGGCGTCTGGCGGTGCCACGTGCGAAGATGCCCCGCTAACAGCGGATGCAGCGGGACGTAACCGTCCGACGCGTCGGTTTTTGTTTCTCCGTCTTCTCCCTTGGCCCAGCGCTTTGAAACTTGAATCCTTCCCTCGAGCCAGTGCACGTCTGCCCAGCGCAGCGCCAGAACCTCCGACGAGCGGAGCGCGGTCGCCGCACACGTGAGTACCAACGTGTAGTGAAGCGGAGAGGGTAAGGATTTCAGAATCGCAACGGTCTGGGCTGGGGTGATGATGATTGCCCGGTAGGTGGACTTGGAACGCGTCTCGACGTGCAGCACGGGATTCTTCGCGACGTGTTCGTGCAGGATGCCGACCTTATAGATGCGGTGCATGATGCCCCGCAGCTTTGCAATCGTTGTCCAGGCAAGTCCACCCGTTTCGTTAAGGGATTTGAGCCACTTCTGTATTTCAAGCGGCCTGATATCCTCCGCGATTTGCTCACCAAATCGTTTGATGAGGTAGTCGCGGACATAGTGCTCAACGATGGGGATCGTGTTTGTCGATTTTGGGCGCACAGCATCCGCGCCGAAATCGGCCTTGAGATAATGCTCCGCAAGAAAATGGAATGAAGCACGGCCATGGGTAGGAGTACTGTTGATTCGCACTCCGAGCCCGAGTCGATCGACCTCGCGCCATGCGTCCCTGTCTTTGGGAAATTCCCGGACAAGTCCGATGGGCATGACGTTCTCGACCCTTCTGCCGTCCGCGCTCGTGACCCGGTATCTGAGCA
>Ga0307374_10013163_pt1 | contig 11481 bp, 7 predicted proteins | sample OX3MG_FD_202532 | JGI IMG/M metagenome (GOLD analysis project Ga0307374, IMG submission 202532) | Soil microbial communities from Risofladan, Vaasa, Finland - OX-3 | ecosystem: Environmental > Terrestrial > Soil > Coastal area > Acid sulfate soil | place: Finland: Risofladan, Vaasa | collected... | reverse complement strand
TTGATTGAGACCATCTCCCAAACGCCCTCGATCAAACGCGGCGTGAACAGTTGGATGTGCGGATATGTGTCCTCTAAACAGGTTACAAGGTCAGAAAGATCGGCCTCTCGCAGCTCGTGAATCGGCTCAAAATAATGCAGCATCTTGATCGTCGACCAATCGACCAGCTTTTTTAGCCGTCTGACGATGGCCCGGCTCTTGAGCGTATGCTGCGCATCGGTAAGTTCCAGACGGGTCTGCTTGAGTTGCCCGCGCAATTTAGCCTTATCCATAATCTGATTGTAGCCCAGCCGAAAGTTCTACAGCAATGACTGAATGATTTTTTTCGCGTTCTCTTGAAAACTAAGACTCTTGTTTGTTTTCTAAAAGCTTAGCTACTTTGTAAGCTTCGGCAGCTAATTGGTCAAGTGAAGGCGGCACCGGATCACTACCCTTAACTTCAGCCAGTAATTTAGTCCCATAGCTTATGACATGAGCCTTCAACCGACCATGCTTCTCCTCCGCTTCCATCGCCGATAAGGTACATGAGGGTTCATACGTAGCGCTGGTTACAAGAACAGTATTATTAATTGCATCGAAACCATAATCTATCTGATGCTTTGCGGAAATTATAGGCCACGCAAAAGCTATTTTTTGAGAATTACTAGGTTGGATGTATTTCGTTTTGTCATCGGGGTGCTTAGGATCAGGAAAACGGTCTACACGAATAGCAATAACCGGTTTTCCTCCGTCTATTGTGCCGAGCTGCACGAACTGCCCCGTATTCTCCGATCTGGGGATAGAGATAGAGTGCATGTCAGGATCTTTGGCAAGGTCATATTCAGCATGTATCCTGGACGGATCACCGCCTAAAAAGCCTTCTGCACCCTCGGGAAAAGGTTCGTACTTAGGGTGACGCTTTACCACTTGGCAAGCAACATCAAATTCGGTATCGCCTACTTCCGTTATGTCTATTCCTAGCAATTTGGCGGCTTGTTCTTTTTCCTGGTCCCCAAGCTTTCTGCCGCTAGAGCCGGTTACTATAATTTGTCGCGGTTGCACGTCGTTCTCAAGCACAAGCCGCAGTTCAGCTATCATTTTATGAGGCTGGCCTCCCTCTAGTACGGCATTGTAACCGTGGGGTAACCCAAGCTCTGAAGCTCCTACGCTCTCTTCCCTTCCAGGACCCATTTCGGCCATTGCCGAGCGGAATGCATTTTCTTGCTCAGGCGTTAATCGGACGTCAAACAGAACATCTTCTCGACGCTCCTTAGTGGCGGGGTTGGGAAAAACGCTTAATGGGTCAGCGTTAGGATCACCGCAAACCGACTCGGTTGCCCGTTGCAGACTCTGCCGCATTTGCAGCAACCGCTCATCTTGGTTTACGGGAAATTCACTCATCGATTATTAATCTTTCGTTAGTATAAAAAGTGCTGTTTGTACACTCAGACATAATATTCTATTTGAGTTATATTGTCAATACCATATATACATTTTTTAGCTTTAAGGTGTTATACGTAGTACTATATTGTGAAAGTACTATTCACAAATAAATATAAGTCTGCTATCGTAGAAACATGCAAGACAAATTAATCGCAACCGGTTTAAATAAGCAGCAGGCAGCCACATACGCATTACTGATTGAAAGCGGAGAGCTTACTCCGCCGACAGCCGCCAAAAAATTACATCTCAGCCGAAGCAATACCTACAAAATACTAGATAAGTTGATAGAGCTTGGCCTAGCCAGAAAGTCCGAAAAAAACAAAAAATTCAGATACTCGCCTACCAATCCAACCGCCTTGGCACGGTTAGCAGCCAAGCAGCGCAATATAGCCACCGCCCGCGAAGCCGCCGTTCAGGAAGTAATAACACAACTTACAAGCAAATATCGAGAACATACCGATCAACCTGACGTCACTGTAGTCACGGGGCGGTCAGCTGTAGCCGATGCCTATCGTTTACAGATTCAACAGAAAGCACCAATTTATTTTTTGCGAAGCACAGCTGACATTGCCACTATGGGTTTCGATACTATGCATAAGGTTCGCACGGAACCTGAACGTCATAATATTAAGCGACATGGTATTACGCCAGATAAATCCACCAAACCAAGCCATGAAAGTAACCTTGAGCGCACCTGGATAAGAGGCGAGGATTACGTGGCGCCGGTCGAATGGAGTGTGGCCGGTGAGAATTTATTGATTGTCATATTCGGCGATGAGCCACACGCTATTACCATAGAAAATCAATTTGTAGCTGAAGCGTTTTTGCAAGTTTGGCACATTCTTAATACTTGCCTGCGGGCCATGCCTTACTACAGTAAGTTACCCCGAGACTAATTAGAAAGGTTTAATTTCTTTTTTATGAGTACGCTAAAAGAATCTATGTTATTTGCGTCATTAATGAGAGTGAGATCGCAGCGGGACTTGACGGCCGACATATTGAGGGTGGCTTCGTCGCCGGATTGGTTCATTTCGGCTGCTTCGTCGGCCAGGAATTGTTCAAAAGTTTTATTGTCCTCCCCTTCCCGGCCACGTACAGCGGCATTGGCCTGGATGCGGTCGTAGCGAACGCGCGGGTCGGCGTCAACCCAGACCATCGTGCCGCCCAGTTCGTGGACGCGGTCGGCTTCGCCGGGGTTGCGCAGGCTGGCCATGACCAGGCCTATGTAACTGGCTGCGGCTTTTTCGTATTCAGCGACAGCTTTGTCGACCAGTACGCCAAGGCCGGACTGGCGGCGCCACTCGGCGCTGATCATGCGCAGGTTTTCGCGTTCTACGGGCAGGTTGCGTCGGAGCGCTTCGGCGCGCAGCAATTCAGTCACCGAGATGAATAGATAGCCGTGCTCATCAGCCAGAATCTGTCCGACAGTGTCTTTGCCAGAGCCATTGGTGCCGGCCAGCCCGATAATGCGCAGCTTGGTGTCCATTTATTTTATGTAGTCGTGGAGTTTTTTGGCGTCGCGGTGCTTGCGGAGTTTGGCCAGCGCCTTGGCTTCTATCTGGCGGATGCGTTCGCGGGTAACAGAGAACTCCTGGCCGACTTCCTCGAGCGTGTGGCTCTTGCCGTCCTCGAGGCCGAAGCGCAGCTTGAGAATCTTTTGCTCACGTTCGGTCAGGGCGCTGAGCATGTCCTTAACCTGCTCTTTGAGCAGCTGGCCGGTAGCGGATTCTTCGGGAGAAACAGTGTCTTCGTCCTCGATGAAGTCGGCCAGGACAGAATCTTCCTCGTCGTCGCGGATCGAAGCGTCAAGCGAGCTGATGTCCTGTTTAATTTTCATGATGTGCTCGACCTTATCGACGTCGATTTCCATCTCTTTGGCAATTTCGTCGTTGGTTGGTTCGCGGTTAAGTTCCTGAGTCAGGCGGCGCTGGGTGCGCAACAATTTGTTAATGGTTTCGACCATGTGCACCGGAATACGGATGGTGCGGGCCTGGTCGGCGATGGCGCGGGTGATAGCCTGGCGAATCCACCAGGTGGCGTAGGTCGAGAACTTAAAGCCCTTGTCGGGGTCAAATTTTTCGACGGCGCGCAGCAGGCCGGTGTTGCCTTCTTGAATTAGGTCAAGCAGGTCCAGACCGCGGCCGACATAGCGTTTGGCAATCGAAACTACCAGGCGCATATTGGCTTCGGCCATCTGGTCTTTGGCTTTTTTGTCGCCGGCCACGACGCGCTGGGCGAGGGCCAGTTCTTCTTCGGCTGTCAGCAGCGGGATTTTGCCGATTTCGCGTAAGTATAAGCGGACCGAGTCATCGGCGACGTCGTCATCCAGGTAAACCGGCGTGTTGGTGGCAACCTCTTCCTCTTCGGCTTCTTCTTCAACCCATTCGTGGCTAAAGGCAGCGGTGTTGGGCTCGGCGGCGGTGATATCGACATTGAGATCGGCCAGTTCGGTATACAAGGCGTCCAGCGCCTCGGCGTTATCCGGCGTTTCTGGAATCAGCGCCAGGATATCCTGTTGGGCGATGTGACCTTCTTTTTTGGCGCGTTTAATTAACTGCTGCTTTTTTTGTTCGAGCGTCAGTTGCTCCTCGGCCGGCTTCGCTGATTTAGCTGTCTTGCCTTGAGCCTTAGGCTTGGATTTAGGTGATTTGGGCATTGGTGGCTCCTTTCACTTGCTTAAGTAATGCGTCGTATTCTTTGGCTTGCTCCAGCAACTTGCGGGTTGCCGCTTCATCAGCGGTTTCCATTGCTTGGGCCAATTTGGCTTTTCGCGTTTTTATAAATTGTTCTATCAGTCGTGCCTGCAATCGAGCGGCTTCGTAATGAAGCTCGTTAAGCTCGAGGCCCTGGTAGAGTTCCTCGTAGAGTAATGCTTCTATTTTAACATAATCGGCCAATGTTTTCACGGCTGCCAAGTCTTTTTTGCCATCGAAGTCAGGATTGGCCTTGAGAAATTCCAGCAGCGCGCGGCCGTCGTCGGTATAAAGCATTTCGGGAGTGACGAGACCTATGAATTCGCGCAGCGTCGGGCGCATCAGCATCAGACAGAGGAAGTTGTCCTGCAGTTTTTTGTTTTCGATAGCGGCCTTGTCGAGGGCTTGCGGAGTGATTTTGATTCGGCGGCGGCGCTGCGGTACGTCTTGGCCCGCCGTTTTTTGGAACTTTTGTTCCAGGGCTTCGCGGCTGACGTCCATCGTTTGGGCGATGGTGTTGAGATAGTGGTCGCGCTCAACTTCGTCGGCCAGGCCGCGGACCACCGGCAGCAGAATGTCGCTGAATTCGCGCTTGCCTTTGGCCGAATTGATATCCAACAGCTTGCTGTAGCGCGCCATCAGCCAGTCCAGGGCGTACTGGTTCTTGGTAATCGCCGCTTCCCACAATTTGGGGTCTTGTCTAATCAGCTCGTCGGGGTCTTTGGCGCCCGGAATCTCAATAATGCTGAGGCTGACTTTGGTTCGTGAGGCGATTGGGATAGCCCGCTCGGTGGCGGCCAGGCCGGCCTTGTCGGCGTCAAAACTTAGGCGAATGTCGCCGGTGAAACGGCTCAGGGCCTTGAGGTGCGGTTCGGTCAGAGCCGTGCCGGCCGTGGCCGCCACCTGGTGCACACCAGCTTGGTGGCTGGCAATGACATCCAGATTCCCCTCGACCAGTACCACGAATTTGGACTTGCGGATCGATTCCTTGGCCAGATGCAGGCCATAAATATGATGGCTTTTGTCATAAAGCACGGTCTGGGGCGTATTGATGTACTTGGGCGCGTTCGGGTCATCTTCCAGCAGACGCGCCGTGAAGCCGATTATCCGGCCCTGCGGATCCTGCAACGGAATCATCAGCCGGCCACGAAACATATCCTGCGTGCCGCCGCGGTAGCTCACCGAGCTCAGGCCAGCCTGCTTAAGTTCGGCCTCCGTAAAGCCTTTGCCCTTGGCGTAATTGATCAGGGCCGAACCATTGTTCGGCGAATAGCCGAGCTGCCACGTGAGGGCCGTTTCTTTGCTGAAGCCGCGCCGCTTGAGAACGTATTCCAGCGCGGTTTTATTCTGGCTGAATTGCACTTGATAAAATTTGGCCGCCGTCTCCAGCAGGTCGTGCAAGCGTTCCTTGCTGGGGCCGCCGCGGCGCTGTGCTGACGGCTGGCGATACTGTTCGAGATCGATGCCGGCCTTGCGGGCCAGCAGCTCCAGCGCGCCCTTAAAATCAACGCCCTCCACCTCCATGACAAAGCTGAACATGTTGCCGCCCTGCCCCGAGCTAAAGTCATGCCAGATCTGTTTTTCGGGGCTGACCATGAAGCTCGGAGTCTTCTCGTTGGTGAACGGACTCAAGCCGCGCCAATTCCGGCCAGCCCGCTTGAGCTGCACATACTCGGCGATCACGTCCTCGATACTAAGCCTGCTCTTAACCTCTTCGACCGCGTCCATAGTATTAGCTTATAGCTAATTCGCGCCATAGCATAGCATAAGGGTAATCTGACCGGCCAATTGGAGTCGGTGAACTTCACTTGATTGAGAAGCTTATGGTTTAATAAGAGGTATGCCTCCTTCTTCTCAACCGCCCGGCCCCACGCCGCTAGGACCGCCTCCGGTAGCGCCGCAGCCCGGTGCCTACGATTTCATCACTAACCCGGGCAAGCCCGACAAACGCCTATCGCTTAACTTGCCGGGCGGCGGCTCGACAGCTATGCGCGCTTTCTACGCCGTCGGTGGTTTACTGGTTTTGCTGATTATTTTTGTCATTATTAAAGGCTTGCTTGGCGGAAGTAACAATTTTACGGCGTTCGTAGGCGTCGCCCAGGACCAGCAAGAACTGATTCACCTGGTCGCCGGCACCAGCCAGCAGACAAACATAACCGCCGCAGACCAGAATTTCGCGGCCACCGCGCAGCTCAGTCTGACGAGCTCACGCTCCGCTTTAATCAGCTACTTGACCAATAACAGGCAAAAAGTGAGTACCAAGGTCATTGATCTTAAAGTCAGTTCCGCCACTGACAGCCAGCTGGCCGACGCGGTTTCGGCCGGCACCTATGACCAGACTTTTCAGCAAATCATGAAGGGGCAACTGACGACTTACCTTAGTGATTTGAAGCAAGCCTACAAGCAAACCAGCGGCAAGAGAGGCCATGCCTTGCTAAACGATGATTATAACCAGGCACAGTTGCTGGTAAGACAGCTCAACTCGGCATCGTCCCAGGCCCAGTAGTCACCAGGTCGTAGCTGTGGCGGATCAGACCCTGGACTTCTTCCCACGGCAACTGGCCGGTCAGCACTAGCGTGTTCCAATGTTGCTTATTCAAATGGTGGCCGGGCATGACCGTGTCATACTTTTCGCGCAGAACTTTGCTTAGCACCGGGTCGCATTTGAGGCTTAGCCGCACCGGCTCCTTGCCTTCCTGGATCAGGGCAAACATCTTATCGTCTATTTTATAAACGGCCACGTCCTCGCCGAACGGATAGTCCAATCGGCTGTTCGGCATGCTCAAAATGTAGTCTTCAACTGTTTTGTGATCCATGTACCTTATTGTAATACAGGACTTTCGACCCCGTGAATTATTAAAATCTCCTTAAACAAGCACTAGCAAAACCAGCTTAAATGTTTGCAAACATAGAAAAATGGGTCTATTATGTCGGTATCTTAGGAGCGTGTAGAACTTGAAGGGAGAACAAGTCTGATGGTATGGTCTAAGTTAAGAACCTCAACAAAAACCGCTCGAACAAAAGTTCTAAACTTCAGCACAGCATTAATTTTATTCACTTATGGCCTCAGCGGAGCCGCTCCGATATTCTTATCACAAAAAGCTTTCGCCGCCAGTCCATCCGACGAATATGTCGCCACTAGCGGCACTGATAGTCCTGATTGTAGTAACCCGGGCGCACCTTGCCAGACTATCCCCTACGCAATTTCGCAGGCAGATACCGGCACGATTATTCACGTCAGCGCCGGTAATTACGCCGAAAATGTAAACGTCAATAAAGCGGTTACGCTGGAAGGCGCCGGTGCCGCCAGCACGACTATCGTCGCCACCGATGGCAACTCAACTCCCCTGACTTTCAGCACAAACGGCGCGACAGTCAGCGGCTTCACCATTACGCACAACTACACGTCAGCCGAGAAGACCGTCTGGAACTTCAACAACAACGGTGTCGCTTTTGGACAACTTACCAGTGGCAATACACTAGAAAATAGTACCGTTTCCCTTAGTAGAAACGGCGTATATATAAACCGCTCCCAAAACAACATCATTAATAACACTATTACCGATAACCGAACGGGCATTAACGCCACCAATACGATTGACGGCACGCATATTACCGGGAACACTATCTCGGATAACTGGACCCTAGGTTTCGTCTACTATGACTCCGGCTATTCTACGAACTTCTCGACTGTCACCATGACCGGCAATACTTTTGATAATAACTGGTACACCCAGGTCGAGGTCAAAACCGCCGCCGGCAGTACCGGCACGCTGGATGTCACCAACAATACCTTTAGTGACAGCCCTGTGACATACACTACTTCTTCTGATGCCAGCCTGAACGAACCCGGCTTTGCGGCACAGCAACCTGTCGAACTGGGCGGTGCCGCCACCAAACCGGCTACGTCGTACCCCACACTCCGGATATATTCCAGCGGCTCGGTCATACTGAAGCACACGCCTAAGACCCTGCGTGTTGGCACGACCGAACCGTATGCCACAATCCAAGCCGCCGTGGCTGACGCATCTGCCGGCGACACGATTGCCGTTGATGCCGGCACTTACAGCGGAGATATAAATATTCCGGTGAACGACCTTACCATTGCCGGTACAGGCTCGGTAGTTCTCAATCTCGGTTCGGGCTACGGAATCAATCTGGATAGTCCGCCGCTGGCAACCACCGGTTTTACCATGAGCGGCATTACCGTCAACGCGTCTCCCTCGACCACCTACGCCCTCAAAGCCTACAAAGCCGACGGCATCACCCTGACGGACGATACTTTTAACGGCGGTGCCGGCAACACCGGCGGCGGCGCCGACTTTAATACGACTAACGACGTTACGCTTAATAACGTTACAGCTACCGGTTTCCACAAGAACGGCTTCGCTTATACGCCACAGTATGTGGTTACGGATACGCCGGCTAGCGGCATAGCTTTCAATGGTGTCACGGCCAGCAATGACGGCTGGGCCGGCATAGCTTTCTACACGGTTGGTAACGACCACAGCCCGTCGTCTATTGGCGGCACCGCCAACATTACCGGCGTTACTTTCAGCGGTAATAATACTATTAGCAACAACGCCAAAGGTATCCAAATAGAGGGCGACAGCGATGCCAACGAGACCGCCAACAATACACCTCAATGGGGAATTACCGGCAGCGGTAGCGACCCGGTAGATATCGGCAACACCGCCTTCAGCGGCAATGGCCTGGATATCATCAACTATCAGACCAACGACATGAACGCCCTCAGCGCCACCTTCGCGGGTCAAACCGGCAGCCAGATGTCTTACTCCCAAAGGACCGCTCTTAAAACAAGCGGCGACATCATTGATAGCGCCACCTACCCCAGCTTCGGCACGGTAAATATCTTCGATGCCAGCGGTTACGTCAACGATCCGAGCCAATCGAACTTCACTACTCCCAAGTACGTCCGCAGCCACAACTCAAGCGACATAGCCGCCCAGGCGCTGGTATCGAAAGATGCCGAGAGCGTCCGCTTCACCTACACACAGACCGATGGTGGCAACGTTTACACGGATGTGGTCGGCACCCAGCACATCCAAGCCGGTCAGTTCCCCGTCCCGGCGACCGGCCAGCAACAATGGCGCGGCGGCGTTTCGGCGGAAGTCGGTACTTACACCGTCACGGGTGAATACAAAGTAGGCAGTAACTGGTACCCGGTAACTGGTTCCGCTACCGCCTATGTCTTGGGCAATCCAACCGGTAGCTTTGTGCTTCCGTCTGCCGGCAGCCACTACTTCCGACCGAGCGATAACCCGCTCCGCATCAAGGCCGACGACGCCAATAACTCATTCCGCAACGTAACCTTCAACGTCAACAGCACTAACTACACCGTGAACCGCGCCGATTGCGATCTGCGTGAAGCCGGCAACTATGTCATCTGCGACGTAAGTTCAGCAAGCAACTGGTCAGGCCTTCCCGAAGGAACTTACACCGGCACAGCCACCCTGTTCAACCAGGCCAGCAACCACACGGCTATAACCAGCCAGAGCTTCACCATAGACGGCACGCGCCCGACCATCAGCAACTTCACGATCACCCATACGCGCTCCGTATACGGCAGTTCCGTGGACGTAAGCGCGGACGCTACGGACGCTACCAGCGGCATTAAGAACGTAACTTTCTACGTAACGGCGCCGCGGGCCGGTGACGGCGTATGCGACGGCAACGGAACCCAGCTGTCCAGCACTACCGGATCGCTCAGCAGCGGCTCCACCTACACCGGAACGCTTGATACTTCCAGCCTGAACGGCGACTACTGCCTGAACGCTATCTCTGAGGACAACGCTGCTAACCACAGCTCGACCATCCTGCACATCAAAGCGACCTTCGACAATACCGCACCGGCCGATCCGACCTTGGTCAGCCCAAGCAACAACGCCGTAGTCAAGGGTGCCAGCATAACCCAGTCGTGGAGCGACACTTCCGGCGACGTAGACCACTACATCTACGAAAGCTACAACAACTCCACCGCCACCAGTTTACGCTTCCACGGCACATACTCAGCCACTAGCAAGACGGCGACCAACGTTGCCGATACTGCCTACTGGTGGCGCGTCAAAGCCGTCGATGCCGCCGGTAACGAAAGCGGCTGGAGCCCTCTCCGGAAACTGACAGTAGACAACACCGCGCCAGATGTCGCAATTACCTCTCCGGGCAGCGGCAGTACGCTAAGCTTCGTTAATGACGGAACAGTTGCCGTCCGCGGTACGGTTACTGATGCAAACCCGCACCATTACTACCTGCATATATCCGGTCCTGGTGGATATAGCTCCGGGCCAGGAACGGTCAACGACACTTCTTCGTTCACAAACCAGTCATTATTCAGCTGGAACCTTAGCGGATTGCAAAGCGGCACTTACACTATCGATCTGGAAGCCCGCGACGCCGCCGGCGGAACTTCTTCCAGCGGCAACAAAGACGCCGGTTCAGTCGACACCAAGACCGTGATAGTAGACAACACCACTCCTGACGCTCCGTCAACGAATCTGCCTGCTGGCGACTACACGGGCACACAATCAGTTGAATTGAGCAGTAGCGATGGTCTCAGCGGGCTAGCCAGTATCTACTACACCACGGACGGATCCGACCCGACTACGAGTGCGGCTCGCGTGTCATACCCTCTCGACAACTCAGCACCTATAAGTGTCAGCAGTGATGAAACCATCAACGCCGTCGCCTACGATAATGCCGGCAACGCCAGCACGGTGTCATCATTCACATACGGCATAGCGCCTGTCATATCCGGCGAGGGTTCGATTGGCGTGACAACTAACAGCATCACGCTCGTCTGGACGACCAATGAGCCGGCTACCTCACGCGTCATATACGACACAAGCTCTCGCGCCACTTTGGGCTCATCAATTGACAGTGGCACGGGTCTCGAGACATACGGCTACCAATTCACCACGCCAGAAACCGATACTTCAACCAAAGTCACTTCGCACAGCGTAACTATAACCGGCCTGACACCTGGTACTACATACTACTTCCGCACGGTTTCTCACGGTTCGCCTGAGTCAGTAAGCACTGAGCTTTCCTCTATTACCCAAGTCGCCTCGACAAGCGGCAGTTCAAGCTCGTCTATTCCAACGTTCGTGATAACTCCGATATTGACCGTCGGCACGACGGCCGGCACAGTTGTTAACAGTGTTCCTAATGCCGGCGGTGCGGTCCTGGGCGCCACTACCAATACGCCTAACACTAGCAACGACAACAATGGTAGCGGCTCCAATGGCGGCAACGTCAAGGGCGAATCTACGACCAAGAACAACGACAACAAGAGCAATAGCAACTTCCTGGCCCTCGGCTGGTGGTGGCTGCCGGTACTGGTCATACT
>Ga0307374_10013162_pt1 | contig 11483 bp, 9 predicted proteins | sample OX3MG_FD_202532 | JGI IMG/M metagenome (GOLD analysis project Ga0307374, IMG submission 202532) | Soil microbial communities from Risofladan, Vaasa, Finland - OX-3 | ecosystem: Environmental > Terrestrial > Soil > Coastal area > Acid sulfate soil | place: Finland: Risofladan, Vaasa | collected... | reverse complement strand
TCCGCGGGTCTCCGATCTAGCACCGGCCACGATCACCTTCGACAGCACATCGCTCGGGACAGTCTCTATCGGAGTATGCCAGAATGCCGGCGGCTTTGGCTTCGGCACGGATTGCGACGGCACGGCGGTAACCATCACGGTGCCGCAAACGGCCGCTCCAGGCCCGCATACGATCACCGTGACCGGCGTGGGCGCTAACGGCGCCCCAGCCTATCCTGCCTCGGCCACCTTTACCGTGTCCGCCCCGGCCCCTCCGGCCAGCCTGATCCTCAGCCCGACCAGCGGCGCCGCCGGTTCCACCACCTCGATCAGCTTGATTGGGGTGCCGATTGCCACCTTTAGCCAAACAGCGGCCCTCACCTTTGACGGCGCTCCGATCGGACAGCAGCAGATCGTCGCCTGTTCCAGCAATCTCCAGGGGGCCGGGGGTTCCGGCTTTGGCGCCGCCTGTACCGGGAATGCCTTTTTCGACCAGATCCCATCGGGCGCCCAACCAGGTCCGCATTCGGTGACCGCCACGATCAGTAGCCCCGCCGGAGCGGCCCCCACTACCGTGTCCGCCACCTTTACCGTGGTGGTGACGACCACGCCGGCCATGACCCTGGATCCGACGAGCGGCCTGGCGGGGAGCACCATATCAGTTACCGTGATTGATTTGCCCAATACAACCGCCGGGCAGACGGCGACGATCAGCTTCGGCAACGGGGTGTTGGGCGCGGTGCCGGTGCAACAGTGTACGGCCGGCGGGGCCGCCGGCACGTACGGCTTGGGGTTAGGCTGCGCGGGGAATGTCGTCTCCGAGCCGGTTCCCCAGACGGCACCACCGGGCACGGCCACGATCACCGCCGTGGTGAGCGCGCCCAACGATCCGGCCGGATCGATCACCGTCTCCGCGTCCTTCACCGTGCTTCCGCCCAACGCGACCGGGACCGCCACCGCCACCAGCACGTCCGTTCCGGTCACCGGCACCCCCACCAACACACCGCCGGCCGTCACGGCCACGAGCACGGCGACCAGCACGCCGACCGCTACCCCCGTGCCGCACCCGTTCGTCGTCCTGGTCAAGCCCGCGTTCAGCGCCGATCGCCTGCTGATCGCCGCGCGCGGAGGCGCCGGCGCCAAGGTCAAGCTAGAAATCCGCGTTTTTGCTTTCGATCAGGGGGCCCTGTCGGTCAAGTACCTCCAGAAAGCCAGCGGTGTCACCAACAAACAGGGCCTCTATAGCACGACACTCCAGATCCACTATCCCAGCCACGCGCCGGGTCGGGCCCAGGTGTCGGTCATGATTCTCCAGGCGGGAAAGACCACCACCGCCCGCCAGTGGTTCAGCTACCCGTAGGGAACGAGCCCTGGCACGCACCGGAGCCGCTGCTGGTGAGGTAGGGGCTCCAGTGCGCAGCCTGTTTGACAAGCAGCAGTACAAGCAGCCGATCTCCGAGTAGCCCTTATGCGGCAAAGGGAGAGCCCTCGCCAGTGGCGAGGGCTCTCCCTTAGCGTGGCCGGACTTTTGGTTTTAGTCGCCTGAATCGTGGCCGGTAGACTTGCCCGCGGCGGGGGCTGGGGGCCGTACCACCACGCGGATGGCGGTCAATGAATGCCCATCGGCGCCGGGAATACCGCTGACCAGCACCCGGTCGTTCACCACCACCTGGGGAATGATTGGGGTTCCGGGGGCAGGCGTGGTCGTACCACTGATCGTGGTCGTGCCCGTGATGCCGGTGGTCCCGGAGATAGTGGTGGTGCCGGAAATGGTGGTGGTGCCGCTGATCCCGGTGGTGCCGCCAATATCATCATCGCCCCCATTCCCGCCCAGCAGACCATGGGAGCGCCCGATCCCTTGCCAGTGCGTGTCGGCGTTGGTGGTGACGGTTACCGTGACGCCCCGCTGAGAAAGTACGGTGAGCGTGTTAGTGCCTACCGCCGTAACCGTCCCCTGGACAGTGGTGAGCAGGATCGCCACTCTGGTGGCATCCAGCGCTTTCGTGGTGGGGTCGATGCTGCCGGTGACCCGCACCCACAGGCCCGGCTGTACCACCGTCTGGGTAACCGGAACGGTCCCCGCCACATAGGTGGTGGTAGTGGTGACCACCACGGTAATCGGCAGCGCGTGTGGCACCTGGAGAGTCCAGCCTCCGGTCGTAACCGGGCCCACCACGCCCTGCGCGACAGCCAGTACGGGGGCCATATGGCCAGGGCCACCGCGCTGGTGCCCACCACCCTGCTGGCCGGAACCACCGCCGTGACCGGCGTGACCGCCATGGCCATGACCCTTGGCATACGCGCCGCCGGCGCCGATGGTGGCGCAGCTAACCAGAACGGCGGCAAAGAGAACCCGTGCTTTCCTCATCGTACGATCGCCCCCTCGATACGGTAGTCCTGAGAGATCGGCGCGTGACGGACACTCACCTGAGGTGGTGGGAATCCGCGCCGGCGCCGGCTATCCAGGACACCGAATAAACCACGTTACCGGTGGCCGGACCGGTCGTGGATTTACCATACGACCTATGGCATGGTTGTACCATCCCCAAGGAGGGGCACGTTTCGGGGACATTCGGGCTATTCGTACCCGGTGTGATATCGTAATATACTAATTCATAGTATAGTTAATTATGATAGATTTAATCATGAATTACTCCTTGCGATTGACTCCGGGTTCCCAGGTAAGGAAGAACTAATGCCTACTTTCGTCAATCGAGTAGTCGAACTCGCCTCCATCCAGCGGGCAATGGACTCGGATCGGGCTGAGTTGATCATTGTCTATGGAAGGCGCGGGGCCGGAAAGAGCGAATTGCTCATCCGGGCGATCGAGGGACATGCAGGTATCTATTACCAGGCCACGGCGGAGGTCATCGCGCAGCAATTGGCGGACCTCGGCGCCGAAGCGCGGCAGGCGGCTGGAGGCCGAGCCGTCGTTGGCCACTTCGCGTCCATTACCGTGTTCCTCGATAGCGTGATCTCGCTGGCTCAGACGGCGTCGGGGCGCCCATTCCTTCTCGTGATCGATGAGTTTCCCTATCTCGCCGAAGCTGAACAAGGACTGGAAACCGTCCTACAGCGCTGGTGGGATCGAAGCCGCCAGGCGGCGCCCAATCTCAAAGTGTTCCTGGCCGGCTCCCAGGTCTCCTGGATGCAAGAGCATACGCTCGCCGAGCACGGCCCCTTGCAAAACCGGCGGACCGGGCAAATCGAGGTCTTGCCTCTCACCTACCGCCATGCCGCTCTCCTCTATCCGCGCCTCGATACCACCGACCGTGTACGCGCCTATGGGATCTGGGGCGGCCTACCAGGCTACCTGCGCGAACTCAACTCACCTCATAATCTATGGGATGCGGTCGCGTATTCTATTTTCCGTCCAGAAGCGCGTCTGGCCATCGAGCCGGATTGGCTCCGCTTTACTGACTTGCGGGCGGATCGGCTCTACACATCGATCATCCGCGCCGTAGCGATGGGCGCTCATCGCCCGAGCGATATCGCCCGCGCGGTTGGCCGCGCGAGCGCGGCGGAGGTGGCGCCGCCCCTGAACCGTCTGATTGAGGCAGGAGTACTCACCCGTATGGTCGCTCTCGTGGCTCACGAGACCGGCAGAGCCCGCACGCGCTATGAAGTGGCCGATCCCTTCCTAGCCTTCTGGTATCGTTTCGTCGATCCTCGCCGTGGGGTCATCCGGCGCGTCCGGGCCATGAGCGGCGCTATCGAGATCGCGGCCCAGATCGCGGACGAGATCGACGACTATATCGCGCGGTATGTGTTCGAGGGCATCTGCCGGGAATGGGTCTGGGAAGGAGCCGCGCGCGGCGTGCTGCCCACGGGCGTACGGATAGGAGAGGTGGGAACCTGGTGGAGTGGCCGGGAGGAACGGCAAGATGAGATTGACGTGGTAGGGTTATCGCCGAATCGCGAGGGTGTGCTCTATGGCGAGTGCAAATGGAGCGTGGCACCGATGGATATGCGCGACCTCGGAGGGTTGCGCGCGGCGATCGCCGCCGCGAGCCACGACATCCCGCCCATCGATCGTCCATGGCGGGTTCTCTTTTCCCGCTCGGGATTCCACCCAGATCTCCATACCGAGGCAGCCTTAGCGGAAAATCGCATTCTGCTCATTGGGCTTGAGCAGCTCTATCGCGAGTGATCTCCGCCGTCCGACCTCATCCGCTTCCCAAGCGCGTCCGCGTTGCCTGACTCACTCTCCGTAGCGATCCGGGACGTATCGCAGGACGTACGAACCGGTCGCCGCCTCGGGATCCAGATCGACGGCCAGCAGCGCTTCCTCGCAGTGGTTCGTGTGCCCGACGCACGTGCCATCCGGCGCCACAAGGTTTGGTGCCTATCGATCTCAGCCCGCCAAAAGATGGTACCCTGGCTACACAGCGGGGGGAAGGGATCAGCGTAGTGCCGAGAAAGCTCCGAGAACTTCGAGCCGATTTGCGGCGCAGCCAATCGCATAGGGCAAGTTAACTGGTCTGATTCTCGGGCGCGATAATGTGGGCCACGAGTGGGGATGTGACCCTGCTGTTGGTTGCGTGAATCGATCTCCTCGTTACCCCGTAACCGGCCATATGGCGAGACTCCGCCCGGTTGCCGTGAAGGTCTGGAACCCGCTTGAGCACCCTCCCGCCAGGACATAAATGGCGCCGCTCGCGCTTCTGGACAGCCTGGACTTTCTCTATCCGGTGACCTGATCACGATCCCGGCAGGGCCACGGGCGGTAAGCGATCCGCGATCAATCGACTGGCGTTGTCGTGGTAGATCTTCCGTAGCGCCGCTTCCCCTAGGTTGATCCCATAGATCTGCCAGCGCCCCTCCACACCGGGCGATTGCGGCGCGTAGCTGAAATATTCATCCGCGGTCTCCAGGAAGCGGAAATATGGAGCATACTGGTCGGCCGTGGGTGGAAACAGGTCGAGCCCGAATAGGATGCGGTCGGCGTACCGTTCGAAGAACCATTTGGCGGTATACGGCTGGCGGCCGAGCTCGGCGAGCCGTGCCGCTATGTCCACGGTGAAGTTCGGATAGGTCTCGCACATTCTGCCCACCCACCGCAGGTTCTCGGCATAACAGCCCACATGCGCGGCGATGAAGGTGGTGGAGGGATGCCGGGCGATCAAGGCTTCGAAACTGGCGATCAAGTGGTCGAAGGAAGGATAGGGCGGCGAGGGGAAGTGCCATTCCGGGTGCATGTGCAGTTGTTCCCAGCGCTCATTCCGGTGGTCGAGCGGCCTGAAAAAAGCCACCGGATCCCCTATATGGATCAACACTGGTAGCCTGAGGCGGCCAGCGGTCTCCCATAAGGGATCTAGCCGCTGATCGTCGATTGGCAGCAATGTGCCGCTGAGATCGCGGTACTGCAACCCCAGCAACTTCCAGATTTTCAGCCCACGTGCGCCCAGGGCTGCACTCTCCTCTAGCTGTCGCGCCAGCCGTTCACCGAAGTCCGCGTAGCGCAGCAAGCCCCAGTCACTCTGGGCGAAGGTAAGAAAACGCCCGGGGTAGGCGTGGTCGTAGCGCGCCAGATTGGCCTCCAGTTCGCCGCCCCACATGCCGTCAAGATTGACGACGGCCTCAAGGTTGGCCCTGTCCAGTTCCTCGAGCAGCGCCGGCACATCCGGTACCGTCCAGGTGCCTGGCTTGCAGAACCAGCGGCCAAGATGATTGTGCGCGTCGATCGCCCTGAACCGTGCCTGGCAAACCTGATGTTCATCAGTCACCAGGTTCGATTCTGGCGCATAGTCGCGAAGGGTCAATTCGGGCGGCATTCCGCATCCTCACATATCATTGATCCGATATCACAAGGAGGACCAGCATACCGCACTCAACCCGCTACGTCAACATCCACGGTACCGATAACGCAGTCCGAAATATAGAGCGTTGCCTGAAGAGACATTCTATGGTAGGCTCACCAGTAGCGGTACCGATAACGTACTCGTCCAGCTTATTGTGAACCGTGGCCTATCGGGAGATCGGGCTGCGATCTCCCTCCCGGAGTGATTCAGGAGCACCTGAATGGCATATATCCTCCGCATTTTGCAGCGGTTTCACCCTGAGGATCGTGCTGCGTTTCTACGACTCGAGCAGCAGTTCGCCGCGATGGAGAAGGAGCGGCCTGATTTCCCCAGAGGCCGCCGATCGGTGCCGGTTACCGGGCGCGAACCGACCAACACGCTGATCTGGGAGGCGTCCTTCCCAACCGAGACGGCTGCACAGGCGGCGATCGGACAAATGGGTGACGACGACCGTCACGAGGCACTCTTCCGCCAACAGGTGAAGTACATTAAGGATGCCTTCGTGGAGATCTATGAAGTGCTTGATTTCTAGCGTCCCAGCTGGGAGGTGAGCCATGATCTCACTAGCGCCTGAGGATCTCTACAGGTGGTGCGCCGTCCCCGCGGATGAGCTTCCCGGCCATCCCGGGCTACGGGTGCCGCTCCGTCTCGTGCGGGATTCCGCCGAGATGGGTTGGGTAATGGCGCGCGATTTTGCCGATGTGATCGCGCGAAACGCGGAGCGCGGTGCCCCAACCAGGGCAATTGTTCCCTGCGGGCCGACCGCCTGGTACGCGCCGTTCGCCGAGTTAGTTAACGATGAGGGCCTTTCGCTGCGCGGTCTTCATGTGTTTCACATGGACGAATGTCTGGATTGGCAGGGGCAGCCGCTGCCGCGACGCCACCCCCACAATTTCCGCACCTTCATGGAGACCTACTTCTACAATCCCGTGCGGAAGGATCTGGCGGTGCCAGAGGCGCAGCGGCACTGGCTGCTGCCGTCCACAGCCGAGCGCGTGCGTATCGCCATCGACGAGGCGCCGATCGACCTGACGCTAGGCGGTTGGGGTCAGGATGGCCACGTCGCCTACAATCAGGCGCGCCGGCATCCGTTCAGCCAAGTGTCGCTGGATCACCTGGCAGCGAGCACGATCCGTATTCAGGAGAATAATATTGACACTATCTTGGCTCTGGCACACCGTAGCCTAGGTAGCGCTTATCAGTTTGCCCCACCGATGTCCATCACCCTGGGGCTGCGGGAATGCCTTTCCGCTAGGCAGATCCGTCTCTACAGCGACACGGGCGCCTGGAAGCAGACGGCCCTGCGCGTGGCACTCTTCTCGCTGCCGACCGCGGAATATCCGATTACCCTGCTGCAGCATCATGCCGACGCGCTGATTACCGCAACTCTCGAGACGGCCCGCCATCCTATCAGTGAGCATCCTGAGTGGGAGTTGTTCTAGTGGAGGTTGCGCCGCGGTTGGCGAGCGGCCCTTCAGACGGCGGGCGTCATCGCTTCCCAGCTCCAGCGATTCCTTTGCGTTGAAACTCTGCATACACTACTTTCCAGGAGCGGCTGCGGAGCCGCCCACTAGAAAGTCCTTTCGAGGAGACAGCGCATGACGTCCACAACCAAGGTGGGAATCCGTGAGATTGCGAGACTGGCCAACGTATCGCCTGGTACCGTGGATCGCGCCTTGCACGGCCGGCGCGGAATCACCGAGGAAACCAGGCTGCGGATCGTGGCCATCGTGGAGAGTATCGGCTATAGCCCTGATCTGGCGGCGCGCGCGCTCTCCGTAGGGAGAGGTGCGGTGGAGATCGGCATCTGTATCCCACGCGAGATCCATCACTATTTCGACCATTTGCGGGACGGGCTGCTGGCGGAGGCCCGCCGCTATGAGCGCCTGGGCGTACACGTTCGCTACCAGCCGACCGAACGCTTTGGCGAGAACGACGTACAAAAAGCGGTGGAAGTGATCGCGCAGCGGCCTGACGTGCTGATCATTGCGCCCGGCAGCCCCGTGCCGCTTACTCCGGTGCTGGACGATGCCGAGGCGCAGGGCATCCGCGTAGTCTGCGTCGATACCGACGCCCCGGCCAGCAAACGATCAGCGCTGGTTTCCGTGGACGCTGGGGTGTGCGGTAGGATGGCCGCGGACCTGATGGCCGCTTTCCTGCCGCCCGGGGCCGCGGTAGTAGTGATCACCGGCATGCTTAGTCTGGAGAACCACGCCATGAGCGCGAGCAACTTCGCGCAGCTCTACGCTCAGCACAACCCTGGCAGCCCGCCGGTGGACATCATCGAGGCACATGAGGACGAGGACGAGTCGTTCCGCAAGTGCTTCGCGCTCCTCTCGGCACGCGAGAACATCGCGGGAATCTACGTCAACACAGTCAACTGTCTGCCAGTCTGCCGGGCGATCAGCGCGTGCGGCCTGTCGGGAAAGATCCGCCTTATTACCAGCGACATGTTCGAAGGAATGCTCCCCTACTTTGATAAAGGTGTGATTTCCGCATCGATCCACGGGCGCCCGTACACCCTTGGCGAGACGGCGATGCGCCTTGCTGTCGATCATGTGCTGAACGGCAGGCCGTTCCCATCAGGCCCTGGCTTGCTGCCGCACGTAGTGACGCAGTCCAACTGTCGTCTCTTCCACGAGATTCGCCGGGGAACTACCGAGCCGTTTGCCGGACGGGACGACTCGCGTGGCGATGCGGCATATCTTGGCCGAGCGCTAACCGGCGGGCGCTCATCACGCGGAGCCAAGGCAAGGACCGCGCGCGCCCTTGAAGCGGATTAGTTTGCCAAAACGTACCTGAAATGTTCGATTCGAGAGGAAACAGCTATGACCAAAATCGCCTTAATCGGAGCCGGCAGTGTCGTTTTCACACGCAACCTGATCAACGATGTGCTGTCCTTCCCCGCGCTGGCCGAGAGTACGATAAGCCTGATGGATATCGACCCGGATCGGCTGGAGTTGTCGCGCAGTCTCGTGGCGGCGATGATCGGCGCCCGTGGTCTGCATACCAGGCTTGAGGTCACCACCGATCGCGCCGAGGCGGTCCGCGGCGCGCGCTATGTGATTGTCACCGCCCAGGTTGGTGGCTTGACCGCCTATGCCCACGATATTGAGATCCCCGCGCGTTACGGCGTCGGCCAGTGCGTTGGCGACACGCTGGGCCCGGGCGGCGTCTTCCGGGGTCTGCGCACCATCCCCTTGCTGCTGGCCCTATGCCGAGAAATGGAGGAACTTTGCCCGCCCGAGGCGCTCTTGATCAACTACAGCAATCCGATGGCGATCAACTGCTGGGCAGTATCCACCACCGGGCGGCAGCATGTAGGTCTCTGCCATAGCGTGCAAAGCACCTCGCGCCTGCTGGCGCGCTGGATCGGAGCGCCGTACGACGAAGTCACCTTCCGTGTGGCGGGGATCAACCACGCGAGTTGGTTTCTGGAGTTCCAACACCACGGAGAGGATGCCTATCCGCGGATCAGGGAGCGGGTGCGCGATCCGAGGATCCGCGGCGAGGAGCCGGTGCGAATCGCGCTGATGGAGCAGTTCGGTGCCTTCGTCACCGAGAGTAGCGGTCACGCCTCTGAGTACAGCCCTTACTTCCGTCGCTCAGCGGAACAGGTGGCGGCCCTGGCGACGCGGTTCACCTCGCCTGAGGATGAGTGGTTCGACTGGGGCCGTACCGGCGGCTATCTAAAGCACTGCCGAGAGGTGCTGCCTACCTATTTCGAAAAGGTGAAGGCCCAGGCTACCGGTGCGGTGCCGCTACCCCAGGAGCGGAGCGAGGAGTACGGGGCATCAATCATCAATGCCATGGAAACCAATGAACCGTACCGCTTCAGCGGTAACGTGCCCAACACGGGGCTAGTGACCAACCTGCCCCCGGGATCCTGCGTCGAGGTACCATGCATGGTAGATGCCAACGGGGTGCAACCGACGGTATTCGGAGCTTTGCCTCCGCAACTGGCCGCCCTCGACCGCATGATGATCAACGTCCAGGAACTGGCGGTCTACGGTGGGGTCCGCGGTGATCGCGAGGCAATCCACCATGCCGTGCTTCTTGATCCCCTCACATCGGCAGTCTGCGACTTCGACCAGATACACCGCATGGTCGACGAGTTGTTCGCCGCCGAGGCTGCCTGGCTGCCTCAGTTCGCGTAAAGCCGGATAGGAAAGGACCCTTTCGCTTCCTTTGCGAGGGACGGCGAGGGTCCTTTCCCTTGCCGCTCAGCCTTTCAGACCGGTGAGCGCGATACCCTGAACGAATTGCCGTTGCAGCGCCAAGAATACCAGCACCGCGGGCACCACCACAAGCGTGGCGGCGGTGAGCGTCAGATCGTAGCGCGTGGCATGGGCGGAATTGAAATAGGAGAGAGCCAGGGGGATGGTCATCTTGTTCTGATCGTTGATCGCGATCAGCGGCCAGAGATAGTCGTTCCACGAGCCCACGAAGGTGAAGATGGCGAGCGCGGAAAGCGCGGGACGGGTGTGAGGCAACACGACCCGCAGATAGATGCCCCACTCGGAGGTACCGTCGATGCGGGCAGCATCGATGTAGTCGTTGGGAAGGTTCTCAATGTATTGGCGCATCAGATAAATGCCGAAGGGGCTGACCATCGCCGGTAAAATCAGCGCCCAGAGCGTGTTAAGCAAGCCTACGGCATTAACCACCATGTACACCGGAATCAGGATCACCTGGAAGGGGATCATCAAGGTGGTAATGACCACCACGAACAGCAGATTACAGCCCATGAACCGGAACTTGGCGAAGATGTAGCCGGCCAACGAGCTGGTGAGGAGCACGCTCAATGTCACCGTGGTGGAGACGATGATGCTGTTGCGGTAGAAGGTGCCAAATGGAATACCACCGAGCACTTGCCGGTAATTGTCGAGCGTGGGGTGTACCGGCCAGAGGGTCGGGGGGACCTGCACTATCTCCTGCCCCGTCTTGAACGAGGCCAGGACCATGAACAGAAAGGGGCTGATCATCAGCACGGCGCCGATTGACAGGCCCACATAGAGAAGTGCGGTAAGCAATGAGATCCGCCGCCGCGCCGGCGGCCTGATCACCATGTTGGTCCGCGTGTTACTCAGTACTCCCATTTTGCCCTCAGCACGCGCAACTGGATCAGCGTGACGACCAGAATAACCACCAACAGCACCACTGCCATGGCCTCGCCGTAGCTCAGACGCTGGTAGGAGAATGCGTTGTCATACATGTAGAGCACGAGGGTGCGCGTGGAGTCTAGCGGCCCACCGTTGGTCATTACCTGCATCGGAACAAAAACCTGGAAATAGCTAATCACGGTCAACACGATCACAAACGATGTGGTGCGCTGCAGCAGCGGTAGGGTGATGTGGCGCAGGATTGCCCAGCGGCCTGCCCCATCAATGCGCGCTGCCTCGTAGTAGACGTCGGGTATACCCTGCAGCCCCGCCAGGAAAATGACCGTGTTATAGCCCATGTCCAGCCACACCGACATCACGATCAGGCAGGGCAGGGCCAGAGCCGGGTCGTCGATCCACTGCCCGGTTGGTAAGTTAAACGCCTGCAAGAGATCGTTCAACAGGCCGCCCGACGGATCGAAGATATACAACCAGACCAGCGCAACCGCCACCGCTGAGGTGGTGATTGGCAGGAAGAAGCAGGTGCGCAGGAGGCCACGCATATGTCGTGCCCGATTCAGCGCCAGTGCCAGCGGTAGGG
>Ga0307374_10013161_pt1 | contig 11484 bp, 6 predicted proteins | sample OX3MG_FD_202532 | JGI IMG/M metagenome (GOLD analysis project Ga0307374, IMG submission 202532) | Soil microbial communities from Risofladan, Vaasa, Finland - OX-3 | ecosystem: Environmental > Terrestrial > Soil > Coastal area > Acid sulfate soil | place: Finland: Risofladan, Vaasa | collected... | reverse complement strand
CCCGGCAAGCCGCCGCGGCCGACGCACTTTCCGCTGGCGGGGCCTCGCCCGTCACCGCGGCGCGAGACGCCTGGCTGAGCCCCGTGCCGGACAGCGACGCGGGCCAAATGGCGACCGACGCTATGCCTGCTTGCCCGGCGCCGCGGGCATCGAATCGCGGGTTCCTGCCGCTCTCGCTCGACGATTATCTGGCCTTGCTGGATTGGACCGGGCGGCAGCTCCGCTCGGACAAGCGCGGCGCGATTCCCGCGGAGTTACGCCCGATACTGGACCGACTGGCGATCAACGCCGAGAACTGGCTCGACACGGTGACCTGCTTCGGCCGCTGGTTTCACCGCGCGGCAGGTCGTCTATCGAGCATGGCGGCCCGAGCAAGCCGTTCCGGCAAGTTTTGGTTCCAGGGGCTGCGCTCCGCTGGCCTTGCGTTTGGCTGAGCCCCGTACTGCTTCGTCCAGCGACCCAATCGGGCGATTCCGCGCGCATGGCTCGATTTGTTTCAGCGGATGGCGCGCCGACGGAGCGACCAGCCGTCGTTTCCGTACTCTCTTGGGCGAATCCGCCGGCTGGCTGCCTTCCAGACCGACCAAACGACTGCTTGTCCGCACCGAACCAAAAGGCTGGGTGTCTTGTGTCGCTTCTTCAAGGACGGCGCAAGCGACACGTCAATCGATTCTCGGTAGCGCGCCGGAGTAACAACGTTTCATCTACACCACGAAGCCAATCGTGCCGTCTCTCTGCGGATATGGCAGAAAAATGCGCGAGGGCAATGTAATCGCTGACTTCCGGCGATAACTGCAGAACGCCGTCAGGCAGAATCGACACGTCGCCAGAATCGAATGCCGCATGGCAAAAAGCGCAGAGACATATGCCGTTGGCAGGATTCGCCCGTTGCTCTGGATCAACCGCGTAGCCAGTAATGTGCGCGGCGTCAAGGACGGACAATAGCCGAGTGCCGCAAATCGTGCATGTCCGATTGTGGCGCGCTAGAACTGCCGCTCGAAACGCCTGCATCCGGCACCGCTTTTTTACGAGCGACCACGAATCCTCAACTCGCCAACTTGTCTTATCGTTTTCTGTCTGCACTGGTGGCCCAGCATCAAGGGCCGCATCGAGCAATCGTAGGAACAATTCTCGGTCGATCCGCGGCATTGAAGACGACCAGCCGATTGTGTTCAGATCCTGCGGTAGGCCAACCATTTGTCGATTCCGCTTGCCGGCTTTATTCTGCGCCGTGATGTCAAATGGCATGGAGAACCAGACGACATCCTTGAGGTGTGCTGTGAATAGCCGGTCAACCCGTTGGCTGCGCCGCTCGTTCGGCCTTGCTGCACGGCAAGTGACCTTGGATACCCGACCAGCGCCTGTCAAGCTGTATCTGGCCGCGGACTTTTGCAGGTAGAGGAATTCATCGTATTTGGCAACGGTTATTGAATGGAGATTGTCATAGGTGTACGCGCTGCCTGGCGCATCCGCGTACGTGCTTTCCATCGAGACCTTGAAAATCCAATAATTCATTGCCGGCCAATTCCGGAATGGCGTAGTCGCGTTCTTACTCTCTCCTCAATACGGTCGACGCACAATTTGGCATCTCGTTTGACGTCGTGCTCCCAAATTCGGATCACCAACCAACCAGCTCGACGAAGCGCGCGAAAGGTTTTTACATCTCGGCGCCGATTTCGCGAGATTTTAGCCCTCCAGTAGTCCGCCAACTTATCTCGCCATACGGGGAATCGCCAGCCGTGCCAGAAGTCGCCGTCGACGAACACCACAACTCGCGCCGTTGAAAAGACGAGGTCCGGACAGCCGGGAAGTGACGCAACGTGCTTTCGAAATCTAAGCCCTCGAGAATGAACCATTTGTCGAATCTTCATCTCCGGCGCAGTGTTCTTGCTCCGAATACGAGACATCGTGAAGCTGCGCTGCTCTTTGCTTAGGTTGTCCGCCATTTCTTATGTTCCCACCGTCCAAACCGTTGTGCCAAGGCGGTCCACATGGACCGTCAGAGGCGCCGACTCGCCTCCTGTCCTGGCATTGACGATTCGAATGCTGTCGCCGCGCGACGGAACTGGTCCGCCGTCCGCCGTCAGCCAACGCTCCGGAAATGCCTGCACATTGGCCCTTACCGTGAGCTCCGTGCCGCGAGTGATTTGCATCGCCAATGCAATCAAACGAACGCCGCGCACGAGCATGGGCTGGACAGACTCAACCCGGCCTTCGACTTGGCAGCCCACGCCGTCCTTCCACTCAGGGCGCGCCGCGTCCCAAAATGCAGAGCAGAACGGAATGCATGGACAGTCGCAGCAATTGTTGGGCGCTGGGCTGGCAAGGTCTTTGAATTCGGCGCGTGCCTCAATGGCCGAGTTGAGCTCCTCAAGCACGTTAAGGGCGTTTTCCGCCTCCGCAAAAGCTTGGGACTCGGAGATACGTTCCTCCACACTGAGGCCGTTGCTGCGCACCACTATACCGCGAATGACGTTGACGCCGTTCTGAATAGCCAGATACGTGTAGAGCCTCAACTGCCGGCGCTCGTGGTCCAACAGCGAGGTTCCGCCGCCGCGTCCAGTCTTATAGTCGAGAACTGCTTGAGCTGTCTGATTGATGTGGTCCAACCGCCCGACGATGCGGCCGTTCGCTGAAGCCAGCCTAACCTCTTTGCGGCGCGTGCGAACATTCGAGCCGGATCCGAAGCTTGCGTCCGTAGAGACAGATCTGTTGCTTGTCACGGCTGCAGCATTCAGCGCGGCCTGCTCGCAGGTCAGATTGAAAAATGGCAGCTCATCGGCGCATTTGAACTTCGCCCGCAGGTGTGGATGACAGCCCGCATAGGCTGTGCGCGCAGTGGTTCGGAACAACTCGCGCGCCGCCGCTCGCCGATCCTCCCGGCTGCTACCGAGTTCGCCGCGGTTTGCCGCCGCCATCACCGAGTGAAAGCTGCGCCCAAGCACGCTGGACGGATGCTGCGGCAGTCCGTCGCAGTCCCCAGACAGCGACCATACTGCGCGTGCGCGGCACTTCAAGGCGGCTTCGTAGACTGTCGGCGAAATTGCTTCTACGCGCTGGGGATGGGGCGGATTTGGAAGTCGCATCAGGCTTCTCACTCGTACGGAAATCGCACCGCGTTAAAGATCGTTCGCAACACGACACGAAGTCCCTGCTGCTGCGCCTCAGCAACAGCCACCGCCACCTCAGCACGAAGATTAGCGAGGCTTCTGTCCCAAAGTGGATGAATGAGAATAATCGCCTGGGTGGTTGTTGCGTCGACCCCCGCTTCGAGTCCGCCGAAGGTCGTTCGTTGGAGACCGAGGCCGTCGAAGTATGGTCCGGCCTCTCGCAATAACAGCGAGGCCCAATAGTCTATCTGCAGATCAATTTGAGCCGCTGGATCAAGGGCAAGGCGTGCCATGTCCAGCCCAAGACGCCAATCAAGCAATGAGTGAAAGGCCATGTTACCATATTCGCGGAGGCAACGATGGCACGACGAAGAGCACTGTTGGTTATGCAGTGAACCCGTTTGGAAGAGGCTGTAGAACGACCCCGCTGGGGTCTGGGTCCATGACGGCGCGGCTTGGCCGAGGACAAATCGCAGCAACTCCTCGAAGCGATCGGCGCTTCCGAGGAAGGTGCTGTATCCCGCCCCGTTTTCGAGGCTGTCGGACATAAAGATGCGGGCCGACGGCGGAGCGAAGGGGCTGGTAGAATCAATGTATGGCTGGAGGCCGAGATCCAGCTCGGCCTCGTTTACGTCCAAACTTACCGCGGCGGCTCGGCGAATCAGAAAACCAAACGAGTACCAAGCAGCCCGAGCCTCCGGTACGGTTGGATTGAGGCACAAGCCCACCGACGCCGATTCGATCCCGACGGCGAGCACATCGGTCGTTGAAATCGAGGCCAACGCTCTGATCAGAGTAGGCGCCGCCGGATCGACGTCGGGGCCAGGCGGGCGGCGCTCATTTCTCGGGATGTCTCGCATTGCGGTATCAATCGCATCTTGGACGAACCAGAAGTCCTGACCGCTCTGTTTTTGAAAGACGAAGTCGCTTCCATCGTTGTCGTTGATGCGAAAGATTCTGGCGGCGTCGGAGTCGATGTTGAAATTGCACCGCGTTGAGAAATTGTCGAGCCCTGCCCCCATCCTTGCGCGCAGCGCTCTTGGAGTGAACTCAAAGCCTCCTTGGAATTCGGCGCGGATCAGGAACCAAGTACTGAACCCCGGAGGCTCCGACACCTCCACGACCCTGTAGCCAGTATCTGAGCGGGGCGCCTGGCACATCGGACATCCGCCGGCGTCAGTGGGTTGCTCGACCAGCGCCTGGCACTGCCGACAGATTCCGACAGACTGCGCTGCCGCAAGCGGATTCGGCTCCATTCGCACCCTTCCATCGGCGGCAGGCCGAAAATCCACGACCCCTACGGCCGTAAGAAGTCGGTCGTCCTTGATGGTCTGGGCCCTGGGCGCAAACTGGCTGATGGCTATGTCGAGCTCTCGGTCAACGACGTGGGACGGGGGCCATTGGTTGGGCCAGTCATGGTAAAGGAAACGGACACGGGTTGGAAAGCCGAACATCGGGAGCACGCCTCGGAACGCCAAACGCTCGCTGAGCGCCAAGTAAGCAAGGCTGCTCGGATCGGCAACGGTGTCGTCGATGGCGGCCAGCAACTGCGTGTTCACATGATCGACCATGTCGTCGATGTCGGCGGCGCTGTCCATTTTGGTTCGACGAAGCACTGCCGCGCAAATGTCCCGGATAGCGGCACCGTTTGCTGAAATCCAGCCCTGAAAAACAGGCCGATGCTGGCCCCATTGCCCGACGCTTCCAAACTCTCCGTGGACGGCGTCACGCGAGTAGTCGACATCTATTGTTCGGAACGCGCTTCGGAGCACTTCTTTGTTCACGACGCGCTCTGCGATCTGCCTTCGCGCCACATCGACGTATGGTCTGGGTGGAGGATCTGCGGTAATCATTTCCGGGCGCTCAAAATAATAGTCGTCGTGGCTCCGGCCGCGACAAAGAGTGAGCGCAGCGGATAGGCCCAATCCTCGCCGGCCCGCCCGCCCTACACGCTGTTGATAGTTGAACCGGACCGGCGGCATGTTCGCCAAGCCGATCGACTGAAGGGCGCCGATATCGACTCCCGCCTCCATCGTCGTCGTTACGCTCAGCAGGTCGACACCGCACGCGTCGTCAACTTCGCCTTCAAGAAAGACCTCTTGAAATCTGCGCTGGCGCTCCGTTCGGTCATTGCGGTTAGTTTGCCCGGTGAGCTCCTCGCACGTAAGCCTGAACGGCGGCTGCGCCTGTCGAGCAAGAAACTCGTAATAGTCCTCAGGGGGCTGCGTTGTGGAGTGCATCGTCGGAGCGGCGGGAAGGGCCTCGTGGCAGCCTGAGCATACGCCTCCGGCACCATGCAGGTGCGTGCGTCCGCAGCGCATGCAGCCAAACACTTCAATGTCCCCACCATGATTCGGAACAGGAGTGAGGACGCGAAGCATGCGCGGAACGACGAGCCACTGAACCAGCGCCGGGCCCAACGCCGCGACTACGTCCACCTGAAGATCCTCGGGACGAATGCCGTGCGCGGTTGCAACAGCGTCTAAATATCTTGCGATGAATCCAGGGGGCTGCGCGCGTCCTTGACTCACGCCGTTGTCCCAGCGCCTCCTTTGCGCAAGCATCCGAACGACCGTGGCGGCAGCCTGCTCAAGAATCGACGACGGCCCGCTGTCGGACCGCCACAAGTACCCCAGTCGGAGAGATTCAAAGTCGCGGCTGCCGGCGGCATACAATACGCTCTCAATCACAGTCCCCTGAAGCGACGATTCGATCCGGTCTCTCAAGTCAAGTTCATGCGGCAGCAACTCGTCTTCGTCTCGATACCGGCGCGGATCTTCGCCCCAGACAATCAAGTCGCTCCATCTTGCGTTCAAGTTCGCCTGCACCGGCGAGCGCCGCTCGGAGACCGACGGCAACGGCCCGCCTGGGTTGACACCGAGGGCAAAAAGGCCGCTCCTCACGAAGTTGACAAGGCCGTTGAACGGGAGCGAGACGAATGCTCCCGGGGGAGTTGGAGGGGCCGGCGGCCCACCCCCGGTCATTGCGGCGGAAACCGTTGAGGCCACCATCGCCTGTGGCAGATTTTGCAGCGCGTGCTGATATCGGGCAAGCTGCTCAGCACCAAGTCCAGTGTGGATCTGCCGTTGGAAGTTGTACAGCTGCACCGCCAATGCGTGGTCGGCAACGCTTTGAGCGTATTGCTGCGCAGCGCCGGCAATTCGCTGATTGAGAAGGCTGAACGCGAGCTGGCGGACGACATCCAAGTAGTGTCCCTGCTTTATGCCAGTCGACAGCTTCGCCGCATCCTGCCGGCTGTCGGAAAACAAAACAAACTTGCGCACTTCAGGCTCAAGGTCGCGCATCAGGGCGTCCGTCAGTAGCTGCATGATGCGTTGAAAACCGGAGCCGAGATCGCGGATCGGCGAGTCGACACTCCGTCCCTGCCAATCGGAACCGCAGTGAGGGCAACGGGACGCAAACGCGTTGGCTTCATCGATAGGTGCAGCGAATGTGTATCCCGTGGACCTATCGTCCGCGGCAATCGCCCCCATCGACAGGCATGCATCGCCGTGCGACAAAGTCGCCGGCTGCCACTGGTACCACTGCACGTTGTCCTGCTGCCATCTCCAGCGCGGTCCTGACGCATTGCTTTCATACAAGGACCGGCCACGGGCCGCCCAAAAAATCATGAATTCGCCAAACTCTCGGCGCAGTGACGCAGACCGGTCAGGTACTCGCTCAAGATGCGGGTAGTCGGGCGAGAGATACCAGGCGTTTGGCATTCCAGCCACCTCGGTTTTGTATCCTCCGACGAACACCTCTCCGCACGGCTGACAATAGAGAAGTTCAAGCACTCTAGAGCCGCACGCATCGCATCGCGGCCTGGGCTCCGTGAAAAGCATGCCCACAGGCGGCTCCGGCTCGCCAGCCGGGGTCTGGCCGGTGCGTCCGCTGCAGCCCGGATTGACGCACGCCCAGAGACGCCCTGCATTGTGAAAGAAGTAATGGACTCGCAGCGGCAAGGGGGCCGTTGTGTCGCCGGGTGTAGCGGCGGGAACCTGCGCATGCACGAGTCCCCGCAAAAGTCCGCGGGCCGCAGAAACATCGTTGGAGTCCGAGCCGTTGAAGGCGTTTTGCGCGAACGCCTCCAGCGTGAACGGCCCGTCAGCGCCTGCCTGTCGAACCGGCTCAAGCGCGTGCATTTGCGTCAGCGCATCGGCGAGCACTCGCGCTGGCTCGCCTTCGTTAGCCGCCCCGACCGTAGCTGCAAAGCGGTTGGCCGCGTGCGCCAAAGTTCCTTGATCGAGATCGGCGTCAAGCCCGCGAAACGCAGCGGCAAATCCGGCAAGTCCGGCCGCCGGCATTTCAAAGCTTCTGCGACTTCCGGGGACCACATCAAACAAGCCTTGGTCGCGCCCGAAGAACTCCTGCAGATACTGCCTGCTTTCAGCGTCATCCTCCACCGACGCGCTCGTTGCAATAATCCGCAGTTGCGGCGAATCCGGCTGCAGCCCAATTCGATCGAGGAACGCGCGAAGCAGGTAACCGACTTCAGTTCCGGGCGTGCCGCGATAGGTATGAAGCTCGTCGACGACGAGATGGAAATGGTGATTATCGCGATCCCGCTGCAGCCATTCCCTTGTCCGGTCGAAGACTCTTTCTTCAACGCTGCGCATCAGCATTATGTTGAGCATGCTGTAGTTGGTGATCAGGATGTCGGGAGGATGCTCCTGCATGTCCCAGCGCGACCACATCTCAGATCCATCCGGATTCTGAAAATAGTCAAGAATCCTTGGATTGCCCCGCTGAGCTGCAGATCTGACTGCGCTCTGCCACTCCGCATCGATCCTGTTCAGGCGGGATCTAAGCTGGCTCCTTTTCTGAGGACTTTCTTCCGGCCCAGAGACAGGCGTCAGGCTGTTGTAGCGCCCAAACCAAATGTGGTGCCCAGGGCAGTTGCGGGAAAACCACTGTCTCGCCTCCGGGACATCAATCGCCCGACGTATGCGCCCGAGCTGATCCTCAATGAGTGCATTGAGCGGATAGAGGAGCAGCGCCCGCACTGCCGCGGGGCGATCTGCAGATTCAGTCGCTCTTTGCGGAATTCTCTGCTGCCTGGCAAACCGCCACCAGAACCGTCTGTCGGGAGCCGAAGCCGTCGGGCCCCACCCTCGAAGCGCCTCCTCAGCCAAATATGAAAGCACCGGGATCAAATAGCACTCTGTCTTGCCGGAGCCGGTGCCTGATGTGACCACCACCGATCGCCCTGCACGAGAAAGCTCCCAAGCCTCAAGCTGGTGGCGATACAGCGGAAGGTCGCTCCGGAACAGGCCGCTCGTGAGGAGTTCGCCGACCTGCAAAGGTATGCCGAGACGCTGGCACTCCTGCGGAAGTGTGTAGTCTGACAACTCGTACGGAGACAACGGTTCTATGAGCGGGTGGCGGTAAAGCTGGCGGTCGTCGTTCAAGAGCTCGCGCCGCTCATCCAGCAGTGCTCTATAGCGAAGCCGGAATGGGCTGTCGAGATACCGTAGGTACGCATCTCGAATGTCGTCAAACGTCTGAAATGGATTATCCATTTGCTGCCTTCCTATCTTAGGATCTAAAACGTCGACGGCACCCGCTGGCCAATCGCTGCAAGAAGTGCATGGGCCACGCCGTGGGAAACCTCCGAATACGAGAATCGCTTCTCGATCACGTCCGCCGGCTTTCCAGAGCACAAGCATGCAGCACGGGCCAGCCGTTCCGGTAAAGGCGTGGCCGACGACACTGACAGCCTCGATGCGTCGCTGTCAAACTCAACAAGCCGAGCGTTCTGCAGGAAAGCGGACGCGAAGACGCTCTCTCGCTTTCCGGCCGCTATGAACTTCCCCTTGTTGAGGTGAACGAAAAAGCGGCGATCCCCGAAGCGAGAAGAGAATTCGCAGGCAGACTTCGGCAGTAGCGTTTCAACCCACTGCAACGACTGCAAATCAAATGAACGAACGCTCCAGTTCAGCGGCGTCTCTGCAGGAAGAGATTCCAGCAGGGCTGGAATCGGGATGAACTTCGCAAGACAGTCTCTTGCCAGAGACGACGACCATCCAACATTCGCAATTTCGGCTATCTGTTTTGCGGTTTCGATGCCGCACCGCACTACAACAATAGAGGGCCTCTCGTCTGATGCCAGGATGTCTACGTCGCCGTTCAGTCCGGACGTAGCTGATTGGACTGCCGAAATGACCTCGGCGCTTCGCGCCCCGACCAGCATGAATGCTCCATCTCGGCAAAGGCCCCCGAGCTTTGGAGGAAGCACACGCCAGTTGCCCGAACCGTCGATGAAGAAGTCCGCACAGCCCAAGTCCGACATCGTGACCCTCGTCCTGCGAGCGATCTCGGCGACATCCGATTCCGGCGGCGCGAGTTCTTGGACGGCGCGCTTGAAAGACGCCCACGATCCACGGACCAGGTGACTCATCCAACCGAGCAGGAGGTCGAGGTTCATTTCGACCTCCGACGCAGATCCCGCTTCAGCTCCCGGGCACAGTTGAAGTACAAAGTCCAAAGCCGGTCCAACTCATCTGCGGCGGCCGGCAGGCACGAACTGATCACTGGCCGACGTATATGTGCGCTGTATATCGTCGTCGCCCACTTCTCCAGCGCCCCGCGCTGCAGACCACTGAACGAAACCCGTCGCCTCTGCGGTCCACTGCCCCCAGGCGAAAGGCAGTATGCCCGGGCCCCGGGACCATGTCCTGCCTCAACGGCCCAGATCGGTTCAAACGGGGGAGCCGCGAACACTCCGTTGAGACGTCTTGCCCCCGCGGCAAATACTTCGCCGGGGTTCGTTCCTAGCAGCAACCAGCTCCCCGGCGGCAATCCAACTCCGTAACTGCACTGCGTGCCGCTTTGACCATCGTCAGCAACATTCCCGACCGTGGGATCGACTATTTCAATCGTTCGCTCGGTGCGCCCCGCGCGCACCAGGTGCAAGCCAGGCTCGTTGAACGAATCCGAGGGTTCAACTTGCCCGTCGTGGGTTACCGCGGCGACGCCGTCGATCTCCACGCGTTCATCGCCGAGCAGGCCGGATACGACTAGCCGAGGCGGCGCACCGCGCAGCCACTGCCATCGCCGTCCGACGCGAAGGCCGCCCACGGGAACAATCGTTACTGCCGAATCAACCAACAGCGAGTCAAGTCCGTTTGGAGCATCGCGAAACCGCCTTGGTAGTATATTCGTGAAGAGCTGCCATCCGTCCGGAAGGTTGGGGTGCGTCATCGACCTGACCTCCATTTCGGAGATCTCTGACAAATACGCCGCCGCCGCACTCACCTTTTCATCACGGCAGAGCACCGCGCACGCGACTCCCGCCATGAGGGAGCGGTTCGACAGAAAGCCGGCGTAGGAGTCGGAAGGCGTCAATGCGACCGCCGTCTTGGGTCCGCGTCTGAGGATTGTCCTTGTCCCATTCGTGGATGTCTCCCACTCGAAGCCGCTTGCAAGGAGATCGCCCTCCTCGCGTTTCACTGGCACGGGTTCATACCAACCCTGATCCGAGGAAACAAATACATGCGCACCGTCGTCGAAGCGCTCCGGAAACCCAGCCGGCCTGTGTGGAAGGTGATAGAGCATCGGCCGCCTTGGCCTTGGGTCCAGCAGAATTTCAACTACCGCGCTCCGTCGGTGAAGCACGACATCGTTGACCGCTCCGTCCCAGCACTCGAGCTCGCTTGCCACCTGAGCCAATACCGCCTGGCGGCGCTCGTCGGCCAGCGCAGACGCTCCAGCGGCGGTGAATGCGGACGCCGAATTCCAGTGCGAGAGGTCTCGACCGAGTAGCTCCGGGGAAATCCGGCTACCGGGCTCATAGCCCGCCGAATAGAAGAATGATGGAAGCCTTTCGACGTCAACCGTCCTCAACGGCACATGAGCCAAAGGAATGGCAACGAATCTCCTGAACCCTCCGGCATCGCCGGGCAGAGCTAGGTTTCTCCCGCGCCTGCCAGACAGCCAATCTCTCGTGAACAGCCATAGCGATTCAAAAACGCGGGGATCAAACCCATCGGGGTATGCCCCCGACCCTATCTTCCGCAGGTCATTCCGGCAATTTCCGCGAGTTTCCGAGGGCGGGCATCATTGGCCGTAGGAATCGGGCGAGAGGCCGAGCAGCTCGAGGATCTGCCGCTGCACGGGCGTCAGTTCCGTGACCAGCACTTGCGGCTCGCCGTCGCCAATCCGCAGGACGTGCCGTTGCACCGGTTCAAATAACTCGATCAACCGATGCGCCGTCGGTCGAGCGCACGGCCGCCCTTCCGGATAGATCGGCAAGGACTTGATGCCGGCGGCGGACATCGCCCGTCGCAGCTCGCGCTCCAACAACGTCTGCGCCATCAAGGCGAAGAAGTAGACCGCTAACAGACCGCTGATCCGCGCCACGTCCTGCAAGTAC
>Ga0307374_10013156_pt1 | contig 11487 bp, 9 predicted proteins | sample OX3MG_FD_202532 | JGI IMG/M metagenome (GOLD analysis project Ga0307374, IMG submission 202532) | Soil microbial communities from Risofladan, Vaasa, Finland - OX-3 | ecosystem: Environmental > Terrestrial > Soil > Coastal area > Acid sulfate soil | place: Finland: Risofladan, Vaasa | collected... | reverse complement strand
TTTAATTGATCCCGAAATCAGCAGTAATCAACCTGGTCCAGGGACTGGTTGTTCCCCAGTGAAAATAAGGGGAAGCACTATTTCCCCCGGGAATCATTTTTTAACCTTTGTCGTCAAAGCAACAATCCATCTGGTGGTTTAGGGGGTCCATATTCATTTTCTGGAAATAAAGAGGCAATGGTTAGCGCCAGTCTGCTTCTGCCAGACCGCAAAATGACCCTGCAATAAAGATTGATTTACATTACCGCATGATCAGTAGTTTCATGATTTCCGAGGCTCGCAGGGAATTGGTCATCCTGATGAAGTAGTAGCCGTTTGACAAGGCAGGAGGTAAATTCAACTGGATGACCGCATTTTCAAAAATGGTCACATTGGCTTGCTGGTAAACCACCTGACCTGACACATTGAGCAACTGCACGGTAATCTGATCATCGCCGCCGATAAATGCAGCATCACTGATATATACTTCATATGTAGCGGGATTGGGATACAATTCAGGCCCGGCGGTCACCAGCGGCAAGGGTGGTGTATAGACCAGACTTACGCTGTCCACCACAGAAGTGCCATCCAAAGTATCATTATGCGCAGTATATGCTATCCCGGCATAAATGGAGGTGTTCATGGCGATGGTTACCGAATCGATGGCGGTCCATATCTGTCCGTCCGGGGATACATAACCGGTGAATGTATTTCCTTCCCTGATGATCCTCACCCAATAAGGCATGGGAATGTTGGCGTTATTGACACTGTAACTGGCGCCCAGGTCAGCGATCCGGTCCTGAAATGCCGCTCCGTTGCCAGGGGTGACCGCCATCATGGTATTCGGTGATCCGTCATCCAGGGTCGAGCGGAACATCAATCCGCATTTTGCCCAGGGATCCGTATAATCCATGTATTTCACCTGGGCTGTGATCATTCCGGATGAAGAATCAAAAGGCTGGTAAACAAAATGGAAGGCATCCTGATTGTTCCAGATATCATTTCCGGAGGCATGTAGGGTAAAAACCCCCTGTTGATCACAGACATCCCCGGTCCTTCCGACCTGACCGATATCCATGCTGACCCAGGGGGAGGGAAGCATTTCTGCACAACCTTCCACGGGTGGGGGATGGAGTCCATACACATCCAGCTGATCGGAAAAAGTGGCCAGGTAAACTTTGCCATTGGCAATGGTGGGACAGACAAATTTGGCAAAATTACCCACATGATCCCTGCCTGGATTCATATTGCTGTTCCAAAGTTCATGGGTGATATTATCCGCATCAAATGCCTGGAGGATCCCTGGTACAACCCCATGGTTGGCATCCCCAATATAGGGATGGACCGCCCAGAGGATCCCCGTTCCCCCCTGCACTCCGTCGGATGTAACGGCCAGCATAGCGCCCGGCATCCCCTGGGGAAGCGTCGTGCTCCCGGTGATCACGCTGTCCAGGTTAAACAGGCCCAGCGCCCGGTTAAACGGGAATTGCTTCAACAGGCCATCCTCCGCCCAGGCATAAACATATTCCCGGTCAGCGCTGTCCCGGAAATATACCGGTGAACCATGGATATGCTTATCGTAATCAGGGCTTTCTGCATTGACGTCCAGCATCTGCAATACATTGGCATTATTCGGCTGGATTCCCTGCATGCTATCCATCCCGATCAGGTAGAGGTAGCTTTGTTTGCTGCCTGAAAGAGATAACCGGGTTCCTGGGATCAGCAGCACCCCATCACAGCCGTAATCCAGGTCATTGGCATCCAGATAGCTGTAATTATCCGGTGTGAAAAAATCCTTCACTTGGAGATGACCGGAATTAACCGAAAGTTTGATCAGGCTTTCGCTGCGGTCCCCGGCTGCACTGGCATTGCCTGCCAATCCTTCCGTGCCGTTACCGGTAGACAGGTAAATATATCCGCTATCATCTACCGCTGGTGCCTGTCCGCTCATCCATATTCCCCCCAGGGATCCATTCGGGGTGACATTATAGGTATATTTCTGTTGAAGTGAAGTCCCGTCATACCCGATCACCCAGCCATGGTAGTCCCCCCAGTCACAATGGGAAGCCCAGGAAATATATACCACCCCATGATACAATAACAGCCCCGGCCGCTGGTTTTCCACCTGGGCATCAAAGCTGATCGTTCCCCCGTTGCTTCCCGATCCTGTACCAGGTACTGTGGCCTGAATCAGGACCGGGCTTCCGGGTTTTTCAGCTCCGGTGGTATAATCCAGGGCATGCAGGTACTGTACGAAGCCGTATCCATTCATTCCCACGCTCCTGGCCACCACATAAAGTGTGCGGGAAATGGTATCAATGGCCGGGGTCCCCACGATCCCGAAATTGCCGCTGAAATCCTCATAGTTTCCTCCGCAGGCCTGGGTCATATCCGTATTGCGCGGGGGACGGTCCCCGCTAAGGGTCAGGTTGCTCTTCCAATAAGGATCACTTTTGGAAGGATCATCCGCATCAAAGGCATAAACCGTATTATTGACGGTAGCCACCAAAACAATATTATGCATACCCCCTCCGATCTGGACGCCAGAAATCACCAGCGGCTGAGCATAGATCTGGTCGTCCACTTGCCTGGAAAATACCATGCCGAAGCTATCCACGGCCACATTATCCTGGTTAAGGATGGATTCAGCCGGATTCCACCCGGTCCGTTCCAGGTCATTATGCTGCATCAGCACATCCACCTGGGCCATGCAGGTCATGCTGCAAAATAGGGTATATGCCAGGAATCCGGTAATCCAGCTGTGTTTCCGTAACAACAAAATATATTATATATTTAAAAAAATAAAAAGACGGCCTAAAGATACTATTAGATAGCCCATTTATTCATTTTCCAAGTGGATGCTTCCTTTAATTTCTGGCCTCTTTCTTTGGGTTTGTCAACAAACGCAATGGATAATAACTGAAACCGAACCTACCGGATAGGGTACCCTGTACCGGTACATTCAAATTCCCTTAACTTAGGCCAATTTTTACAAAAATGGCCCTTAAACGGAAGGCTGCATTAGGCTTCATTTTAATTACCCTGCTGATCGATGTATTAGGGCTCGGTATCATCATCCCCGTGGTTCCCAGCCTGATTACCGAACTGACTGGAGGTACCCTGGCTCAGGCAGCCAAATATGCCGGCTGGCTGATGTTTGTGTATTCCATCGCCCAGTTCCTGTTTGCCCCTTTGCTGGGGAGTCTGAGCGATCGCTTTGGCAGGAGGCCCATCCTGTTGATTTCCCTGTTCGGTCTGGGCATCGACTATCTTTTCCTCACATATGCCCCCTCCATTGGCTGGCTCTTCGTCGGAAGGACGATCTCGGGAATATGCGGGGCCAGTCTGACCACCGCAAGTGCCTATATAGCAGACGTGAGTGAACCGGAAAAAAAAACCCAGAATTTCGGACTGATCGGTGTGGCATTCGGGGTCGGCTTCATCATCGGGCCGGTCATCGGGGGAATTGCGGGTAAGTTTGGCACCCGGATCCCATTCCTGATTGCGGCCTGTTTTGCCCTGCTTAATTTCCTGTATGGGCTATTGCTGTTGCCGGAGTCTCTTTCCCCCGAACTGCGCAGGCCTTTTTCATTCAGGCGGTCCAATCCTGCAGGTGCCATGGCTCAGCTAAAGAAATACCCCCTCATTGCTGGTCTGGCTTTATCCTCCTTCCTGCTCTACCTGGCCAGCCAGTCCATTCAGTCCACCTGGACTTTTTTTACGATGCAGCTGTTTAAATGGGATACGGCCATGGTTGGACTTTCCCTGGGTTTCATCGGTTTGCTGATTGCCCTGGTTCAGGGGGTCCTGATCCGGGTGATTATACCCAAGTTCGGCCAGAAGAAATGCCTGTATGCAGGATTGGCCCTCAATGCCCTGGGCTTTTTGCTTTTTTCCCTGGCTTCAAAGGGATGGATGATGTTTGTATTTCTGCTGCCCTATGCCCTAGGAGGGATTGCGGGTCCTTCCCTGCTGGGCATTATTTCAAACCAGGTTCCGGACAATGAACAGGGAGAACTCCAGGGAGCGATGACCAGCCTGGTCAGCCTGACGGCTATTCTGGGACCACCGCTGATGACTTATTTGTTTGCCACCTTTGCCAACAAAAATGCCGGGGTATATTTTCCCGGGGCTCCATTCCTGATGGGTGCGTTGATCATCCTGCTGGCGATCGTATTTTCGGTCCGCTCTCTTTCCCGCCACCCCCAACTATAGGTTTGAGTAATTCAATTTATATTTTATTAATCAACTGATTATATAATTTATTTACCCCAATGTCCAGAAATTGGCATCATTTTAGTGCATCCGGTGCTGAAATAACTTTAAACTAAAACGACAACTCATGAAAACGTACCTCAAATGGCTGTTGACCGCCCTAACCACCCTCTGTGTATCCGCAGTATTTTCCCAGATCCGCGTGGGTGTAGGCAGTACCACCAATGCAGCCGCAGGAGTGCATGCTGCAGGAATCAACAATTCGATCAACAACGCCTCCAGGGCTTCCGTGAAAACAGTACACCATACCCGGACCAGGACCATGCGTGCAGTTAAAAAAACAGGAAGCAGAAATTCGGCGAAAGTCAATGCAAAAACTGAAGTTCGGGCACAATCTACAGTCCACGCTAAAAGCACTTCAGGCCGGTCGGGTAGTACATTTAATGCTTCCAGAAAGACGTCAGCACATAAAAGTTCAACACAGTCCCATTCAGGAGTTAATGCTTCCAGAAATACTTCAGCACATAAAAGTTCAACACAGTCCCATTCCGGAAAGGAGACCAAGGACCATTACCCCCGGACAACCAACGCAGGGGTATCGGTAAAATCAGATACCAAGGGCAAGATAACCACCCATTAAACGGCGGTACAACCAGATAAAGGAATGATTATTTCATCCCTGCCGGGGATGGGGTACATTATCCTATTTCTAATTCGGCCCTGGTCATCCTAAATCCATCCAAATGGCTAATAAAGGATATTATTTGCTTATCCCGGTCTGGATCATCTGTTTTGCTCCTGCAATTACCCTTGGCCAGTCCCCTGCAGACACGACCGGGATTGGGTCATCAGACACGGCAGCCAGGGGATCGGTTAAAATCGGACTGGGATATAATTCCGGTTTGAATTATTTCGGCAGGACTGATAGCCTGAGAAGCAGCGGATTTTATCCTTCCCTGGAATGGGACCTGAAAGATGGATTGTATTTCAGTTCCAATTTTATTTTCGAGAATAACCAGCAGTCCAGTCTCCAGTACGCCGCCACAATACTGGAAGGAGGGTATAAATTTTCCTCATCCGGTCAGCATTTCTCCGGCAACCTCTTTATTTCTAAATTTCTGTATGCCGGCAATTCTGCCCTGGTGCAGTCAGCCATTCAGGAACAAACCGGGGTGAACCTGAGTTTTCTCAATCAGGTGGTTGATATCAATCTGGGAGGTGATATCAAGTTCAGTGACCAGGCTGACTGGGGACTTACCGCTGGACTGGACCATATTATCCGGTTCGGCAGCCTGTTTGGAAAAGATGTGCTCGTGTTGGACCCCAGTGTATACTTTTACGGGGGTACCCAGCATTTTACGAATACCTATTTCAAAAAGATCAATGTCCTGTTTATACCCATTACCCAGCAACAGGAAAACCAGCAGATCAATAAGTTCGGGTTACTTGCCTGGGAATGCTCAGTCCCCGTTGTACTTGCCATCAATAAACTGGATTTTATACTCGACCCGGCCTATATCACCCCGGAAAACGTCATCCAACCCTCCGGAAGGGATTCCGGTCCGGGAGCAGGCCTTTTCTACCTTAATTTGCAGGTAACCTACCGTTTCTAAGTGCGCCCCGGATATCCACCGGGTCATTCGGCAGTTTCTTCCCGGTTACCGGAGAGCAGGTAAAGTACGGACATCCGGATGGCCACCCCGTTTTCCACCTGTTGCAGAATGATGGACTGATGGGAATCTGCAACATCTGAGTTCAGTTCCACTCCGCGGTTAATGGGCCCGGGATGCATGATCACAATATCTTTATGAATGCTGTCCAGCAGGGAACGGCTAATTCCGTATACCTGGTTGTATTCCCTGAGGGAGGAAAACAAGGGCATTTGCTGTCGTTCCAATTGGATCCGCAGCACATTGGCTACATCGCACCATTTCAGGGCCTCCTTCAGGTCATAGCTGACTTTTATCCCGAATGCTTCACTGATATATTTCGGGATCAGCGTCGGAGGGCCGGCTACCATGACTTCCGCTCCCAGTTTTTTGAGGCAGTAAATATCCGAAAGGGCCACCCTGGAATGCAGGATATCCCCGATTATGGCTATTTTCTTACCTTCCACCGTGCCCAGGCGCTCGCGGATGGAAAATGCATCCAAAAGGGCCTGCGTCGGATGTTCATTGATGCCATCCCCGGCATTCACAATGGCTGCCTGAATATGCCCGGACAGAAAATGGGGAGCACCGACAGCAGAATGCCGAATGACCACCATGTCCACCTTCATGGCTAGGATATTGTTGACCGTATCGATCAGGGATTCTCCCTTCTTGACGGAAGAATCAGCTGCGGTGAAATTGATCACATCGGCGGACAGCCTTCTTTCCGCGAGCTCAAAGGATATCCTCGTGCGGGTGGAATGCTCAAAAAACAGGTTGACAATAGTGGTATCGCGAAGAGTGGGAACTTTCTTGATAGGCCTTTTCAGTACCTCCTTGAAATTATCTGCGGTCTGGAAAATGAGTTCAATATCCTGTCGGGTCAGATTCCTGATTCCCAGTAGGTGTTTGACGGAAAGCGGCATGCTAAAGGACAAAGTTAATCCAAAAAAGTCAATCTCTCCTTCACCCAAAGGATTTCAGTCAATCAGGATCACCTCATCCTTTCCATCTCTTTCTTTCCAGCAGACCTTCACTTTTTGGGAAATGATGGAGTCAATACTCTTACCTGTATAGTCAGGTTGTATCGGCAGTTCCCTGCTGAACCTCCTGTCAATCAACACCAGCAGCTCGACCCGGTCCGGCCTCCCGAAATCCAGCATGGCATCCAGTGCGGACCGGATGGTCCTTCCGGTATACAATACATCATCTACCAGGACAACAGTCTTATTTTCTATCGAAAATCCTATATCGGTCTGGTTGGGGATGTGCAGGATTTCTCCTTTGTTGAAATCATCCCGGTAAAAAGTGATATCCAACTTCCCGTAAGGGATCTGGGTACCCGGCAGTAAGGAGGACAGCCGGGAATGAATCCGGTCGGACAGATAGATTCCCCGGGGCTGAAGGCCCACGATTACGGTATTGGCAAAAAGCAGGTGGTTCTCGATCAGCTGATGGCACAGTCGGTTAATGGTGACTGCCAGTCTGGACTGGGAGAGAATCGTTTTCAAGGTAACTATATCCTTGTTGGGACAAGCATACTTTCCCGTTTCACAGCCCAGTCCCTTGACCGCAACTCCACGGGCACTTCGGAGATACCTTCCCCTGTTAATCCCATTTGTCTGATATTTTTTGCCGCATTGAAGTCCCGGTCATGAAACGCCTTACATCCAGGACATTTCCACTCCCTGATAGAAAGATTCATATCCTCCATTTTGTATCCACAACTTGAACAGGTCTTAGAACTTGGTTGGAAGGTTCCGATCCGGATCAGATTCTTTCCATACCAATAAGACTTATACTCCAATTGTCGGATAAATTCACCCCATCCCGCATCCGATATGGATTGGGACAGATGATGGTTTTTAACCATGTTGGGGATCCGTAAACTTTCCACTACCAATGTAGTGGCTTGGTTTTCGCACACTAATTGTGTGGAAAGTTTATGGAGAAAATCATTTCGTTGGTTTGTTATACTTTCATGTTGGATGGCCACCCGGAGATTGGCCTTCCTCCGTTTCCCGCTTCCTTTCCGATGATGCGAGGCTCTATATTGGAGGATTTTTAACCGATCCATCTTTTCCCGGAGATACTTTGGATTGGTTACCTTATCCCCATCTGAAGTAATCAGGAAGTCCTTTAATCCCAAGTCAATCCCGATAGTACGATTTGGATCAATCTTTGGTTTTGGGGGCAGTTCCTGATGGTTATCCACCAAAATGGAGGCGAAGTATTTCCCGGTAGGCGTTCTGGAAATGGTTATGGTTTTTATTTTACCCTCAAAACGCCGGGAAAGTACGATAGGAATATCCTTCATCTTGGGTATGGTCAATGTGGATTTATCGAAGTTAACCTCACGGATATTACAGGGGCATTGAAAAGAGTGATGACCGCTTCGTTTTTTATATTTGGGAAAGCCTTTACTATGTTTAAAGAATTGCTGGTAGGCTTTATCCATATTCAATATGGCTGCATTCAGAGCCTGGCTATCGGGTTCTGCCAGCCAGGGGAAATCCCCTTTTGCTTCAGCCAACTGGTGCATCAGGTCATAGGCGCTGATAGTCCTTTTGGACTCCCAAAGCCATTTACGCAAATAAATAGAAGTGTTATACACATATCTGCAGCATCCAAGAGTTTTATTAATTAATTCCTCCTGGTCAGCGGTAGGGTAAATACGATATTTATAGGCTTTTAACATTTTTGTGAAATTAGTTAATCAGTTGGGATTTTTCACTTAACTTGGAAATTAATCGGATAATTTCACCTTTAGTCCCACTCAGTATATATTACCGTTTTCAATTTCCGGTTTTGTTGTCAGGGTGCATTTACCTAGCAGATTCGCTGCGGATCACATTGAGGGCCCCGCCTGCCCTGAACCACGCAATCTGCTGTTCGTTATAGGTATGATTGGCCATGATCTCCTCCTCAGCACCCCCATGATGGTGCAGGACGACAGTCAGGGAGATGCCGGGTGCAAAATGTTCCAGCCCTGTGATGTCCACCATATCCTCCTCGCATACCTTTTCATAATCATTTTTATCGGCAAAGGTTATGGCCAGCATACCCTGTTTTTTTAGGTTGGTTTCATGGATACGGGCAAAGGATTTGACCAGGATTGCCCGGACCCCGAGATGGCGGGGTTCCATGGCCGCATGCTCCCGGGAAGAACCTTCCCCGTAGTTCTCATCCCCCACGACAAGGGATCCAAAACCTGCTGCCTGATAGGCCCGTTGTATCGCAGGCACGGACTCATATTGCCCGGTTATGGTATTTTTCACGGAATCAGTTTTGCCATTAAAGGCATTCACTGCTCCGATAAGCATATTATTGGAAATATTATCCAAATGCCCCCGGTATTTTAACCAGGGTCCCGCCATAGAAATATGGTCCGTAGTGCATTTGCCTTTGGCCTTGATCAGGAGCTTCAGTCCAATCAGGTCCGTACCCTCCCAGACCGGGAACGGCTCCAGGAGCTGGAGGCGTTGGGAGTCTGGACGGACATTCACAATTACCCTGCTCCCATCTTCCGCAGGGGCCTGGTAACCGGGATCATCCACGGCAAATCCATGCTGTGGTAATTCGTCACCACTGGGTTCTTCCAGCATCACCTCCCTGCCTTCCGCATTGGTCAGCTTGTCCTTTAATGGATTGAACAGCAGGGATCCGCCCAGGGCCATCGCTGTGACCAGTTCAGGGGAAGCTACAAATGCATGGGTCGAGGCCAGTCCGTCATTTCGTCTGGCAAAATTGCGATTGAAAGAAGTGAGGATGGAATTTTTCCGGTTTGGATCATCGATATGTCTGGCCCACTGCCCGATACAGGGTCCGCAGGCATTGGCCAGCACCAGCCCGCCAATTTCTTCAAAATCCTTCAACAGCCCATCTCTTTCAATCGTAAATCGCACCTGCTGGGAACCCGGGGTGATGGTAAAATCAGACTTGGTCCGCAGGTGTTGGGCTGCAGCCTGGCGAGCTACCGATGCTGACCTGGCAATATCCTCATAGGAAGAGTTGGTACAGGAACCGATCAGGGCAACTTCCAGTTTTTCCGGCCAGCCATTTTCTTTCACCGCTTTGGCCAGTTTGGAAATAGGCCAGGCCAGGTCGGGGGTGAAGGGTCCATTTACATAGGGTTCCAGGATATTCAGGTCTATATCAATGACCTGATCATAATATTTTTCAGGATTTCCATATACTTCCTGATCAGGCCGAAGATTCTCCTGGTGTTCATTGGCCAGGGCAGCCACCTGCTGCCTTCCGGTGGCTTCCAGGTATATCTTCATCCGGTCGTCATAGGCAAAAATGGAACAGGTTGCCCCGATTTCAGCCCCCATATTGCAGATAGTCCCCTTCCCGGTAGCACTTATGGTTTCCGCTCCCGGTCCGAAATATTCCAGAATAGCGCCGGTACCTCCCTTTACAGTCAGTATGCCAGCCAGTTTCAGGATCACATCTTTGGCGCTGGTCCATCCGCTCATTTTCCCCAGGAGCCTGATGCCGATTATTTTGGGCATTCTTAATTCCCAAGGCAATCCTGCCATGACATCCACCGCATCCGCCCCTCCTACCCCGATGGCCACCATGCCCAGGCCTCCGGCGTTGGGGGTATGGGAATCGGTGCCAATCATCATGCCACCTGGAAAAGCATAGTTTTCCAGGACTACCTGATGGATAATCCCTGCACCAGGCTTCCAGAATCCGATTCCATACTTATCCGATATGGAAGACAGAAAATCATATACTTCCCGGTTCACATCCAGTGCAATGGCCAGATCGCTGGCAGCCCCTGTTTTAGCCTGAATCAGGTGATCACAGTGTACTGTCGAGGGAACAGCTACCCGTTGCCGTCCGCAGGTCATGAACTGAAGCAGCGCCATCTGTGCTGTGGCATCCTGCATGGCCACCCGGTCCGGACGGAATTCCACATAGGATTTCCCCCGGGGGAACCCCTGCATTGCAGGATGAAATAGGTGGGCGTAGAGGATTTTTTCAGTCAGCGTAAGGGGTTGGTTGAGCAATTTACGGGCTGCCCTGACCCGGTCAGGCAGGGCAGCATAAAACGATTTGATAATGTCCAGGTCAAAAGCCATGCTATGCATTTATAATCAATAGGAACTGTCCGGCAAAGATATTGAAAATCCCTCATTTTCAACCAGGGCTGACCGGCCCAGAATACATCCAGGAAATCTCCTGTAAAATTTTAATAAGAAGCTAGTCAAATTCAATATTTGTCCTATTTTTGGCTCATGAAGCGAATAAAGGGTTTTGTGGAATGGACCGCATTTGGCGTCTGTACAGCCATTGGCGAAAAACTGGGGATTGCCACAACCCGGATCCGGATGTGGTTCATTTATATTTCCTTCCTTACCCTGGGTTCTCCAGTCATCATTTACATGATCCTGGCTTTCTGGATGAATATCCGGAAGTATATCATGAATGCCCGCAGAAATCCCCTGAAATATCTGGGTTAAAACTCCGGGAATTTCCAGATCTTCCATAATCATTTTTTATTTCGGGTTCCCGGCTTTTCGATTCGCGATAAAAGTATGGGCCAGCTGATGGAATTGCTGATGCCGGGAAATACGCATGGTTGACTAAACCCCCGGACATAAAAAAAATTAATCAACCTGATTAATCATGTGGA
>Ga0307374_10013154_pt1 | contig 11488 bp, 9 predicted proteins | sample OX3MG_FD_202532 | JGI IMG/M metagenome (GOLD analysis project Ga0307374, IMG submission 202532) | Soil microbial communities from Risofladan, Vaasa, Finland - OX-3 | ecosystem: Environmental > Terrestrial > Soil > Coastal area > Acid sulfate soil | place: Finland: Risofladan, Vaasa | collected... | reverse complement strand
GGATTCAAGTACGTGCCGGTCTTCGACATCTCCCAGACCGACGGCGAGGAGCTGCCCAGCGTCTGCACGAAGCTCTCCGGCGACGACGAGGCAGGTTGCTACGCCCAGCTGGTCTCGGTAGCACAGTCGATCGGCTTCCATGTCGAGGACGCTGAGCTTTCCGGCTCTACCAACGGCGACTGTACCTTCGATCTCCACCGCATCCGGGTGGAGGTGACCAACTCTCCCGCCCAGCGGGTGAAGACCCTGGCCCATGAGATCGCCCACGCGATGCTCCACGAGGGCCAGCGAGACCGCCAGCTCGCCGAGTTGGAAGCTGAGTCGACCGCCTACGTCGTCTGCCAGTCCCTCGGGCTCGACACGAGCGACTACTCGCTCGGCTACGTAGCATCCTGGGCCGGTGGTGGCGAGCAGGCCATTGCCGGGATCAAGGCGTCCGGCGACCGCATCCAGAAGACGGCATCAGCCATCCTCCGGCCCTTCGAGGCCGGAGAACAGGAGGAGGCGGCCTGAGCCGCCTCGCTTCCCCCTCCCGGTGCAATAATGGATTGTAAGGAGGTCAATCTTGGCTGGCAAGCGGCAAATCGGCGAGGCAGAGAAGCAAGAAGTCTTGGCGCACCAGGGACTCTTTTGCTTCATTGACCACCATCCCGTTGCGGCCGCCTCTGACCTTGAATTCGACCACGTCCACCCTTATTCCGAGGGCGGAGCATCCGCTCCTTCTAACATCGCTGCGCTTTGCAAGAAGCACAATCGGGAGAAGGGCTCGCTAAGTCTTAGTGAGTTCCGAGATCGACTTGATCTTCGCACCTTTTTTGAGGGCGCTGCCAAACGCAGGCTCGATGACCTTCTTACCGCGAAACTTGGTGTAGGCGGCTTCGGACAGCCCCTAGAAACAGAGTTGAGTGGCCACAGCATCAAGCTCTTCTTCCATGGCTCCGAACCGGAGTCGGTGCCACTCTATCGATGCCCATCGACCGGCGAGAGCTACTTCTACGCTCTCATGCCTGCTCGGCATCTACATAACGATGTCCAGCTACAACCTCGGGCTCTTGAGCCAGAGCGACTCTGGGAGCTGTACCGGCACTTGAGAACCCACACACAGCTTGCACCGGGTATCGGTCGGCTGGTCGGTTCTGACGTACTCCTCTTTGATGGACAGCACAAGGCGGCGGCTCAGGTCTGGGCTGGCCGTGACCGAGTCGAGTGCAAAATCTATCTCACTCCAGACGTGCGTCAGCTTAAGGAAACGAACCTAACGGCCCACGACAAACTCCGCCAGATGCCGTTTTATACCTCGACGCTGCTGGAGAAATACGCTGATCTCGCTCATGAAGACTGGCAAGAATTCCTTGCAACCCAAGGCCCCAAGACAGAGTCGGCCTTCGTTGATTTCATGCGCAACAGAACTGGTTTGACCAAGGCGGCCGCAGTAAAGCGTGTACGGTCGCTCACCTATCGAGATATCCTCGACCATCCCGATAATAAGCTACGGGACTACATAACCGAGGAGAACCGGGGAAGAGCTAATCCATTGACGATGTTCCGTATGGAGAAAACTTTCTTCGCGGAATTCATAGCGGCTCCTCCCCTCGATGACGAATTTGAGGCTGACGCGTGGCACAGAGACGAGGAACGCGAGAACATCGTCTTCCTGTTCAACGCTCTTGCTGAACAAGCACTTGATGGGAAGTGGAATCCCGTGCTAAATGATGCTGCCCACAAGAAAGCCGCTCGCCTCTTTTCAGCCGGCGCACTCCGGGCTTGGGTACCGTTCCTCCACGATGCGCTTGCACCGGCCCTCCAGTTGTTCCAGTCGGAAGAGCGCCGCAAGGTGTTCTACCGTCAACTGGAGGCTTCCGATTTGGAAGTGGTTTCGCAGCTGCTCGCTCGGCTGCTCTCTCACAAAGTCTGGGTCGATCCGGACCCCGCATTGAACGATCTCCGCTACGACAACCCGGAACGTGCGAAGGCCATGCTTTCTCAGGCTGGTCTGACACCAAACTGGATTCTCGGCAACTAGCCTGCCGCAGGGCTGGCTCGACTTGGGCCGACCGCATCCAGAAGCTGCAACAACCATTCTCCGGCGCTTTGAGGCCGGAGAGCAGGAGCAGCGGGCATAGAGCCGCGTTCTCCGCGACCCAGACAGCCACGGATCGGTAAATTGCCGAGCCTACGGGTGGGGAAGCGCTCCACTCACCCAAGCGATGGCTATCTGATAGGCAGCTCCGCGAATCGTTTCGGCTGTCCGCCGCAGCATGTCTTTTCGTTCAGGCACCATCTCTTCATCGGAGGCTCGATTTATAGCGTCGATAAGCTGCCCAATAAGTGACTCAGGGCTTGGCCATTGCCCGACCATTGTGAGTGCCCGCTCGGTGACTTCAGTGATCATCACGGGGTACGGCAACTGGTCAACGTCGATTCCGTGGAAGAACGGCGGATTAGCAGTGCCTAGCTTGATCAACGCTCGGTGAACCTCATCCTGTGAAATCCCAGAACGCACGGCGATGGCCTGTGAAGTTAGCGTGCCAGTTGGTTCTTCCTCGAAATATTGGACGATCGAATCAAGTACAGGAAGCTCTCGGGTAAGCCAGGTGTCTTTCACGGCGGCGTGCCCTCGTGCGCTAGCGGTCCGCGGTCACCCATCCTCGTGCAGCTCCTTCGGCAGGAACTGGTTGATCTCCGTCGCGCTGAAGGTCATGTCTTCCTTGACCTTCAACGCCCTCTGCGCCTTGGCGTAGGCTCTGCTGGACGTATCGGGAGCGTGGGCATACACCGTCTTGAGTTCGTCTGTAAGCTCATCTCGCCGGAGCGCAATATCGTCCTCGGCCACGCCGCGACGTACGTCTGTGAGCAGGTTGCAATATTGCTCCCTGAGATACCACAGCTCTTTCGCAGCGATTCGATGCTTGTCGGCCTCCCCTGCCGGATCAAAGCTGAACTGAAATATCACGAAGGCGAGCGCAAGAGTCGATAGACCGCTGGAGATGTACAGCAAGGCGTGGGTATTGGTGATGATCGTTCCCACGAGCCCCGCAGAGGTGAGCGTGACAAGCACGATGTTCGCCCACTTGACGACCATCACTCGATTCGACTCGATCTCACGAGCCTTCTCGTGAGTCTTGTGTGCGTACACGACCCGACCGAACGCTTCTCGGATGGTGGCATTGAGGACTTGTAGGCTATCGGTATGATCAGAACTCATACTGACTCCCGAAAACCTTTCGCCATTCCTCCGCGGCCTTGTTCTCCTTCTTCTCCGTTTCGAACTGGCAGGCGTTCTTCGCCCGGCTGAGAGCGCTTTCAGCCTTGCTCAGCCACTCGGTGCCGTACTCGAACTTCTCCTCCGTGCCTGGCAGCTTGCACGTGGCGCCCTTGTACTCGATGAGCCCAGCGAAGAAGTCACGGATCATCCAGTCGTAGTACGTCTCTCCCTTGTCGTAATGCTCCCAGGCGCTCAGAAAGTTCACTGACCTCAACTCAAGAACCAGAGACTTGATAGGCACGTTGCACTCATGCTGCCATGCCTTGAGCATCTTGATGAGTTTGCGTGTGTTGCCCTTGCTCCGCGTATCGGATGCCTGGACCTGAGCAATCTCCGCATCGTGGTCAACTGATTGCCAACTCCCACCGTTGTGCGTGTTGGGCACGAGAAATCTCTTGGTCGTCGTCGTCCAGCCGGGCAGCACCTCCACGCTGTGCCCATTCTGAAAGGGCACGACGACAACCTGTCCGTCGCCCCGGATGTTCGTTGACGAGTACTTCTCCAGAAGGATCGCTCTCACGGCCTGCAACAATTGGGACTGCGCATTGCCCGAGTACTTCTTGTAGCGCTCGTATTCTGCCGATGGCAGCAGGAAGAGAATGTCCACGTCCCGAGGCGGTCGTACCGCCGTGCCCTTACCGTACGAGCCGATGAGCTTGCGGGTGCTGCCGGTGAAGGTCGTCCCGTAATAGTGGCTGTGCAGCTTCCCGGCGACGCCGTCGTTCTTGGTTTGGGCGTCTGCCCGTTGGTCCACCGTGATGGTCATGTTCGTGAGAAATTTGGAGAACCGAGAGGAGGTACTCACTATCCTCCCCCGCCATCAAATGATGAGAATGCGATCAGCGCATCTGAGAGGACGCTTGGGTTCAGCTTCCCGAACTCGGCCTGCGGCACCTTGACGTACGTCCACGTGACGTCTGTCAGCAATGTTGCATTCTCGCACCAGATTGTCGCTGCCCGATCCTTATGGGCCACATCGATGTTCTCCTGGCCCTTGGTCTCAAGGACGTAGTGGACACCATCCCGATCCACTGCCACGAAGTCTGGCTCGTAATACCGGAGATTCGTCGCGCTGTCCGTGTACTCAATGGTGAACCCATATCGTCTTGGCAACTTCGCGAATGAGGTCACGTCGTTGGCGTCCTGGAGAAACTGAGCAAACTCTCGCTCAAAATCGTTGTCGGCAGCCACCAGGTTGAAGACTGTCTTAGTCGCCTCAAACGTCGGTCTGGAGAAGGGGAAGGGCTCGGTCTCCGAGAGGGCGCGCCCGGGATGCTCCAGCCTCGGCGACAGTTCCTCCACCACGAGTTCCCGGAGGACCGTCGCGAAGGTCTTGACCGTGACGTACTGGGCGATGCTCGTGGCGATGGCACGGATGATCGCCTTCTCGGCAAGATCGACGGTCTCCCAGAACGCCCTGTCCCTGAGGAACTCCCGGACTTTGGGCACGAGCACGGAAAACTGGGACGGCAGTTTGACGTCCTGGGCGATCCTCTTGGCGTAGTAGGAGATGACCTCCTCTGCGGTCTGCGGCTCGGGGATTGTGTACTCCCGCTCAACTAGCTTCTGTAGGCTGATGATGTCGTACCCCTCGAAGTGGAACTGGCTTGCCGTCGCGTCCCCCTTCTTCTTCGGGAGTCGTGGGCAGGTGAGCTTCGAGACGTCGATCCCCGTGATCTCCTCAGCGAGCGTCTTCTTTCGAGAGAGGATCGGGCTCAGAACGGGTACGGTGATGTCCTGGGCCATCTTCTCCGGGTCGGGAGCGATGGTCGCGATGACGACCGGGTCCTTCAGGTCGAAGGTGTCGAGCGTGATGTCCTCGTCCTTCTCCAACTGCTCGACGAACTTCAGGAAGGCGGGGTTCCCGATCACGTCTACGCGCTCGACATACGACGATGAGCTGGCGCCGAACATCAGACGCAAACCACGTCCGATGGTCTGTTCGGGGAGGATATTCGCCTTGGCCGTGTACGGTCGGAGACCGACGATGACCGTCACGTTCTGCACGTCCCAGCCTTCGCGAAGCATGAGCACGCTCACAATCGCGTTCACGGGACTGTTTCCCTCGTCCACGCGGCGGGCGACGCTGCGTGCCGCATCGAGGTCTCTCTTCGAGACGTCCCCGGTCTTGTCGGTGTGGATCACGAGGAGTTGCGCCTCCCCGCTATCGGTTGCCCCGAACTCGGCTTGGTACTTCACCCGGAGATAGTCGCCGACATCGTCTGCTTCGGTGGTGCTGTTTAGCATGACGAAGAGCACCGGCTTTTTGCCGAGAGGCTTAAGCTGCGCACGGTACTCACGCCAGCGCTCGACACCCGCGGTCAGGTAGCCCTGGTACTTGACGCTCGCCACGTCAGACCGCGCCTCGTCCATCCCGGCGGTGACGCCTTTCATGGGCCGTTTGACGACGCCGTCGATGATCGCCTGCTTGAGCGGGTAGTCGAACACCGTCCACGTGAAGAGGCCACCCTTCGGGTACCGAGGGGTGGCCGAGAAGTCGAGCTGACCGACCAGACCGGTTGGGGATTCGTCGTGGATGCGGCGGATGACCTTGCTCCACTCACTTTCCTCGTCGTGCACGTGGTGCCCCTCGTCGTTGATGACCAGGCACGGGGTGCCACGGCGCGCGATCCGCTCGTCGAAGTCCTCGACGACTGCTGTGGCGGCGGGCGGGATGGGGCCGAGGACGTCGGTCATCTCCTCCGGCTCCTCCGACTCGGCTGTCCCACCTCGTTCGTAGAACTGCTGGATGTTCGTAAGGTAGAGCGCTCCTAGAGAGCTTGCCCGCTCGGGATCGCCCCGCATGTAGAAGTCCATCTCCCAGAAGGTTCTTAGCTCGGGGGGGATGATCGGGTCGGTGCGGAACACCCGACCACCACCGAAGTCCGACCGGAGCCGCTCGAAGACGATGACGTTGGGAGCGACGATGAGAAACGTCGTCGCGTAGTCATCACGACCTTCAGAAACCGCGTTGAAGTACTGCCATGCGACGGTGAGGGCCATCACCTTCGTCTTGCCACTGCCCGTCGCCATCTTGACGGCGTACCGGGCGAAGTCGTCGTACTGGAGGACGTGGATGCCCGGCACCTTGGCGAAGCGCTCGACGAGGTCGCGATGGCGACGGACCTTCTCCACCTCGTAGAGCCAGGCGAGGGTCTCCAGCGCCTCGCGCTGCGCGTAGTAGTACTGGAAGAAGCCCCCGCCTGGAAGCCGGTGGTCTGTCGCGAACCAGAAGTTGAAGAGGGTTTTCGTCGTGTCGGTGGCGCCCTTGTACTTCGCATGCCGCCACTCCAGGACTGCCTTGCGGATCGCAGGGACGCACGGTGCCGTCGTCACCCGAGCCGTAAGGAGTTCTCCCTGCTCTCCTTGTGGCTCGCGTGCTTTACGCGCCACGGCCGACAACCTTGACCGTGAGCGTCTTCGTCGTGTCGTTGCCAAGGATGTCGATGACCTTGACCACGACCGTGTAGTCCCCCGGTTCTGCGTACTCGTGCGTCGTCGTCAGCGAGAGGTCCTTCGACTTTCGCGTCCGGTACGCCTGCCACTCGTTGTGGAACGTGTCGTCTCTGTTGTCCCAGTCCACGGCCCAGTAGTCGATCCACTGCGACCAGTGGGTGACGGCCTTCTGGACATCCGCCGGGACGTCATCGAGCGGGATCACGAAGTCCTCAAGCGTCAGATTGACCTTGCGACCAGACTGCTTGAGTCCGACCGAGAGTGCTGCCAGCTCGAAGAAGCGGATGTCACCCTGCTCCACCGCTCGCTTCTCCAGGACTTCCCGAGGGATGCGCACGAGACGGAGGTCGATCCCTGCCTTCTCAGCATCCTGGCGAGCCACCTCGTTTAGCTCGAAGGCGAAGTCCCAGCCGAGAAGGTCCACGCCCTTCGTGGACGGAGCGTCCTTCCCGGTGCCGACCGCCTTGCGGAACTCGGCGACGATCTGCTTGACGTCGCCGTTCGTCACCGGAGCATCGACAGTACCGACATGCACCATGCGTCCGCCCTTGAGCCCGTGCAGCCAGGCGTATCCACTGACTGGTGTCGCGTGGTAAAGATCGAGAATGAATGATCGGTAGGCCGAGGTGCGTACTTGTGCGGACTCGCCAAACTCGGCAGCCTGCCACAGTTGTCGTTCGTACTTCCCGAGGTTTTGGACAACAAACGGCCGAATATCGGCGATGCCCAACAGCCGCTTCCGTGTCGTATGGATGGCGAAGCGACCAAGATCGGCGGCAATCCAGCGGCGGTTCAGGGTCTCCGCGGCTACTGCGGTGGTTCCTGAACCACAAACGCAGTCCAGAACGAGGTCACCCTCGGTTGTTGATGCTTCGATGATTCGCTCAAGTAGCGCCACTGGCTTTTGCGTTGGGTAACCGACGCGCTCATGAGACGGAGCGGCGATGACCCCAACGTCGTCCCACCAATCCTGAACAGGCTGACCTTCGTTTTCGTCAAGATACCGTACATAGGCGTTGATCATTGCCTTGCCGTCGGGGTACTTCCTAATGCGTCCTTTCTCGTATAGTGCCTCCATCTTCTCCCGCGTGAAGCGCCAGGCTTGCGTTTTGCCCCCCCACTCATAGACGGGGCCGCGCCCACCGGGAGCGCTGATGTTGTCGAGACGGTACCGCCTTCCCAGGTCATCGACCCTTGTGTACACCTTCTCGACATACCGCGGATTAAGTGCGACGCGCTGTACGTTGAATCGGGCGCTGGTGCTTTTAGTGTAGTACAAAAGTACGTCGTGAATCTTCCCCCACCGTCTGCTGTCGCTGTGAGCGGAACTCCGTTTCCAAACGATCTCATTGCGAAAGTTCTCAGCTCCGAAGACCTCATCGAGCAGCACCTTGACAAAGTGGGAGACACCGGGATCGAGGTGCACATAAAGCGAGCCGGTTTCGGCGAGCAAGTCGCGAGCATTTACGGCCAGCCCGTAGAACCACTCCAAGTAGCCATCGATGCCGCCGCCCCAAGTGTCTCGATAGGCCTTGACTTCAATCATGGACGGTTCTTTCGAAAATTCGGTCCCGTCAACATCCACTGAGAGCGAGAAGTTCTGGCCTGTTCCGAATGGCGGGTCGATATAGATAAGGTCAACCCGACCCGCAAACTCGTTGAGAAGAGCAGGAAGAATGTATTTCTTGTCACCCCAGATCAGGCGATTACGCCAATCGGTGCTCTTGCTCTCTGTGAACAACAGTGACTGCTGGCGCTCCTGCGCGGATTCATTGACGGTCTCGACCGTTTGGAAAGGCAGCGCAATGCGCAGAGGGGACTGTCGCTTACCAGTGGGGTCGTACTTGCCAGTCCACGAGAGTTCAGGCATAGCGCTCACGCCAGCTGCACTCTGGGCGGGGGACATCAAGGTCGAACACCAGTCGATGATACGGGAAGGGCGGGTCGGATAGCCCAACTCCGCACTTGACCCGGGTGACCGCGGGCGCCATCCCCACCTTTCTCAACTGCCTAGCACGAAGCGAGCCTTTTCGGTCCGCAGCATTTCATACGGAGACATGACCTTCACGCCAAGTCCTATACAGGCATTGGGAATCTTTATCTTCTTTGGCGAATTGGCCGCAACTTCATGGGTAACGACCACAAATTGATGTGCGTGAGCGTAGGCGACGAGATAGTAGTCGGCTACCTGAAGAAACGTGCTGACGGAAGCCGGTTCGTAGGAGGCACTGCTGGCCCACGTGCTGAGTATCGGAAGGCTCGGGAGAATAGCGTTGTCGGGCGGAAGAAAGAACCCGGCTCCGCGGGCCTGAGCCCACTGCGAAAGCTCATCGGCCCCGGCAATCAGCTCGTCGTGGACCTTCTCGACGCTGTAGACCGTTGCTTTTGCGTTTCCTGCGTCAAGCCAGTCCCAAAAGGCGGGACAGAAGTCAAAGCCGTAGTGGAGGTTCTTGGCCTGGATGAAGACGTTGGCATCGAGGAGATAGGCCATCAGCCAACTCCGAGGCGGTGGGCAAGCTCTTCGAAGGTCGCGTGCTTCTTGAAGCCCAGCATCTGGAAGGCATCCCGGTGAAGTGTCTGGCCCTCCAGAGTGCTCTCGATCAGGGCTCGGGCGAAACGCTTGCTGACCCGGACCGGCTGGGTGTTGTAGAAGTTGCCTCCGCCCGCTCCTCCGCCGTCCATCAGGGAGAGGACCCGGGCACGCTCCTGGGTATAGGCGGTCCGGAACTGCGCCGGGCTCAGGTACCCGGCGTCGAAGATCCGCCGGAGCACGACCAGGGTGCTGACCTTGTATTCGCGAGCGAGCCGATCAAGATCCTCGGTGAGTCCCTCGGGGTCGACGACCAGTCCTCGGAGTCCCTCCACCGGCACGAGAAACTCTGCCGCCACCTGGTTGCACCAGCGCTCCACGTCGTTGGTCGACGTGGTCGCCATATCGGGGTCGGAGACCGCCGACTGGCCAAGCCAGAGGTGCGCCAGCTCGTGGGCAAGGGTGAAGATCTGTGCCGCCTTGGTGTCGGCGCCGTTGACAAAGATCAGAGGGGAGAGGTCGTCTGAGAGGGCAAACCCCCGGAACTCCTCCGGGTCGAGCTTGCGATGGGTGTTGCTTCCGACCACACCACTGACCATCACGAGAATGCCCTGAGCGTCTGCCTCCTGAAGTAGGCGGCGAAACGCCTCACTCCAGGACGTTCCGCGCTCACCCGGCTCGAACGCCAGAACGGAGCGCATCCGGCGAGCGGCCTCGACGATGTCTGTGTCTGTCCCCAGCGATCCGACCAAGGCAACCGGCGACTCCCGGTGGAGGCGGGCAAAGTCCCGGTACCACTCCTGCCGCTGCTGGCAGAGGTAGACCGTCTCCAGCAGGTCCGGGCTCGCATGCCCTACCTCTATATCACCGATGGTTCGAAAGTCGGGGAGAGGGAGGCTCTCCTGCGGGGGCTCGGCCAGGAAGAGATAGCCCAGCGGGGTGTGGGTGGCCGTAGCGAACCTCTCCAGCTGCTTGAGAGTGGGCAGCTTGGACCCCTGTTCCCAGGCATCCAGGTCCGGGAACTTGGTCAGGAGAGTATCGGCAGCGATGCCGGAGCGCTTGCTTGCCCAGGCGAGCAGCGTGGAGGGAACAGAGACGCGAACTGTCATCGCTTCGACCGCATCGTCGTCACTGGTCGGAGGTGAGCATTCTCATCACCGCGTCGTAGCCATCGACTGCATTGAGGTGGGCGTACACCTGTTCTATCATCCTCAAGCCGCTGTGGCCGAGAATCTGGGCCAGCTGAATCGGGTTCATCCCCCGGCGCAGCGCCTCGGTCGCGAAGGAGTGGCGAAGGAGGTGGGGGTGGACCCGTCGGGTGATGCCCGCCCGCTCGGCGTCCCCACGCAGGAGCTGGAGGACCCCGCTCGGCTGGAGAGGGGCGTAGTCACCTTGCGGGTTGCGCCGGGAGGCGACGAAGAGATGCTTGCTGCGGGTCTCAGGCCGGGCTCGGCGGTACCGCTCGATGCTTCACCCGGAGGCCGGTGTCGGCCAGCAGCCGGATGATGAGCTTGTCCCGGTCGGTGGGGGCAGCGGCCTCCAGCCGCTCAATCTCGTCTCGGCTCAGCACCTCGACAACCCGCTGGGTCAGGCGCGGAAGCTGGGGCTTACCAGAGACATTTTCGCCCTCTGCCTTGCACCACACCAGGAGCTGGCGGACCGAGCGGACGTAGTGGTGGACGGTGTGGCGGGAGCGGAGCTGACCGCGCTTGCCGGGCTCGCTCAACAGCTCTCCGGTGAAGCGGTCGAGGGTGCGCTGGTCGAGCTGGGAGGTGCTGGTGATCTCGTGGAGGCGGCACCAGGGGAGGAAGACGTCGACCAGGCTGTAGCGGTACGCCTGGTTGATGGTGGAGGGGGCGAGGCCGCGAGCACGGCAGGAGGCCAGGTAGTCCTCGACCAGTACTTCCAGGGACGAGGTGGTGGTGGGTGAAACGACCGAGATGGTGGCCACGGCGAAGGACCTCTTTTGGGGATCGGTAGAGCGGTAGCCCTATTATATCGGTTTTGTGCAGAAGCGCAATGCTTAGCAGCGGTAGCCTCACACAATTTGATGCCGATTTACAGGTCTCATACCACAGCTATAGCTAAAACTTAACCGCTCTAATTGAACTCACACCCGCCCGAAGAATGGTGGATGGAGCGGGAGACGAGACTCGAACTCGCGACATCCAGCTTGGAAGGCTAGCGCTCTACCAACTGAGCTACTCCCGCGACATGGCCGCCGACCACTCGGTGCG
>Ga0307374_10013153_pt1 | contig 11488 bp, 8 predicted proteins | sample OX3MG_FD_202532 | JGI IMG/M metagenome (GOLD analysis project Ga0307374, IMG submission 202532) | Soil microbial communities from Risofladan, Vaasa, Finland - OX-3 | ecosystem: Environmental > Terrestrial > Soil > Coastal area > Acid sulfate soil | place: Finland: Risofladan, Vaasa | collected... | reverse complement strand
GCGGCGACGCCCGAGTAGCTCAGTTGGTAGAGCACTTCACTTGTAATGAAGATGTCGCGGGTTCGATTCCTGCCTCGGGCTCGAAGGGTCGGTCAGCCAGGACGTTCGCTCGGGCAGAACCGGCTCACGTGCTGGAGGAACTCAAGCGGTGGAACTCGTGGGAAGGATGGCCGCGGCTCATCGCCAGGGGCTTGCACAACGGTTGCACAACGCTTCTTGTACATTCACCGCCTTGACCGATGCCCAGATATCGGGATCGGGCTGTCGTCCCCTATGACCGACCTCGCCCCTTCGGAACCGACCGACGCGGATGCCTCCACTGGGGCCTGGGCAGAGCCGTCACGACGGCAGGCTCATGCCGTCGTCGCGGTCTTGTTCGCGGTGTTCGCCGTCATTGAGCTGTGGGCACCGATCTTCCACGGTGGCTACTTCATTCCCGGTGACCTCGGACAGCTGTGGCCGATCACCCATGTCGCGCACGGGCCGCACTCACCCCGCAACACGTTGGAGAGCGACGTCTACGACCAGTTCGGTCCCTTCCTCAAGTTTGACTCGGCGCAGGTGGCGGCCGGTCACATCCCCACGTGGAACCCCTACAACGGGAACGGGCAACCCTATTTCGCCGACAGCGAGACCGTCGTCGTCTCTCCCTTCACGTTGCCCTTCTACTTCCTCGGCTTTCGCGTCGCCCTGATCGTCACTGCCTTTGCGCAGCTGTGGATCCTCGGGTTCTTCACCTATCTGTTCCTCGCCCGACATCGAATACGTGCGCCTGCGGCCGCAATCGGTGGGGCGATCTTCGCCTATGCCGGCGCGCACATCCTCTGGTTGGACTACCAGACGCACGTCAGCGTCTCCGCCACGCTGCCCGTTGCACTGTGGTGCCTTCGGGTCGCGCTCGATCACCGCGGCCCTGGTGACAACGCCGGGCGCGAGCGCGCCCTGCGGAACCTCGCACTGGGCGGACTGACGATCGCGGTCGGGCTGATGATTCTCGACGGCCACGCCGAGACCGCCATCTTCGACTACATCATCCTCTTCGGGTACGGGTTGATCGCGGTCTGCGTGGAGACCCGCGGGCGAGACGTGCGGCTGCGGTGGGCCGGACGGTTGGCCGCCGTGGCGGTGGTGGGCGTGGGCATTTCGGCCATACAGCTGCTCCCGTTCCTGCAGTACACCTCAGAGGGGCTGCGGCCCGGAACCAATACCAATACCCTCGGGTCGGTGGCGGGCTACGCGCCCAACACCATCCCGCTGATGGCGTTCCCCAACCTCTTCGGCGCGCCCCAGACTCCCTACAACAAGACGTCGCTGTACGTGCACCACTACCCGACCGACAACTACGTCGAAGCGGACTCCAATTCGGTCGGGCTGCTGGCCATCTGCCTGCTGCCGGTGGGCCTGGTGGCGGCGTTCCGGCGCCGGAACCGGGTGCTCGCCGTCTTCGCTCTGAGCGCGACGGTGCTCGGGTCGATGATGCTCTATACGACCTGGTCGGGCATCTGGTGGCGACATCTGCCGATAGTCGGCGCGGCTGGGCTCTTCCGGAGCCAGGACATCCAGGTGATGGGAGTCGCCGTCCTCGGAGCCCTCGGCGTCGACTGGGTGCTCCGGAGCGGAGAGGACCACGTTCTGCGCAAGCGTGCCATCGGTGTCGTTGTCGGGTCCTTCGCGGCGGCGAACCTCGTCATCGTCTTCGTCGCCCAGAACCTCCGCCATCTCATCCTGCACGCCAACGGGCGCGAGGCGACGGCCGAAGCGCTCAAGGTCGTGCACAGCGACTTGAACTTCGAGGTGATCGTCGCCGACTGCTTCTTCGCGGCGCTGGTCCTCGTCGCGGTGTCACCGCAACGCTCGCTCCGCGCGCTGGGGTCGGTCGGCATGGTCGTCCTCGCCTATCTGTCGAATGGCGGAGTGATGCAGTCCTACAACACGACGGTTCCGAAGAGCCTCGTGTACCCGCGCACGCCGGCCGTGCGCGAGTTGACGAAGACGATCAAGTCTGACGAGGCGCTTTTCGCCTGGGGATCCTTCGCCACGCCCGAGACCAATATGTGGTTCGGGCTCTACGACGTCGGTTCGTACCAGGGTGTCGGCCTCAAGTGGCACGACGTGCTGTACGAGAAGGTGTTCCACGAGCTCGGCAGCCCCCAGTCCGAGCAAATGCCCGATTGCATTGAGGGACTACAGCTCTTCGGGGTGCAATGGGTCGTGGGTGGCCCCGGGACGTGGCGGAAGAGCACGGTGGATCCGCTGCCGGCGAGCAAGTCGATCGCGCACATACCCGTCTACCCCGTGACGGGATCCAACCTTGTCGGCGTGGTCGACTCGGTCATCACTTCAACCGGTGGTGACAAGCGCGCCCTGGCCAAGGTGAGCAGCTGCTCGTTCCACTCCGACTACACCGTGGTGCTCGACACGTCACCCTACGACGACACGCAACGCGGCACGCTGAGCAAGACGAAGGGCTCCACGACGCTGTTCGATTTCGCCAAGATCGTCCACCGGACTCCCAACAGCCTGACCATCAACACCGCCACCCCCACCGGCGGGTGGCTCGTCGTGCGCGAGTCGTACGAGCCGGGGTGGACGGCCACCACGGACGGCACACCGTCGCCGATCGTGCGCGCCGACGTCGCCTTCCAGGCCATTCACGTGCCGCCCGGCCATCACACGGTCCGTATGACCTACCAGCCAGCGATCATTGGGCAGGGGGCGCAGATCACCGTGGCGAGTTCGGTCACCGTTGCGTCGTTCATCGTCGTCGCCTTCGTAGAGTGGCGGCGGTCCTCACGTCCGACCCCGACACGCCCAACGCGGCGGCGCAAGAAGGGGAACCCACTGCTGGAACAGCTCAGGGCGGAGGCCAAACGGTCCTGACGAGCCGGGGCGGCGTCACGGTCAGGAGGCCGCCGCCCGCTGGCGCGCCACCTCGAAGGCGGCGACGGCACCCGCCACGCCGACGTTGAGCGACGGCAACGACCCACGTTGGGGGATGGCGACCACGGCGTCGCAACGGCGGCGCACAAGGGGAGCCAGTCCCTTCTCCTCACTTCCCACGACGATCGCAACGGGCCCCTCACCGAGCGGCAGGTCGTACAGCGACTTGTCCGATTCGCCGGCCAGACCCACCGACCACACGCCGAAGTCCGACATGGCGGACAGCGCGGCCGGAATACCCCCGACGACGGCGAAGGCAAGATGCTCAATCGCCCCCGAAGCGGTCTTGGTCACCGTGGGCGACAGCCGGGCCGAGCGATGCCGCGGCAGGACGACACCGGTGACCCCGGCACCCTCGGCACTGCGCAGGAGTGCACCGAGGTTGCGCGGGTCCGTGATGCCGGCGGCCACCAACAAGAACGGCGCGACACCGCCGCGGCCGGGCGAGCAGAGCAGCTCGAGTGGCACTGCCTCAATGGGGCGGGCCAGCGCCACCACGCCCTGGGGTGCGTCGGTGCGGGCCTGAGCGTCCAGCCGGGCCCGGGGCACCGTCTCGACCGGGACGCGCAGACGGGCCGCCAGCTCCTCAATGCGGTCGAGCTGCGGGGAGGGATCCTGATCCTCGGCGAGCAGGACCTTGCGCACCGTGCGCCGCCCCACCGAGAGAAGCTCGAGCACAGCCCGCCGGCCTTCGACCTGGTCCCCGCCGAGCTCGCTCTGCTCGGCTGGCCGGGCATGACGTGCGGGCGGGCCGGGTCGGCGGTCGGGTCGGCGGTCGGGTCGGCCTTCAGGACGGCGCCCCCGGGGCGGCCTCACGCCTCTTCCAGCAGGACGACGGCCAAGCAGGCGATGCCCTCGGCCCGACCGAGGGCGCCCAGGCCCTCGGGCCGCGTGGCCTTGACCGAGACGGGTGCACCGAGGACCGCCGACAGGCGCGCCTCCATGGCAGCGGTATGCGGCGCCAGCCGTGGGGCCTCGGACACCACGGTGCAGTCCGCGTTGGCACAGGCGTAGCCCTGCTCCGCGGCCATCCGGACCACTTCACCCAGGAGGGACACGCTGTCAGCGCGCTCCCAGGCCGGGTCGGTGTCGGGGAAGTGGCGGCCGATGTCGCCCAGTCCGACCGCCCCGAGCACGGCATCGGCAATGGCGTGGCAGACGGCATCGGCGTCGCTGTGCCCGGCCAGCCCTCGCGCCCCTTCAATCATGACGCCACCCAGCACCAGCGGCCGGTGGGGGTCGTCGGAGAACCGGTGAATGTCAATGCCCTGTCCGATGCGCACGCTCATCCTCCCAGGAGCTGTTCGGCCGCCCGCAGATCGGCGGGTGTCGTGATCTTCAGATTGCCTGCATCGCCGGGGACGATCCGCACGGTGGCGCCCGAAGCCTCGACCAGTGCCGCGTCGTCGGTTGCCTCGCCGGCACCGGCGTGGGCGCGGCGCAGGTCGTCGGCTCTGAAGGCCTGTGGCGTCTGTACCGCGACCAGCGAGTCACGATGGAGCGTCGCGATCACCTGCATGGCGCCGTCCACCTGCTTGATCGTGTCACTGACGGCCAGTCCGGGGACGGCACCGGCCACCCCCTCCTCCGTGACCGCCGCGATGACGGCGTGGAAGAGTTCGTCGGAAGCCAACGGTCGAGCTGCGTCGTGCACGATGATCACCTCTGCCTCTGGGGGCACCTGTGCCAGTCCGCGGCGAACGGAATCGGACCGGGTCGGCCCACCTTCGACGGCGATGTCAGCCCCGTGTCTGGCCTCGGTGTCGGTTCCCGGCGGCACGACCAGGACCACGCCCGCCGAGCAGCGTCGGCACGCATTGACGGCCCAGGCAACCACGGGGTGGCCCGAGAGCAGCGCGAATTGCTTTCGCTGGCCGAAACGCTGGCCTGCGCCCGCCGCCACGACGATCGCCCACACCTGCGCCATGACGACGCCGCGGTGCCGGTTACGTCAGGGCGTCGTTCAGACGCTCTTCGGCCGTCTCTTCGTCTACGTTCAGCGCGAAGGTCAGCTCCGACACCAGGATCTGGCGGGCCCGCTGCAGCATGCGCTTCTCGCCGGCCGACAGTCCCTTGTCCTTGTCCCTGATGGAGAGGTTCCGCACCACTTCGGCGACCTGGTAGATGTCACCCGAACGCAGCTTCTCGGAGTGGTTCTTGTAGCGACGAGACCAGTTCGTCGGCATGCGCGCTTCCTTCTTGCGCAGCACCGCGAACACCTCTTCGACTTCCTCATCGTTAATGACCTCGCGCAGCCCTACACCCTCGGTGTTGTCGGCCGGAACGTTCAGGATCAGATCGCCATACGCCAAGCGCAGCACGAGGTACTCGCGCTTCTCGCCAAAGGCCACCTTGGTCTCCCGCTTCTCAATGACAGCGGCCCCATGGTGGGGATACACGACTTTGTCTCCGACCTTGAACGACACGGAACTCCTTGCTTGCGCGGACACGGCGATGGCCCAGCAGCGTGTGATGTTGCCGCACCGGGACCCAGCACGAGCCAGCCGGACGGCGGCCTACCATTCTACATGATCGGCGGCCAGACGGTCCGGCAGCTACTCGTAGCGCTCGAAAATGCTGGCTTCGACCATGCGAGCCAGGCCGTCGCGCACCGCACGGGCGGTGGCGGCCCCGATGCCTTCCACCGAATCAAGCTCGGAGGCGCTGGCCGACATGATCTCTGGCAGGCTGCCGAACCGCTCGACCAAGCGCTCGGCCAGCACCGGCGAGAGCTGGGGTAGGCGGGACAGCATTCGGTAGCCCTGCGGCGCCGCTTCAGCATGAAGCTGATCGGCGGGTGACGTGAGGCCCAGCGTGGCTACCACCTGGGGAAGGTCCATTAATGCGTCAGGCGACAACGCGCGCAGGCGGGGCTGCGCCGACTCCTTGGCGGCGTAGTCGCGCACGACCAGGGTCAGCGTGTCGCTCACGGACGCGCTGAGCTCCTCGGTCTGGAGGTGGATGAGCCGCCCCTCAGAGCCGAGCTCGACCAGGTGGCCCTGAATCTCCTCGGCAATCCGGCGAACCATTTCGCCCGGCTGCAGCACGGCGACCACGTCACGCACCGCGACGGCGTCCTCCATTTCAAGGCGCGAGAGCGACGACAACGCGTCGTCAAAGCGAACCCGGAACCGTTGCAGCGTCGCCAGCGCCTGGCTTGAACGGTCGATCAGCCACCCCGATGACTGGCTGGTGTGCTTCAGGCTGTTGCGGTACACGGCAATGGTGGCCATCGCCTCGGAGACAGCGATGACGGGTACATCGATCGAGCGCGCCACCCGTTCGGCCGTTCGGTGCCGCGTGCCGGTCTCGGTCGTCGCGATGCTCGCCTTGGGCACCAGGTGCACGTTGGCCCGCGCGATACGGGACGCGTCGGAGGCCAGGATGATCGCGCCGTCCATCTTGGCCAGCTCGGACAAACGTTGCGGGCTGTACTCGGCGTCCAGCAGGAAGCCGCCTGTGCAGACCGACAGCACGGCCGGGTCGTCGCCGATGATGATGAGGGCGCCGTGCTTGGCCTGGAGAATCCGGTCGAGTCCCTCGCGGAGGGCCGTACCCGGGGCAATCATCGCCAGCGCGTCGTTCAGCGGCTGGCTGCCACGGTCGACCACGCAGGCATCGTAACCGCCGAGTCACCTCGAACCGCCCGGAGCGCCTCGTCCAACGTGCGGGCTCTGAGCAACGAGAGTGAGGCTGGCACGGCGTCTGAAGGGGTGGACGCGGGGACCAGCGCGCGGCTGAATCCGGCCCGCGCTGCTTCGGCCAACCGGCGATCCGAGCCCGGCACCGTGCGTACCTCGCCCCCGAGACCCAGCTCGCCGAACACGACCAGATCCGGCGGGACGGGCCGGCCCTCCGCCGCCGACGCCAGCGCCACGGCAATCGCCAGATCCACCGCCGGCTCGCTGATGCTGATGCCCCCGACCGCGGCCACGAAGACCTCGGCGCTCCGCAGGTCGACGTCGGCCCGGCACCCGAGCACCGCCATGAGCAGGGTGACGCGCGACGCATCGACCCCTGAGGTGTGCGGGCGCGACCCGACGACGCCCGGACCGAGAAGGGCCTGCACCTCCACCAGCAGCGGGCGACGACCCTGGAGGACTGGTACCACCACGCTCCCGGGCACACCGGCCATCCGGTCGCCGAGGAGAAGCGGCCCGGGGTCCGGCACTGACCGCAGGCCGTCGTCACGCATGTCGAAGATGCCCACTTCCCCGGTGGGACCGAAACGGTGCTTGACGGCGGTGAGAATCCGCAGCGAATGGTGCCGGTCGCCGTCGAACGAGACGACCGTGTCCACCAGATGCTCAATCACGCGCGGCCCGGCCAGGTCGCCGTCCTTGGTGACATGGCCGACGAGGATGACGGGGACGCCGGTCGCTTTGGCCAATCTGGTGAGACGTTCGACGCATGCCCGCACCTGGGCCAGGCTCCCCGCGACGCCCGTCACCTCGTTGTCGGCCACCGACTGAATGGAGTCGACCACCGCGAGCGCCGGGCGGTGGCACAGCAGGGCCTGTTCAATTGCCGCGACGTCGTAACCCTCCAACGCGAGCAGGTGCTCGGGTACCGAGGCGATGCGCGCCGCGCGGCCACCCACCTGGGCCAGTGACTCCTCGGCCGACGCCAGCAACACCGGCGCCCCCGTCGACGCGACCGAGGCCAGGACCTGGAAGAGGAGCGTCGACTTCCCGACGCCGGGAGGTCCGAAGACGAGCGTCACCGACCCGGCGACGACGCCGCCGCCCAGCACGCGGTCGAGCTCGTCCACGCCGGTCGGCATGGGGAGCGACGCCTCTCCCGTCACCTCGCGCAACGGCACGGCATGCGCGCTGGCACGGTTCGCGCCGCGGGTCGGCGATGCGACCTCGGCGAGGGTGTTCCACGCACTGCAGTGCGGGCAACGGCCCACCCACTGCAGCGCGGCTCCCTCACAGGCTGTGCACTGGTACGTCCGATCGGTGGTCCTCGCCATGAACCCGAACGCTACGGACCGGGTGTCACATCGGCGCAGACGCCGGTCCGAACCTCGGGAGCGCCGCATTTCCGGAACGGCAGGGTCAGCGTGGAGGTGGGTTCGGTGGCGTCCGCACTCCGCGCATAACCCCGCGGCGAGCGACACCGTTTCCCATTATTGCCACATGGGTCGCGGCCCGGCCCGGGGGCCGGAGCCACGAAACCCGTCGAGCGTGGCGGCTACTCGGTCTCCCCGCTCGTCCCGGCTCCGGCTCCGGCCAGCTCCATCGGGGGCGGCTGAATGCCCTCAATGGCGCGGAAGCTGAGCTGCGGTCCCTCGCCCTCAATGGGCGAATCCTCCACATCGACGACGATGGTCTCGCCCACGCGGAACTCCTTCCAGAGGATCCGCTCGGACAACGGGTCTTCGACCAGCTGCTGGATCGCCCGGCGCAGCGGCCGCGCGCCCAGCTGTGGGTCGTAGCCCTTCTCGGCCAGGTGGACCCGCGCCGCCGGCGTCAGCTCCAGGCCGATGCCCTGATCCGACAGCTGCGCGATGGTGCGGGCCATCAGGAGGTCGACGATTTCGGTGACCTCTTCGCGTGAGAGCTCGTGGAAGACGATGACCTCGTCAATCCGGTTCAGGAACTCTGGACGGAAGTGCGACTTGAGCGCGTCGTTGACCTTCGCCTTCATGCGCTCGTAGGTCACGGCCTCCGAGGTCTTGGCGAAGCCCATGGACGACTTACGCAGGTCCGCCGTTCCGAGGTTCGACGTCATGATCAACACGGTGTTCTTGAAGTCCACCGAACGGCCCTGGGCGTCGGTCAGGCGACCGTCTTCCAGGATCTGCAGCAGTGTGTTGAACACGTCAGGGTGGGCCTTCTCGACCTCGTCGAAGAGCACGACGGAGAACGGCTTGCGCCGCACCGCCTCGGTCAGCTGACCGCCCTCTTCGTAGCCGACGTAGCCCGGAGGCGAACCGACCAACCTGCTCACCGTGTGCTTTTCCATGTACTCGCTCATGTCGAGCTGGATCAGCGCGTCCTCGTCGTCGAAGAGGAACTCGGCCAGCGTCTTGGCCAGCTCCGTCTTCCCGACGCCGGTCGGCCCGAGGAAGATGAAGGAACCGCTCGGGCGCTTGGGGTCCTTGAGGCCGGCGCGCGTGCGGCGGATCGCCCGCGATAGGGCCTTGAGGGCTTCTTCCTGTCCGATGACCCGCTTGTGCAGCTCGTCCTCCATGCGAAGGAGCTTGGCCGTCTCCTCCTCGGTGAGGCGATAGACCGGGATGCCGGTCCAGGCCGCCAGCACCTCGGCAATGACCTCCTCGTCCACGACGTCGAAGAGATCGACACCTTCGGCCCTGAGCTCCGCCTCCTGGGACTCCTTGAGCTCCAGGCGCTCCTTCTCCTGCTCAGCCAAGCGCTTGGCCTGCTCGAAGGCGCCCTTCTCAATGGCGGTCTCCTTGTCGGCGCGCAGGCGCGCGATCTCCTCGTCAAGCTTCTTGGCGCTCGGCGGAGTGGTCATGCGGCGGATGCGCAAGCGGCTACCTGCCTCGTCAATGAGGTCGATCGCCTTGTCGGGAAGGAACCGGTCGGCCAGGTAGCGGTCGGCCAGGTTCGCCGCGGCCACCAACGCCTGATCGGTGATGCTCACCGCGTGGTGCGACTCGTAGCGGTCGCGCAGGCCCTTGAGGATGTCGATGGTGAGCGCAACCGACGGCTGGTCGACCTTCACCGGCTGGAACCGGCGCTCCAGCGCGGCATCCTTCTCCAGGTGCTTGCGGTACTCGTCAATCGTCGTGGCGCCCACGGTCTGCAGCTCGCCCCGGGCCAGCATCGGCTTGAGGATGGAGGCGGCATCGATCGCCCCCTCGGCGGCGCCGGCCCCGACGAGCGTGTGGATCTCGTCAATGAACAGGACGATGTCACCGCGGGTGCGGATCTCCTTGAGGACCTTCTTCAGGCGCTCCTCGAAGTCACCGCGGTAGCGGCTGCCCGCCACGAGCGCGCCGAGGTCGAGCGTGTAGAGCTGCTTGCCCGTCAGGGTCTCGGGTACGTCGTTGCCCACGATCTTCTGGGCCAGGCCCTCCACAATGGCGGTCTTGCCCACGCCCGGCTCGCCGATGAGCACGGGGTTGTTCTTGGTCCGGCGGGACAGGACCTGCATGACCCGCTCTATCTCCTTCTCACGCCCGATGACCGGGTCGAGCTTGCCCTCGCGGGCAAGCTGCGTGAGGTTGCGGCCGAACTGGTCGAGCACCGGCGAACCCGATGCGCTGTCGCCCGAGGACTGGCCCTGGCTGGCCCCGACTGATTCCTTGCCCTGGTTGCCCGACATCAGCTGAATGACTTGCTGGCGCACACGCCCCAGATCGGCACCGAGGCTCACGAGGACGGTGGCAGCGACGCCTTCGCCTTCACGCACCAGACCGAGCAGCATGTGCTCGGTCCCGATGTAACTGTGCCCTAGTTGCAAGGCTTCGCGGAGGGAGAGCTCGAGCACCTTCTTGGCCCGAGGGGTGAACGGGGGTGAGCCGCTGGGGGCCGTGCCGGCCATCCCGATGGTCTCCTCCACCTTCTCGCGAACGGCTTCGAGCGAAATACCGAGCGACTCGAGGGCTTTGGCGGCGACGCCCTCGCCCTCGTGAATCAGGCCGAGCAGGATGTGCTCGGTCCCGATGAAGCTGTGGTTCAGCAGGCGCGCTTCTTCCTGCGCCAACACCAACACCCTCCGTGCCCGGTCGGTGAAGCGTTCGAACACCCTGACCGCCCTTCTCTCTAGCTCCCCTTCAGTGTACCTGCGCCCTTCACTCCTACAGGCGGCAGGTCCTGAGGGGAGAACGGCTCAACCGGCTCCTTCCTGCGCTTTCGCTTGCTCGGCGGCTGTCGCTCCAGTTCAGCTGTCGCCTATCGTCACTGGCAGTGAACGCTTCGGAGGCCCTGGGCCTGCCCCGATTGTCAGACGGCCTCCAACGTCTGGAACCCCTGCTCACCGCCTCGGTGGTGACCGGCGACAGCTTCCTGGACGACGTGACGACGCACTTGATCGCGGCCGGAGGCAAGCGGTTGCGCCCCATGCTGGCGCTGGCGACCGCCACCGGCGGGCGGCGGGAGCCGACCGAGGACGATCTCATGGGCGGGGTGGCCGTCGAGCTGGTCCACCTGGCCTCGCTCTACCACGACGACGTGCTGGACGAAGCGACCATCCGTCGCAACGTCGAGAGCGTCAACAGCCGCTTCGGCAACCTGGTCGCCATCGTCGCCGGCGACTACCTCTTGGCCCGCTCCGCCGCGATCGCGGCCAGCCTCGGCACCGAGATCGCGGCGCTGTTGGCCAACACCTTGGGCCGACTCTGTCAAGGCCAGGTTTCAGAGGTCCGCTCCGCCTTCCAGATCGACCGCACCCGGGAGAGCTACACCAACGCCATCTCGGGAAAGACCGCAGCGCTCACCGCGACGTCCTGCCGCATAGGGGCGCTGACCGGTGGCCTGTCGCCTGCCGAAGTCGAGGCGTGCACCGAGTTCGGTCATTGCTTCGGCATGGTCTTCCAGATCCGCGACGACATCCTCGACATCACAGCGACCGAGAG
>Ga0307374_10013152_pt1 | contig 11489 bp, 15 predicted proteins | sample OX3MG_FD_202532 | JGI IMG/M metagenome (GOLD analysis project Ga0307374, IMG submission 202532) | Soil microbial communities from Risofladan, Vaasa, Finland - OX-3 | ecosystem: Environmental > Terrestrial > Soil > Coastal area > Acid sulfate soil | place: Finland: Risofladan, Vaasa | collected... | reverse complement strand
TCGCCCGGCCCCAGCTGGTCGGAGATCGTCGACGGGCTCCAATCCACGAGCCAGCGGCCCGAGACATCCACCAGCCTCAGGGTGCTGTGCAGATCGAGCGGGCCGAAACCGGCGAGGGTCAGGTGGCTGGTCAGCGCCGACGAAGCCGAGGAGGCGTGGCGTGCCACCGGCGCCGGCGCGAAGTTCACGGACTGGACGCCCAGGTCCGACCAGGCCGACCGATTGACCGACACGAAATCGGCTGGCGGTCGGTTGACAAGCTTCGCCATGGCCGGCCATTGCTGGTGGGACCAGTCGGCCAGGTATGCGTTGAGGGTGGCTTGCGGCGAAGGCGATGAGCCCGAGCATGCGGCGAGCAGGGTTACCAGCAGGGCGGTGGCGGTCGGTAGAACCGTCAATGCCCTCGCCGGGCGCTGTGATCGTCGGTGCCGGCTTGTCATGACGCCGCTACGGTACGCGCGTCGGGGGACAGGTCGCCGCCGTGGTCAACGGTGATGTCCTGCAGAACCGCATTTCAGCTTGGTTGACCGGCTACGGCGATCCTGAGTTCGCTCGGTCGGCGCAATGTGCTCGAGGGTGTCCGGGCGCAGCGGGTGATCTCCCAATCGAGCGACGCCAGGCGTTTGGTCACTTCCACTGCCTCGGCTCGAGCCAGCGCAGCGCCCACGCAGAAATGAGCGCCGTGCCCGAACGCGAGGTGCGAGCCGCGCGGCCGCGCCGGATCGAACAGTCCAGGGCCATGGCCACCGCCTCGTCGGTGTCGAGCCTGTCGGGCAGCACCGACAGAAGGTCGTCGGCCGGTTGCTTGCGGCGCTCCCGACGACGGGGGCGAGGTTGACCCGGGACGTGTTCGGCTCCGAAGGTCTCGCGCCCGATGACGAGGAGCTGGTGGAGGCCTGGACCGAGATGATGCTCGGCGCTCTGCGTTCGAGGAGGGTCCGGGCCTCCAGGCGACAGTGAGCGGCGACGACAGGCCCCGGGTCGGGCCGTCGTGGGATTCGGTCTACTCGTCGATGTTCTTCCAGTGCGGACGCCCGAACAGGCGCCCGAGCCGCGCGGAAAGCGAAGATCCTTCATCGTGTGCCATGTCGACCTCGAGTGCAGGCGGACCACTCGGTGGCGGCAGCGACGCTGCTTCATCGTCGGTAAGAGAGCAGCGCACCATAGTGGTGGTGATCTCGACGATCTGATCTCGGTCCACGAAGCGCAGTCCATGCTTCGTCCTCACGGAGATGCCGTCGAAGAGATCCAGCTCTGCAATCTGAAGAACGTGATGAACCGTCCCGAACTCCGTGCCAGTGGAGCTGACCACTGGCGTGCCAACGGCCAAGGCCTCATAGGAAATCGGGCGTCCCTGCTCCACAGGTGTCTCTCTTCTTGTTAGATGTTCAGATGACGGTGAGTTCGGTGTACATGCCGGCTGCGTAGTGGCCGGGCAGGTTGCACACGAGTTCGTAGTTGCCGGCCGGCAGGTCGAGCGTGACCCACCCTACGGCTCCTGGATCGATCCCGTCGCCTGCACCAGCTCCGCAGGTCTTGGATGACTCCCCGAGCGAACCGGTTTCGTCGACCCGGTTGTCCGATCCAACCTGGCGTTCACCCACCTGTTGGCCGGCGGGCAGCGGTAGGACCACCAGTTCGTGCACCAAGCTGCCAGTGTTGGCCACTCGCAGCGAGACCGGTCCAGCGGAGACTCGCGTGCGGCCGATGAAGATCCGCATCATTCCACCGGTCGTCGACCGGCCGAACATCATGCCTCGTCCCGCGTTCGTGAGCGTCACGTTCACGACCGTCCCGGGGAGGCTGGCGGGGGCGCTACAGACCCCGCTCGGCGCCATGTAGCCGCTGCGGAATACCCCGGTTGCTGCGGCTATACCCACCGTGGAAGCACCAGCCAGTGCCGCCACCACGGCAGCAATCGCTACCAACCCGCGGGCGGTGATCCGGCGCGGTCTCATCGGCTTCGTAGTAAGTCTCGGCGCTTGGTGAACTCCTCAGCGTCGATCTCACCGCGGGCGAAGCGTTCCTCTAAGACACGCATGGCCGGCTCGGTCTGATCCAGCCTTTCCGCCCCTGGGGGGACCGGAGGAGGGGCGCCGGCGTATCCACCGCGCCAGTGCCGGAAGAACGTCACCGCGACCGCCGCGAGCGCCGTCCAAAACAGCACCATCAGGACGATCATGACCACCCAGGCCCCCCAGCCCCATGCCCCGTCTTGCCATCCGTACATCATGTCGGGAACCTCCTTGCTGATAGTCAACCGCCGCTCGCGCCGGCCGCGAGCGGGCCGAAAGTCACTTCCGCTCCGACAACAAGATCCCGCTCGAGATGGTTGATGCGACGCAGATCAGGACCTGGGCCGTTCACCCCAGACCGATCTGCTCAGAGGAAGGCCGGAGGACACTGGCCGCGATACCAAGAAGGATCAATACCGTGGCCATGACGGCGAACCCGGCCGGAAGCGGCGTATCGACGACGGTGGGCACCAGGGCGCTGAGTACCCAGACTGTCTGAAACGACGCCTCCAATCGTGCGAACGTCCTGGCACGGCCGGTCTCGGAGACTTCCCTTTGCACGATGGCATCGAATGACGTCTTGGCGACACTGCCAGCGACACCAGCAATGACGGCAAGAATGAGAGCGCCTACACGGTGGTCGGGATCCGGCAGTGGGATAATCGCCGCCGCGGCAATACCTATGACCAGGCAGCTAAGTGCCACCAAGAGCCCTCCGGTCTTGAAATGGGACCGCACCCGGGGTGCGACCACCGCACCCCCGAGAGTTCCGGCGACGCCTCCGATGGCTACCAGCCCGTACCAGACGACCGGCGCCCCCTGAGCTCGGAACCCGAACACCACGAGGGCCGTCATGAAGCCGGTCATGGCCCGGATACCGCTCACAGCAAGGGCCGACCGCCGGACCGTTGCCGGCATGTGACGCCGGTCTGTTCGCCGGTCGCGAAGGGCGGGATGCGAAGGTGCGGTGAAGCTGAGTAGCTCGAGAGATAGGACCGTCGCAAGAGCGAAGGCGAATAGGCCGACGTCGAGGACGGCGTGAGCTCCGAGAATCACGTAGATCAGGCCCCCGAATCCGGCTGTTGCCGCCGAGGCCACTCCCCCGCCGATGGCGAGCTTGGCGTTTGCCGACACCAACTCCGATTCTCGAGCGACGACCGTCGGTACGAGCGCCGCTCTAGCGATCGCATGAGTCTTCGAGCACACGAGCGCGATGAAAGCTGCGGGAAAGAGCAGCAGGTTGTGTATCCACGCCGCCATCAGCAAGACCGCGGCTATCCGTCCTGCCGCTGCCAAGAAGACCACGAACCCTTTGCCCCGCCGAACCCGGTCAGTGAACGGACCGGTGAGTGGGGCAACTACAGCGAAAGGCAACATCGTGCATATCAGACCCAACGCGGTGCGTCCCCTCGCCGCGTGCAGCGACACGCTCACGAACACCGAGCCGGCCAGCGCTACCGCCACCAGTGCGTCACCCACGGCCGACAGATTGTTGACCAGCGCCAGCATGCCGAAGCGAGTGTCGAACCAGCTCTCGCCGGGAGGGCCCAGACGGAGCGGGTAGGTGAACGTATTTCGAAGACGAATGGACCAGGCTGCGTGGGCGGCGCTATCCATCATTCGTTCGTCACGCTCGTCGGGAGGTTCGGAACCCGATCTCCTCATTACCGATGATCTCGGGCCCGCCTCGAGCCCGGATAGGGCCGAACGGAAGGAATTCATCATCTGGCGACCCTCCCTTGGGAGAGGCCCCTCCTATCCGCTGGCCAGGACTCGGGTCGTTATGCCCTATCCCGGCCACGTTTCGGCCGGTGATCCTGTTCGTGGAGGTGGAGGTCGTGTTGGAGTTCGACGGGGCTACCAAGCGATTCGGACGGTTGGCGGCGCTCGACGAGTGCTCGTTCACTGCCCAGCCCGGCCGCCTAACCGGCCTCCTGGGTCCCAACGGTGCAGGGAAGACGACTGCGATGCGGGCTGCTCTCGGTCTGGTCGAACTCGACGGTGGAGCCGTCCGCTGGCATGGTTCCCCAGTCACGAGAGCTGATCCGACCCGGTTCGGGCACACGCCAGGGGAGCGGGGCCTGTACACCCGAATGCGGGTGCGGGATCAACTCGTCTACCTGGGGGAGCGGTGTGGGCAGTCCGGGATGTCGCAGCGGTTCTTGGACATTCGATACCGCGGAACGCAGGCCCAATACGGATTGCGACCTGAACATTTGGGGGAACAGCGGGTACACCGCAATGCCGGCAGGAGCGAAAAGGTTGGGCGAGCATGATTCGGGTGCAGGACTTAGACCTGTCACACCCAGTCGCCTTCCTCATCTTCGCAGCGCTGGGCCTGATCGATGGCGTAGTGCCACTCGTGCCGGCTCGTACCGCAGTTATCGGACTTGGTGTGATCGCCGGAACGGGGGATGTGCGGGCTTACCCGTTGCTGGCGGTGGCCACCGCCGCCGCGTTCGTCAGCGACAACATCTCCTACTGGCTCGGCGCACGCTACTGGCCCCGGATCAGCCGGATCGTCCTCCGGGGGGCTCGATCCCGCCGGGTCTGGGCTTGGGTGGAAGACCAACTGCGAAGACGCGGGATCGTATTGGTCGCGCTGGCCCGGGTGGTGCCAGGGGGTCCAACCCCGATCACCTTGACTGCCGGGTCGGTCCATTTGCCGCTGAGTAGGTTTCGGATGGCCGCGGCGATCAGCGCTGTGCTGTGGTCGGCGTACGCGTTCGGTGTCGGCATGTTCGGAGACGCGGTCGTCGGGAACAACCTTCTTGTCGCCCTTCTGGCCGGACTGGGGCTGGCCGGCGGTCTCAACCTGGTGTTACGAATGGCGATCCGGCGCAGCCGGGCGTGGGCAGGTGACCGAGCGGCACATCGCCAACGCCGGGCTGGTCCGGTTCGTCCTCCCGCACGGCGAGTGCGGCCCACGGAGCCGCCCGAACCGACACTGCCGACCAGCTCGATAGATTCACCCCGTGGGCCGCCACCGGATTCCGTGAACGAGTCGGCGTCTGGGTGCTCCTGTAAAGCGCAGCGCTAATCCGCTGGCCTACAGCGTCACGTGTGGCAGGACAGCGATCGCCTGCAACGACGTGTCGACCAGCCCCGCTTTCTCGCGACGCATGAACACCTCCAACGCCAGCTCATGGGCTATGAGCAGGTCCACGACCCCCTCGTCCTCCGGGCCACACAACTCGCGTAGGCGACCGTAGGAAAGGAGGAAGTCGGCGGCCACAGCCGGAACTGAGTCGAGCATGGCCGAGTAATCGAAGTCGGTCATGCCGCTCACGAAGTCCGGCATCGACTGGTCGGGCTCGGTGACTTCGGTCCTCCAGGTGGTGACCATCGACTCTGGTGGAAGCGCTTGCGCCGGATCCATAGTCATGAGCAGGACAGGACAGTTTCGAATGGAAAGAGGCCGACCCTTGTCGATCTCTCAACAGCATCTGGAGTCGCCGTCGACCCGCATGCCGCCCTACAGCTCGGCGCGGCGTGTCGTGTTTTGGATTGTCGTTGCAGCCGCGGGTGTCGTCCTGGTCATGAGCGCGATCGAGACGTTCACCGCCGATCCCCATGAAGGCGAAGGATGGATCGGGGGCCCGATCCAAGCGATCTTCGCAGGTGGCCCGCTCGTCGTCGTCGCCGTCGGCCTCCGATCGAGGCGAAAGACCATCGCCAAAAGGACAGCCATAGCTTCACTTGTGCTCGCCGCCCTTGTGACCTTCGTGCTGGTAATGCAGTTGCTCGACCCGAATGAGACCAACCCGGACCGCCTCGAGCAGGCGCTGGCGGTCTTGGTATACCTGGCGGCCTTCGCCGTCGAGGTGCCAGCGTTCACTGGCCAGTGGCCTCGATGACCTTGTGCGGGCTCACTCCTTGGATGGGGAGGCGTCCAGATGATCGAAGTCGACCGGCGGTAAGTTCGCCACGTCATCCTTCGATATCTTGAGCCGGATGCCTTGTCCGTCCACGCCGGCCACGGCGCTGATAGGGATAGCGACTTCCTTGCGGCCCCACAGGTGTCCCTCCTGAAGCAGAATGTGGGATACGTGACGATTACTCGGATCGATCACGAGCCCTTGGACCTGGCCGATGTCGCCGTCTGTTGCGTGGACCTGGTCCCCTCGTTGTACGGCCACTTCTCCTAAGGGGAGAGTGTCGTGGACTACAGGTAGCGCGGCATTGCCAACCCCCACCCCGCCGCCGAGCACGTTTCCCAGCATCCCCCCTGCGAGGCCGTAGTACGGCCAGACGAACGTCTGGCCGGCTGCGTATCCACCGTACGCGCCGATCCCGCCTGGCAGGAACTGCGTCTCTTCGGCATGATCGAGCTTGTCGAACTCCGCCATCGTGCAGCGAAGTCGGATGTCGCCCGAAGTGACATCGACGAGATCAAGCGGGACAAGCCGGCCGAGCCCGCTGCGGTGCTTCGGCTCGACGACCAGATGGGTGACCACCCGCGCTAAAGGGTCGATTACTACCTGGCTTATCTCGCCACAAACGCCGTCGGTGCACATCGCCTCGGCGCCAATCGTGAACTGCGTCGCTTCTGCCATGACTACATCCTTATTGCCGTGGACCTTGCGGCTCGTGTTCGTGCTCGGCGACACCGAGTTCACCTATCGTATCCAGGAGACCTCCCCGTTGGAGCGGAGCGACAGAGGTGGCCCAGATCAAGTCCGCAGGCTTTTCGGCTATGACCTCGTCGCCGACGAGACAGCCCTGCAGAGTGCGTTAGCTGGCCCCTCGTGGGGTCCCCGATTGTGAGGACGCCGCACCCTACGCTCATGTGCCATGACGAAGTGGCAACGGTTTGGTGACGGCACGTGGGTCAACGTAGACCATGTGGAGGTGGTCCGAGTCGATGAGCAGGATGACGGCAACTGGCGCCTGACTGCCACGTTTGCCTCGGGGCGTACCCACCCGCTCGGAAGCCACGAAGACCGTGACCTCCTCGTCGACTGTACTGACGCTCTCCTGCGGGACGAAATAGGCCACCATCTGCGAGCCTTGACCGACGCGGCAGACGAGACCGTGATGGCTCAGACTTTGGATTCCCAGCCCACTGCCGCCAAGCGTAGGAGATGGAGGTTCTGGCGCTCGGAGAACCTTGCTCCGGTAAACGCGGCAGACGGTCATCCCGATCCTGCACAGCTCCAACCAGCTGGATAGATCACCCGCCTCGCACAGGTTGCCGCGACGAGCTGTCCGTCTCTTTCATCCAGACGCCCAACTGACTCGGCCGGTATCGCCGCGCTCGTCGGCTTGCCGGCGTGCAGCCATTCCAACCACAGCGTCGCGGCCCCAACCACACGACGGGTCCTTACGGCTCCGACCACCACAAGCTCTCCGACAACCGGCCCATCGACTACCTCACCGACAGCGCCTGGCCGACCGCGCGGGCCTGGTTTCGAGGCTGCCGAGCCCAGTGGCTGTACCTCATTCTGGCGCGGGCATGGCCTCTTCGTACCTGTCGCCAAGGGCTGCGTTGGCTTGGTGGTCACCGCCGCGGTTGAAGCGCCTGCGGGTCACGCCGACTCGGACTGCAATCTCTTGGGGTTGTCGCCGGCGGTGAAGCCGGAGCTTCAGTAGCAACCGGTAGCCACCAGCGGTCGTTGCTCGCCCCTTCGGCGTCGACCAGCGCCGGGGTGGTGAGCAGCCGATCTAGCCAGACGCCGGGAAGGACCTTGTAGTGGATGGTTCCGGGTTCGCTAACCACGGCGAGCACCCACCACAGGGCGCGGGCGTAGGACACAGCCAGGTCGGGGTCGTCCCACTGGTAGAGGCCCCGGTACAGGCCATTCTGGTCATGACCGAGCCACAGCTTGGAGATCAGCCCGGGGAATCCGGCGAAGAAGATGGTGTTCAGTTCGCTCTCGCGGCGGAACAGGGCATGCGCCCGGTCGCTTCGGATTCGGCGCAGCCGGAAGCCGACGACGAGTACCGCTGGCTTTGCCGGAGGGGTCCCGTCGATGACTGTCTCGCGATAGACGCTAGCTGTGGTGCCGTCGGCGAAGCTGATGCGCCGTCGGACGTTTCCGGCCGGTTGGTGGATCCTCCGCCGAGCGAGCAGACCACTGGTGCTCCCGCCGCAACGAATCAAGTCTCTCAGCGCGCAGCGGAACCGCAAAGGACCCGAGTTGGCATTCCCCACGCCCACTCGTGCTCTTGACTCAAACCTGGTGGCCGGCGAGTCGGTCACTGGATCAGGGCGTCGCCGGCTCTCGAGTGGTCCGATGAAGATCATCCGCTACGGCGAACGCCCAGGTGTCGATCTCGTCCCAGTTACGAAAGTCGCCGTAACGGCCGCCCATGAGACGGAACTTTGTGCGCCCACCCGCTGTCAGATGCTCCTTACGCACAACGCCGGAGAACAGACGGTGCCCCCGAGGTTGGACCAAAGGTGACAGCTTGGCGGCCATCTGGTTTTCCTCTTGCATCGCCCAACCCTGGAGCCGGCCGGGCAGGGCGGCAGGCATCCCCACGCTGAACAACCACACGGGCAGCACACCGAGGGCAGGGGCGAAGCGGGACATGAATTTCATGGCCTCGGTCAGCCAAGCTTGGTCGTGGATGGCGCTGCCCGCCACGACAGCCTCGTAGCCCGACAGGTCGGAGACTTCGCTCATCGCCCGGCATTCCACCGTGTCACCGGGGGATTCCAGTCGACTGGCTATCCTCGTCGCGATCTCGGCGGTGGAGCCGTGGCAGGTTGCATAGGCGACAAGAATCCTCATTTCCCTGCTCCTCTCACGCTCTTAGGCTGTAGGCCTGTCTGGGCAACCTCATCGGCTCGCCCGGCTGATCGGAACGAGAATCAGAGCGCCGGCCACTAACAGCAGGAGACCGCCGCCAGCCAGGAGCCCGGCGGCTATCCGGCCGAGGTCGGGAAGCGTGGCTCCAACATCCCCAGTAATGACCAGTCCCGGCTTGGCGTTGGCGTTCATGACGACCACCGTCCAGCTACCTGGATCGGGCTTCCAGGTCACGGTCTGGGTGCCCGTCCCTGAGCTCTGTGCGATCCAGATACTGGTCGCAGCCGGTGGGCCGATGGGGGCGGAACCGGCGCTGCTCCGATAGACGGTTGTTCCCTTGGACCAGTCTGTCACTTCGTCGTGGTTCACACCGGCCAGGAACTGGTTCACCGCGGTTTGTGGTGCGATGCCGACGAACACGGGGACTTGGGGATTGTTCGGTGTGACCCGCAACCGAACGGTACCGAGGAAGTCGGACGGCGTGAAGACATCCGCGCTGCTGCCCATGTCGACCTTGCCGCTGGTAAGGGCATAGGAGCCAGTGGCGAAGGTGTGGGTTCCGCTGGTCAGGTATCCGGATGCGTCTCTTTGGGTGTTGTCGGCCCAGGTCGCGACACCACCGCCGGCCAAAAGTCCTAGGGAGATCAGGGCCAGCAGCGAGCCTGCCACGAGGGCGGTGATCCGGCCTCCGGTCCAGCCCCGCCGCCTCGTCTCTCCCGGAGTTACAGGCCCGGCGTTCGCTTCCTCTGGCCCTGTAGGGCCGGGAGGCGGGAGTGTAAGAGTGTGTACCGTTTCGTGGCCGCCCATGTCGAGTCGGAAGGGCGGGTAGTCGTCGGTCATCAACGCGGCGTAGGCCGCTACTCGAAGCACCCAGCGGTTCAGCCCGAGCACCAGGTCGAAGATTGGCTGCGGGTATCGACCGGTGACCATCAGCATTATCGCGGCGATCAGGACCAGCAGGCCCAGCAGACCCCCCGAGGCCCAGTTGAAGTCCGAGCTTCCGAACCGCCAGGCCGCCCAGGAGCCTCCGCCAACAAAGATCCCGACGATGAGGTAGTGAGGGATAGCCAGCAACCACCATTTCACCCACACCAGGCCGCGGGACAGATGTTCCGGGTAGGAGATCTCCAAATGGGCCGGGTATTCGGGAACCTCGGCCAGGGTGAACGGCGGGTACTGGTCGGTGGCGAGCGCTCCGAAGGTGTAGTAGTGAACCCGCCAGGACCAGCGCAGCACCCCGACGTTGAACTCGAACAGCGACCGCGGGTAACGGCCCGTGAGGGCGATGGCGAAGAAGGCCATGACGGAGACGCCTACAAAGGCGATCCACAAGGCCGCGAGGACGATGTAGTGCGGGATGGCCAATAGCCATTTGACCAGCCATAGCCAGCGACTGATGTGCGGATCCAGACTGGCGTCGACCCGCACCGGATACGTCGAACTGGTCACAATCACTCCTTTGCGACGTCTTCCATCACCGTCGCACCGCGGCTGAGCAAGGCGGTAGGGCCATATGACAGGTCCTCAGCGCGCCCGGCCTTCGGCTTCGCCTCAGCGGTCCGGGAGGTGACGATGTCACCAAGTCAGCGTCGCGCCGAGATCCTTTCCCGATCCCGGGCGCCCTGGACGACCCGTCCAGAGCGGCATCGCTTCGTCCGACGCCGGGACCGGAGCCGGCCCGTCACCCCGAGCACTGCGGCGCGCTGAACGTCACAGACGCCACGAACTCCATGAAGACCTGGAACGTCACGCCGAGGTCGGGCATGTCCGCGTAGAGACCGAGGGCGTGCTGGTTGTCGACGGCGAGACGGACCTCGGCCAGGTAGGGCAACGACTCGGGCACCGATGTCGCCGACGATGTGGTCGGCGAGGTGCCGGTTTGGTGGAAGACGACCAGGCCCGCGGTAGTACCGCACGCGACCACCTGGGAGACGCTCTTAGAGCCGTAGCCCGCGCGCCCGTGCGGCAGCTGGGAAACGCTGCCCGCCGCGATGACGACGATGTCGCCTGGGCCAGATGCCGGGCGGAACATCACGCTCGACGGTGCGGCAGGGGCCGCGCTGGTCGACGTCGCCTGCGACGGGGCCGACGTGGTCGGCACCGGTATCGAGCCGGGCAGCGCGGACTCGGTCCACGTGGCCGGGTACAAGGCGGCGAACTGCGAGGAGCTGTAGGAGCGGAACTCCCCGGGGGCACTGAGGGTTGGCTGCGCGCTGATCCATCCGGTCACGGTCGCGCCCTTCACCTTGAACCATCCGCCGCCGGTGCTTGTGTAGCCGAGCACGGTGAGCGCGGCCCCCTGCGCCGCCGACCCCAGCACAGGAGCTGACGGGCTGGGCGCCGCGCGCACGTTCAGCCCGATCGGACTCAGAACCGTTCTGGAGCCACTCGTCTGCGGTCCGGGCGCGGCAGTAGAGGTGACCGGTGCAGTTGTCGGCGGTGCCGGGCTCGAGGTGGTCGGTGACGAAGTGTGCCCGTTGGTGCTGCACCCTGCCGCGATGCTGGCCACCAGTGCTGCTCCCGCCAGCAGGCGCCTGACGCGCCGCCCAACTCGACAGGGGTGGATAGTCGATGCCACAGCTGCCTTCCCCCTCGGTTGGCCGGGAATGATTCGCCTGGCCGATAGTAGGCGGGGACCTGCGCGCACCAAACCGAGTCTTTTCCGCCCATCGTCAACAAGGTTGAGCGCATCCCGAACAGGACTGGTTCGTCGCGTCGT
>Ga0307374_10013151_pt1 | contig 11489 bp, 10 predicted proteins | sample OX3MG_FD_202532 | JGI IMG/M metagenome (GOLD analysis project Ga0307374, IMG submission 202532) | Soil microbial communities from Risofladan, Vaasa, Finland - OX-3 | ecosystem: Environmental > Terrestrial > Soil > Coastal area > Acid sulfate soil | place: Finland: Risofladan, Vaasa | collected... | reverse complement strand
CACATAGCGGCCGCACACGCGCTGCCGGTCTCAGAACGGCTGGGAAGGACCCGTGCTGGCGGGTAGGCGCCTGTACCCCGCCAGGAAAGGTTCCTTGAGCGCTTCGGAAAGCTCGGGCCGATCTGTGGGGCGCGACAATCATCTTGGCCATCGGGTCAAGGGCTTCAAGCTCTCGGGCGATGCCCGGTTTCTGGAGAAGCTCACCGATTTGGCTGTACCTGAATTCCCCCGATCAGGCCCTCGTGCTGTGCGTGGACGAGAAGACCCAGATCCAGGCGCTGAAGCTCACCCAGCCCGGACTGGACTCCCGCTGAAGAGGGGGCGTCTGGGCACGATGACCATGGGCACGATGACCCACGATTACAAGCGTAATGGCACCACCTGTTTGTTCGCCGCTCTGGGGGTCCTGCAAGGGTCCTGCAAGGCAAAGTCATCGGCCGGTGCTACGCCCGGCACCGCCATCAGGAGTTTCTGAAATTCGTGCGGCCCCTGGAGGCAGAATTCCCCGGCGACCTCGCGCTGCACTTGGTGATGGACAACTACGGCACCCACAAGCACCCCAACGTGCAGGCGTGGTTGAAGCGCCACCCCGCTTTATCCCGCACATTGTTCCCACCAGTTCCAGCTGGCTCAACTTGGTGGAACGCCGGTTCGGCGAACTCACCGCCAAAGCCGTGCGGCGCGGCTCCTTTGCGAGCGTCGCGGACCTTGAGACCGCCATTGCACAGTTCCTCGAAGCTCGGAACAAAAACCCTAACCCCTTCGTCTGGACTGCCACGGTCGAATCCATTCAAGCCAAACTCGCCCGGTGCCGTCAGACCCTGGAGTAGATCAAGCCTGGCTGTACCGCACCGCGCAGCGGAAAAAAGAAAGCCAAATCTCCAGTTATTTCTCGGACACCAGACTAACGACCTGGCGTACCCGGGGTGGTAGTGACTGTGACTTGACACATGGTTCAACGGTCGGCATAGTTCATCGAAACGTTTGCGCAATCGATTTTATGGCGTCGGAAATGGCCAAGGCAAGCGCTGTGACTGTCCGCGATGTGGCGACTAGAGCTCGCGTTTCCGTTAGCACCGTTTCGCACGTCGTTAATGGAACGCGGTTCGTTGAGCCGGCGACAAAAAAACGGGTCCGGGAAGCAATCGACGCCCTTGGCTATCGTTCAAACTTTTTGGCGCGAGGTCTCCGCAGCCGGAGAACGCACACCCTGGGTCTTGTGCTCCCGGATATTTCAAACCCATTCTTTGCCGAAATCGGGCGTGTCATCGAGGACGTAGGGCATCAGCGGGGCTATAGCGTGATCCTGTGCAACTCGGATTTGTCTAAAAGCCGAGAAATCGATTACGTCAACGTCCTTCTGTCGAAACAGATAGATGGGCTATTGGTGATCTCGACCGGCAATCACCCGGATGTGCTTGACCCGGCGAAAGACGCTGACGTGCCTGTCGTAGTGGTGGATCGCGAGGTCGTCCGGCCAGGCGTTGATACTGTCCTCTTGGACAACCGATTAGGTGGCGCGCTCGCGGCGCGCCACCTTCTGGAGCTCGGTCACCGGCGGGTCGCCTGTATTGCTGGGCCGAGCGATGTCTCACCGAGCGCGCACCGGGTTTCCGCATTTCTAAATGAAATCGCAAAAGATGGAATCGCACATTGCGTCGCGATTGCGAAGGGTGACTTCCGCTTCGAGGGGGCGAAGCGTGCAACCGAGGAGCTCCTTGCGGATGGTAAAGAATTCACGGCCATATTCGCCGCCAACGACATCATGGCAGTGGCAGCAATCGGTGTCCTGAAGAGGGCGATGTTGGATGTGCCGAGGGACGTGTCAGTAATTGGATTCGACAACATCGTCCTCGCTGAGGCCATGTGCCCATCGATAACGACGATCTGTCAGCCAATCGAGGAACTAGGACGAGCGGCTGTCGAGGTGCTCTTGGACCGGATCAAAGAGCCGTCTCGACCCCAATCCCGCGTGGTTGTGGCCCCGACCCTTATTAAGCGCGAGTCCACAGGGTTCGCGCGTGAAAGTCGTCGAGTGACCTCGCCAGCAGATGCGAACAGACGCCGCCCGAGCAAGAAGAGCAGGTAGCGCGACCAGTGTGGCGCTCTAAATCGAATCCAGCATGCTCTGGGAGAGTAATAACTACCGCTCACGTTTCAGCAACGACGTGAATGGATGCGAGCCAGTCAACCTGTAGAGGAGGCAGCTGTGGCACACAAAGTGATTATCGATACGGACATCGGAACGTACTACGACGACGCATTCGCCGTTCTGTTGGCGACCCGAAGCCCGGAAATAGATCTCCTTGGTGTTACAACCGTCTATGGTGACACTGCCTTGAGATCGCGTGTTGCGCGGAAGGTTCTAAACATTGCCGGTCGACCAGATGTTCCGGTGTTTACGGGGATCGGTACGCCACTTAGTGGGAAGCACCCGCTGATGTTTGGCTTTGAGGGGCAAAACATTCTTGGACCGGAAGACGTAAATCTGAAATTGTCGGATGAGCACGCGGTCGATTTCATCATACGGACCATTATGAAGAACCCGGGAGAGGTGTCGGTAGTAACACTTGGCGCGGTAAGCAACTTAGCTGTTGCGGTAACTATGGAGCCGCGGATCGCGCAGAGCATGAAGGAGCTGATCATCATGGGCGGGGTCGTCGTACCGATTGTCGACGTGAAAGGCGTCAGGCGCTCGCCCATCGAGGAGTACAACCTCAACAACGACGCGACCGCGGCGGAAATCGTGTTTAGGTCTGGGATGCCGATCACTGTCGTTCCAATCGACGTCACCTTGCGGGTGCCCTTGAGTACGGAACAGGTTGCGAAAATCAATCGGTCCAACGATCAAGTGGCTCAGCTCGTCAGCAAGATTCTCGCTGTCTGGCCTAAGCAGGAGTACCTCATCTATTTGACAGTAGGTATTCCAACGGAACACACCGGCTTGTGGCTCCATGACCCACTAACCGTTGCCGTGGTGTACGACAAGAGTCTGGTCGAAATCACCCCGATCAATCTTGCTGCGGAATTCGCGACGACCGTAATCGAGCGCGATATGGTGGTTCGCGACGACATCCTTCGAACTATACCTAAGAAGCTGCCGCCAAATATGAAGCTTGCCGTGGATGTCGATGCAACGAGATTTACGGATCTGTTTACTGCCCGGATTTGCGGGCAACAGGGGAAGTGAGGGGTGTATCGGGCAGTTACAGCGACCCGTGTCTTAAAGCGATGAGGCGACAGGAAGCGAGTGAGTGAGTGCGGCGGCAGTGGTGCTCGCTGTGCTCCACAACCAATAGGAGTTTGTCAATGAAACGGCCTGGAAAATCGAAGTCGACGTCGGGCAGTGGCACAAATCCGCAATTTGAATGTGGTGATGCCAAGATGGAGCTTCTGTCTCGGCGCTTATCGAGGCGCGCGGTTCTGCATGGGGGGCTTAAGGCGGCGGCGGGAGCAGCCGGCCTAACCGCATTGGCGCCGATGCTTGGCCTGGTCAAACCGGCCGACGCCCAGAATCGCCGGCGGTATGACGGAGTCACGGTGAAGGTAGCGGTCGGCAGCTTTATGTCGACCGGGGTTACGCTTTTTACGAAGGCATGGGAACAGGAAACAGGTGGTAAGGTCGAGGTTGTCCAGATCCCGTTTGGAGATCTCTACTCAAAGCTCCTTTCGGCATTCACCTCGCACGTGAATGCGTACGATCTCGTGATCTATGCCAACGATTGGGTCCCAGAATTTGCATCGGCTGGCTATATCATAAGTTTGGAGAAGTACTATCCAGAGAAGACCAACTGGAATACGGTAATTCCGCCCGTTCAGCACCTGATGTACGTGAAGGGAAAGCGCTACACGGTGCCGATGGACGGGGACTGCATTTTCGGCTACTACCGAAAGGACGCAATCGACAATCCTCAGCATGCTTCCAAATTCAAGGCGAAGTACGGCTACGACCTAATGCCTCCCACAACTTGGAAGCAGTATCACGATATTGCAGAGTTCTTTACGGGCTGGGATTGGGCCGGAGATGGGATCAAGGGTTGGGGGGTTCTTGAAGCAATGGGCCCGCATGACGTGGACCCTTATATCTTCACATCGCACGCCACGGCGTATTCCGCGCACCCGGACCTTCCGGGCACCCTGTTTTTCGATCCTGCAACTATGAAGCCTCAGATCGCCAATCCAGGGTGGGTACGGGCGCTCAATGAGTGGAAGGCGTTGAAGCCGTTCGGTCCACCTCAGATGGCGACGTATGGAGGGGGAGACGAACGCGGAAATTATCCCGCCGGCAATTATGTTTTCACCATCGATTGGGCAGATACCGGCGTCGAAGCGCAGGATCCCACTGTTTCGAAAATCAGGGGAAAGCTCGGCTATTTCATTCTGCCGGGTTCGACCGAGGTGTACAACTACAAGACTAAAAAATGGGACCACTTCTCGACGCCGTCGCATGCACCGTACCTTGGGTGGGGGGGGTGGCACGGATCGGTCACTGCGACCAGTAAGATTCAAGACGCGGCGTGGGACTTCCTCAACTTCTTGGACTCGACCCGGAACGCCCTGGTTGCGGTCACGACTGCCGGTACGGCGCGCAATCCTTACCGGGAGGACCAATTCGATCCAAAGCCGTGGATTGACGGACCCATGCATTATGACGATCCCAAGCCGTATCTCGACACGATCCATGCGAGCTTCTACAACAAGAACACGCAGTTCGATCTTAGGATCCCGGGGGGGGGACAGTACTTTAATTCTCTCGACAAGTGGATTCAGCTAGCGCTGTCTGGCTCCATGTCGGCCGAGCGCGCCTTAACACACTGCGCAAGTGAGTGGGAGCGAATTACCGATCAGTTCGGGCGTGACTCGCAGAGAGAGTTCTACGTTACCCTTCAGAAAATGACGGGCTGAAGAGAACTGCAATAAAAGGTTGCGTAATTCTTAGCCACGCCGGCTGCCCCATGAGACCTTCAAAATCTACAGCGCGCCCCGCGCGGAATGCTACAAAACGTCTCATGTTGGCGCCGGCGTTCCTTTTTTTCGCCGCATTTACGATCTTCCCTCTGATCTTCACAGCCTACGTCAGCTTGAGCGCATGGAATATCGGGGGGCGGCACATTTTCATTGGTCTTGCCAACTATCGAAGCATCCTGGGAGACATCACCTATTTGCTTAGTTTGCGCAATACGGTGCTGTTTACGCTCGCCACAACCTTCATCGAGTACGTGCTTGGATTTGGGATTGCTTACCTCGTCAACGGGGTGGCTCGATGGCAACGTCCGATTCGTCTTGCAGTGCTGCTGCCGATGCTCCTCACTCCTATCGTTGTAGGGTTTATTTGGAAGATGATGCTCGATCCGTCCTTCGGGCCGATTGACAGCGTTCTTCGGCATCTCGGGCTGCCGCGCATTAACTGGCTCAGCAGCGCGGTACCGGCATTCATGGGTATCGTCTTGGCCGATACTTGGGAGTGGACACCATTCATGTTCCTCATCTTATTCGCGGGGTTGCGTTCGCTTCCTACGGAGCCGTTCGAATCTGCGAGGGTAGATGGCGCATCGCCGTGGCGGATTTTCTGGGATCTCACGTTTCCGCTAATGATCCCTGCGTCCGCCGCGGCGATCCTGCTGCGAAGTGTCGAGTCATTCAAGCTGTTCGACATTGTGTACCTGATAACTGCGGGCGGACCCGGGGTCGCCACGTCGACCGTTTCACTCGACGCTTACTTCACCGGGCTTCGCGCCGGTGATCTCGGCAGCGCGGCAGCAATGACCATCATTTTGCTGATCATTGTTATTGTTGTGACAATGAGCTTTCTTCAGTTAGTCGCGCGCTTCGGTCAGTCTAAGATGCGGCCTCTATCCTCGCCCAAGGATCTCGCAAGTTCCCGCGCAAACTCGCGTACCCAGGTTCATGAGACGCGCTAGTTCGTTCCCGGTCAGAGGAATGCTGCTTGCAATTTGGCTGGCCTTTGCCCTGTTTCCCATCTATTGGACGGTCGCCACGGCCTTTAAGACACCCATCGACATCTATCAGGGGCCGAAGTACGTGCCGTTTATCGACTTCCATCCGACTGTTATGTCATGGGAGCGATTGTTCGGACCCCAAAACTTTAGCTTCTTTAAAGACTTCGCGAACAGTTTGCTTTTCGGCTCAATGAGCGCGCTGCTTGCGGTCCTTCTCGGGGCATTTGCGGCGTATGGGCTTGCGCAGTACCGATACAAGTTTGGGTTTTACAAAAACGACGATATTGCGTATCTGCTTGTATCGCAGCGTTTCATGCCGCCGATTGTCGCCGTCCTGGCTATTTATATCACGTACCAGAAGTTGAGCCTCCTAGACTCACGTCTTGGGATGATCTTGGCTTACACCGCTTTTGATCTACCGTTGGCCATCTTTCTTCTGCGCAACTTTTTCGAACAGATACCGGTGGAGTTGGAGCAGGCGGCGGCTATCGATGGGTATGGCAAGGTTGAGCGTCTTCTTCGGGTGGTGTTCCCTCTCGCGGCTCCGGGATTGGCAGCCGCGTACATGATCTGCTTCGTATTCTCATGGAATGATTTCCTCTTTGCTTTGATACTGACGTTTGATAACGCGACGACGCTTCCGATCATGATTACAAATTTGAATACGCAAATGCAGCCGATGTGGTGGCTGCTTTCGGCAGTTGGCATCGTCGTTATGGTGCCGCCGGTAATCGTGGCTGTTTTTCTGGATCGGTACATGCAGCGCCAGGTACTGCGGGGCGGCGTGCGTTAGCTATTGGAGAAGGAGCGTGGCCTCGCTGCAGCTGACGGGTGTGAAAAAGCGTTACGAGAGCGTCTTGGCGCTCGCCGACGTGAGTTTTGACTTGGCCGACGGGCAATTTATGGCGCTTCTTGGACCCTCTGGCGCTGGCAAGACAACCACTTTGAAATCGATCGCGGGGGTGGAGACTCCGGATGGCGGGGAAATCCGAATCGGGGGCAGGCTTGTAAACGACATTCCCGCTGAGGGGCGTAACACGGCACTAGTGTTCGAGAACTACGCCTTGTACCCGAATATGACAGTGTATGGGAACATGGTTTTCCCGCTTAAAGCGCCGGCGCGAGCAGAGAAGTTCAGAGCGGAGAGCGCAACGCAGCGGGTATTCGAGGTTGCGAGGACGCTCGGAATTGCAAGTCTCTTGGAGCGCCGCACGTGGGAGTTGAGTGGCGGCCAAAGGCAACGAGTGGCGCTCGGGCGTGCGCTGGTGCGCGAGCCGGATGTCTTTCTGATGGATGAGCCAATTTCACACCTTGACGCCAAACTGCGCTTTGAAATGCGCGCGGAGCTTAAGCGGTTACAGCGGGATATTGGGGTGACGACGTTATACGCGACACCAGATTACGCTGAAGCTATGGCTTTGGCCGACGTCATCGTTGTGCTGCGGGAGGGGCGTGTTATTCAGGTGGGGACCCCCACTGCGGTGTTCAATCGTCCGATCGACACCTACGTTGCGCATCTTCTGGGGGAACCGCACATCAACCTCCTAGAGATGGAGATTCAGTCTCGCTCGGGAAGGCTGGCCGCAGTGGGGCAGGGCGTCGAATTCGCAATCCATCCGTCGCAGGCGGAGTTGCTGCGGCAGAGGGTAACGAAGTTAATCACGGTGGGCGTGCGACCGTCGGAGGTTCTTGTCTCACCGACGGAGCCGGATGGGGGGGGCGATTCGGGCACGGTAATCGCGGTGGAGCCGCGTGGAGCGACGACTGTTCTAGTGGTCAGAGCCGGGGGTCAGCAAGTCGTGGCAAAAGTGGGCGGCGAGCAACGGCTGCGGCCTGATTCAATCGTGTGGATTGGAGTTAAGCCGGAGTCACTATATTTCTTCGAGCGAGAGTCTGGCGCTCGCGTGGAGGTTCCCCATGGTGAGATCGATGCAGCCGGGGCGAGCAGATGAGTCGCGTACGGCTTCGCAGCGTTACAAAGCATTACGGTCCGAGCGTATTGGCCGTGAAGGACATCTCCTTTGAGGTGGCGGATGCGGAGTTCCTCGCGGTGCTTGGACCATCCGGCTGTGGGAAGACCACCACGATGCGGATGATTGCTGGACTCGAGGCGGCGGACGCGGGTGAAATCTGGTTGGGCGAACGGATTGTTAATGCACTTGCTCCAGCGGAGCGCAATGTCGCTATGGCGTTCGAGAATTACGGCTTGTACCCGCACTGGAGTGTTTATCAGAATATTGCTTATCCGCTTCGTCTGCGGAGCATTTCTGCAGAGGAAATCAATACTAGAGTTCAGAAGGTCGCAAAGCTCCTTGAGATCGACGACATCTTGCTGCTTAGGCCCGCCGCTATCTCGGGAGGTGCGAAGCAGCGGGTCGGCCTAGCACGTGCGTTGGTCCGAAGTCCGGAGGTGTTTCTGCTCGACGAGCCGATGTCCCATGTCGACCCGGATTTTCGCAGCCAAATGCGCGTCGAGTTGAAGCGCATTCAGCGTGAACTAGGCGGCACGTTTATTTACGTGACTCATGATCAGCTCGAGGCGATGTCAATGGCGGATCGAATTCTGATCATGCGCGATGGGGTCATTCAGCAGCTGGGGACACCGCATGAAGTCTTCAATAACCCGGTGAACGAGTTCGTTGGCGGGTTTGTTGGGGAGCCACCGATGAACTTTCTGCCTACGCGGATTCAACGAGGTAATGGCGGAGTTCAGCTTAGTCTTCCAAATGGTGGGTCCTTGGCACTTCCGGCGCGCTATGGCGGGGTAGTTGAATCTATGGCCGGTGCTGAACTAAGGCTTGGAATTAGGCCTCACAAAATCAGGATTGGCCCGCGGGAGTCTGGGGAAGGAGGCGCGCCGGGCAGTATCTACGTGATTGAGCCGCTAGGGGATTACTCGATCGTGACTATTAAGCTGGGTTCGGCGACCGTAAAAGTTGAGGCTGCAGCGGATTTTAGTGGTGCATACGACCAATCAGTGCAGATAGCCTTCGCGCCTGAGGACGTGTTGCTATTCGGGGCTGACGGCGCGTTGATGATGGGGACGGTAGCCTGCTAGTTTGCAAGTTGACTGTAGATGTTTAAGCGATGTGGGCAGAGAAGGATGCGTAGCCGGTGGCGGAAGATGTTGTGGCATTCGTGTTGATTGTGTCGGCGCGTGCCGGATTGTGCTGCCGATAGGCGATTTGTGGCCTAAATAGGCGAGAGCACTATGTTGGACTCAGGCAGCGTGATTGTGGTTGGCAGTGCCAATATGGACCTTGTTGCCTATGGGCCGAAGCTGCCGAGCCCGGGCGAGACGGTACTAGCGGACCATTTTAGGCATGGCCCAGGAGGGAAAGGGGCAAATCAAGCGGTGGCCGCCTCGTGCAGCGGGGCCGAGACTACGTTTATAGGCGCGGTGGGAGATGATACGTATGGCGATGAAATTCTCGGGTCGTTGCGTGCTGCTAGGGTCCAAGTGGAGCAGGTGACGCGGATTCGTGGCGTGCAAACTGGCGTGGCGCTGATTACAGTTGACGCGGCTGGTCGAAATCTCATCACTGTCGTGCCGGGCGCGAATGAGGCCGTCGACCGGCAGATTGCCGAGAAGGTCCTCACACTGCTGAGTCCTGGCGTTGTTGTGCTGCTGCAGCTCGAAATACCGATTGAGACGGTTATTCTCGTGGCGGATCTTGCGCACACTGCGGGTGCCACGGTAGTTCTGAATCCGGCGCCGGCGCGCCGATTACCAAGTGAATTGGTGTCATGCGTCGATATTTTGGTGCCGAACGAAGTTGAGCTACTTAGCCTGGCTGCCCCCATTACCGTCGACAGATCACTTGGAGGACTGGCGCGTGCACTGCTTACTGGGGCTACGCGAGCGGTAGTTGTGACGTTAGGGAAGGGCGGCGTGCTTGTAGTTACCCGGGAGGACGAGAAGCGGTTTGCCGCGTTCCCGGTAAAAGTTGTGGACACGACAGGTGCGGGCGATACGTTCGTGGGGGCGCTGGCTAGTCGGATTGCTGCACGGGATGGTTTGGGCGACGCAGTCCGGTACGCAAATGCTGCAGCTGCGCTCAAAGTACAGGCGAAGGGTGCACAGGAGTCAATTCCCAAGGCTGATGACGTCTACCGATTCATGGAGGCAGTTCAGAGGCAAGCGGCTTCCTAGAGGAGCATGGTTGCAAGTCGTTTAGGAACGTGAAGCGCCTGATCGCTCGTCGATGTCCCTGGAATGCTGCTGACGCGCGGCCCCGGCACTTTCACTGCTCCTCAGTGCGCGCAGGGATTAGCGCGACTGTCTCTGCAAAGGGCTACTTTTTCGGACAAGCGTGTTCTAGAAATGCATCGTTTTTGGCGCGCTCCCGGGCGCGGTCGGTCGATTCGATCCAGCGTGCGTAGTGCTTGAAACTGTTAACGGGGATCGAAATCCGCGTGTTTCCGGTGTTTGACGCGCAGCGCCCCTAAAATCCTTCGCCGCGTAGGTTCGATGAATTTCTGATCGTGCGCTCACCCGCGCGAGGGATATCCACGGCGGCGCGCGGGCGGCGCTCAAGACGCACGCGAACGCGTGCCGCGGTGGATATCCCGGCAGCGCACCGCCCGTTGCCCGATTAGCCCGGTGAGATGAGTTCGACGCCGCGCGGGCGGCGGCGCAATGCTCCGAGGTGTTGTGCCTTGGGCCTGGAGGCTGTAATGAGCGGCTCGCTCGATCGGCTGGCCCGATAGGCCAAGGCCGCGGGCTCACGCTATTCTTGGGCGCAGACGCCGCAAAAACGAAGGCCCGGACTCGTTCCTGGAAGAACCCCGGGCCTTCTACACGGGCGGCGCGCGCGAAGCGCGCGCGTCGTCTGCATTGCCTTTATGCCTGCAATGCACGGCGTTGTCCAGTCCCAGTCTTGTCCAACGAGGTATGAGCCTGGAGGCAGGGGCGTGATTCCAACGAGGTGTGAGCCTGGGCGGGGATAGCCGTCTGGGATAGCGGCCAGCCGGGATGGGTCGATCATCGATGGGATGGTGATCGACATGAACGAAGGTCAGATTCGTACCCTCGCGCAGGTGAAGGGGTTTCTGGACGGCACCCTGGGCGTCCAATTCAAGCCCTTGGACGGTGAGGCGGCCCGCTATGGGCACATCGTCGAGGTGCTGCGACGCTTCGATTACGGCCGCTTGCTGAGAACGGATCGGGGCTGGATATTGCGCTACCTGCGTGCTACGGGCGGGTTCAGTCGCGCCCAGCTCACTCGGCTGGTGGGGCGAGGGCTTGCCGGTGAGCTGCTGAGCAAGCGCTACGTCGTTCCGGCGCAAGCCTTCAGGCGCCGCTACACCGACGGGGACGTGCTGCTGCTGGCCCAGATGGACCGCCAGTTCGACACCCTTTCGGGGCCCGCTACGGTGCATCTGCTGCGCCGCGCGTTTAGGCTCTACGGCGAAGCACGTTTCGAGCGGCTGGCGCGTTTGTCTGTGTCGCACCTGTACAACCTGCGTCGCACACGCCGCTATGCGGCGCAACGCATCGTGCGTACCAAGACGCGTGCCAGCGCGGCG
>Ga0307374_10013149_pt1 | contig 11491 bp, 14 predicted proteins | sample OX3MG_FD_202532 | JGI IMG/M metagenome (GOLD analysis project Ga0307374, IMG submission 202532) | Soil microbial communities from Risofladan, Vaasa, Finland - OX-3 | ecosystem: Environmental > Terrestrial > Soil > Coastal area > Acid sulfate soil | place: Finland: Risofladan, Vaasa | collected... | reverse complement strand
CGACCGACGGCCTGGTGCGCGGCGCCGTCGTTCGCCAAACCGGCCGGGGGATCACCGTGCCGGTCGGCGACGCCGTGCTGGGGCACGTCTTCAACGTCATCGGCGAGTCGCTCGACACCGACGACATCGGACCGGTGGAGGACTACTGGGAGATCCACCGCAGCGCGCCGGCCTTCGACCAGCTCGAGCCGCACGCCACGATGTTCGAGACCGGCATCAAGGTCGTCGACCTCCTCGCCCCGTACGTCCAGGGAGGCAAGATCGGCCTCTTCGGCGGCGCCGGCGTCGGCAAGACCGTCCTCATCATGGAGATGATTCGTCGCGTGGCCGAGCTACACGAAGGCGTATCGGTCTTCGCCGGGGTGGGGGAGCGCACGCGCGAAGGCACCGACCTCTTGTTGGAGATGCGCGAGTCGGGCGTCATCGAAAAGACGGCCCTCGTCTACGGCCAGATGGACGAGCCGCCGGGTGTGCGGCTCCGCGTCGCCCTCGCCGCCTTGACGATGGCCGAGTACTTCCGCGACGTGAAGAACCAGGACGTGCTCTTGTTCGTCGACAACATCTTTCGCTTCGTGCAGGCCGGCTCCGAGGTTTCGACCTTGCTCGGCCGCATGCCGAGCGCGGTCGGGTACCAGCCCACGCTGGCCGACGAGATGGGTGAACTCCAAGAGCGCATCACCTCGACGAGGGGCCGCTCGATCACGTCGCTGCAGGCCGTCTACGTGCCGGCCGACGACTACACCGACCCGGCACCCTTCACGACCTTCACGCACCTCGACGCCACGACGGAATTGAGTCGTCAGATCGCCGCGTTGGGTATCTACCCGGCCGTCGACCCCTTGACGTCGACGTCGAACATCCTGGCGCCGGAGATCGTCGGGGACCGTCACTACGCGGTGGCTCGCCAGACCCAGCAGATCTTGCAGCGCAACAAGGAGCTGCAGGACATCATCGCGATCCTCGGCCTCGACGAACTGTCCGAAGAGGACCGCATCACCGTGACGCGAGCGCGCAAGATCCAGCGCTTCCTCTCACAGCCGATGTTCGTGTCCAAGGTCTTCACCGGGATCGAGGGCATCAACGTTCCGGTCCAAGAGACCATCGAGTCCTTCGAACACTTGGTGAACGGCGACCTCGACGCGTTCCCGGAGCAGGCGTTCTTGAACGTCGGGGGAGCGTCGGACGTCGAGCGCAAGGCCTCCGAACTCCAGAAGGACTAAAGGTGAGCACCCTGAAGGTCGAAATCGTAACGCCCGAGGCGCCGCTGTGGGTCGGTGAGGCGAATGCGTTGGTGGCGCGATCGACCGAGGGCTGGTTCACGGTGTTGCCGCAGCACATGGACATGGTCGGCGACGTGGTGCCGAGCGTGGTGCGGGTTGACACTTCGGAGGGTGAAATCGCCATCGCGGTTCATGGCGGTTTCTTCCAGGTGGGTCCCGGTGAAGAGGAAGACGAGACGCTCGCCACGGTCCTCGCGGGCATCGCCGAAAAGGTGAGCGAGATCGACGTGGCCCGCGCGCAAGCGGCCAAGGCATCAGCGGAAGCCGAGATCGCCGCCGACAGTCGAAACGAGCAAGAGACCACGACCAATGTGATGGCGAGAGCCGCGCTCGAACGGGCCGAGTTGCGACTCAGCGCCGCCAAGGCTCTCTGATGCGCTGGGTTGACAAGATTGAACAAAGCGGGGTCGATCACTGGGGAGCCAAATACTCCGGTCGTGAGCAATTCGGCGATGCCATCGCTGATCAATACGGGCGAGCACAGATTTGGAAGCGCATTACGTGGGTCTTTTATATCGTCGGTCTGGCGTTAATGTTTGCGCCGTCCGGTCACGCACTCCAATACGCCGGTTGGATGATCTCAACGGTGGGACTGTTTCCTCTGGTCTGCTGGCTCAGCGAACGGTTTAAGTTCCGCAAGGCCGTCAAACTCGCCACGGGATAGTTTCTGACTGCGAGGCGGCTGCTATCTACCTGGCCGACACGTAGTCCAGCAGATCCTTCTTTTCGTGTTCGAGTTCGTCGAAACGGGCCTTTACGACGTCGCCGATCGAGATCATGCCCACCAATTGACCTTCGTGCACGACCGGCAGGTGTCGTATGCGCCGCTCGGTCATCAGTCCCATCAATTCCGTCACCGTCGTCGTCTCGTCGCACGTCTGCACGTCGGACGTCATCAGCTCGGCGACCGTCGTCTCGAGCGCCTCGGCGCCACTGGTCGCCAGGGCCCGCACGGCGTCGCGCTCAGAGAAGATGCCGACCAACGGTGGCGTCGGACCGGTCACGACCAGGGCGCCGATGCCCCGCTCCTTCAAGAGCACCAGCGCGTCGGCCACGGTGCGCTCCTGGGAAATCGTGGCCACCTCTTGGTTCTTGTTCGCTAATAGATTCGAAACCTGCACGACGTCCCCCTCTGATTGAAACCGAAAAGTTGAGCCAATCGCTCTACTGCGGACCTTACGACGACCGGTTGGAGTTTGCAATCGAACATCGCGCGTGAATGACCGCGTATTCACGCTTCGTGAACAATCGAACAAGTATCAGAAGCCCGCGGAGGTGAACTCTTCGAGTTTGTTGTGGCGGTGGAACGTCTCGATGGTCCTCACCGTGCCGGAGCGTGAACGCACGACCATCGATTGCGTCGTCGCGCCGAAGTCGTGGAATCGCACGCCGCGCAAGAAGTCACCGTCGGTGATCGCCGTCGCCGAGAAGAAGCAGTTGTCGCTGGCCACCAGGTCGTCGGTCGTCAGCACCCGCGTGAAGTCATAGCCCAAACCCTCGGCCACACGACGTTCTTCGTCGTCGCGCGCGATGAGCACGCCCTGAATCTCACCGCCCAAACCCTTCAACGCCGCCGCCGCGATGACCCCCTCCGGAGTACCGCCGATGCCCAAAAGAACGTCGGCCCCGGAGTTGGGCCAACCGGTCGCGATGGCGCCCGCCACGTCGCCGTCGGAGATGGAGAGGACGCGCGCACCGGCCTCGCGAACCTCGGCGAGCAGCGCGTCGTGACGCGGACGATCGAGTATCACCACGCCGAGCTCGGGAATCGGTTTTTTTAGTCGCTTCGACAGTTCCGTCAGGTTGTCGGTCGCCGAGGCGTTGATGTCGACCGAACCGCGACCGCGCGGTCCCACCGCAATCTTGTTCATGTAAACGCAGGGCCCCGGATTGAACATGGTGCCGCGCTCGGAAAGCGCGATGACCGACAGGGCTCCGTTGCGACCCATCGCGGTGAGCGTCGTGCCGTCCACCGGGTCGACCGCGATGTCGACGAGTGGCGGCCGACCGTCACCGATCCGTTCTCCGTTGTAGAGCATCGGCGCGTCGTCCTTTTCGCCTTCACCGATTACGACGATGCCGTCCATGGCGACGCCGCCGAGTACGAAGCGCATCGCGTCGACCGCCGCGCCGTCGGCCGCGTTCTTGTCGCCGCGACCGGACCAGCGCGCGGCGGCGATGGCCGCGGCCTCGGTGACGCGAATCATCTCGAGGGCGATATTGCGGTCCGGTTGGGACGGTTGCAGCACGAGCCAATCGTACTGTCGGAAACCTGATCGACCTCGTCCCGGTCCATTTCGGCTCACCGGCAATACTTGAAGCGTGACAACCCTCGTCGTAAAGCCCGCCGGAGCCCTCGAGGGCGACGTCCAGGCCCTGGGCGCCAAGAACGCGGTGCTGAAGGAGATGGCGGCCTGCTTGCTCGCGACCGGCGAGCACCACCTCACCAACGTCCCGCGCATCACCGACGTGGGAACGATGGTGGAACTGTTGGTGGCGTTGGGGTGCACCGTCGAGCGTCCGGCCGAGCACGAACTCTCCATCGTGGTGCCCGACGCTTCCGACATCCATCCCGTGGCCCCGGCTCGTTTGTTCGAGGCGATGCGCGCGTCCATCGTGATCCTCGGACCCCTCCTCGCGCGCTGCGGCCGAGCGGACATGGCGCTACCGGGTGGCGACGACTTCGGCCAACGACCGATCAACTTCCACACCGACGGTCTCACGGCCATGGGCGCGACCTTCCACAACGATCGCAATTTCATTCGAGCCACGATTGATCGGCCCCGACTACGCGCCGCGCGCATCACGCTCGAATACCCGAGTCACACCGCCACCGACAACCTGCTGATGGCCTGCGTGCTCGCCGAGGGCCGCTCGGTGATCGACAACGCTGCGCGCGAGCCCGAAGTGGAGGACCTGGCCAAGCAGCTCATCGCCATGGGCGCTCGAATCGAAGGTCTCGGCACGTCACGACTCACTATCGACGGCGTCGAGGAGTTGCGCCCCGCCCGCCACCACGTCGTGACCGACCGCGTGGTCTCGGCCACGTATCTCGCGTCGGGTCTCATCACCGGGGGCGAGGTGCGAGTGGTGGACGCCCACCCGGAGCACATGGAGATGCTCCTTCGAAAGATCGAGGCGATGGGCGGCGTGGTCGACGTGCGCGGACCGGGCGTGGCCGCGCAGGGACCGCGCACCTTTCGCGCCTGCGACGTCGCGACGCTGCCCTATCCCGGAGTGGCAACCGACTACAAGCCATTGATAACCACGATGCTGAGCGTGGCCGACGGCGTCTCGGTCGTCACCGAGAACCTGTTCGTCGGGCGCTTTCGCTACGTGGACGAGCTCGTTCGCTTGGGCGCCAGCATCACCACGGAGGGTCATCACGCGATGATCCGCGGTGTCGATCACCTCACGGGCACCTCGGTGCACGCCAGTGACATTCGCGCTGCGGCGGCGTTGATCCTCGCCGGACTGGTGGCCGAAGGTGAGACGACGGTGACGGGACTCGAGCACATGGACCGCGGCTACGAGGATTTCGTCGGTCGCCTCCGTCACCTCGGCGCCAACATCGAACGGAATTCATGATTTCCAGTGATCCGACAGAACTGCTCGAGCAGGCTCGCGGGGGATCGCGCACGGCGCTCGCGCGTCTGTTGACCTTCGTCGAGTCCGGAGGACCGCAGCAGTTGGCGACCGCGGCGTTGGCCTACCGCACGCCAGTGCCGTACGTCGTCGGGATCACCGGTCCACCGGGTGCCGGCAAGTCGACCTTGACCGACCAGCTGATCAACGTGGTGCTCGAACGGGGCTTCGGCGGCGAGCGCGACGTCGATCAGGTGAGCGTGCTGTGCGTCGACCCCAGTTCTCCGTTCACGGGAGGGGCGATTCTCGGCGACCGGATTCGGATGCAGGACCACGCCACCAACGAGCACGTGTTTATTCGCTCCATGGCGACGCGCGGACACCTCGGTGGCCTCTCTCTGGCCGTGCCCGACGCCGTTCGAGTTCTCGGCGCGGCGCGTTTCCCCCTGGTGCTCGTCGAAACCGTCGGTGTCGGTCAGATGGAGGTCGAGATCGCGTCGGCCGCCGACACGACGATCGTCGTTGTCAATCCCGGCTGGGGTGACGCCATGCAGGCCAACAAGGCGGGACTGCTCGAAGTCGCCGACATCTTCGTGATCAACAAAGCCGACCGCGCGGGTGTTCGAGAGACGCGTCGCGATCTCGATCAGATGCTGGACCTCGGGGGCGTTCACGAGTGGCGCCCACCGATTCTCGAAACGGTCGCGACCGACGGCACCGGCACGACTGAGCTGTGGGACGCCGTCGTGAACCATCGGACCTTCATCGAGAGCGCGCAACTGGAAGAGCGCCGACGAACGCGCATGCGCGTCGAACTCGACAGGGTGCTCTCGGCGATGGTGCGTTCACGAATTGTCGCGCTGGCTCACGGCGACGACTACGAAGACCAGATCGATTCGCTGTTGGCCGGCACCACCGACCCGTACCGCGCGGCCGAGGCGCTGTTGGGAAGCGAATGATCGCCACGTCCATCACCTACGACTTGGTCTTCGTGACCCACATCATCGCCGCGGTCGGCACGTTGATCGTGTTCATCGTGATGCGCAGTTCCGCCCGGGCGATCGTGCGCGGCGCCGACGAGACCGTTCAACGCACGAAGTTCCCGCATCGGCGGAACTGGGCCGCGCGAGTACTGCACGTGCTGCCGATCACAGGACTGATCATGTCACTGAGTGGCGACAAATCGGTGTCGCTGTCCCAGCCGTGGATTGGCGTGGGGATACTTTGCTACTTGGCGATGGCGGGTCACCTCGAAGCGAGGACGCTGCCCCAAGAACGCGCGCTCGCCCAAGTGATCGCCGAAGACGGAGTGGCGCCGCCGGAGAGCGGTCGGGCCTTCGTGAAATCCATCGACACGCTGCTGGCGATCTTCGCCGTAGCGTTGATTTCCATGCTGGTGCAGTACTAGAGAAAGCTCGCGTGTCCCACCATGCCGGCGGCGACCGTGGCGTTGGTCGCTTCGTCAATGAGGACGAAACTGCCGGTGACCCGGTTGGCGCGGTAGTCATCGACCACCAAGAGGTCGGCCGTCTGCAGGGTGGCGAGACCGATGTCGTTGGTGTTCAGTGACGTCGACTCGTCGATGTCGAGTTTCTCGATGTCGATGACGCCGTTGATGGTCTTGACGCGAACGGGCGTGACTTTCGAAGTGTGCTTCATCTTCAGCCGTTGACCGATGACCAGTGGCTTTTCACCGAACCAGCAGATCGTCGTCTTCAGTTCGTTGACGACCGAGGGGAGGGGAGCGGTGGCGATCAGGTCGCCGCGCCCGGCGTTGGTCTCGTGGGCCAGCGCGACGTCGGCGGCCAGTCCGACCGTCGCGTCGGCGACCTCTTCGCCGCCGAAGTTCATCGCGGTGATCGTGGTCTCGATGTTGGCCGGGAGCAAGGTGACTCGGTCGCCGACGTGAAAGGTGTCGCCGTTCACCATGCCGGCGTAAGTGCGACCGCCGCCAGGTTGACGAAGTACCCACTGGATGGGCAGGCGTGCGCCGCGTGTCGTGGTGTGCTCCCAGGCGCCGGCTTCGGAGTTCTCGAGCGCCTCGAGGACGGTCGGGCCGTCGTACCAGGGGAAGTGACTCGAGGACTCCACGACGTTGTCGCCCAAGAGTGCCGACACCGGAATGATGGAGGCCGAGGTGAAATCGAGGTCGCGCGCCAGGGCCTGAATCTCGTCCACCACCCGATCGAAGGCGAGCTTGGACCAATCGACCGCGTCCATCTTGTTCACCGCGACGATGATCGAGCGCACGCCGAGCAGCGCCGCGATGCACAGGTGCCGGCGGGTCTGCTCCTTGAGTCCCGAGGCGACGTCCAACACCACCAGCGCCAGGTCGGCCGTCGAGGCACCGGTCGCCATGTTGGCGGTGTACTGCACGTGGCCCGGGCAGTCCGCGATGATGAACTTGCGCGTCGGCGACGACGCGTAGCGATAGGCCACGTCAATCGTGATGCCCTGCTCACGTTCCGCGCGCAGACCGTCGGTGACGAAACTGAGGTCGAGGTCACCGACGCCGCGCTTCTCCGAGGCCTCGGCGACGGCGTCGAGCTGGTCGTCGAACAGCTGGCGGGTGTCGACGAGGATCCGTCCGATCAACGTCGACTTGCCGTCATCGACCGATCCGATGGTCGCTAAGCGCAGGAGATCCTTGGTGGCCAGGTGCACTTAGAAGTACCCTTCGCGCTTTCGATCCTCCATGGCGGTCTCGGAGAACTTGTCGTCCGCGCGCGTGGCCCCGCGTTCTGAGACGTTGGCCAGGGCCACCTCTTCGATGATCGCTTCGATCGTGGCGGCGCGTGAGAGCACGGCCCCGGTGCAGTTGGCGTCGCCGACGGTGCGAAAGCGAACACTGCGGCGCTCGACGGTCTCGTCGCTGCGCGGTTCGACGAACGGACCGATCGCCAGGTACATGCCGTCGCGCATCACGACGTCGCGCTCGTGGGCGAAGTAGATCTCCGGCAGGGCCATCTGCTCGCGCTCGATGTACTGCCACACGTCGAGCTCGGTCCAGTCCGAGAGCGGGAAGGCGCGCACGCTCTCGCCGGGATTGACCTTGCCCTGGTAGATCTGCCACAGTTCCGGGCGTTGCTTTCGGGGGTCCCACTGACCGAAGGTGTCTCGGAAGGAAAGGATTCGTTCCTTGGCGCGCGCCTTGTCCTCGTCGCGACGTGCGCCGCCGAAGGCGGCGTCGAAGTTGTGGTCGTTGAGGGCGTCGAGCAGCGTCACCGTCTGCAGGCGATTGCGCGAACCCATGACCCCGGGGTCTTGGACCTTGCCTTGGTCGATGGTGTCTTGCACCTTGGCGACGACCAGTCGCGCACCCACGCGCTCGACGGTGGTGTCACGAAAGTCGATGACCTCGGGGAAGTTCTGTCCGGTGTCGATGTGCATGACCGGAAACGGCAGTTGTTGAGGCGCGAACGCCTTGACGGCGAGGTGCAAGAGGACCGCCGAATCCTTGCCACCGGAGAAGAGCAGGACCGGGCGTTCGCACTCCGCGACCACCTCTCGGAGGATGAAGATGGCGTGGGACTCCAGCAGGTCGAGGTGGTCGGTGGTGGTGGAGGTACGCAAGGGTGTCGTCGTCATAGTCCGTGAGGTCTCCGTATATCCTAGTAAAACACCCGAGAATGTAAGGCTGATGAGCAAATGCCCTTGATTACGCCGACCGGCGACCTCCTCGACGAACTCGAATCGGTGAACGAGAGTTTCGAGCGTTCGACGCCGGTCAAGATTCTCGAATGGACCTTCGAACGATTCAACGACGACGTCGTGACGGCCTGCTCGTTCGAAGACGTGGCGTTGTTGCACATGGTTCATCAACTTCGTCCCAATTCTGAAATCATCTTTTTGGACACGCGGGGACACTTCCCCGAGACGCTCGAATTCGCGTCACGAATCGAGCGGGAGTGGTCGCTCAACATGACGCGCACCACGCCCGGGGCCGACGCCGACGCGTGGCCCTGCGGCACGGAACGATGCTGCGAACTACGCAAAGTCGGGCCGCTCGGACGCGCCGTCGCGGGCAAATCGGCCTGGATTACGTCGGTCAAACGAGTCGACGCGCCCTCGCGCGCCAACATGAAAACCCTGATGTGGGATGAGAAATTCAATCTCGTGAAGGTGAACCCCCTCGCGACGTGGAGTGACGACGACGTGGCGTACTACCTGACGTCGCACGATCTGCCGGAACACCCTCTTTGGGCGCAGGGTTACGCGTCGATCGGATGCGCCGCGATGACCGAGAAACCTCTTGTCCCGGGGGACCGTCGATCGGGTCGTTGGGTCGGCGCCGACAAGGAAGAGTGCGGCCTCCACGAGGCGTGACATCCACCAAAAATCAATAAAACACTTGTAACTTTGACTGCAATGTCAAGGTGGCGAGTGGTGGGGTGTGTCGAATGCTGCTGATCGTCCTCGCCCTCTTCTGGTTGGCCCTTTTGACCCCGGTGGTGATTCGTCGGCTCCGCGACGGCGGTCCCGAACGCTCGATCCAGTCCTTCCACGCCGAACACGAGGTCCTCAGCCGCCAGGAGTACGCCGTCAACCCGGCTCACCGCCTGGACCGGCCCGACGAAGCCGAATCCGGCCCGCGCGACCTCGGGCGTCGGTCTCGGCTCACCGTCGTTCACGCCGACGACACCTACCGCTCCTTGGAGTCGCGTAGCTCGTGGGACGAGTGGAGCGCGGACTACGAGTACGACGAGCCGGCCCGTGAACGCGAGTCGATGAACCGCTACGCCGCGGCCTATTCTTCGGTGCCCAACGAAACGACGGTTAGTCGAAGTTACGACGCACCGATTCGTCGTCGGTCCATGAAGTCGCGCCGTCAGATGATGTTCGTGCGCCTTCTACTCGTCTCGGCGGTGTTAACGATCCTCGCCTTCACAGTGAGTTACGGGTTGATCTTGGACTTGGCCGTCGCGTCGTGGGTCTGCATCGTCACGTACGTGGCGCTCGCGCTCTACGCGGTCTCGCAGGGTTATCTGAGCGAGTCGTCATTGCCGCTGCGTCTGCCCCAGCCCCGACAACTGGCCTCGGTGCAGCGCCTCTACGACGCAGTGTCACCTCGCTACGACGAGGAGTTCGAATTCGAGTCCGAATACGAAGAGGACGACGACGAAGACGGTTGGCAGCGTCAGTCCCAGCCGCGGCGGGCGTTGGGCTAAAGTTAAAGCCTCTTCGGGGGTGTAGCTCAATTGGTAGAGCGCTACGTTCGCAATGTAGAGGCAGTGGGTTCGAATCCCATCACCTCCACTCCGTAGCCTTGACCGCAAGCCTTGACCGCAAGCCTTGACCGCAAGCCTTGACCGCAAGCGTTGGAGAGCATGGCGTTGACCCCAAAAAGTGGATTTGGTCTATGAGAGGGCGGCTGGATGTGCGGTTCGCCCTTTTCGTTTCGATTCAAGACGAATGTTCGAGCGCCTGAGCGCGTCACGTTCTTTAGGGCTTAAAGTTCAATCCCTGGATTATCGCGCTCTTTCTTACGTGTGCGTTCGAGGACCTGGCGAAGAATCGGAAGTACTGCGCGATCCTTTTCGCGCCCGGCTGCTTCTTTGGAGCGAATGACGTCGGCGAGGGCGGCAACGGAGATCGTCACCGTATCCGTGAGTTGCTCTCGTGTGGCCGAGCGTCGAAGATCGTTGTAGCCGCGCGTACCGTCTGGAAGAAGCGCGATGTCCAGATGTCCATGTTTCGTTACAAAGGTCCAGGTTGTACCTTGCTCAAAGGATCGCTCATCGAGAGGTATTTCCAATGGTTCGTCCCTATCGGGAATCCGAAGTTTTGCGTCGAGTTCCCGCAGTGCGGCGGCGAGCCTCGCAAAGTTCGCCCGGGTGCGAGCCGGCGTGACGTCCACATCGCGAGTGACGTAGGGTGATCCGCGCAACTCGGCGGCGAGTCCGCCTATAACAACGTAGAGGACCCGGTGACGTTCAAGTACTTCGAGGATTTCGTCAGGTCGATACGGAATCATTTTCAGTCGGGAGTTCCCGCCACCTGGTGTTCACGCTGTTCGTGGAATTGCACACGTGCCATGAGGTCGGCGAACCGCTGCGCCGGTGTCATCCGAAGATGTTCGTCGATTATCGTCACGTTCGAGTCGTCAAATCTGGAAATGAAGAATGTCAGATCCAGACCACACGCGCGCAAGATGTCACGTACAGTTTCGAGACTCGGCGAAACGTCGTCACGTTCCCAGCGCGCAATTACGGACTGTGCTTTGCCCAGACGTGCCCCTAATTCGACCTGTGTCAGGCCGGCCCGTAGTCGAGCTTCCTTGATGAGGTCTCCAGTCACCATTTCACAATTATAGTACATATTTGCTATATCTATGGCTGAATTCCCATCATTTCGGTGTCGGATTCACAATGGTCGTCGAATCGTCGCTTTTGATCTCTCATCTTTTCCAGTTGCAGTTAGCAACCTCGTCTAGGAGCCACCTCGATTCGAGAGCCAAGTTCAGGATCCTGGTTCTATTGCTGAGTCTTGAATTCGACGACGGATCGCGTGCGTAATTAGTAGCCAATTCTCCAAAGTTCACCACCGGATACTCGCTTCGGCGTCGCTAAAACGACGGAATGACTGTGTAACGTGCCCATCCCTGAGTGTTTAAATCACTGCAGCGG
>Ga0307374_10013146_pt1 | contig 11493 bp, 10 predicted proteins | sample OX3MG_FD_202532 | JGI IMG/M metagenome (GOLD analysis project Ga0307374, IMG submission 202532) | Soil microbial communities from Risofladan, Vaasa, Finland - OX-3 | ecosystem: Environmental > Terrestrial > Soil > Coastal area > Acid sulfate soil | place: Finland: Risofladan, Vaasa | collected... | reverse complement strand
CTGCCAGCGCCGCACCCGCTCCGGGTCCTGCTCATAGGTGCGGACCAGGGGCCGCTGCGGGGACAGCCCCAGCCGGGGCAGCAGGTTGCCCACGCCCGGGGCGGACATCTCGACCCCGAAGCGCTCGGCGATGAGGGTGCGCACCAGATCCCGCGTCCACAGGGCAACCTCGAACTGCAGCTGCCGCGGATCCTTGCCGATGATCCGCCGCCGCAGTTGGGCCTGCTGCCGGGGCGTGAGCTTGGGCCGCGCGCCGGGCGCCTGCCGCACCCGCAGCACCACCCATCCGCCCGCGTGATAGGCTCGCCCCCACCCGTACACGGTCGAGCGCCCGCAGGCCACGGCGACGGCTGCATCCTCGGGATGCAGCCGCGCTCGAGCAGCCGAATCACCTGGTGCCGTGTGTCCTCGAGCGTCCGCCGCGCGATCCGAGTTGCCACTGGTCGCGTCATGGACGAAGTACAGTCGATCTGCTGCCAACTATCCAGTACTCTACTTTCAGGTTAGCAAGACCGACATCCGGGCGTCGCAACCCAACTCAAGCCAGCTGCGATATATCCGGCCCGATTCGAGTGGCGGCTGGACGTGGCGGGCGAAGGTGCGCTGATCTACACGTGCGGCTCGGGGCGCAAGTCATGGTGGGCCGCCGAGGCGAACCGGGGCTGCGGCCTCTCGCCCGACCTCATGCCACGCGACAAGTTGGCCGACGTGGCCCGCCTCTTCGTCGGCGCAGTCGTCGAGAAGGAGCTGGCCGCTGTCCATGTCCTGCGCGAGTATCAGGGGCGACCCGCGCTGCGGGTGGCGTTCCCGGCGGAGCTGAAGGGTGCGCCAGAGCTGACGCCGGTCGCACTGCATGGCGCTCTCTACCTGGGGGTGGCCTAGGCCCTATTCCGCGGGCGGCTGCACCGCCGGGCCTGCGACGGGTGCCATCGGCCCTTCTACCCCACCCACACCACCCGTCGCTTCTGCGGCAACACTTGCGTCCAGCGTGCGCAACGCCAGAACAAGAGACTGACGACAGTAGCTGACGACAACGCGCAGAGCAATGGCGAGAACCCCTGAGCCACTCCCTTCCGCAAAGCTCAGGTTTTCTGGGGCTGGTTGAGAACCACTGAGAAATCGCGAGTGAGTTTGGGCGGAATCCGCCTTTCCCAACCGCGGTCTCCCAGCCCCACGACTCGAGCCGGCGGGAGGGTCCCCCAGGACCCGGCGCCACTCGGCGGGCCTCGCCATGCTCCCGGTCGGCACCACGCGGCGGCAGGCGTGTGGATGATATCCACCACCCCAGCGAGGCCGACTCGTCGCCCACGGGATCCGATCGCCGCAAGGGACCTGCTCCCGCTCCCGCGATCCTGTCTCGGGTCCGGCGCGGCGCCCCCCGGCCGCCCTCGTCGGCGGCGAGGGCGGCGGCGATCAGGACCGACCGGCCGACAGCCATTCACCCTCCACGACCTCAGGCTCCGCGGTGCGGAAGTCCGGGTCGCTGGTCAGCAGCGGACGACCGAGCCGCCTGGCTGCGAACGGGGAGCGGTCTGATCGCCACGACGCCGATCACGCAAGCACCGGCCGATCGCACCGCAGCCACACGGTCGGCGACCGCCGTCCCGGTGTCCCCCGCACCGAGCATCCGCACCACCTGTGGGTCGGACCGGGCACCGGGGCGATCGCGATCGTGGGATCCGCCGGTGACAGCATCGTGGAGCCGACCGCCGCGCGCAGGCGACCCCGAGCTCGCCCGCATCACCACGGCTTGCGGGCTTGCGCCGAGTCGGAGTCCGACCCCCGGGGTGCAGATCACCCTCGCAGCGTCGGCCGCCTACTGTGACGGGTGCCGCGACGACGCCCGGATCTCGAGATGACACTCGAGGCAGATCCGGCGCGGCGGGAGGGACGGGTCATCGAGGCGCAGAAAGAGCCGGTCGACCGCCGCCTCCGACATCTCTCGGATCGGTTGGGCGATCGTCGTGAGGGGAGGCTCGACCAGGTTCGCCCAGGGGGGATCGTCGAAGGCGACGATCCCGAGCTGGTCAGGGACCCGCACCGCCCGCTGCCGCAGCGCCTGCAGCACCCCGATCACCATCAGGTTGTTGGCGATCATGAGACCGTCGAGTTCGGGATGGCCATCCAGCAGCCTCTCGGCGGCCCGGTACCCCATCTCGGCTGTGAACTCGCCGAGTTGGCTGACGGGCTCTAGCCCTGCCCGGCGAATCGTGGAGCTGTACCCGGCCAGCCGCTCGGTTGTGGTCCAGATCCCCTCACGACCTCCGATCCAGCCGATGTGGCGGCGGCCCGAATCGATCAGCAGCTGGGTGCCGGCGGCCATCGCGTGGGCATGGTCCGCCACCACCACATCGGCTCGCGGGTCAGCCACTGGACGGTCGATCGCGACGACGGGCGTGCCGAGGTCCATCAGGTTCGAGACCGCCGCATCACCCTCGGCCGTGGGTGAGATCACCACCCCCATCACGCGCTCGGCGGCCATCACCTCGAGATAGGCCGACTGCTTGCGGCTGTCCTCCGCGCTGTTGCAGAAGAGGACCCGGATCCCGCGGGCGTAGAGCGCTTCCTCGATGAACCGGACCATCTTTGAGAAATGAGGATTCTCGATGTCGGACACCAGCACCCCCACCGTCGCCGTGCGTCCCCGCCGAAGATTGCGGGCCAGCTGGCTGGGCTGATAGTCGAAGCGGCGGGCGGTGGCGAGGACGCGCTCGCGGAGCGGCGGCGAGACCGGCCGCGAGCCGGTCATCACCCGTGAGACCGTCGCCGGCGACACCCCCGAGAGCCTCGCGATGTCGACGATGTGAAGCGGCTTGGAGGAGCGGTTCATGAAATCGTTGCCACAGACTGGCACAGGACCCCACCCCTGGTCAAATCCAGTGCCATCCGGTGACCCGCGCCGGGCCGGACAGGGTCCCCGCCGGGTCGTGCGCCGACCCGCTCGGCATCCGGCGGCGGCCGTCTGGATCACCCCGGGAACCGCTCCCATTGAGATCGCGACACCAGGAAACGCCACCGGATCGTGCCGGGGTGGACTCCACCTCGCGAAAGCTGCGGCGGTCCTCTGCGAGTCGGACCCGCGGCGGCGCCAAGACCTCGCCTCCCGCCGAATCACGTTGACAGGGGGCGGGGTTGATGCTAGCGTGCCGAAATTATCGGCAACCGATTTCCAGCGGGGAGGTGGGGAGAGATGCCGGGGGGGAAGGCTGCGGCGGCCAGCGAGGCCGGCCGACATCCGACGGGGCCGTGGTCGGGATCGCCCCGCCGGCGGAACCCTGCCACCTTGATCGAGCGCGCTCGCCGCTGCCCGTCCCCGGGTAGGGTGACCCCCCCAGGCAGGATCAGCCGCTCGCTCGGGGACAGCCTGAGCGGCCGCTCGCGGCGGCGTCCACTCGGGTCGCGCCACGGATCACGTCGTCGGACAATCACGCGGAGGAAGCAACGATCATGAACGGCAAACGACTGCTACAGAGCGCGGCCGGCCTGGTCGGGGTGGGGGCGGTGCTGGCCACCGCGGGGCTCACCGCCACCCATGCCGCCCAGAAGATCTCGATCGGCTTCGTGGTCGGAATCACCTCCGATCCCTACTTCATCACGATGCAGCATGGGGCGGAGGCCGAAGCCAAGAAGCTGGGCGTGACCCTCTACTGGGAGGGATCCACCACGACCTACTCGCCGACCACGGAGATCCCCTACGTCACCGCCGTGCTGGCCAAGCATCCGAACGCCCTGGTGCTCTCGCCGACCAACGCCCAGGCCCTGATCCCCTCGGTGCGGCAGGCCCGCAACTTGCACATCCCGGTGCTCAACGTCGACACCTACGTCAATGCCACCTCGCTGCTGGTGACCCGGATCGCCGGCAACAACCCCGCCGGCGGCACCCAGGCAGCCAAGCTCCTGGCGGGGGCGATCGGTGATCGCGGCCAGGTGCTGCTGCTCGACAGCTCCGCGGGCGTGACCTCAGACGACCTCCGGTCGCACGCCTTCGTGGCCACCCTCAAGACCTTCCGGCACATCACCCTGGTGGGAACGCAGTACAGCCAGGATGTGGCGACCAACGCCCAGACGATCGTCCAGCAGGAGCTATCACGCTACCCCAACCTCAAGGGGATCTTTGCGGTCGACGACGTCACCGCCGAGGGCACGATCGCGGAGCTGAAGGCGCTCCACAAGCTGGGACACGTCAAGGTGATCTCCTACGATGCGGAGCCCGCCCAGGTGGCGGCGTTGAAGGCGGACAAGCTGGTGGGTCTGATCGCGCAGCAGCCGGCCTTGGAAGGCAAGCTCTCGGTCATGTACGCGGTCAAGGCGGCTGAGGGCAAGACCGCGGGCATCCCCAAGGTCATCCAGGTGCCCAACATCACGATCACCTTTGCCAACTACAAGCACAATGAGCAGTACTTCTACGCGGCTCACTGACCGGGATCGTCCCGCCGCCAGGACCGCGACCAGCCCAGCGTGAGACTCCAGCGCTCGCGGCCGATCCAGCGAGGGCGGGCCGGCGCGGTCGTCCCGCCCGATCTGGGATCACCCCCCGGGCCGCGCCGGGGACGCGATCCGCTGGCGAATGACTGCTGGCTGCGTCCCCCAGGGCGGGGACACGACGGATTCGGGCGGGCCGCCCCCTGGGGGGCGGCCCGCCCCATCGACCGCGCCCCGGGCGGCGCGGAGCGACCTCGAGCGGGAGCCGAGCCGCAGCTGCCCGCCCGCCGATGAAGGGGATCACGGCCGCCCGACCCGTCCTCGGGAAGTACGCCCAGGAGGTACTCCTAGGCGGCACCCTGATCGCCCTGGTCATCGTCTTCTCGGTCTTCGGTCCGGGGTTCCTCAGTCAGATCAACATCACCGGAATCGGCCAGTCGGCGACCGAGACCGGCCTGCTCGCGATCGCCGAGACCTACGTGATCGTCACCGGCGGGATCGACCTGTCGGTCGGGGCGATCTTGGGGCTGGCCGGGGTGGTGGGGGCCAAGGTGATGGCGCTCCGGTTCGGCGGCGGGGTCGACCTCGCCATTGCCGCGGGAATCGTGGCCGCGCTCCTGACCGGGGCGGCGGCCGGGTTGGCCAACGGCCTGATGGTGGTCAAGACCCGTCTCACCCCGTTCGTGGCCACCCTCGCCATGCTCGGGATCGCCGGGGGCCTGACCCTGGTCCTGACCGATGGCCTCACCGTCGGCGGCACGCCCGGGGTGGTCGCCACCCTGGGGAACCAGGTGTATCTCGGCTACCTCACGATTCCGATCATCATCACCATCGTCGCCTTCATGATCGGGGCGATGTACCTGCACTACTCGCGCTTCGGGCGGTGGGCATTCGCGATCGGAGCCAATCGAAATGCCGCCAGCGAGGTCGGCATCCCGGTCGGGCGGCACCTGATCAAGGTGTACGTGCTGGCCGGCACCATCTCCGCCCTCGCCGGCGTGATCGACCTGATGCGGCTGGGGACCGCCTCGCCGCTCAGCGGAGAGAACTCCGAGCTGACCGCCATCGCCGCGGTCGTGATCGGGGGGGCGAGCCTCTTCGGCGGAGTCGCGACGATGACGGGGACGGTGCTGGGCACCCTGCTGCTCTCGGTGGTCCTGAGCGGCCTGGTGCTGACCGGGCTGCAGCCCTTTTGGGAAACCGTCGTCACCGGCGCCCTGATCGCCGGGACGGTCGCCATCCAACAGCTACTCCGCTCGGGTCGCTGAGATGGGGAACCGACAGGCCCGGCATGGGATGCCGCCCCCGTGACCGCGCTCGGGGGCGAGGTGTCGGGTCCCCTCGAGGATCCGGGGGGGCGGGCCGTCCCCGCCGCCCCGGGGCCGCTCCCGCCCCCTGACCCGGTGGTCCTGCGGCTGGAGCACGTGAGCAAGAGCTACGGCGCGGTGCGGGCTCTCGACGATGTCAGCTTCGAGGCCCGCCGCGGCGAGGTCGTCGGGCTGGTGGGAGACAACGGCGCGGGCAAGTCCACCATGGTCAAGGTGATCGCCGGGACCACCCTGGCCGAGGCCGGCACCCTCTCAGTCGAAGGCGTGGAGCGGCGATGGGCCTCGCCCCAGGCCGCCCTCAGCGCCGGCATCGAGACGGTCTTCCAAGATGGCGGCCTGGCCGCGCCTCTCAGCGTGGCCGCCAACCTCTTCCTGGGACGCGAGGTCTTCCGCTCCAACTGGCTGGGCCGGCTCGGATTCCTGGACCGGGCCAAGATGGAGCGCGAGACCGAGCTCGCTTTGAGTCACATCGGCATGACCCGGGTGTCACCTCGAGCCGCGGTGGCGCGGCTCTCCGGAGGCCAGCGGCAGGCGGTGGCCGTCGCCCGAGCGGTGATCTGGGGACGCAAGATCCTGATCCTCGATGAGCCGACCAACCACCTCGGCGTCACCGAGGTGGCCGAGGTGCTGAGACTGGTCGAGGATGTCCGGCGGCGCGGCATCTGCGTGCTCTTCATCTCGCACACGCTCCCCTACGTCATCGAGGTGAGTGACCGGATCGTGACCATGCGCCTGGGACGGATCGTGTCCCAGTACGCCGCCTCGCAGGTCACCACCGACCAGCTGGTGAGCGACATGACCGGGTCGACCCGGGGCGGGGTCAAGTGACCCGAGGCCCGGGTGCGCGGCCGAGCTAGGGTCGAAGGGCACCGCCATGCTGCTCCAGCTCGCGATCGACAATCCCCGGCACTTTGCGGTGGTGCCCGCGGTGATCGAGTTCGTGGACATCGTCGAGGTGGGCACCCCCGTGCTGAAGCGCTTTGGGCTCGCCGGAGTCGCCACCCTGAGAGAGCTGGCGGAGGGTCGCCCCATCCTGGCGGACTCCAAGACCGTCGATGGCGGGGCCGACGAGGCGCGGATGCTGTTCGGCGCCGGAGCCACCTTCATGACGGTCCTGGAGGTCGCTTCGAGCGCCACCCACGCGGCCGTGAACCGCGTCGCCGGCGAGTGTCAGGGCTTCATCATGGTCGACAGCATCTGCAGCGCCGAGCTCCCCGATCGGCCCTCACAGTACCCGGACCGGTTCGCGTACCTGGCTTTGCACACCGCCACCGACGTGCGCCTCGCGGGGGGGTCGGCCGCCGCATCCATCCAGCAGGCGCGCTCGATGCGGGAGCTGGGCTACCACGTGGCCCTGGCGGGCGGGCTGAACCGACACACCCTGATCGAGGCGGTGCAGGCCGGCCCCGATATCGTGGTGGTCGGATCGGCCATCACGACTGCGGACAACCCTGCGGAGGTGGCACGATGGATGTCGTCGCAGCTGACCGACCGCGGCCGTGGATGGCCGCCTTCGATGAGCTCGCCGCGCTCGCCGCGCACCTGAGCGACGCGAGCGTCGACGCGCTCGCAGGCGCGCTGCAGGATCCCGATCGCCGCTGGTTCTTCGCGGGTCAGGGCCGGTCGGGCCTGGTCGCCGCGATGGTGGCCATGCGCTTCATGCACCTGGGCTGGCGGAGCCACGTGGTCGGGGAGGCGACCGCCCCGGCGGTGCGAGCGGGCGACGGCTTGCTGGTCATCTCCGGGTCGGGGAGCACCCCGGCCAGCGTCAGCTGGGCCAGCCGAGCGCGGGCGGAGGGAGCGACGGTCGCCGCAGTGACCCACACGGACCCCTCCCCGATCGTGCAGCTGGCGGATGTCGTCCTGCGCCTGCCGGCCCAGCCCTCGACCCAGCTGGGCGGAAGTCTGTTCGAGCAGGCGGCGCTGCTGGTGCTCGATGGGATCGTCACCACCCTGGCACAGCGACTGGAGGACCCGCACGGCGGGCTGGCGCGACGGCACGCCAACCTGCAGTGAGCCCGCCGAGTCGACCGCCCGGGGAGCGCGTCCACGCGACCGTCCTGGGCAATGCCCTGGTGGATGAGATCGTCACCGGGGAGGGTCGTTTCGCCCACCCGGGCGGGGCCGGGCTCAACTTGGGGGCAGGGCTGGCCACCCTGGGGGCGCAGGTGACCTTGGTGGCGGCGGTGGCGCCGGATTGTGCGGGCCGGATGCTGCGAGCGACCCTGGACCGTTACCGGATCGCACTCGCCCCGCAGCCGGGGCCGGAGGTGACCGCGCGGGCCATCATCCACCTGGAGCGGGCGGAGCCCCACTACGAGTTCAGCCAGCGCGCCTATCTGGCGTTCTCGTTCGACCGTGAGCTGGGGGAGCTGGTCCAGGGATCCGCTGTCACCGTGGTCAACGCCTTCAACTACGAGAGCCCCGCGCAGGTCGCGGGCCTGCGGCGCCTGTTGCTGCGCGCGCCGGGCTGGCGGGTGATCGATCCCAACCTCCGCCCCGGGCTGATCGTCGACCCTCAGCTGCTGGCGCGCCAGATTGAGTCGCTGCTTCAGGTGACCGACATCCTCAAGGTCAGCGACGAGGACCTGGGCCTGCTGGGCGGACCCGGCGATCGCTACTCCGTCGACCGGCTGCTGCGCGGCGGGGCCGCCGTGGTGTTCTTGACCAAGGGCGCGCGGGGAGCGGAGGTCCACACCGCCCGGGGGGACCACCTGGCGGCGCCGGCGGGACGGTGCGACGCCATCGTGGACACCGTGGGGGCGGGTGACTCAGCCCTCTCCGCGTTCGTGATGAGCGCGCTTGGGGAGAGCATGGGACGGGGAGGCGACGGGGGACGCCGGCCACCGCTGGCCGGTCTCACCTGGCCGGTCCACCTCGAGGCGGCGATGCGCGCGGCGGCGGTGTCCTGCGGCCAGCGGGGCGGACCGGCGCGCCTGCCCGTGGCCCACCCCGGGTGCGGCTGACGCCCCGCTCGGACCCGCCCGGCTGACCGGCCGCCGGAGCCCGACCCGTCCCGCCGGCGGCGGGGCGGAAAGGTGCGGCGGGGACCCGGGCGTGGATCCGCGAGCGGGAACGCGACAGCGACCCCGTGCCCCGGGTGCGTCGGTGCCGTGCGGTCGCCCGATCCCTCAACCCTGGCTGCCCCCGCCGGGTGCCGGCCTCCTGACCCCGCCTACTCCCCCACCCGACCGTCGATCAGCTCGCGGACGACGTCGAGGTGGCCCGCGTGGCGGGCGTACTCCTGGAGCAGGTGGAGCAGGATCCAGTTCAGGGTCGGGTGCGGGTCGGGCGGGTTGAAGCGGCCCCCGCTGCGGGCGAGCTGCTGGAGGTCAGAGTCGGCCACGATCCGGCGCGAGCGACGACACGTCTCGCCGAAGAACGCCCGCACCTCCGCGCTCGTCTCCGCCTCGGTGACGGCCCAGCCGCCCTCGGGGTCGGCGTCGGCCCAGGGGTCCGCCAGCCGCTCGCCGGCGAATCCCCACTGGAGCCAGCGCCGCTCCACGTGGGCGAGATGCTTCAGCAGGCCGAGCGGGCTCCAGCCCGAGGGGAGCAGGCTGCGGCGCATTTCCGCCTCGGTCAAACCGGCGAACTTGCGCAGGATCGCGTCGCGCTCGTAATCAAGGAAGGCTGTGAGCAGCGCGCTGGGGTCGGTTATGCCCTCGTCCGGCTCGGGAAAGCCGCGGGGCCCATCGGGATCGACCGCCTCAGGCATGCCCGCTCCCGGTCGCCCGCAGGCGGGTGTCCGCGGCGCGTGCGCGCCACGATACCGGGCGGGGCGGGGCCCCGCGTAACCGCGCGGCGACCGACGACGTTGACCCGCCCGTGATCCAGCGCGGGACGGCTCCTCTCCCCGGGCAGTCCCGCGGGCGGCTCGCGCTCGGCGCGCTCCTGCTGGCCTGCCTTCCCGCGGGATCGCTGCCGGTGCTCTCGGCGCCGACGGTCGCGCCCGCGGTCGCGCCCGCGGTCCGCGTCGACGGGACCGCCTGGCGCGGACACGGGACGCTGGCGCTGATCTCACAGGGCCAGCTGGAGCTGCTGGACAACCGCGGGGCCGCGCACCCGGTGGCGGGGAGCGGCACCGCCAGCCACCCGGTGGTCTGCGCCAACGGAGGCTGGGTGGCGTACCTGCGCCAGGGGGCCGCACCCCCGGGCAACGTGTTCGCGCTCCCACCCCCCAGCCTGTGGGTGGTGCGGGCCGACGGCGCGGACCCGATGCGGATTGCCGGCGACGTGGCCAGCTTCACCTGGTCGCCCCAGGGGGAGCGGCTGGCGTTCACCACCCAGGCCGGCGACGGCAGCCTGTACTTGGTGGCCGCCCCCCGGTCCCACCCGCAGCTGATCGCCTCCGGCGCCACCGCCCACCTTGAGCTGGGCCCGGCGGCCTGGGCACCGCGGGCGAACCGACTCGCGCTGGGGGTCCTGGCCACCGGGCCCACCGGGATCCCCCGCAGCGCCGGCCTCGCGATCGTGACCGCGCGGGCGGGGAGCCCGCTCCGTGTCGTGTACCGAGAGCGGGGTGCGGGGATCGAGGACGTGGGCTGGTGGCCCAGCGGCGCCGGCGTCGTCTTCTGGCTGGACCTGGGATTCTCGCAGTCCATCGCCGCGGACGGCCTGCCGCTCGAGAGCCTGGCGGTGGCGGGGGGGGCGCCGCGCCGTCTGGCGCTCACGCTGGTGCACCCATCCTGGCTGACCTGGTCGCCCGACGGCCGCACCCTGGCGATCGTGGCGGGGGGGAACCGGCTGCTCTGGGACGGCAAGCGGATCGTCCTCTGCCGGATTCCCGAGGCCTCCTGCCGGGCGGTCCCGCAGCCCGCCGGGGTGATCGCCTATCAACCGGCCTGGACCCCGGACGGCCGCTTGAGCTTTGTGCGCGCGAGGGCTGCGGGGCCCTTCGGGCCCGATGACTTTAACGTCACGGTGGCGCGCCTGCGAGCGTGGGACTCCAGCCAGCGGATCTGGACGGCAGCCGCCGACGGAGCCACGGCCAGGGCCCTGGCCGCGACGGGGGCGGGCAGCTTGCGTCCCACCTGGACGCCGACCGGACTGCTCTATGTGCACGACGACGCCCTCTTCCTGCTGGGGACCGCGGGCCAGCTTCCGGTCCAGGTCGCGGGCCCGCTCACAACCCCCCAACCCGGAACCCGGGCGGACTTCCCCAATGTGTACTACGGCTACCAGGGGTGGTCGCAGCTCTTCAGCTGGGGGGGCTGACCCGCCCCCGAACCCGGTCCGAGGGGAGCCCGGGCGGCAGCCGAGCAAGAGACCTCCCGGGTGTCCGGGGCGCATGTCCGCCCCCCGGCCGGGGCGACGGGGCCACCCGCCCGCGCGGGGTGGGCGGGTCCGGGAGGGCCGCGACCTGCACCGCCGGCGGCGGCGGCCGGACCCCGCACCCACGACGGTCAGGGCGCCCGTGAGCGCGTCACACCCGCCCGCCCGCCCGCCCGGCGCGAAGGCGATCGCCGCCCCGCCGAGGACGGCTACTCCGCGTCGGCCAGGCTGGCCACCACCGTGGCGGCCCGGCGGCAGTCGATGGTCGACACATCGAGGTGGGTGACGGCACGCACGGTGCGCGGCCCGAAGGGGACCAGCAGCACCCCCTGCTGCGCGGCCCGGGCCACCAGCGTGGCGGCGGTGGGCGCACCGGCCAGGAGATGGATCATCACGATGTTGGTCTGGACGCGGTCGAGATCGACGCGCAGGCGCGAGCTGGCGGTCAGCGCCTCGGCGAGCTGGCGGGCAT
>Ga0307374_10013142_pt1 | contig 11496 bp, 14 predicted proteins | sample OX3MG_FD_202532 | JGI IMG/M metagenome (GOLD analysis project Ga0307374, IMG submission 202532) | Soil microbial communities from Risofladan, Vaasa, Finland - OX-3 | ecosystem: Environmental > Terrestrial > Soil > Coastal area > Acid sulfate soil | place: Finland: Risofladan, Vaasa | collected... | reverse complement strand
GAGCCGGCGGCCTGCTCGAAGCCGGTATCGGCCACGAGGTTGCGGGCCGCGGTGTCGAAATTGGCGAACTGCCCTTCGTCATAATCGCTCGGTGGCCGGGCGTAACGGAACTGGTTCGGGTCGACCAAATCCTGCACGCCGTGCAGATCGTCATGAGCGACTTGTTCAGGGGTCCGCGTGTCGGGCTCGAAGGTCGGATCGCCGATCGCCGCGCGCACCGTGTCAATCGGCGTTCCGGACTTCACGAGCGAGTTCCCGACGGTGTCCATGCGCGCCTCGTGGGAGGTGGCGTCGAGGAGCTCGCGGGCGGCCGATGGTGCCGTAGGCCACGGCCTTGGGGCATGCAGCGCCGTGCCACCGGGCGCGCCGCGCGCAGAAAACGTGCCATCGCCGTTCGGGCGGCTCAGATCGGCGGAAGGGTTGGACGCGCTGAGCATCAGACGGGTTCCTTTTTGTCGGGGTCGGCAATGGCGCCGAGCACGACATCGGCGAGGACTTGGCTCAGCGGAGCAACCTGGGTCGGGTTTTGCTGCCACTTGAGCAAAGAGCCGTGGCCGTCCCACTCGGCGCCGGGCAGATTTTGCGGGGTGCCGTTCGTGCCGCCAGAGCCGGGGTGCCGAGCGTGGCGGGCCATCTCAAGCCTGCACCGGGCGGCCAATCGATCGGGGCGCAGGATATCGTTCAGGTCGCGTTCGGTCGCAGCCGAGGCCGCCGCGACGATCTTGCGCGAAGTCGACAACATGGCCGCCCAAGCGTCGGCCGCACCGGCGATTGCCTGTTCGTATTCGCGCGCGTGCTGTGACAAAGTTGCCACATGGGCGCGAAGGGCGCGAAGACGGGCTTTCTCGGCGGCCGATGCCGCTTTCGATAGGCGAGCCCGTTCCTGCCGCTGATTTTCGGTCGCGGCGCCCTCAAGGACTTCGATCTTGTCGCGAGCATCGCGGAGCTTTTTCTGTAGATCGGCCAGTGCGGCATCGTCGCCGGCGAGAACCGCGTCGATTGATTTCTCGCGAAGGCTTTGCTCAAGCGCGGCTACCTCGGCGCGCGCGGCGACGAGCTTCTCGTCGATTGTCTCGCTGGCAGTCAGATATTTCGATTTGAATTGGTTCAGGCCGTCACGAAAACTCATTTGACTACCTCAGTGCTTTACGAAAGGGGTGGCCGGCTGCGCCCCATCTCGAAACGCAACCGGCCGGTGCGCTCTACCGGGGGAGACGGGAGCGCACCGCGTATTCGGCGAGCGGGAGACTAAGTCGCCAGCCGAATTGGGGTGTCGATAGTCACGGGCCTTGAGGCCATGCCCCTGCGCCAGGCGGTGAAGGTGGCACCGATCCATTCCGGCGATTGCCGCGGCCTTCACCATTGAGCCGCCAGTTTGCGCCAGCAACCGGCTCAGGTAGGCCACCTCAACCAGTTGCTGAACGGCGCGGAGCGTGAGCGTGATCGGGGTGGCAACGGGCGCCGCCGGCTCGGCAACCTGCGGCTCGGCGACGGTGGGCGGCTTGATGGCTGGCCTCGGTGCAGGTTCCTGCGGGAGCGTCGGGCCTTCGTCACCGGCGAGCAGATCATCCGCGGCTATCTTCGCGGTGTATTCCAAGTAGTCGGCCGCATCCTCAAGAGCCGGTGAGGGACCCGCGCTGCGGGCCAGATCACGCGCCGCGCGCGCTGCATCGGCGGTCGCGGCGAAGGCTTCCTGACGCTGGCGCTGTTTCTGGCGATAGGCGTCAAGGCTGCGATCGGCGGCCAAGTAGGTTTCGACCGTGATCTGCCGTCCGATGGCGCGTTCAAGATCGGCCAGGGGAACCCGGCGGTCGCGCAGCGGAACAAGGCCGCTGTGCACGAAACGCTCGGCGAATGTCTGGCGGCTCACACCGGCCAGAACGGCGGCAAGTTGGACGGAAACGCTGTGGGGTAGCCCTGCAATCATGGTGCCGCAGTGTTAGCAGGGTATCAACGATTTGTCAAGCAAAATCAATGGGTTGTCCCTATATGTACTGTCGTGTCCGTGGCTGTCTTGTGGTGTCCGATCTGGTGTCGGTTGGTACAGGATTATTCTCTGCAAGTAATCGTGAAGCATAGCTAAAGCATAGCATTGATCTCCAGAAGCTCCTCGGCACAGCGAGACTGGATACTACGATGCGCTGGTAAGTCGGCGGGGGTGCCGTACCCCATACCCCCGGTCTATATGGTCTTGTGCTGCGCAGAAAGAATGGCTGGATTGCTGGCGATTTGGCATGCGCGGTCGATGGCATGACTGCGGATGGTCGGTCGTTAACTACGATTTATCTTGACTATTGCTTGGTTGTCATCAAATCTCGTGGCGGTGACAGACACCAACACGGGAGATACGACATGACTGAGTGTTCACCGCGGATCGCGGTAAAGCTGGCACGCTGCAAGGGGATCGCGCGACGCCAGGTGCAGTTGACGATGCAGGAAGCCGCTGAACGTGGCGCCGGCTGGACGCGTGAGGATGCGGCCATTCTGCTGCCACGGAACGTCGGTTGGTCGCTGCGCTACTACCCGCACAACGACTACGCCGCACACCGGAACTACCGCACCAGCCTCAACGCATGAGGACGTGTCAGCAAAGAGGGAATAGGTGACAACCGAGGCATTCCGCAGGGTTCAGCGGTTATGCCTCGGTTGAGTGTCACGAAACACCGATATGGGAGTAGGAAGATGACAGGATCGAAGGGTTTGGCGCACCAGGCGAAGGTGCTCAGCGAGGGGCAGATCAAGGCGGCACTGGCGGCGGCAACGAGCCGCGACGGCTACGGCGCCCGGCCAGAGCGGGATGCGGCGATGATACTGCTGTCGGTGCGTGGCGGGTTGCGCGCGAAAGAGATTGCGTCGGCCACATGGTCGATGGTCACCGGCAGCGACGGCGAGCTCACCGACACACTGGCGTTGCCCAACGTCGCCAGCAAGGGGCGCAGAGGCGGGCGCATGGTTCCCCTGGCGCAAGACCTGCGCCGGGCGCTGGCCGCGCTGTACGGCGACGGGAAGCCAGCGGGCGAGCATGTGGTGCTCGACCTGCGCGGCCAGCCGATGCGGCCGAACACGCTGGCCGTGTGGTTCCGGCGATTGTATGCCGGGCTCGGGTTCGAGGGGTGCAGCAGTCACAGCGGCCGGCGCACAGCGATCACGCGGTGGGCACGCGGGATCACGACGGCCGGCGGCTCGTTGCGCGACGTCCAGGACCTCGCCGGCCATGCAGACTTGTCGACGACCAGCCGCTACATCGACCAGAACCCCGACGCGCAGCGCCGCGTGGTGATGCTGTCCTGATCCTGCGGCTTCGATACCCCCTCAATGCGATGCAGGCGCCTCACCGGGCGCCTGCGTCGTTTCTGCGGGGCGCCAGCGGCTCTATTGTGGCAGCGTCTCACTCCCTTGGCCGCGGGTGATCCAACTGTGAGCATTCGTCCAATCGTCGGCCAGGTGCGCGACCGACGAGATAAGGTCCTCGGCCGCGATCCGCAGATCGACGGAGCCAGCCCCGGCCAGCCATTCCACCACCTCGCGCAAGGCGTCGAGGGAATCGGCGACAATATCGTCGACATCGTCGGCCCAAGCGGCGTCGCGCCGACGGAGCCGGGTGGCAAGGTCGATAATCTCACACATGGCGGATACTCCCCAGGGTTGAGCCGCCACGATGGCACAATGCCTGATAACGCGCAAGTGGTTGATCCGTAACGGATATCCGTAACGGATATTCGGTCGGATATCCGGTTGGCGGGAATACCCATACTCGGAATGTGGACATCGGCTGAGCGTTATGACCGAAGAAATACAGCGCTGAAACAGCGTGATCTGGCAGCCAAACCATTGATAAGGCTCGATACCGCCGTCCAGGGCTTCAATCGGGTCGCCCGATAATCTGGCGAGCGTTATTCCCACCAGGGAATAGCGGTAACCTGATACCGCACCGAAAATGCCTCAGAACGAGGGAAGTGGGTAGAGCCGCCAATTCCGGCCGCGAGCCGCGGAACCCTTCCGTAGGCGGCCAGGGGTCTCGCATGTGAAAACCCCTAACATCCTGCCGGGCGACCAACAGCCTGATCGGAGCCAACATAACATTCTGAGGGGGTTCCCCAGGAACCTTGGATTGGGTCCCTGCTAGTACGGGACCCAATCCCAATCTGGTTTGCTTGGGTCCGAGGATTGGCCCCATCTTGATATAAAACAAAGACTTAGGTCTAAAAGAGGATCGGGAAAAGATTGGGGCCCCGAATTCCTGGCCTTCCGGCTTTCCGGCCAAAAACCATAGCATTCCGGGCGAGGCATTCTGTATAACGAGATCGCCTCATGGCTTGCGCCCCTTGCGTATCTGGTCGACGGCCATTCCCGCCATCACCCGCGCTACGTCGTCAACCTTCGGCTCGTCGCCATAGAACAGGCCCCCAATGCCGGCGGGGTTGAACGTCGGTATGGGATCGCCGGCGGGCCGGTACGTGCCCAGCACCTTATCGAGCGCGGCGCCGAGCACGTCAAAGGCGAAGCGGTTCTCGTGCCATGGCGCGAAATCCTGCCGCAGATGGCCGGTAATCTCGACGACGGCGCCGACAAGCTCGGCGGTCGCCGCGTCGGTATCTGGCCCGGCTTCGAATGAGGCTGCCAACCGCCGGCGCAGTTCCTCGCTCACCGAACGCTCGCCGGCCGCAGCGACGATGCGCTCGTGCAGTTCCTTCGGTAGCCGCAGCGCGATCATGACGTCCTTGCTGACGCCCTTGGCTTTACCGGCCATATTTTTCTCCCTTGCATTCCGTTAGACGGTGCGATATACGGTTGGATATCGGCTCGATGCCGTTCACTACTAACGACGAGGCCACACGATGTCAACCGAATGCAAGACGATCTCCATTCCCGAGGCCGGCGCCAGGTATTTCGGCTTGAACCGAAACACCAGCTACAACGCGGCCAAGCGCGGCGATATCCCGACCATCAAGCTTGGCAATCGCTACCGGGTGCCCATCGCGGCGATCGAAGCCCGGCTCGCCAAGATCGAATAGCGCCCCGCGCCGGCCCGCAAGGGCATTTTTGGCAGTTTTGCACCGTAACCGAGGGAGGGTGACGAATGAGCCCGCGCAAAGGTGAAACCCGCGAAGAATATCTCGCGCGGCAGCGCGAACGGCAGCGCAACAAGTACGCCACCGATCCTGAGTGGGCCGAACGGGAGCGCGAACGGAACCGCGAACGGCAGCGCAACAAGCGCGCCACCGATCCCGAGTGGGCCGAACGGGAGCGCGAACGGCAGCGCTACAAGCGCGCCACCGATCCCGAGTGGGCCGAACGGCAGCGCGAACGGTGGCGCAACAAGTATGCCACCGATCCTGAGTGGGCCGAACGGGAGCGCGAACGGCAGCGCGAATGGCATCGCCGAGAGGCCGGTAGGCGACGGGGTCGAGTAGTCGTTTTTGGCAGTTTTGCACCGTAACCGAGGGAGACGAAGATGCACGAGAACACTGTCCGTCAGATGGCGGCGCGCCGCTGCTACCGGGTCTGCAAGAGCCGGCGGGCACTGCACAGCAACAACCATGGCGAATATCAGTTGGTCAACGACCAGAACACGGTCGTGCTGGGTGGCAACTACGACGCCTCGCTCGACGAGATTGCGGACTACCTGCGCACGGTGCCGACTTTCTATCAGGAGCACGGAAGGTGACCAACGATGAATGGGTCGAGTTGCAGCGCCGCGAAGCGACGCTTGAGCAACAACGTGATGCAGCCAAGGGGTCAGCCAAGGCAAAGCTGACACGGGCGCTGAACATCTTGTACCGGCGGAGCAACGCGTGCCGGCACTGCGGCAAACCCAGCGATGCTTTCTATATGTTCAACCGCTGGCTCAACTCCGACGGCAGTTTCCGCTGGGCATTTCAGCCATACCAGGAGGGGGCGCAGAATATCTGGCGCGACATCGTCGCCCCCTCGGCCGGTTACCGGACGGGCTTCGTCTGCCTGCCCTGCCTCGCCGAGCGCGTTCCGGGGCATCGGCTGTTCTACGAGGATTTCACGGCCGAAGGCGCCCCCGCCGTCGACCTAGATGCCGAGGTCGATTATTCGGTGCACTTCCCGGCACGCCGGGCGCAGAAGCGGCCGACAGTCCGGATCAGGTATTGCTTCTTCGATACCGGGGCGCCGGCTGCCGAGCAAGAGGAAGCTCTATTTGCCTCTACCGATTGGCTTTTGGACTACTGCAAACAACTCGGCTGGCGGCTGCGGTTTGAGTGGGGCTCGCCATGACCGCCTCCGAATTTATCCGGCGGTTGCGCCGGCTCGGATACAGATGCGAGTGGACGGGCACAAACGCACGGCACCCGCTCAAGGTCGTGGTGGGCGGCCACTCTGTACCATTGCCGATGCACGGCAGGGTATCGCCACCCCTGGCGGCAAAGATCACCAAGACCCTGGCGGCACTGACACAACAACCAACCTGAGAAGGAACTGAGTGATGACGAAAGGCGAGAAGCAGCGCCAGGAGATGGCCGCGCATGGGCCGACGATCTATCACTACACGTCGGCGCTCTACACCAATCAGATATGGATGGCGGGCTACCTTATGCTGCCAGGGCTGCGTGACGTGACCTATCACCCAATTTTTGGTGATATTCCCGCGGTCGATTGTTCGGCGTTCGGCCATCTGCCACTGATTTGGTTCACCACCAATCGGAACATTCCCCGGTGTCTGCGCTCATATATGCTTATGCGTCCCAACGACGGAAGCCCGGCTCTTTCCGTTCGTGCGCCAGCGCTGGTTGTCGATGCGTTTTGCTATATGCGGATTGCCCTCGGTTTTCATGCGAAAGAAATCGGGGCAGTTCCTTGGCCGGAGCACCCGTCCTATGACACTGATGAGGGCAGGGGATTTGCTGAAACCGCCCGCGAAGTTGGTGATAACCCCGACGAATGGTACGTCGCAGAACGGCCGGTTGACATATTAAAGGCCACGACGGCGCGCCTCCCCAAAAAAGTTATGGGTACCGAATTAATTCCCAATGACGGCTACCTGAGGGAGGTAAAGGCGATGGTGGCATTCAGCCAGGAATTTCCTGGCAAGCTCTACATACCGCCGAGCTTGATGCCGCGGGAACTTGCGGAACAACTCACAGCGCGATTGGGACTTCCCTCCGTGAGGCCCAATTGATGCCGGCGAGTTTCAAGAGCGGCGGCCTCAGCCAAGCTGCGGTCGCCGACATTGCCCGCGTCGTCAAAGCGACGATGGCCGGTGAAGAGTTGCCGGAAACCGAGGACCGCGTCGCCAATCCGACGCGACCGCGCGACATGGTGGCGACGGGCAAGCTGCCCCTCGAAGTCAAGCGCCAGATCGGCATGATCCTGGGCGGCCGGGTTCGGAATGCGGAAAGCCTTCTCGACCACGCGCTTTTCTGGGCTGCCGAGGGCGTGGCGGTGTTTCCGGTCAGCCGCTATCTCGGCAAGACACTGACGCCCGACTGGCATGTGAACGCTTGTCGGTCGAAAACCCAAATCATCCGGTGGTGGTCGGAACACCCGCAGGCTGACATCGCCGCGGTGCCCGACAAATCGGGCTGTTTCGTTATCGTCGCGGAGGGCGAGGCGGGGGTCGACACGCTGGCGGAATTCGAGACGAAACACGGAAACCTGCCGGCAACCTTCCGCTATGACCGCGGGCCGAACCGTTACCTGTGGCTCGCCGGCGATGCGGTGAGCCGCCGCAACTCCATCGGCCCGGGTGTCCATACGCTGGGGCAAGGGCGCTTCGTCTACATGCCGCCATCGCTGGCTCCCTGCCCGAATTGGGGCGACACGCTGGCGAACGGTGCCATTCAACAACAGCAGCCCGAGGGCGAGCCATGAATGACTTCGTTACGGTCGTGACGCATCCGACGTTGATGATGGTCAAGACCTGGACCCTCGGTGCGGACGGCGCCCCGGTATGCCGCGATTACGACAACGGCGAGTATTTCAGTTTCGAGAAGCGGATGGTTGGTGGCCTCGACGATTTGAAAGCCGTCATCGACAGCTTGAGCGCGCACCAGACCATCGTGTTGGGGAAGTACGTCGGCGACAACCCGGGGCGCGACGTGCGCCGCTCAGTCAAGGAACCCGTCACGCTCGCGGATTGCAGCCATTGGTGGTTGCCGCTCGACCTGGAAAAGTTCGAACCGACCGACGCGGAGGGCCAGTTTGACCCGGTCCAGGAACCCTATCGCGCGGTCAATCTCGCGCTGTCCAGGTTGCCCGATGGGCTGAACGGTGCCGATGTCATCTACCAGCACACGGCCGGGGCCGGCATCAAGCCCGGCATTCGGTTGCGGCTCTTCGCCTGGCTCGACCGCCCGTTGACGATCGCCGAAATGAAGGCATGGCTGACACCCTATGCGACCAGTGCCGGCGGCATCATCGACCCGTCGATATACAGCCCGGAGCGGCCGATTTATGCCGGGCCGGTGCAATTTCAGGGCGTCACCGATCCGGTGACGACGGATCGCACGGGGATGGTAAGAGCGTGGGGCGCATGCGTTAACCCGCCGGAGGTCATCGAAGTAAAGCCGCCAGCCGCCGCGCGCGAGGCGCCCGAGGGCGTCACCTTCGACCTTCCGGTAACGGTGGCATGGGCGGTCGACACGATCCGCAACGCGATCCAGTACGGCGGCCTGCCGACAGAAGGGGACGCCAGCGACAATCGGACCTTCAACCTCGCCGCCAAACTGCGCGACGGCGACGAGCCGGGGCGGTCGCTGCACCCCGAGACGGTGGGCTACCTGCTGCGCACCTATTGGGCGCCGCACTTTGACCCGGATTGGTTGGCCGCGAAGGTCGACAGCGCCTACGGCAATGCGCAGAACAAGAAGCCGGGCGCAGGGCCGTCGCAGAAGACCGACGCCGAGACGTTCGGTCCGGCGGCAGCCCGCGCCGCGGCGCAGCAGGGAGTGGCGGAAAAGAGCAATGACCGTCGCGCCAAGATATTGGCGGGATGGCGCTCGGCGCGGGATATCCTGCGCCAGCCGGACCCGGTGGCCGTCGTCAAGGGCCTGATCCATGAAGGCGAGAACATCGGCATTATCGGTCCTCCGAAGGCGGGCAAGAGTTTCGTGGCCCTCGATATCGCCTGGTCAATTGCCGCCAATCAACCAACCGTTGGCGGCCATGAGGTCGCAAGGCCGGGCCCCATCATCTACATGTCGGGCGAGGGCAACGCGGGCATGAAGAAGCGGCTGAGGGCATGGGCAGGGGCCCGTGGCATCAGCGAAGAAGAGCTTGATACTTTCCCGATCGAACATATCGTCATGGTACCGAGCGCAGCCGGCGGCGCGCCGGAGGGGGAATTCTGGGCAGGGATCATCCTGGAAAAACTCGGCGGTCCCCAACCGTCAGCCGCCTTCATCGACACGCAGGCACGATCCCTCGGCACCATGCGCGAGAACGATGCCGAGACGGCGAACAGCTACCTCGACATGACCGAAGCGCTGGTCAAGAGCTTGGGCTGTCCTGTCGTGACCCTGATCCACGCCAGCAACCGCGACAACGGGGGCAAGGCCATCCATATTCGCGGCAGTTCTGGCTTTGATGCCGGATACGACCTGCTAATGACGGTCGAGAAGAACGACATGAACGGCACGATGAAGCTGTCCTACCACATGGGTAAGGATCACGGGGAAGAAGATATCCCGCCGGTCTATTATCGGCTCTGCCACTATGGCCCCGGGCTGGTGGGTATCGAGAAGTCGAACGCGAATGAATTCGGGACGGAAAAAGACGCCGCGAAAAAAGAGACGGAAGAATTTCGGGATGAGGTCATTGCGACGCTCCAAGCTCATGGTATCGACAGCCTCGCAAAAAGCCTTCGGGACGCGGCCCTTGCCGAACTGATAATCAAGCGCCGTTGGAGCAAAAGCCCGGAAAATCTGACGGAGAGAGAAGCCTATGAGGCGCAAAGGGAGGTCCTTAGAAAACAGCTGACCAGTACGCGCTCAGCAAAAGGGGCCAAATGGCCGGAACATTATGTGTCGAAGAGGATAGAGGGTGGGGCGCAGCACCCCGTGTGGTTCATCGGCGGTGGGGCGCATTACGAGATGCAGATGGCGGCACGGGGCGAGCGCGAGCCGGTCAATCAAGCGATGCCCTTTGAGCCAATAACCCGACACTGACTTAGGGGAAGAAGCCATGAGCCGCCGCCAGGGATCGATCCGCGAGCGCGCGCCGGGATCGTGGTTGCTGCGCTACGATACGGGCACCGATGCGGCCACCGGCCGGCGCCGCACCGCCAATGTGACCGTCCACGGTGACCGCAAGGACGCGGAGCGCGAGTTGCGGCGGCGGTTGAGCAGCCTGGACGATGGAACGCACGTCGACCCGACGCGGATGCTCGTCAAGGATTGGCTGGCGCGCTGGCTCGACACGATCCGGCAAGAGGTGTCGCCGAAGACGCATGAGCGATACGGCGAGATCGTGCGCCACTACCTCGTGCCGGCCCTCGGCAACCTGCCGATCGCCAAGCTGTCGCGGGACGCCATCAAGCTCGGATATGCGACCCTGGCCGAAGGCGGCCGGCGCGATGGCAAGCCCGGTGGCCTGTCGCCGACGACGCGCCGCCATATCCACCGGGTGCTGCACACCGCGCTCGCGGCGGCGGTCGAAGATCAGGTCGTCGCCCGCAACAACGCCTCGGGGTTCCGTCGCCATCTGCCGAAGATGACGGCGCCGAAGATCACGACCTTGACCGCCGAGCAATCGGCCAGGCTGCTCGACGCGGTGCGGCACTCGCATATCTATTGGCCGGTGTTGCTCGCGCTCGCGACCGGCGCCCGCCGCGGCGAGGTGCTGGCGCTGCGCTGGGGCAACCTCGACTTTGACGCTGCTACGGTGCGCATCGTCGAGAGCCTCGAACAGACGAAGGCCGGAATCAGGTTCAAATCGACGAAGACGGATCGCGAGCGGTCGGTGCGGTTGCCGGTATTCGCGATCAACGAACTGCGCCGCCATCGGATCGAGCAAGCCGAGACCCTGCTGCAACTCGGAGTGCGGCTCGACGGCAATACGCTGGTGTGCGCCCGCGCCGATGGCGAGCCGCTACAGCCGCAGAGCCTGACGCACGAGTTTCCGCGGTTCCTCGCCCGGCTCGGGCCGGATTTCCCGCGGGTCCGGTTCCACGATCTGCGGCATTCTCACGCGACGCAATTGCTGGCGGCCGGCGCGAACATCAAGACGATACAGACGCGCCTCGGGCACTCGACGATCCGCACGACGATGGATATCTACGTGCACGGCACCGACGACATGCAGCAAGAGGCCACCGACAAGCTCGACGCCGCCTATCGTGGGCGATCGTGATATGGTTCGTGTACAATCTCGTGTACAAGGGAGCCGCCGAAAACTCTAAGCCATTGAAATTGCCGGGTTAGCACAGTGGCAGTGCAGCGGTTTTGTAAACCGAAGGTCGGGGGTTCGAATCCCTCACCCGGCACCACGGCGCCGCAGCCTCAGCCTCAGCCGCCGGCCATCGCGCCGCCG
>Ga0307374_10013139_pt1 | contig 11497 bp, 9 predicted proteins | sample OX3MG_FD_202532 | JGI IMG/M metagenome (GOLD analysis project Ga0307374, IMG submission 202532) | Soil microbial communities from Risofladan, Vaasa, Finland - OX-3 | ecosystem: Environmental > Terrestrial > Soil > Coastal area > Acid sulfate soil | place: Finland: Risofladan, Vaasa | collected... | reverse complement strand
TCTTCAACTGCTCGGGAGTTTTCTGACTTTGCTCCTGCTCGCTCGGCTTTGGTCGCTTTTTCATCAGGTGCAGGCTGAAGCTGCGGACTACCTGTCCCTGCGCATCCGTGAACGCAAGCGTTGCGGGCGTTTTGCCGTCATATCCGGCGGGAACGTTAAAAAACACAGTCGCGCCGAAGGGTGGATTCTGACCCACATCGGTTGGGCCGAAGTTTCCGTTGGGCTTGCCGTAGGCATGGCTGAGCCACGCTTGCTGGGGAGCGAACAGGAATGCGCCATCGGATGGCACCGCCGGCTTCTTGGTCAATTGCTCGAGGAATGTGAGATTGTCGAGAACCCAGAAAGACCGACCGTGAGTTGCGATGACAATGTCGCCCTGGCGTGCATTGATGGCCACGTCGCGAACTTGCGTGACCGGCAAATTGAGTGTCAGTGGCTGCCAGTGCGCTCCGGCGTCAAGGCTCACGTATACAGTGCTCTTGGCGCCGAGAAAAAGCAGGTTCGGGTCGTTCGGGTCCTGGCGGATGTCGAACACGTAAGAATCATCGGGCAGCCCGGTTGTCAACGGCGTCCAGTGCTGACCGAAATCGGTGGTCTTGAAAACATAAGGCCGGAAGTCGTCCCACATATAGCGTCGCGAAGTTAAATAGGCAGTGCTTCGGTCCGCGTAGGAAGGCTGAATCGAGCTGATCCAAGATTGCTCCGGGAGGCCCGGGGGGTTCACCGCCTGCCACGTCTTGCCGCCATCGGTGGTGACATGGACCAAGCCGTCATCCGAGCCGGCCCAAATCACGTTGCCGTCCAGCGGCGAAACGGCTATCGCTGAAAGCCCGGGATAAACTTCCGCTCCGGAGTGATCGAGATCAATCGGGCCGCCGCTCGGGGCCTCTGTGATTGGAGCGTTGCGCGTGAGGTCGGGGCTGATGCGCTGCCACGTCTTCCCGTAATCGTCGCTCTTCAGCACGTACTGCGCACCGATCAGCAACTCTTTTGGATCCGCAGGTGAGAAGAGAATCGGATGTGTCCAGCCGAAACGATACTTGAGCTCAGCGGACGAAGCTCCTTCCTGGTAGTTTGGCCACGGGCTCACGCTTTCGTACTGCCCGGTGGCAAGGTTGTATCTCAGAAAGATGCTGAAGTAGCCGCTTCCGTACGTGATGTTCGGATCGCCCGGTTGTGGCACAGAGTATGTGCTTTCGCCGTACGCTACACGATGCCAGTCAGCGATCGGAATCGATCCGCCGGCCGCTGCGCTGGGACCTTCGAAGGAGCCTTCATCCTGCTGCGCGCCGTAAATATGAAAAGGGAATTGATCATCGAGGTTGACGTGGTAGAACTGGCCCGTCGGTTGATTGTGCTCTTCGCTCCAGGTTTTGCCGCCGTCGGTTGAGACGGTCGCTCCGCCGTCATTGCCCTCCAGGAGAATTTTCGTATCGTCCGGGTTGACCCACACGATGTGATTGTCGCCGTGTGGCGTTCTCAGCTTGGTGAAAGTCTTTCCGCCGTCGCGCGAAACCCACAGCGCATCGACTTCAGGAACGTACGACGTGTTGGGATCTTTCGGATCCACAAAAATGCTCATGTAGTAGAACGCGCGCTGCCGCAGCTTCCACTCGTCGTTGATACGCTTCCAAGTTGTACCGCCGTCATTCGAGCGAAACACGCCGCCTTGCTTTGCCTGAATGATGGCATAGACGACGTTGGGGTCGCTGGCCGCGATGCCCACGCCAATTCGTCCGATCACGCCCTGCGGCAAACCGGCATGGCGCGTGATGTTGGTCCAGTGCGCACCGCCGTCCGTGCTCTTGTAAAGCCCGCTGCCGGGACCTCCACTCGAAAGCGACCACGGCGTCCGGTACGCTTGCCACATAGCGGCATAGAGTACGTTGGGTTCTTTGGATTCCATCACCAAATCGATGGCGCCCGTCTTGTCGTCGACAAACAGAATCTTGTTCCAGGTCTTTCCGCCGTCGGTGGATTTGAAGACTCCGCGCTGCGGATCCGCGATAAACACATGGCCCATTGAAGAAGCGTAGACTACGTCGGGATTTGTGGGGTCCACAACGATTGCGCTGATGGTATGCGTGTCGCGAAGCCCTGCATAATGCCAAGTCTTGCCTGCGTCGGTGGACTTGAAAACGCCGTCGCCCGGAATCGTGGTGTTGCGGATGTCGGTCTCGCCCGTTCCTGCATAGATGATCTTGGGATTCGATGGCGCCACGGCAATTGCGCCAATGCTTGCGCTGGCGCTCGGCAACGTGCCGTCGGAAATATTCGTCCACTTGAGGCCCTGGTCGGTGCTTTTCCAGATCCCGCCTCCGACGGTGCCCATGTAATAAAGGTTTGAATTTCCAGGAACACCTGTGAGAGCCACAACGCGTCCGCCGATATACGGGCCCACACTGCGCCACTGCAGCTTGCTCATCAGCGTTGCCTGCGAAACCGGTCCGGCGTTCGCGGCCGCGGCCAGCACGAACAGTGCGCTTGCGATTATCAATGCGGCGAAACCATGCGAACGCGCTCTGCGGCTCGCGCTAGCTTTGGACAAAACGATCCCTGGGCATTGCATTTTGAGCGTACCTCCGCGCAGAAATCTATTCGCCCGTTACCGCCGGGTCAAGCTCAATTTTCTTTTCAAGATGCGTCGCAAAAACTCACTCGAACATAGTGCTCGTTCAAGCGAGCGGGAAACGGATACTGGGCGCTCAAATGTGCGAGGGGATCTGCGATGGCTTGTCCAAACAGAGTTGCCGACTGTTTTTTGGCGTCTCGCCGCTGCTTGTAAGACCCGCGCATACTCTTTTCTGATAACCGAGAATATCATAATCGTTTGTGTAAATTATGCCGATGCGGATCACAAGTAAGTGTGACCGGGGTCACAGACGGGAGGGACCGTCGCGGCATATTACGGGCGTGTTCATCCGGTGGTTGGCAGAAACAGACGAAATGAGAGGCGGACGCGCCAGAACTTCACGCATCCTCAGATTCGCCGTTCCGGAGGTGGCTGGTGACACATTTACAGGAACCAACATTATCCACGGCGCTGAAAAGTCATGGTGTTTCCCGTCGTGAATTCGTCAAGTTCTGTACCGCTATGGTTGCGACTTTGGCCCTGCCGCCAAGATATTTAGGCGCTGTAATAAAAGCTCTGGAACAAACTACCCGTCCCGTCCTTGTGTGGATCGAGTTTCAAGACTGCGCGGGCAACTCCGAATCGATGCTGCGAAGCAGCAATCCCCCGGTCGCCGAATTCGTTCTTAACCTTCTGTCTTGGGAGTATCACGAACTGATTATGGCCGGTGCGGGCAAGCAAGCGGAAGACGCGCTTGAGCGTGTCGTTCGCGAGCATGCGGGCGAATACATCGCCGTGGTGGAAGGAGCCATTCCGACAGCAGACGGCGGCGTTTATTGCACCATCGGAGGAAGAACCGCATTAGATATTGCGAAGCACGTATGCAGTCACGCAGCCGTGAATATCGCCGTCGGCGCATGCGCCTGGGACGGAGGACTGGTTCGTTCAAATCCGAATCCAACGGGAGCTCTTGGATTACAAGAGGCTGTTCCCGGGCTGAAAAAGGTGATTAATTTGGGAGGCTGCCCGCACAATCCGGCGAACACGGCTGCCGTCCTTGTGCATTATCTGACGTTCCATGATCTGCCCGCGCTTGATCAGTTCAATCGCCCGCTGTTTGCCTACGGAAATATCATCCATGACCAATGCGAGCGACGCGCCCACTACGACGCAGGGCGTTTCGTCGAGGAGTGGGGCGACGAAGGTCATCGGAAGGGCTATTGTCTTTACAAAATGGGATGCAAGGGACCTGAAGCGACATACAACTGCCCAACTGTGCGCTGGAATGACGGAACCAGTTGGCCTGTGAAGGCCGGGCACGGATGCATCGCGTGTGCTTCCCATCGCTTTTGGGATACCAAATCGCCCTTCTACAAACGGCTGCCATCGGTGCCTGGTTTCGGCGTCGATGTTACGGCCGATGAGATCGGATGGGTCGCCACAGGGGCGGTCGCCGGAGCAATGGTAGCGCAGGTGGTTGGCAACGTCGTGCGCGACAAGATCAGACCGAAAAAAACTGTAGACGATAGGAGCCAGCCGCCAGAATCTCGCGGAGCTTAGGAGGAGTCCATGGCACGGGTTGTGGTCGATCCGGTCACACGAATTGAAGGGCATCTCCGCATCGAGGCACAAGTCGAAGGCGGAGTGATCTCCGACGCGTGGAGTTCGGGGACAATGTTCCGCGGTATTGAGTTGATCTTACGCGGCCGTGACCCGCGCGAGGCATGGATTTGGGCGCAGCGCATTTGCGGTGTGTGTACGATGGTTCACGCACTCGCCTCTGTCAACGCGGTAGAGAATGCACTTGGCATCGAAGTTCCCGACAACGCGCGCCTGATTCGAAACATCATCGCGGCAACACAGACGGTGCAAGATCACGTCATCCATTTCTACCATCTCCATGCGCTTGACTGGGTGGATATAGTCTCTGCCCTGAAGGCGGACGCAGCAAAGACATCACAACTCGCCCAATCGATTTCCGACTGGCCTCTGTCGAGCGAGAAATATTTTAAGAGTATCCAGGATCGCGTCAGTGCTTTAGTCGCGAGCAAGCAGTTGAGCCTCTTTGGGGCGGGTTATTGGGGGCATCCCGCCTACCATCTTCCTCCCGAAGCCAACCTCATGGCCGTAGCACACTATTTGGAGGCACTGCAGTTCCAAAAAGAATTCATCCGGATTCACGCGGTTCTCGGCGGCAAGAATCCTCACTTGCAGACATTTCTCGTTGGTGGCATGTCGACTGCCATGGACCCGAACGAGCCCAACGCAACGATAAATCCGGAACGGATCGATTTCTTAGTGGAGGTGGCCAAGACGGCGATTGGGTTTGTGAATCAGGTATACATTCCCGACGTTCTCGCCGTGGCCGGGTTCTACCCCGACTGGTTTGGGCGCGGCGAGGGACTGGGGAACTTCATGTCGTATGGCGGCTACCCGCAGGGAGCCATCAACGATTCCGCGAACTTCTTTCTGCCTCGGGGCATTATCTTGAATCGAGATCTATCCAAAGTTCACCCAGTCGAACCAGCGAATGTAACAGAGTACATCGCTCATTCCTGGTACGAGTATTCGGGAGGAGACCAGGCTGCCAAGCACCCATTTGACGGGGAGACCAATCCGAAATATTCTGGGCCGAAGCCCCCGTACGAATTCCTCGAAGTGAATGACAAATATTCTTGGCTAAAGGCTCCGCGGTATCAGGATCATGCGATGGAGGTAGGACCGCTGGCGCGAGTGCTCGTCGCCTACGCTTCAGGTCAGCCGGACGTCAAGGCGCTGGTTGATGCGACCCTCGCAAAGCTAAAGGCTCCGCCCACGGCCTTGTTTTCCACTCTTGGACGCATTGCTGCGCGCGCTCTCGAGACGCAACTTCTCGCGAACCGCTTGGTCGGATGGATCGAGGAGCTTGGAAGCAATTTGGCGCGGGGTGACGTGCGGATTCACAACGGCGAAAAGTGGGACCCGAAGTCGTGGCCGAAGACCGCGCGCGGTTTCGGCTTCTTTGAGGCGCCGCGCGGGTCGCTGGGACACTGGGTGGAGATCGAAGACCAGGCCATCAAGAATTATCAGGCTGTCGTTCCGTCCACGTGGAATGCCGGCCCTCGCGATGCCCACGGACAGCGCGGGGCATACGAAGCTGCTCTTATGAAGACGCCAGTGGCGGATCCAGATCGCCCGCTCGAAATTTTGCGCACCATCCACTCGTTTGACCCATGCCTGGCTTGTGCCGTTCACGTGGTAGATGCTCGCGGGCAGGTATACGCCCGCGCAGAAGCTTGATGTGGCAGAAGGCCGTATATGAAGAAAACACAAAGGCATCACGGACACGAGGCGGAATGGAAGAGGCCGGCGCACGGGCAGGTGCGTGTCTACGTGTGGGAATGGCCGGTGCGATTTGCACATTGGATCATTTTCACAACGATCATCTCTCTCTCGATCACCGGCTACTACATGCACTCGCCCTTCATTATTCCGCATGGAAGAACTGCCTACGTCATGGGAACGATGCGCTTTGTTCACTTGCTTTCCGGATTCGCGTTTCTCGGGGCAATCCTGATCCGGGTTGTCTGGATGTTTATAGGCAATAGGTGGTCGCATTGGGACCAGTTCATCCCGACGACGAAGAAACGACTGAAGGATCTCGCTGAAACGGGTAAATATTACGGCTTCATGTCGTGGTCGCCAACTCCGCAAATCGGTCATAACGCGCTGGCGGGCGCTTCTTATGCCGTTATTTATTTAGCGGCAATCCTTGAGGTACTCACCGGACTTGCGCTCTACTCTCAGATTCTGGGAAGCAAAACGCTCACCCTTTTCGTCGGATGGCTTCCGCGTGTAATTGACATCCAATGGATTCGAGAAATCCATTTCCTGGTGATGTTCGTGTTCTGGGCGTTCTTCATCCACCATGTCTACGCAGCCATCCTCGTATCTATCGAAGAGGAGAACGGCGTCATGGAGAGTATCTTCAGCGGATACAAATGGATTCCTGAACACGAATTGGAGACGGAAATGGTAGAAGAGAACGCGGCTGCACCTGAACGTGAACCGCTGCCAGAGGCCACCAGGGCTAGCCCGGTTGCCGGACGAAGTTCTCAATCAAGAGCGTGATATGGAACATGCACTGTCATCCGATACGGTGGTCATCGGGGTCGGCAATACAATTCTCTCGGACGAGGGTGTCGGCGTGCATGCCGCAAGGCTGCTGCAACGTGATTCCCGAGTACCGACCGGAATCACAATCCTGGACGGTGGCACATTAGGCCTTGAACTCATTCCGTACGCGTCAGATGCGTCCCGCGTGCTGCTCCTCGATGCCATGAACTCCGGCAACGTGCCTGGAACGCTTGCTCGGATGACGGGGAGAGATGTGCTCGGCACGACGGGTGGATGGAGCGCCCATCAACTGGGCGTTGCCGATCTGATCTGTGCTCTCGCCCTGATTTCTAATAAGCCGCAGGAAATTGTTGTGCTGGGCGTGCAGCCAGCGAACACAGACTGGGGCACATCCTTATCTGCCGAAGTCGAGGCCGCGCTTGTGCCCATGGTCGATGCCGCCTTGCGACAGCTGCAAAATTGGCACGAATCAGGAATCGTTTCTTCGGAGATCCAGCCGTTGCCGCAGCACTGCAGACAATCCGCTCCGCGAACACTTTCCAGGATTCGCGCAGAAGGAGACTCGTAAAATGTGCCTCGCTATTCCTGGGAAAATCGTCACGAGCGAAGTACAAAACGGAATTCGCGTGGGGCGCGTTCAGTTCGGCGGAATCACGCGTGAGACTTGCCTGGACTTTGTTCCCGAAGCTTCAGTAGGAGACTACGTGATCGTGCACGTGGGATTCGCAATCAGTTGTGTGGACCGCGAAGAAGCGGAACGCAGTTACGCGGCGCTGGAATCGATGGGGTTGCTCAAGGCCGAACTGCGGTCGGATTTGGAAGATACATAAGCAACCAGTATGGCGGTTCGGTGTTGGCAGGGTTCCGAGGAAGTGCATGAAATACTTGGATGAATATCGAGATGAAAAAATTGCACGCGGGATCGTGGCTGAACTGGTCCGGCGCGTTACGCGGCCCTGGGTATTGATGGAGATTTGCGGAGGACAAACCCACACGCTGGTGCGCTACGGCATCGACGAGATGCTGCCTACCGGCATCGAGCTCGTACATGGGCCCGGATGCCCCGTGTGTGTCACTTCCTTGGAGACGATCGACAAAGCCATCGAGATCGCTTCGCATCCTGACGTAACTTTGATTTCTTATGGCGACATGCTCCGTGTGCCGGGCTCGCGTAGTGATCTGTTCCATGTGAAGGCCCAGGGCGGAGATGTGCGGGTGGTTTATTCCCCTACCGAAGCGCTGAAGTTCGCTCGCGCCAATCCCGATCGCAAAGTCGTGTTCTTTGCGGTCGGTTTTGAAACGACGGCTCCGGCGAATGCCATGGCCGTGTGGCAAGCCAGGCGGGAAGGGATTACAAATTTCTCGATGCTTGCCTCCCATGTTCTTGTGCCGCCAGCAATTCGAGTACTTCTGAGTTCACCCCGCAACAGGGTGCAAGGCTTCATAGGCCCGGGTCACGTTTGCACGGTCATGGGCTATCGCGAATATGAGGATCTCATCCGGGAGTTTCATGTGCCCATTGTCGTAGGCGGATTCGAGCCGCTTGACCTCCTGGAAGCGATCCTGATGCTTGTGACGCAACTGGAAGAAGGGCGAGCAGTAGTCGAGAACCAATACGTCCGGTCGGTGACTTACGAGGGCAACCTGCCCGCTCAGAAAGTGTTGGCGGAAGTATTCGAGGTATGTGACCGAAAATGGCGGGGGATTGGCGGAATTCCGGAGAGTGGCCTGAGCCTCCGGGAGGAATACGCTGAATTTGATGCCGATCGGATTTTTGGGACGGAAGGGGTGACGGTGGACGAGCCCGCGGAGTGCATCAGCGCAGAGGTACTCCAGGGGTTGAAGAAACCGACGGATTGTTCCGCATTCGGGACGCGCTGCACGCCCGAAAACCCGTTGGGTGCTCCCATGGTTTCTTCCGAAGGCGCATGTGCCGCATATTACCAATATCGTCGGCATGCGATAGCGGCGAAGGGAACTCATTGATGTCGCAAGAGACGAAACTCGATGTGACTTTGAATTGTCCCGTCCGTCTCGCGGCCCAGGATTCAATCCTGCTGGGCCACGGAAGCGGTGGCCGCATGAGTGGAAATCTGCTTCGAGATATTCTGCTTCCGGCCCTTCAAAATCCGTTCCTCGATCGGCTTGACGATCAGGCCATTGTGCACGTCGGCGAATCCCGCATTGCGTTTTCGACAGACTCCTTCGTCGTAAAACCGCTGTTCTTCCCCGGGGGCGACATTGGAACGCTGGCGGTCAACGGCACCGTCAACGATCTGGCGATGGGCGGGGCGCAGCCTCTTTTTCTGAGCCTTGCGCTTATCCTCGAAGAAGGGCTTCCGTTCGATACCCTCCGCCGCGTCGTGGAATCCATTCGCGTCGCTGCCGCCCTTGTAGGTGTCATGGTCGTCACCGGAGATACTAAAGTAGTGGAAAAAGGGAGCGGCGATGGATTGTTTGTGAACACGTCGGGGATCGGCCTCGTCTCCTCCGGCGCGCGCCTTTCCGCCGATCAAGCGCGTCCGGGAGATCGCGTCCTGTTGAGCGGAACCATTGGAGACCATGGCATCACGATACTGTCCCAGCGGGAAGGCCTCGAATTTGAAAGCGCCGTGGCGAGCGACACGGCGGCGCTGGACACTCTCGTTGCGGACATGCTCCGGGCGAGTTCTGAAATCCGTTGCCTTCGCGACCCGACGCGCGGTGGCCTGTCGAGTTCCTTGAACGAGATTGCGGCTCGGTCGCGCGTGGGAATTGAGCTCGACGAGAACGCAATCCCGATCCGGGAAGAAGTCCAGGGTGCGTGCGAGATGTTGGGACTCGACCCTTTGTATGTCGCAAATGAGGGCAAGCTGATCGCGATTGTTGATCCCACGGCAGCCGAGAAAATTCTTGATGCGATGCTTCAGCATCCGCTGGGCCGCAATGCACGGATGATCGGAACGGTCACGGAAACTCATCGTGCGATGGTCACCTTGCGAACGCGGTTGGGAACATCGCGGATCGTCGATCTGCTATCAGGCGATCAATTGCCGCGAATCTGTTGAGGGAACCCGGTGCACGAGATGGGAATCGCCAATTCGGTGCTCGATGCGATTCGCGTGGAGAGACGCCGCTTCCCGGACGGCCACATCTGCAAAGTGGGAGTGCGAATCGGCGAACTTGCGGGCGTCAATCCGGATGCTATGAGCTTTTGTTTTGAAGCTCTCGTGCGAGGGACGGAATTGGAGCCGATTGCGCTCGAGATTGAATATTGCCCGCGGCGGTATATGTGCCGCGTTTGCGGATCTTCGTATATTGCGTCGATTGGAAGTCCCGCGTGTCCGGAGTGCGGTGGAACCGATTCACATTTCTTGGGCGGCGATGAACTGGAGCTTGCCTATCTGGAGGTCGAAAATGGAGCGCGTGCCACTGGAACGTAAAGTATTGAGTGAAAATGACCGCATTGCGGCCGATCTGCGAGCGCGCTTTGCCGAGCACAATGCGCTGTGCCTGAACCTGATTAGTTCACCTGGGTCCGGGAAGACCAGCCTGCTTGAACGCACCCTCGAAAGCTTCGATCGCAGCGAACGCGTAGCCGTTCTCACCGGGGACATTCAGACAGAAAACGACGCGAAGCGGCTGGCGCGGTTTGGGTTTCCCGTGAAGCAAATCACCACGGGTGGCACATGCCATCTGGATGCGCGGATGATCGAACGGGCGATTGTGGACTGGCGCCTAGAGGACATCGATTTGTTGTTCATCGAAAACGTCGGGAACCTCGTTTGCCCCTCGAGCTACGACTTGGGCGAGGCCGCAAAACTCGTCGTTCTCAGCGTGACGGAGGGAGAGGACAAACCGCTCAAATACCCTTCGATCTTTTTCAAGTCGGAGTTGCTGGTCCTCAATAAAATCGACCTGCTCCCCTATGTGCCGTTCGATATCGTTGCCGCCGAAGAGAATGCGCGCCGGGTCCATCCCGACATGGAGATCGTTCGAGTATCTTGCCAGACGCTTCAGGGCATCGCGGAATGGCTCGCTTGGCTCGATTGCAAGCGGGAAGGTTCGCGCGCTGCAGCGTCCGCATCCTGAAGGTATTATGCAAATCCGCAAGGAGATCCGCGTCTCCGGAATCGTGCAGGGAGTAGGGTTCCGGCCATACGTCTACCGGCTCGCGACGGATCGCAACCTCGGCGGTAACATCAGCAATACGCCGGCGGGAGTCAGCATCGAAATTCAGGGCCCAACGGAGCTTGTCGACGATTTTGTCTCGCGCCTTCCTGAAGAGGTGCCGGCACTTGCGCAGATCACCTTCGTGTCAGTTCGCGAAATGCCGTGCAAGCCGGACAGTCGCTTTGAGATTCTGCCGAGCCATGCCGGCGGGAATGTCAGTACGCTGATTTCCCCGGACGTCACAGTCTGCGAGGACTGCCTCCGTGAGCTATTCGACCCTCATGACCGCCGGTATCTCTATCCCTTCATCAATTGCACGAACTGCGGGCCCCGATTCACCATCGTGCGAGACGTTCCGTATGACCGGTCGCGCACTTCAATGTCCACATTTCCGATGTGCAATCAATGCCGCGCGGAATATGAAGACCCTCAAAATCGCCGCTTCCATGCACAGCCGAATGCTTGCTGGGAATGCGGCCCACGGCTCGAATTCTGGGATGCACGGGGTCGCCCTACGGCACCACACAATTCCATCGAGGCGGCAGTAGAGTGCCTGCGATTGGGCCAGATCGTCGCCGTAAAGGGACTTGGAGGATTTCACCTTGCGGTAGACGCCATGAACGCAGCCGCTGTCGAGCGTCTTCGTCAGCGCAAGCG
>Ga0307374_10013138_pt1 | contig 11498 bp, 13 predicted proteins | sample OX3MG_FD_202532 | JGI IMG/M metagenome (GOLD analysis project Ga0307374, IMG submission 202532) | Soil microbial communities from Risofladan, Vaasa, Finland - OX-3 | ecosystem: Environmental > Terrestrial > Soil > Coastal area > Acid sulfate soil | place: Finland: Risofladan, Vaasa | collected... | reverse complement strand
CGCCGTCGGCACGATCGGAGCGCCGGAGGAGTCCGAGCTCCTGGGCGATCTTCAGACCGGAGCGGTGGCGCAGGTAGGCCGCGAGGGAGTGGCCATCGCTGTAGCCGAGGGCGCATTCCTGAATGACGTGGTCGGGGAGACCCCGGTCGCGCAGGTAGGCGAGAGCGCGCGGCTCGCGCCAGAGTCCGTGCTGGTAGATCGCCCCGGCCGTGTTCAGGACCACCTGTTCCTCCAGCGTCAGGCGGTCCCAGCGGCAGTCGCGCCGGCGAGATCCCTGGCGTCCCGATCCGCGACGGCCTGTCGTCGCCTCGGGCAGGTCGGCGAGGCGGCGGCAGGCCTCGGCAAACCCAATGCTCTCGCGCCGCATCACGAAATCGATCACGTCGCCGTGCGCGCCGCAGCCGAAGCAATGGAAGTGCCCATCGCGCTCGTCCACCAGCAGGCTCGGGTCGTGGTCGACGTGGAACGGACAGAGGGCGCGGAACCGCTCCGGACCGGCCGGACGGAGCTGCACGCCAGCCGCGGCGAGGACCTCGCCCAGGCGATGCCTTTCCTTGATCGCCGCCACTTCGTCGTCGCGTCGGGTGTCCCCGCTCATGGCTCACCTCCCTCGTTCCCCTCGATGTCAAGGGAGCGCCGCGGTCGGGCGGAGCGTTCCACCCGACCGCGGCGCCGATCCGTCTCTCCTCCGATGGGGGAGGCCGAGGCGCCGTTGGAAGCCAGCGCCGCGAGCTCGCGGGGGGCGGTCGTTGCGAGGCGGTGCTCGAGCGGGCTGGCCTCGACGGTGAGGGCGAAGTGGCTGCCTCGGGCGAAGAGCAGGCCTTCGCCCTTGCGCGCGCCAAGGAGGAACTGCCGATCTTCCGCCGAGAGTTGGAACGCACCCACCACCGGGTCGATCGTGGTGCTGTCCTGCTTCATCAACAGCTTGAGCGCGGCGTTGGTCAGGACGGTCCGCCCCTGCTCCGAGCCCAGGAAATCGGCGACATCCTGGGTGATCGTGACCAGACCCAGGTAGTACTTGCGGGCCCGTCGGGCCATACTGGCCAGGAAGGCGCCGCCCTCGGGATGCTGGACCAGGGTCCATGCCTCGTCGATGATCAGGAGGCGGGGGCGCCGTTGCCGCCGCACCTGGTTCCAGACGAAGGAGGCGATCAGGTGGATCCCGATGGGCCGCAGCTCCGGCTCGAGGGACTGGACGTTGAAGACGACGAAACGGCGATCGAGGGCGACGTTGGTCGGGCCGCGGAACAGGCCGGCGAGAGAGCCGTCGACGTAGCGGCGCAGGCGAGTCGCCAGGCTGACCGCGGTCTCGCCCGCGGTCCCGAGCAACGTTTGATGGAGGTCGGCGAGGAGGGGGACCGGACGCGCGTGCGTGGCGGAATCGGTCGTGATGTCGGCCGCCGCGTAAGTCTGGTAGAGCGCCTGGTCGAGGGCCGCCCGCTCGTGGGCTCCGAGAGACTGGCCGGGCTCGGCGAGCATCAGCTCAAGGAGGCCCAGAAGCGCGGCGACGTGCTCGGCCAGGGGGTCCCAGAGCGAACCCTGATCATCCGGGTCCGCGGCACCCACCGTCGGAGGCAGATCGAAGGGATTGAGGTGCTGGCCTGCGGAGTTAGCGAGACGAACGTACTGGCCGTCCACCGCCGTGCACAGCGCCCGATACTCGTCCTCGGGATCGATCACCAGGAAGTCGACGTCGGCGAGGAGGTTGCGCAGCGCCATCAGCTTGGTGAAGTAAGACTTGCCGGCGCCGGACTTGGCGAAGACGACGAGGTTGGCATTCTCCAGGCTATCGTCGAACGGGTCGACGATGATCGGCGCGTGGTTGTGCCGGGCGATCCCGTAGAGGACACCGCGCTCCATGGTGAGGGTCGTCGAGGCGAATGGGAACATCGTCGCGAGCGAGCTCGTGTCGAGGTTGCGGTGGACCCGCAGGAGGTCCTGCCCCGCGGGAAGGCAGGTGCGGAAGCCGCTATCCTGCTCGAGGATGGCGACGCGCGACTGGGCGAGCATCCCGCCGAGGGTGACCTCGACCCGGCGGGTCAGGTCGTCCAGGGCGGCGAGAGACCGGGCGCGCAGGAGGAGGTAGAAGCTGACCGAGAAGATCCGTTCCTCGCCGCGCTGCAAGGCGTCGCGGAGGCGCTCCGCGTCCTCGTAGGCGACCTCACGCTCCGGATCGGCCAGACGGCCGCCCCGAGCGTCGAGCAGGCGCGAGGAGTGGAGCTGCACCATTTGGTGGGTGAGGCTGCCGACCATCTCGCCGCTTTCCAGGGGATAGACGTGGAGGCTGAGCTCGAGCGGCTCCGCGAAGTCGATCAGCGGGGCGAGCCAGCCCGGGCTGACCGAGCGGGGGTAGCCGGTCACGATCAGGGTGCGGGCAAACTGATTGTCGAGCTGCACGGAGTCGCGGCCCACCTCCACCGCGCCGGGCGCGATCAGGTCGGCGATGCCACGGATGCCCCGCGCGAAGCGCCGATCGTCGGGGCTCGGATTATTTGACGCACGAGAGTTCTCCCACCGAAACGACAGCAAGGCCATCACGATCTCCTTTCGGGATGTGTTTTCCGCTGGACCACCAGCGTTGTGTAATCGGCCAGCTCGCGTTGCAAGCGCTGGAGGCGGGCCAGCTCCGGACACCACCAGTCGTGGTAGAGCTGGGCGAGCTCGAGGGTTCCGAGGTGACGCGCGGCGAGGCCACAGCGGCCGAGCTGGCGCTGCACCTCGTCGCAGCGCGCCGTCAATTGACGCCGAACCTCGGCCGGATCCGCTGCGTGTCGTCGTGACCGACCGAAGGGCCAACGCTGCACCGGCGTCTCGATCGGGCCAGGCACGACGAGATAGAAGCGCCGCTCGAGGAGGGTGCGGTTGCGACTGAGCCGTCGGACGAAGGCGGCATGGTCGCGGGCTAGCTCGGCGAGGCTCCCCGGGAGCTGGCCAGCCCTCGCCTCCAGGTCGTCGAGGTAGCGCGCGACGTCGACCGCCAGGACCCGGACGACGATCTGGATCGGGAAGGTCAGCCCGTTGAGGAAGGCGGAGAAGCCGGCGACGATGGCCTCGCGCTCGACCTCACCCCGTAGGGCGAAGTTGACGCTGCCGACTTCGAGAACGGCCCGCGACTGGCCGTCGGAGAGGCGAACGACCCCGTCGTCGATCGCTTCGAGGAAGCCGTGGACGTCCTGCACGGACGCGCGTCGCTTCATCGGCGCTCCTCCCTCCACGACGGGCGCGGCGCGAGGTCCGCCCAGGCCTCGTCCGCGGACCGGCGCGGGTCACGGTCGGGCGCGCGCGGCCGCCAGACGCTGATGCGGGGAACGGCGGCGAAGCGCAGAACGACGAAGGCCCACTCTTCGAGGCCTCTGCCGTGCGGACGAACCAGGGCGAAGATCAGCGCGGCGAGGGCGCAGGCGGCCGCGCAGGTGGCTCGGACCTCTATCGATAGGTAGGCGGCTTGATTCCAGAGGCCGTAGCCCAGCGAGCAGCCGCTGGTCAGGTACATCACCTGCCGGACCGAGAGGCCGTAGAAGGCCTTGTCCTCGACGTTCAGGTGGGTCGGAATCTCGTGGCGAAGTGCTGCCATCTCTCTCTCGTCCTACGGTCCGCCGCCCAGGGCGGATTGGATCATGCCGACGATGACCTTTGCCGATAGGACGATTGCCAGTCCGGCAAGGGCGTTCAGCATCGCTGACTTCCCCCGCTCCATCTGGTGCGGGCTCCCGCTGGCGCTCATATAGATGAAAGCCCCCCACATCAAATAGAAAGCGCCAACGGTCACCGCCGCGCCCAATCCAATGTTCAGTAAGTTGGTGAAAAGAGTGTTGATACTATCCACGACGTCGGTCTCCTTTCTGATCCGTCATCTGATTGCATGTCCGAGCGATGGTCGCGGTGGGGCGTGCGGCCGCGCCGCCGTGCGACTCATCCCGGTACCCGTCCGCCGCCCGCGAAGTGGCTGCCCCAGTAGCCGGTGAAGACCGGCGTGGAGGTCACGACCTCGCCGACGTCGGGCGCGTCGATCATCTGGCCTCTCCCGACGTAGATGCCCACGTGGGTGATCGGGCTGGGGTCGCTCGGATCGGTGCCGCTGAAGAAGACCAGATCGCCGGGCTGGAGCTGGCTCGGGTCGACGCGATCTGTCGCGTCGTATTGATCCTGAGCGGTGCGGGGGAGGCTGACTCCGGCCTGGCCGTAGACCCACTGCACCAGCCCGGAGCAATCGAAGCTGGTCGCCGGGCTCGCGCCACCCCAGACGTACGGCATCCCCAGCTCGTTTCGGGCGAGCGCGAGGACGGCGGCGTCGCGACCGCCGGGGCTCGCGACGACCGGCCCGCCGAGCGAGGAAGGAGTGCCGCCAAGGGCGAGTGCCAGACTTTCAATGACCACGACGACGCTGCTGATCGTGAAGGCGACAACGATCAGGACCGCGACGGTCAGCGTGAGCACCGCCTTGAGGGCGGCGCGGCCGAGGCCCGAGAGGGCGAGGCCGAGGAGAGCGCTTCCCATCATGGAGCTCCTCTTGCGCCGGCGCGCGCGCCGCCCCCTTCGAGCGAGCGCGCCCCCTGGCGATAGACGTAATAGCGAATGAAGCCGAGCCCATCGCCGATGTGGTTGCGCATCAGCCCCGGCACTTTGAGGGTCAACGTGAGCACGGCGACGCCGAGGAAGACGGCGAGGAGGGCCGCGTCGGGCGCCATCGGGGTGACCTCGGTGAGCAGGGAGTCGCCGAGCTTCAGAACGAGGACCTGGACGAACTGGGTGAAGACGGTCCCGAAGAACAGGCTCGACCAGAGGCGCGCCCAGCCCTGGGTCTGGGGCAGCACCCAGCAGAGGAGCCCAATCGGCGAGACGACGAGCAACACGTCCACCAGGGCGAGCCGCATCAGCATCTGAAGGAGGAGCAGGAGGCTCGTGACCAGGTAGATCAGCGCACCGAGAATGTCGACCAGGACCTGGGTGGTGGGATCGGCGTTTTGCCAGGCGGGCAGGCTCGCGCCGCCGACCGCGCCGCAGAGGGCGTTGTTCAGATCGATCGCGAGCTGGCCCCAGGATAGGCTGGTGTTCGCGAGTAAGGCCCCGAGAACGAGTCGCGGGAGCAGCTCCATCACACCGTGGTACGACTGATTGAGATGCTCGCGGAGGATCAGGTTGAAGCCGCCGCCGAGCGCGACGAGAAGCAGGGCGGCGTCGGCGATGGCGCGGACGACGCCCCAGAGCGCGACGACGGTCGGGCTGGCGTAGGAGCCTGCGGGTGGCGTCTGGGTGATGAAGTTCAGGGAGCTGCCGAGGACGCTGCTGACGATCCCACGCACGGCGCTCGCGACGCCGTTCAGGAGATTCACCAGCACCTGGTTGAAGACGTCGGCCGCCCACTGCTTCGGGTCGGGCAGGGAGATACCGATCGGGCCTGGTCCACCCGCGGTCGGCGTTGCGACGGCGGTTGGCGGGGGCAATGGATCCTCGGCAAGGGCCGGAGAGCGGACTGCGCCCAGCGTGAGACCAAAGACGATGACCAGAGGAATCAGCAGGCGACCGAGGTGGATCATTGGGAGGCCTCCACGCCGAAGCGCACAAGCCAGTAGTCGATCGCAGCGGAGCCCGTGCTGTTCGCGGCGCGGGTCGCCAGGATAGCCTGGTCGTGAGCGAGATCCCAGAGCACCGCGAACGCGGAGCTCGGCGTGGCCGTGACCGAGAAGAGATCGGGCGTCTGGCTTGTTGGATAGGCCCGTCGAACGACGTAGGGCGCGTCGGATCGGGCGTGGTCGATCAGCACCACGGCGCCGTCGGCACGCACGGCGGGGAACTGGCCGAGATCACTCCCGAGGCGCTGGCTGATCGGCCGCGGGAAGTCGACCGCGTCCAGGCTAATCAACGGCTTCGCCCCGAAGAGCCAGCCAGCAGACGCGGACGTGGTGCTCCGCACGGTGTAAACCAGACGCTGGCCGCCATCCGACCAGGCGACCGGGGCGAAGGGGAACGAAGCCGCCGTGTCAGCGCCGAGCTCGGCGACGTCCTGGAAGGTCGTGCTCGCGATATCCAGCGCGCAGAGGGCCGTGGTTTGACCCACGTGGGTGATGAACGCGACGCGGTCGCCGGCCGGGCTCCAGGCATAGCTGCCGAAGACGACGTCGCCCGGAAAGGTAGCCAGCTCGCGCGCTTCACCGTTCGCCAGGTCGAGCCAGCGCAGGCGTGACCAACGGCCGCCGGATCGGTCCGCCACGCGGCTCGCGACGAGCAGGTGCTGCCCATCCGGTGCCCACGAGAGATCCACCAGGGACTCTCTGGAATCGTTGGGCGAGAGCGCGAAGGAGCGCCGTTCGTCCTCGCCGCCGCTGCCGGCGACCCACACCTCGTCCGGACCCATTCGTCTGGTCGTCGCGGTGTGCCCCTGGACGAGGTACGCGACCCGGCGACCGTCCGGCGCGAGGGCGATGGCGCGGGACTGGTCCGCCGGCCCGACCCGTCGCGGCGCGCCGTTCGGGTCGACCAGCCAGAGCTGGTCGTCGTCGCCCGGCGGTAGCGCCTCGACCAGCGCGATTCGCCCATCGGTAAGGAACGAGGCGCCGACGATCGAGGAGCCGGGGTAGGTCGGCCGGAGCGGGGTGATGGGCGGATGGCGAAGCCAGAGGTCCGGGGCCATCGTCGTGGTCGCGTCCGGGTCGATCACGACATCATAGGATGCGTCCACGACGCGCTCGCCGTGAAATGCCACGACGTGCTCCCCGGCCGAGAGCGATGGCGCTGGGGAAGCTGTCACGAGCGGCTGACCGTCAACCCTGACCGTGACGTCTGTTGGCACGCCGACCAGACGGATGCGGCCCGAAGGAGCAGGTGGTCCGAACCGGCGGGCCGAACCCAGGACGAAGAACACGCTCGCGGACGTGCCGAGGAGCAGGGCAACGGCGACCAGCCACGCGGCCCGGGAGCGGACCAAGCGTTTGAGGTCCGGCGGGGTGGGGGGAACGATCGTGACCGTGAAGGGAAGCTGCATCGGTGACCTCCGTTGCTGGAGTTTTAGGTTCAACTCCAGCGTAGAGATCGCCAACTACTCTTCCGCTACGTCCCAGCTATCTGGCGGCCACAATTAGGCCACTTTTCAGAAGCCGGCGAACTTGGACGCCTTTTGACGAATTGCCTTGGAGGCGTCCCGCGCCTCCAGCTACATCCCAGCTACCAAGCCGTCTCGGCTATCCCGCTCTTGTGAGTGAGTGCATGGCGGAGTGATCAATAGTCTCGATCCCGTCTTATCGGGGGGGATACCTACTCGCAAGCCCAAGATCAATTATCTGGATCCACATGGCTTGCTCGCTCACTCCGAAGCGCTTGGCGAGTACTGGGACATCGAGACCAATCTGGGCGACGTCGCGGCGGAGGAAGGTATCGGGCATCAAGAGTTCGGCCGCGAATTCGTTCGCCTCAACCTCCAGTCGATTCTGAGGATCAAGATAGGATGGCCGTCCCTCGACGTGGGTCGTGCCGTGGTCGTAAGGTTCGTGGCCAGAGAGATAATGCCCGAGCTCGTGCGCAATCGAGAAGCGCTGCCGGACCGGTGCGTGATTCTGGTTATAGCCAATGCACTTGATGCCTGCCTCGATAAAGGTCAGGCCTGACGTCGTTTCCGGGAATGGGTAGGCCAGAACCTCGAAACCAAGTGCCTCGGCGACCTTTTGGACATCGACGGGGGCCTCAGTCACACCAACCATCTTTAGAACCTCTCGGGCCCTACTGCGCGCCTCTTTTGATCGGATCATTAGGTCTAGCCCTCGCGATCTCGACGAAGACGTTCCCGGGCGAATCGCTTGAAGTCTTCGACGGACGCGTCTGTTTCGCGTTGTTGGTCAGACGTAAGATCCTGATCGCCGCGGCGATAAACAGTAGCAGTAGGCTCAATCTTCAGGAAGAATAAGAGTGGCTGCTTTAGGACCGCGGCCAGTTCAGTAAGCTCCTCGACGTCCAGCCTAGTCTTGCCGCGCTCGATGTCTGAGATCGCGGCATGTGTACGTGGGCGTCGAAGAAGCTGACCGAGTTCGGCCTGCGATAGGCCGCAGTCCTCGCGTGCTTGGCGAATCCGACGGCCCACCTCTAAATGGATACTCACGTTCCAGGTCTCCTACTGTTGATTCCACCATACTTTAGCGGTGTAAGTAAATCTTGACAAGGTTCCGTCTATAGCTTACATTTGTAAGTAATGGACCGCAAGGCCGCCCGGATGCGGTACGAATTTAGCGGATCCGTCGGAGATTAACTCGTGGATACGACAATCCAGGCCCAGGTCAGCGATCACATCGACACTCATCCCGTCGCGATCACCGTCACGGTCAACAACCATCCGGTCACGTTCCACCAGCACCACGCAACCGGCGCCGTAATCAAGTCAACCGCAATCGCTCAGGGCGTCGCTATCGAACAGGACTTCAAGCTCTTCGAGGTCGAAGGGGCAGGCCGCCTCAAGCCGATTGGCGACGCGGAAGAGGTGGCGTTGCACCCCGAGCAGGTGTTCCGTGCCGTCACCCCCGACAATAATTCCTGAGGTCGCTCGATGACACCAGAAGTTCAAGCCGCGATCGAGGAGATCAAGGCCACCTTTCCGCACCACCGAGTTGAGGTTGACGACGAGGCGCAAGGGGGCGCCTTCGTCGTCGTCCGTGACCTCGACGTCGGTCCCACTTACGAGCCGAACTCGACCTGGATTGGCTTTCAAATCGGCTTTCAGTACCCGTATGGGGATATCTACCCCCTCTTCATCGACGCGGCGGTACGCCGATCGAACCACCAGCCGCTAGGTGAAGGCTTCTCAGGTTCTACTTGGCGCGAGCGCCCGGCGACAATGATCTCTCGGCGTACCCAGAGGTGGAATCCAGTGGAAGACACCGCAGCACTGAAGCTTGCGAAGGTCCTCGATTGGCTGCGGACGCAATGAATCAAACGGTATCCCTCACGTTGGACGGGACGCTCTACCAACGATTGCATGCCCACCTCTTCCCCGGCGACAACGACGAGCACGGAGCAGTCATTGCAGCGGGGATCGCTGAGACGCCCAGGGGAACGAGGCTCCTTGCCCGCGACCTTTTCTTGGCCCGCGACGGGGTCGACTACGTGCCAGGCGACCGTGGGTACCGGGCACTCACGGCACAGTTCGTCGCCGAAACGTCAGACTATTGCGCCCGAGAAAATCTCTGCTACCTGGCGGTACACTGCCACGGCGCGGGGGATCGGGTGACTTTCTCGCCGGATGACCTCGCGTCGCAACGACGCGGTTATCCGGCACTGCTCGACATTACCAAGGGCGGACCGGTTGGTGCATTGGTCTTCGCATCCGACGCGGTGGCGGGTAATATCTGGACCCGTGAGAGCATCGTTCCTTTGAGCCAGGCCACGGTCCTCGGAATGCAAATCCACCGCCTGTATCCTACCCCTCCGACACGCCCAGTGTACGCCGATCCGATTTATGACCGTCACGCGCGTCTCTTTGGTGACGTTGGGCAGAGCATTCTGGCTAATCTCAAGGTCGGGATCATTGGCCTCGGTGGTGGCGGCTCCCTGATCAACGAGTGGCTGGCTCGTCTAGGAGTCGGCCACATCGTCGCCATTGACTTTGACCGCGTCGAGCCCACGAATCTCCCCCGCATCGTCGGTGCGACCCACTGGGATGCCATGACCTGGCTCGCACGGCAGGAGAATACCTGGCTCCAGCGCTTCGCTCACCAGTTCGCGCGCCACAAGGTCGATGTCGCTCGGCGGGTCGCCCGCCAGGCGAACCCATCCATCCGCTATGATGCCGTCGTCGGAGATGTCCGCGATGAAAAGACAGCGCGACTCCTAGCCGACGTGGACTTCCTCGTCCTCGCCGGTGACTCGATGCAGAGCCGTCTGATTTTCAATAGTCTCGTCCACCAGTACCTGATTCCCGGCGTCCAGATCGGCGCGAAGGTCCCGATCGATCCCACGACGCACCAGGTCCGCGACATTTATACCGCCACCAATCTCGTCCTCCCAACCCCTGGCCAAGGATGCCTACAATGCAATGGCTGGATTTCCCCCGAGCAGCTGCAGAAAGAAGCGCTGAACGCGCAGGAACGGCGGGCGCAACGCTACGTCGACGACGATGAGGTCGTCGAGCCGAGCGTAATTACTCTGAACGTCCTATCGGCCGGTCAGGCGGCGAATGATCTTCTCTTTCTGTTCACCGGCCTGTTCCGTCAAGGAGTGCAGCTCGAACACCATCTAAACTTCGTCCAGGATCGCCAGCTCACGGTGTCCACGCCGCGGATGGATCCTCATTGTCTCGACTGCGCTAGCACTTCGAAAAGTCGGCGGGCTCGCGGGGATCGAGCGCGCCTGCCATGCCGGCAGCGATCCGTGACGAAAAATTACTCACACTGACGATCGGCGCCCGCGTGGATACCGAGCGTCTCGCCAATCGTGCCTCGTGTGGCCACTGCCTGAGCAACACGATGATGCCAATCGGTGTCCTGCCAGATGCGAAATACGCGATCGAACGTGGGCTACAGTGCGTCCCGGCGAGCGCGAGATATCACGAGTGTCACGTTCTCACTGACGGCCTTGCTTCAGCATCTTGATCGCTTCGCGTTCCCAGGCATGGTACTGATTCGGAGCCGCCCAGAATTCCTGCCAAGCAGAATTGAGCAAGCCGTGAACAGGGTCGTTCGTACTGTCGGTCACAATTCGGCAGCCGATCTTCTTCGTTCCTTCGAACGCATGCACCGCGGCCTGTTGAAGCAGTTGCTGAGGGCACGCTTTTCGGTACATCGGCGTTTGAGATGCGCCAGTAGACTGTACGAGGGCTTCCCACATTTTTTGGATCGCGGCGGCGTCCTTCTGGAAGCCGAGTAGGTCGAGGCCAAGAAGCATAGCCTCGAGACGTGCCTGGTCGGGTGGGTGGGACATGAGCCTGGTAAGCCTCACGTCGTAGGGATCACCTTCAAATCCGGCGGTGAGATGGAAATGCGCCCAGGCGTAGGCGGGTCCGAGGGTGTAAATGGCAAAAAGGTCGCAGAAGATCTCGGTTGCCCAATGAATCCAATCGCGTTGCAGGACATCAAGCGCTTGGGCAAAGTACGCCGTTGGGCCGGTCGCTCGAGCGTTCACTGAACGCTCGATATCGAAGTATTGGTCAACCGCAAATAGGAATTTGCCGAACTCGAGCTGGAAGGCCTCGACTTTCGGATTGTTGCTAGCCACGATGAGCAAATGGGCGATCTCGTGATAGAGGTCCGGCAGGTGCAAAAGGAAGTCAGACTCCGCGAGAGGGACTTCGAGAAGGTAAAGAGACGTGTTAATGGAGAAGTAGCCTCTGGATAGGCAGGTCACGGTAGGTGGGGAGAGAGGGAAGTTGATTTCCGTGTGGATTTGGAAGACAAGCCGGTTGAGGAAGATGTCGTCGTCGTGGACTCTGCTGAGAGCGGCGATCGCCGCGGTTTCCAATTGTGAGAGCTCTCTGAGGATGCGCCGGAACATTCTAATCCGTTCCTTGACGAGCTCCTCTA